>OLGD01000611.1_pt1 | contig 67820 bp, 60 predicted proteins | sample 1605311 | NCBI WGS metagenome assembly OLGD01 (sample SAMEA3888917, study PRJEB22519) | human gut metagenome | biome: human gut; feature: human-associated habitat; material: faeces | place: Denmark | collected 2010
AAAGTCATGCTTTTTCATGCAAGCATGAAAAGCATAACCTTTTGACCCTGGTATCTTAACTTATTTATAATTCAAAATGTGCCCCATCTTGATCTGCTTCGTCTTCAGATAGAATTCATCATAATCCGTGGCGTCCATCTGGATCGGAACCCTTTCTGCCACCTTCATACCAAAATCAGCAAGCCCATGAATCTTGAGCGGATTATTGGTCAGCAGACGTAAGGTTTTCACGCCCAGATCCCGCAGAATCTGGGAACCGATATAATACTCTCTCAAATCCGCATCAAATCCAAGCGCCAGATTTGCTTCCACCGTATCCATTCCCTGATCCTGCAGTTCATAAGCCCTCAGCTTATTGATCAGACCAATTCCACGGCCTTCCTGCCGCATATAAAGCAGAATCCCACGACCTTCCCTCTCAATCTGGCGCATGGCGGCAGCAAACTGCTGCCCGCAGTCACAGCGCAGGGAACCAAAGCCATCCCCGGTCAGGCACTCCGAATGTACACGGCAGAGAATATTTTCTCCGTCTGAGATATCGCCTTTTACCAATGCCACATGATGTTCCCCATTCAATTTATTCACATAACCATAAGCTCGGAAATTCCCGTATTTCGTGGGCATCTTTGCATCTGCCACCTGCTCCACCAACTTATCATGGACTTTCCGGTATTGCTGTAAAGCTGCAATGGTAATGAATTTTAAATCAAATTTTGCTGCCAGTTCCATCAATTCCGGCGTACGCATCATCGTACCGTCTTCCCGCATAATCTCACAACAAAGTCCACACTCCTTTAATCCTGCCAGCCGGAGCAGATCCACAGTTGCTTCCGTATGACCGTTTCGCTCCAGTACACCGTTTTTCTTTGCCAACAATGGGAACATATGACCTGGTCTCCGAAAATCTTCCGGCTTCGCATCCTCTGCCACACACTTCATCGCTGTAATTGAACGTTCTGCTGCTGAGATTCCGGTAGTCGTATCCACATGGTCAATAGATACGGTAAATGCAGTCTCATGGTTATCCGTATTATTGGATACCATCTGGGGAATCTGTAGCTTCTTAATATAGGCTTCGGACATCGGCATACAAATCAGCCCTTTTCCATAGGTTGCCATAAAGTTCACATTTGCCGTCGTGGCAAATTCAGCCGCACAGATAAAGTCTCCCTCATTCTCCCGGTTCTCATCGTCTGTAACCAAAATTACCTTTCCTTTTCTTAAATCTTCCAGCGCTTCCTCCACTGTATGAAACTTCAACATCTGGTTTCTCCTGCCTCCTTTTCTTCATTCTAAAGATGTTGGGGTCAAAAGGTATTTTTCAAGAAATTCCTTTGTAATACCTCCGGTCTTTTTCTGAATGCCCTCCCCGGGCTTCGGTACCCGCACAAAACGTTCCACATACTTTCCAATCACATCATTTTCCAGATTCACAATGCTGCCGACACCTTTGGTACTCAAAATGGTCTCTTTCCTCGTATGCGGAATAATAGAAACGCTGAATGTTTCCCTGTCTGCCTTTGCCACTGTCAGACTGATGCCATCGATAGCAATTGACCCCTTCTCTATGACGTAGTACATCAACGTTTCCGGTGCCTGAATCGTATACCAGACCGCATTGTCATCTTTTTGTACATTCAGAATCGTACCGGTTCCATCAATATGACCGGATACGATATGCCCTCCAAATCTGCCGTTTGCTGCCATCGCCCGCTCCAGATTCACCACACTGTTTTGTTTCAGCACTCCCAGTGAGCTCCTCTGCAGCGTCTCGCTCATCACATCTGCCAAAAAACAATTCCCGGAGATACTGGTGACCGTCAGACATACCCCGTTCACCGCTACACTGTCTCCAATCTTCAAATCCTCAAAAATCACCTTTCCTTCAATCTGCAGCACGGAAGATTTTGCACCTTTGCGTATTCCTGTGATCCTGCCGACCTCCTCAACAATCCCTGTAAACATCCGTTTCCACCTCCCATTCTATCAGCAAATCTCCATCAATCACTTGTATCTGACCGTTTTTTAACCGGAATGCCTGATCCGGAGTATCCACACCGATTCCTCCAACCGGAGTCTTTGCCTCAACTCCGCCGAACAGCTTCGGCGCCACATATGCCTGCACTTTTTGAACAATTCCCGCCTGCAATGCACTGTAATTCAGACTGGCGCCTCCTTCCAGCAGTACACTGTCAATTCCCCGTTCTCCCAATCTCAGCATCAGTTCACGCAAGTCAATATGGTTCCCACACTTCGAAACACAGAGGATTTCACATCCCTGCTCCCGATATGCCTTCTGCTGCTCCTCTTCTTCGCAGGCCGTCGCCAGAATCGTAGGAATCTCCTTGGCCGTTCTTACAACTCTTGCATTCGGCGGTGTCCGCAAAGCTGTGTCACAGATAATACGCACCGGGGAATTTCCCTCTGGAAACCTGCAATTCAACATCGGATCATCTGACAGGACCGTACCCACACCTACCATAATTCCCGCATAACGATGGCGGGACTGCTGCACATGGAATCTCGCCTGCTCTCCTGTAATCCACCTGGAAGCACCTGTATGAGTTGCTATTTTCCCATCTGCTGTCATAGCATATTTCATGACAACATAGGGACGTCCCGTTCTGATGTAATGGAAAAAAATCTGATTCAGCGCATCACATTCCTCTTTCAGGACCCCGGTGATCACCGTAATGCCATGTGCTCTCAGGCTCTCAATTCCTTTCCCTGCCACAAGCGGATTCGGATCATCGGAACCGATGACTACAGTAGTGATTCCCTGTTCGATAATTGCCTCCGTACAGGGAGGCGTTTTGCCATAATGACAACAAGGTTCCAATGTCACGTAGATTGCAGCGCCTTTCATGTCTTCCCTGCAGTCTGCAATGGCATTCCGTTCCGCATGCAGCTCCCCGCATCTGTGATGATAGCCCTTGCCGATTATCCGTCCATCTTTCACAATCACCGCACCGACCATGGGGTTCGGATTCGTCCACCCCATCCCCCTGACCGCTTCTTCCAGAGCGATCCGCATATAGTCTTCATGGTTCATACATACATCTCCTAAAACAATATTTGTATACAAAAAATGCCCCGAATATCAATCCAGGACATTTGACTTCTCACCGCACCCGCAATAGGGGCACAGGAACTATTTTGTCACAATCTCAAACAGAAAAAGCTCCGGAGTATCTTCATACATCCAGAGCAATCATCCACAAACAGAAACAATGACATTTCACATCTCTCTTCTTCCATCCAGACTATACTGTCGGCTTCGGAGTCTCACCGAATCAACCTTACGGCTCGTGGGCTTTACCACCGGTGGGGACTTGCACCCCGCCCTGAAGATTCATATTCAACTAAAAAAATCATAGCACCGATTCCATACTTTGTCAAACCATTATTTTTTATTATTTTTTCTGATTACTCATTATCTCACCTGTTTATGACGATCCTGGAGCGTGTTTGAAAATTCATTCCCGCAATCTGCTCTGTTATGGAAAGAGAATCGTTATGCCGGTTCCCTTTCCAGGTACACTTTCCAACGTCAATTTCGCATTATGAAGCAGCGCTCCGTGTTTCACAATCGAAAGTCCCAGACCTGTACCGCCAGTTTCCCTTGAATGACTCTTATCCACCCGGTAGAAACGTTCAAAGACTCTTTCCTGATGCTCCGGTGCGATTCCGATTCCATTATCCTGAACTTTTATCTCCGCCTTACCGTCCTGCTTTTTCAATATGCTGACCCGGACAGAACCGCCCGGCTGGTTATACTTGATCGCATTATCACACAGATTAAACAGCATCTCATACAACACCTGCCTGACGCCGTTGATCACAGCTGTTTCCCCCTCCACCGACAATGTGATCTTTGCATCCCTCGCCTGGAACATCAAACGTTTCTCCACTTCTTTTGCCACTGCCAGCAGATCTACTTCCTCCTTTGGGAGCATATCGTCATTTTCATCCAGGCGGGACAGCTTGATAATATCCTCCACCAACGAGGTAAGACGGCTTGCCTCACTGTGAATCCTTCCGGCAAAATCAGGAATATCCTCCTTGCGAACCATACCATTTTCTATAATCTCCGCATAACCGGAAATCGACATCAGCGGCGTCTTCAGCTCATGGGAAACATTTGCAGAAAACTCCCGTCTCATCAATTCCGCCGCCTGCTTCTCTGTAACATCCAGGATCAGGATTACCACACCGGTTACCTTTACCTTTCCTGCCCGCACCGGATTTGCCAGAATATGGTAAGTTCTTCCCTGTATCTCTACAATCCGATCGTTACTTTCTCCTGTCCGGGCAATCTGAAATGCCTCTTTTAATTCCTCATTTCTGCTGACTGTAATGATATCATGATTGATGCACTCGTCCATAGATACATGAAACAATTCCTGTGCTGCACGGTTGATGGAAAGTACTACATGACGGTTCGTCACGATCAGACCATCCTTCATATATTCGGTGATTGCCAGATATTCTTCCTGATTCTGCTTTAATTGTCTTAGTTGTTCCCGAATCTGCTTATTCTGGTGATCAATTCTTGACACCAACGGACTCAGCTCTTCATATTCCACATTGTCCAGCGGATTACTTAAGTCCAACTTATTGATCGGTTCAATCAGACGTCTGGCAGTAATTTCCATCAAACCAACTGCAAGAACACCAATCAAAAGCATCAGGCCCACCATCAGAAAAAAGCCGGATTCCAGACTTTTGAATACGGTGTCGGTGGTCCTGGCAACCCGGATTACATTTCCATTTTCCAGCTTTCTTGCATAATAATAGGTCTGCTCCTCCAATGTTCTGGATGAACGCAGATCACTTCCCTCGCCTTTTTGAATTGCTTCCTCGAATTCCGGTCGTTCTTTATGATTTTCCAGTTTCCCGGACTCCTCTGCAGAATCAAAGAGCACGGTTCCGTCTTCCCGGATCAACGTCAGACGGCTTGGTGAAACCTCGCAAACCTCCCGGGTCAGATATTCTGTTCCTGAGGTCTCCACAGCGTTCTTAATATAGCCGCATTCAACCTGTACCGAAGTTTTCATTTCATCCATCGTTTTTTTATACATGATAAAATTCATAAGAAAAAACGTAAGAAGCACTGACAATACAACAAGAACACTGGCGCTTTTAAAGATTTTGCTTTTCATCGGTCAGCCTCCTATCCGATATCCCACACCACGGACGGTCTCTATCATTTCCCCGCAGTCTCCCAGCTTCTGACGAAGCGTACGGATATGGACATCCACCGTACGGGTTTCCCCATCAAAATCATACCCCCAGATATGTCCCAGAAGCCGGTCCCTGGACAATACAATTCCCCGGTTTTCCATCAGATATTTCAACAATTCAAATTCCTTTAATGTTAAGGTCACCTTCTGCCCTTTGGCCAGTACCTGATGCTGCTGCACCAGAATCTGCAGATCTCCGGCCGATAATATGGCATCATTCTTATCCTCTCTGCCTGTACGCCTCAGAACAGCACGGATGCGGGCGATGAACTCCATCATTCCAAACGGTTTCGTAATATAGTCGTCAGCCCCGCAGTCAAGTCCCAATACTTTATCATACTCTGCGCCTTTTGCGGTTACCATAATCACCGGAATAGCCTTTGTCACCTCAGAACTTTTCAGCTTATTCAAGATTTCCATCCCGCTTTCTTCCGGAAGCATAATATCCAGCAAAATCAAATCCGGCGTCTGTTCTTCCAGACCCCGATAGAATTCTGCTCCTGATTCATATCCCTTCGCCGGATATCCGCTGGTTTCCAACGTATATACAATCAATTCGCGGATGTTACGTTCATCCTCCACGCAATAAATCATCTTTATTTCTCTCCTCTGTGCTGTCCTGTAATTGAGAATTCCACCCACTCTGCAATATTGGTCGCGTGATCACCAATGCGCTCATAATACTTTGCAATCATGAAAAGATCCATCATCTGCTCTCTGGTTGCAAGATTATCCAACATTCCGTGGGATAACTGATCTCTTACATGCAGAAATAACCGGTCTACAATATCATCATCTGCAATCACTTTCCGGGCAATCCGGAGATCCTGCTTTACAAAGGAATCAATACTCTCTGTCACCATCCGCATCGTTGCCTTTGCCATCTCACCCAGACTGATTTCCATCACCGGCATCTTTAAACCAGCCGTCTTAATAATTTCAGCAATATCCGCTGCCTGATCACCAATCCGTTCCATATCCGTAATCATCTTCAGCGCTGCTGAAATCTGACGCAGATCGCCTGCAACCGGCTGCTGTTGGAGCAGCAATTTCAGACACATAGACTCAATCTCCCGCTCTTTCAGATCAATGGCCGCATCCTTTTGAAGAATCTCACCGGCTGCATCCCGGTTTCCACTTATCAACACCTCATAAGTACGTTCAATCACCTGCTCGCAAAGTGCTCCCATCTCGATTAACAGTGTATGCAGTACTTCCAGCTGCCTTTGAAACATTTCTCTCATATCAACCAAACCTCCCCGAAATATAATCTTCTGTACGTTTGTCCCCCGGCATGGAAAAAATCTGTTCTGTCTCCCCATACTCAATTACTTCCCCCAACAGGAAGAAAACGGTTTTATCTGAGATTCGCGCTGCCTGCTGCATATTATGTGTTACCATAATGATAGTATAATCTTTTTTCAGTTCCGCTGCAAGGTCCTCGATCTTAGAGGTAGAAATCGGGTCCAGCGCAGAAGTCGGCTCATCCATCAGCAATACTTCCGGCTGAACAGCCAGGGCTCTGGCGATGCAGAGTCTCTGCTGCTGGCCGCCTGACATTCCAAGCGCACTCTTTTTTAATCGATCCTTGACTTCCTCCCAGATTGCCGCCTGACAAAGGGATGTCTCCACAATTTCATCCAACTTGGCTTTACTTTTGATTCCATGGGTTCTCGGACCATACGCGATATTATCATAGATACTCATAGGAAATGGATTCGGTTTCTGAAATACCATGCCGACTCTTTTCCTCAGCTCATTGACATCCGTCCTTTTATCATAGATATCCTCTTTATCCAGACAGATCCGTCCCGTGATCTTACACCCGTTTACCAAATCATTCATACGATTCAGGGATTTCAGCAATGTGGACTTGCCGCAGCCGCTGGGTCCGATAAATGCGGTAATCTCTTTTTCCTGCATCTTTAATTCCACATCTTTCAAAGCATGAAACTCTCCATAATAGAGATTCATATGTTCCACTGTAATCTTATCCATCTTCATTTATCCTTTCGCAATTCGTTTTGCAATAAATCCGGAAAATCCATTGATAATCAGAACCAGACACAACAAAATGACCGCCGTTGCATAAGCCTTCTCCATATGAAGCCCCTCACTTGAGAGTACGTACATATGTACTGCCAGTGTACGTCCGGAATCCATAATACCTGCATACTTTGCCACGGTACCTGCTGTAAACATCAGCGCTGCTGTCTCACCGACAACACGCCCGATGGCAAGTATCACACCGGAAAGAATTCCGGGTACGGCGGAAGGCAGTACAATCCGAAAAATGGTACGTAATTTTCCCGCCCCCAGACCAAAACTTGCTTCCCGATAAGAAACCGGCACGGATACCAATGCTTCTTCTGCTGTCCGCATGATCAATGGAAGAATCATAATTGCCAGTGTAAGTGCACCTGATATCATGGAATATCCCAATTTTAGAGCTGTTGTAAAGAACAGCATCCCAAACAAACCGTACACAATGGATGGAATGCCGGAAAGTGTCTCCGCAGTAATCCGGATCAATCCCACTGCTTTTCCCCGGTTATCTGCATATTCTACAAGAAATATTGCTGCAAAAATGCCGAGAGGCGCCGCAATCACCAGAGAAATGACGGTCATAAACAACGTATTCACAACAGCGGGCACCAGAGAACAATTCTCACTGTTGTATTCCATGGCAAATAAATCCGCCGTAAGGTTCCCAATTCCTTTCACCAATATAAACAACACCAAAAATACAAGAACTGCCATTGCCAGAATAGAAGCTGCCCAGGTAAGTCCTTTCAGAACTACGGAAACATAACTTTTCTTATACGTTACTTCAATTCTTTTACTTTCCATCTTGGTATTCATTTCTATTGCTTTACTTTCCATTCCCGGACCTCCAGTTTAATGCAGATACAACCAGATTGATTATCATGATGAATACGAAAAGTACAACACCTGTGGCAATCAGGGCTTCGCGATGCAGATCTGCCGCATAGCCCATCTCCAATACGATGTTGGAAGTCAATGTCCGGATTCCCTCCATAATTCCTTTCGGCATCCTCGCCTGATTCCCGGCAACCATAATGACCGCCATCGTTTCTCCGATTGCCCTTCCAATTCCCAGAACAATTCCCGCAATGATTCCTGACTTTGCTGCCGGAACAACTGTAAAAAAAACACTGTGTGTATGAGTGGCTCCCAGTGCCAGGGCACCCTCATAATAACTCCGGGGGATACTTTGCAAAGCAGCCTCCGTTACTCCTACCACCGTAGGCAGAATCATGATTGCCAACAATATGGAGGCTGTCAGCATCGTATTACCATTCCGAAGTCCCAAAAGATTTTTTATAGCAGGAACCAGCAATACCAGACCAAAAAAGCCATACACGACTGACGGCACACCTGCCATCAGATTAATTCCGGATTTACAAATTCCATAAATTTTTTTCGGGCAAAACCATGCCAGAAAAACAGAGGTCAGCAATGCGATGGGCACACCAATGATAATTGCGCCGGCGGTTACATAGATGCTGCCCAAAATCATGGGTAAAATCCCATAAAGGTTATTTCCCGGCTTCCATGTCTGACCGAACAGAAAATCAAAAACACCGATCTTTCCGATGGCAGGCAACCCATTTGCAAACAGGAATACACATATCAGCACTACGGCCAGTACAGATACACCTGCCGCGATACCAAACACTGCTTTCATCAGTGTCTCTTTGACTGCGTTTGCTTTCATATGCTTTTCTCCACTCTCTATTTTGCAATATCGGACCAGTCTGTGATTTCTCCCGTGTAGATTCCTTTCACCTGATCCGCTGTCAGATCTTCCACCGTACTCTCCTTGTTTACAATGACTGCAATACCATCTGTTGCAATCACCGTAGTCGTCAGTCCCAGAGCGCTCTCGGAATCCTTCAGTTCACGGGAAGCCATACCGATATCACAGAGGCCTTCACTGGCAGATGTAACACCTGTCGTAGAATCCGATTGCTGTACTTCGATTTCCACTCCGCTGTTGAGTGACTGATAAGCCTCCGCCAGCTTTTCCATAACCGGTGTTACGGAGGAAGAACCTGCTACTACAACCTTACCGGAAGGTTTTGATCCTGTATAAGCACTTGTTCCATCCAGTGGGATATACCCTTCTTCTTCTACAACTGCCTGTCCATCGCTGCTCAGGATAAAATCCACAAAATCCTGTGCTGCTTCACTCAAATCATCTTTTGTCACAATATTAAAAGGCCTGCTTACTTTATAAGAGCCATTCTTCACATTTTCTGCTGAAGCATCTGCCCCGTCAATCTTAACTGCTTTTACCGTATCGTTCAGTGAACCCAGTGAGATATATCCGATTGCGGAGGTATCACCTGCTACGGTTGTCATCATAACCGAAGTATTATTGGTAATCTGCGCATCCTCCGTCGTCATATCTACCTTCTCCCCGGCATCGTTCTTCTCTTCAATACCGAATAATTCAATGAACGCCCCACGGGTACCCGATCCATCCTCACGGGAAATTACATTAATCGGGCCGCTTACTTCCGAATTCGAAGAGCCTTCTGTCTTTTTTTCTGCTGCTTCCGTTGTGGGAGACGCAGCTGTACTTTCTCCATCTGCAGAATTGTCTCCGCATCCAACCAACATAGCTGCTGCCATTGATACTGCCATAAACATTGCAATTGCTTTTTTCATAATATGTTCTCCTCTTTTTTAGATATGTCTTTTCGAATTGTTTTTTACATTTCGTCTTTACATAACAATCATAGCAATGCTTTGTAAAATCCATAATCAGACAATTGTTAAAACAACGTTAACTGCAGATTTTTTTCAAATCCCTTCCTTTCCATAAAGGAAAAAGGAATGTCGCACCCTCTGAACCTATCCAGCCAGGCGACATTCCCTTTTTCTGCTGACGCAGACATCACGATACATGAAATTCAGATACTCCGTGCTGCGCACATTGGTCAGGCAGGGATCATCTGCCCCGCTGATAAAAAGAATCGGAAGACTGATATTCTTACATTGCCATCCCCGATGGCTGTATGTCCTCTGCATCAGTCCAAATAATGTCAGATATCCGTCTGCCGTAAACGTAAACCCACACAGCGGACTTTCATCATACGCCTCCACCACGGCAGGATCGGAACAACACCAGGCAGATCTACTTTCCTCTTTCCGGAATTTCATTACAAATGGTCCGAAAGAAAGCGCCTTTAACAACCTGCTTTTGTGCCGCCCCCCGAGACTGATCTTTTGTATATAAGCTACTGCTCTCCCTAAAAACAATGCCGGATTCTTACTTGGAGAACCAGACAGTATCAATAAATCAGTTTCATCATCATAACGCTTGATATAAGACCGGGCAACAAGCGTTCCCATACTGTGCCCTATCATGATCACCGGAACATTCTTCCAGTGACACTTTATCATCCTCGTAATCTGATGCAGATCCCTTACAATGGCTTCTGCTCCTCCTTCATACATATACCCCAGGTCTTCTGTGCTCTTTACACTTTTTCCATGTCCCCGATGATCGTGAATCACACAGGCAAACCCTCTCTCACACAGATACTCCATCAATGGCTCATAACGTTCTTTATTTTCACACATCCCATGGCTGAACTGGACCACTAGTGGTAGAATATAAATAGTACAAAATAAACATGACCATTTTCAATAAATATTATATGATAGACATAGAACAAGGAGGAGAATGGTTATGGCGAAAGGTACTCAATATTCACGACAGTTTAAAGAAGGTGCTGTTCAGTATAGGAAGGATCATCCTGAATTAACCCTTCGTAAAACAGCTGAAAATCTTGGAATCAGTGAATCTGCTCTTAAAAATTGGATGAAGTCATCAAAAGAACATGAGGGAGTAGTTCCTACCCGTGGTTCTGGAAATTATGCCAGTGATGAGGCGAAGGAAATTGCTCGATTACAACGTGAATTGCGTGATACAAAGGATGCTCTTGAAGTATTAAAAAAAGCAATCAGTATTCTGGGAAAATGACACAAGCCCTCTATGTATCCACCGCAGAGTACATAGAAGAAGTCAATGTGCTGCCCGTGAAACGCCAGGTTTCTGTCAGCGGAATACTGAAAAAACTAGGCGTTTCACGTTCGGGATATCATGCATGGAGAAAACGTGTTCCATCGAATACGGAGATACGTCGTACAGTTTTAAAAGAAAAAATTCAGGAAATCTATGATGATTCACATCAAAATTATGGTGCTCCTAAAATCACAGCAGAATTGCAAAAATATGGAGAACATGTTTCTGAAAAAACAGTTGGGAATTATATGCGTCAAATGGGAATAAAAGCACAATGGGTGAAGCCATATGTCCGGACAACGATCAATTCTGATTTTAGTCAGAAATTAAAAAATATCCTGAATGAAGAATTTAATCCGGAACATCCTGACGCTGTCTGGTGCTCTGATATCACGTACATTTGGACATTTGAAGGATTTGTATATCTTACAAGTGTTATGGATCTTTACTCCAGAAAAATCGTTTCTTGGGTATTAAGTAAAACCCTGGAGGCAACGCATGTAGTAGAATGCATAGAGAAGGCAAAAAGCGTTCGAAATGTTGAAAAACCGCTGATTTTTCATTGCGATAGGGGCTGTCAATATGTATCACAAGCATTTCAGGATGCAACAGTCGGAATGATTAACAGTTATTCAAAGAAAGCTTATCCCTGGGATAATGCTTGTATTGAATCTTTCCATGCACTATTAAAACGTGAATGGATCAATCGCTTTAAAATATTCAATTATGCACATGCTTACAAACTTGTGTTTGAATACATAGAAACTTTTTACAATACAATTCGTATTCATAGTCATTGTGGATATCTGTCTCCAAATCAATACGAAGAACAGTATCTTGCAAATCTTGAAAAGAACATCACGAGAGCTGTAAGTTAGTTGAAACTATACACCAAGAGAAGAAAATTGGTTATATTTAATTTGTACTTTTTCTTGACATAGCACCACCACTCCCTTTACCTTCACACCCTTCTTGGGCTGAATCAATAACACCTCCAGAGCAAGCCCATCATAAGCCGAATATACGTTCAAACACCTTCTTCTCATAAAGACCCTCCTCTAAAAGTTTTTCCGGCAATACACAATCATCCAGACTGAAGCACCAATCCCCAAAGCCAATACTCCCCATACTACCGCCGGGTAAACTGCTGCCAAAAGAGCCAGCAGAAATTCCGCAATTGCCAGACAGCCGGTGAATACAGCCAGCGCTCTCTTATATTTCAATACTTTCTCTTCGCTCCAGTTCTTCCTGTTATTCCCACGCTTTCCATCAAACATCTGAAGTAAACCGTCTCCTTTACCCAGAAAGAAAGTAACACTGACCACCGCTAAAATAATCGCCAAAAACCAATCCAAACTACTATCCATACATCCATACCTGCCTTTTGCATGATTTTGTGAAAACGTCTGTAACGGACTATCCGTTTTCTCTTTTTACAGCATAACAAATTTTCCTCCTTTTGTCGAGTACGTCCATGTATTGTAACACCACCCAACTTGTGTTATGATTAGGAATAACGGATAAATAGAAGAAACAGGAGAAATGCCATGATAATAGAAACAAACAACGCCGCGGAAACCTTTGCCCTCGGTCAGAAATTAGGCAGTCAGGCACTTCCCGGTCAGATTTATACCTTAATTGGTGATCTTGGTGTGGGAAAGACCGTATTCACCCAGGGAATGGCCAACGGTCTTGGTATTACGGAACCGATCAACAGCCCTACCTTTACCATCATCCAGGAATATGAAGAAGGTCGTCTTCCTTTTTATCATTTTGATGTCTACCGGATCGGTGACATTGAAGAAATGGAAGAAATCGGATACGACGATTATTTCTTCGGACAAGGTGTTACCATGATTGAATGGGCCAATCTGATTGAAGAACTTCTGCCCGATTATATCATCCGGGTAACCATTGAAAAAGATCTGGAGAAGGGCTTTGACTATCGAAAAATCACCGTAGACGGTCTGTCTGAATTGTAAAGGAGAAAAAAGAATGAAACTACTAGCATTGGATAGTTCCGGTTTGGTAGCCTCTGTGGCGGTCCTGGAAGATGATTCCCTGCTTGCGGAATACACTGTAAACTATAAAAAGACCCATTCACAGACACTGCTTCCCATGCTGGATACCGTAGCACAGATGATAGAACTTAACTTAAATGATCTGGATGCCATCGCCATCGCCGCCGGACCGGGTTCCTTTACCGGACTGCGTATTGGCTCTGCCACCGCCAAGGGTCTGGGACTGGTCCTGAACAAACCGCTGATCGCGGTTCCCACCGTAGATGCACTCGCCTATAATCTGTTTGATACAGACAAGCTCATCTGCCCAATCATGGATGCAAGACGTGCTCAGGTCTACACCGGAATTTACCGTTTTGAAGATCATAAGCTGATTCCACTTGAGAATCAGATGGCTATCAGCGTAAAGGAACTCGCCGAAAAATTAAATACGTTTGACCAAGAAGTTATCTTTCTGGGAGACGGAGTTTCTGTATACCGCCAGCTGTTGGATGAACTGCTGACAGTTCCCCACGCTTATGCCCCGGCTCATGTAAATAAGCAGAGAGCTGCTGCTGTCGGTGCCCTGGGTGCGCTTTATTATAAAGAAGGAAAATTTGCGGACGCCGCTGCACATCAACCGGAATATCTGCGCAAGTCTCAGGCAGAGCGGGAACGGGAAGCGGCCGAAAAGAAAGCTGCCATAGCACAGGAGGAACCATGATGATTACAATTCGAGAGATGCAGTTTGATGATTTGGACCAGGTAATGGCTATTGAAGAAGCAAATTTTTCTGTTCCCTGGACGATCAATGGATTCTTTTCCTTTTTACTCAGAGAAGATGCCCGGTTTCTGGTTGCTGAAGAATCGGATAAAATCGTAGGATACTGCGGTGTAATCCTGACCCCTCCTGAAAGTGATATTACAAATGTGTGTGTATCCGAAGAATATCGCAGGAAAGGGATCGCCCAGATGCTATTGGGGCAGCTTCAGAAAGATTTATCAAAATCAGGAATTACTACACTTCATCTGGAAGTTCGGGAAAGCAATCTTCCTGCTATTGCTCTTTATGAAAAACTGGGTTTTGTCCGTGACGGACTGCGCCCCCGGTATTATGAAAATCCCACGGAAGATGCGATTCTCATGTCCTCCACCTTCTGATACCAGCAGTTTCCACTGGAAAATCATTGTTAAATCCGGTACACTGATCTTAAATACTGGTACATTATTCAGTACTTGTATTTTAAGATGTTTTACGGGTCCCAAAGTCATGCTTTTTCATGCAGGCATGAAACGCATAACCTTTTGATCCTGGTATCATTTTAAAAAGCCACTGCTTACCAAAACGGAGGATAAAATATGAGAACCTATGATAAAACTACAGGAAAACTGATTTGCGTTGTCTGTAACTGCTGCGGCAGGAAATTAAAACTTGCAGATCATGGATTGGCAGAGGGCATTTGTTCCGTCGATACCTGTTGGGGATATTTCTCCAATAAAGATCTGGAACGTCATCAGTTCGATCTTTGCGAAAGCTGTTACGACAGATTCACAGGGGACTTTGCTGTTCCACCGGAAATTACAGAAATCACAGAGGTTTGATTATGCACTTGCAGCAAGAGAGGTTTTCTTGTATACTATGTTATGGCTGTTCCAGACAGGCGATTGCCTTAGAGCATGTTTGAAAATCGCTCTGGCGCGTGGATCGGCCGCAAATTTCATATTTAAAGGAGATTGAATCATGGCAAATCCAATTGTAACCATTACTATGGACAATGGTGATGTAATGAAAGCAGAGTTGTATCCGGAAATTGCTCCGAATACTGTAAACAATTTTATCAGTCTTATAAAAAAAGGGTTTTATGACGGGCTTACCTTCCATCGTGTAATCCCCGGGTTTATGATTCAGGGAGGATGTCCTCTGGGCAACGGTACCGGGGGACCTGGATATTCCATCAAAGGTGAATTTGCACAGAATGGGGTAAACAACGATCTTGCACATACAGAAGGCGTTCTGTCCATGGCACGTGCCATGCATCCGGATTCTGCAGGAAGCCAGTTCTTCATCATGCACAAAACTTCTCCGCATCTGGATGGAGCTTATGCCGCATTTGGCAAGGTTACAGAAGGTCTTGAGGTCGTTGACAAAATTGCCAATGTACCCACAGACTTCAGAGACTGTCCGCTGGATGCAGTAAAAATTGCTTCTATGACTGTGGATACCTTCGGTGAGGAATATCCGGAACCGGAAAAATGTTAAGGATGGGGACGGACGAAAAATCCCGGGGCGTGCACACTTCCAGATGCTGAAATCCGCAGCCCTGTATTGAGGCAGGCTGTTCGAAAATCTGTGGGCGGCGCTCCCGGATTTTGTGCGGGCTTCGGTCTTAACAACATCTATGCCGAAGAGGGCAGGGCTTTTACAGAACCAGGACAATTCACCAGGAAAACTGATGTTTTCCCGGCTCAGTGTCCTTCAAGATTTGGTTTGGTCAACCAAATCTTGTCTGTAAAAGCCCTGCCCTCTTCAGCTAAGATGTTGTAACAGACCTGCAGATGTACAGAATCCGGGAGCGCCGCCCACAGATTTTTCGAATACGCCTGTCTCAATACAGGGCTGCGGATTTCAGGCTCCTGGAAGCGCACACGCCCCGGGATTTTTCTGTGTATTGGATTTTCATATGTGGTGATGCCTGAGTAGCAGACATGTCCGTCTACTGTTTTTGTGCGCGCAGGGCATCGCCTGTGAGGATCTCGCCATCCAGAAGAGCATAGTATAAGTCTTCTTTTTCATTTAGAACAGCCCGGCCGTTGGTGGCTTCGGTGATGTCGGATTTGAGGGATGGGATTTCGGTTTTGGGAACCAGAACAGTTATGGTTACCTGATCGGTGTATTGGCTGTCCATGATGGGGATCTTGCGTTGCCCCAGGAAATATTGGATTTTCCCGATTCCGTTGTAGTCGGTCTGGATCTCCAGGAGGGTTCCGTATTGTTTGGTGATGATGGTGCTGGCGGCAAGACCGGCCTGGGTGGCGGCGGAATAGGCACGGACCAGACCACCGGTTCCAAGGAGGGTGCCGCCGAAATAGCGGGTGACCACTACTGCTGTGTTGCAGAGTCCTTCCCCAAGCAGCACGTCGAGCATTGGCCGTCCGGCAGTTCCGCTGGGTTCTCCGTCATCGCTGGCACGGACGATTTCCTGACGTTCTCCTATGGTGTAGGCAAAGCAGTTGTGTGTGGCATTCCAGTATTTTTTCCGCATTTCTTCCAGAAAGGTTAATGCTTCTTCTTCGCTTTCAACCAGTCTTACGGTTGCAATAAACCGTGATTTTTTCTCTATGATTTCTGCTTCATTTCCTTTATAGATCGTCTTATAATTTTCTATCATAATTTTCCTTCCTACCTATATATCTGTCTATGAGCGATTGCGAAACTCTTCCGGAGTTGACTTAGAAATTCGTGATTGCGACTACAGACGAACAAAATATAGAAAAATGTACGATGCAAGCGAACATTTTTCTATATTTTGTACGGATGTCGGAGTGAGAACGAATTCTAAATCGACTCCGGAAGAGTTTCGTAATCATCTGCATACTTTGGACTCCTTTATAGGGAATTATAACATTGCTTGAAGAAAATGTGAACTTTTGTTTAAGGGGCTTTATTTCATTTTTGTTATTTGCTATAATAAGCTAATCAATTAAGGAGGAATATCATGAATTTTGGTAAAAAAAGTGTATCTGACAAACGTGAGAAGATTCATTCGGCCTCCACGAAAGTCGGTAATAAGGCCGGAGTTTCCGCATTGCGGGCCTTACTCTTTGGTCTTTTGACATTGTTGGTTATGGGTGTCTGCCTGGGAATCGGAGCATTTCAGGGATTGATTGACAGTGCACCTGATATTTCTGATGTCAATATCATGCCTATGGGTTACGCGACCTTTCTCTACGACTCGGATGGCAATGAAATACAAAAGCTGAACTCCTCTGATGGAAATCGTATCTCTGTTTCTATTGATGAGATTCCCCTTCACATGCAGCATGCTATCGTGGCGGTAGAAGATTCCCGCTTTTACGAGCACAACGGGATTGATCCCAGAGGCATTGTACGTGCTGTATTTGTTGCACTGAAAAGTCGTTTCGCCCGGACAGAGGGAGCCAGCACACTTACACAGCAGCTTCTAAAAAATAATGTCTTTCCCAACTGGGTAGAAGAAAGCCAGATAGACCGAGTCAAGCGTAAATTTCAGGAACAGTATCTCGCCGTAAAACTGGAAGCCAGTCTGAAAGCAAAAGGTCAGAATCCCAAAGATGTTATTCTGGAAAATTACCTGAATACCGTCAATTTTGGTGCCGGAGCTTATGGCATCCAGACTGCTTCACAGACCTATTTCGGTAAGAACTGTACGGAGCTGACCTTATCCGAAGCTGCAGTCCTTGCGGCTATTCCGCAGAATCCTACCAAATATAATCCGATCCGCCATCCGGAGCACAACGCCCAACGGCGCAAGAAGGTTTTGGATGATATGTTGGAACAGGATTATATTTCAAAGTACAAGTATGAGGAAGCCATGGCCGATGATGTCTATGCAAGAATCCTTCAGGAAGCCGATACTTCTATTTCGCAGCCCTATTCTTATTTTGTGGATGCATTGATCACACAATTAAAGGAAGATCTGATGGTTCAAAAGGGCTATTCTGAAGTACAGGCTAAGAATGCGATCTACAGCGGTGGGCTCCGGATTTATACTACTCAGGATCAGGATATCCAACAGATTATGGATGAGGAATACCAAAACCCTGACAATTATCCGGCGGGAACTCAGATTGGACTTGACTGGGCACTTTCCGTAAAACATTCGGAGACTTCCGATGAAATTACAAATTACAGTCAGGAAATGCTGCAGAAATATTTCCAGGAACAAGGGGATTCCCAGTTCGATCTGCTCTTTGATACAGAGGAAGAGGCGCAGGCTGCTGTTGATGCCTATAAAGCATCTATTTTAACTCCGGAAACTACAATCGTAGCAGAACGTATTGCATTTACGCCGGAACCGCAGTCCTCTATGGTTGTAATTGACCAGTACACGGGTTATGTCAAAGGACTGGTTGGCGGGCGCGGCACAAAGACTGCCAGTCTGACACTGAACCGTGCAACCGATACGTATCGACAGCCTGGTTCCACCTTCAAGATTTTATCCACTTATGGACCTGCACTTGACATGGACAAGATTACGCTTGGAACCCTTGTAGCGGATGAACCCTATGAGTATGAGACCGGGCAGTCCATCAAGAATGCGGACGGAAAGTATCACGGCAATGTTTCCATCCGCACAGCAATTGAACACTCTTACAACATCGTAGCTGTTAAAACTCTGACAGATATCACGCCCCAGGCAGGCTTTAACTATCTGATGAAGATGGAATTTGACGGTCTGGAAAATTCCACCGCCAGTGATGTCCGCCAGCCTCTGGCTCTTGGAGGTGTTACAAAGGGTGTAACCACGCTTCAGATCGCGGCTGCTTATGCAGCGATCGCCAATGACGGAACGTATCTTTCTCCTGTACTTTATACCAAGGTTCTGGATCAGGACGGCAACGTTCTGCTGGATAATACCCCGGTCGAGACTCATGTATTCAAGGAGAGTACTGCATATCTGCTCACCAGTGCCATGGAAGACGTTGTAAAATCCGGTACCGGAAAGCTTTGCCAGCTGGACAACATGTCTGTTGCAGGAAAGACAGGTACTACAACTTCCGCCAGAGATTTGATGTTCGCAGGTTTTACCCCTTATTATACCTGTGCAGTATGGGCCGGTTACGATAACTATATCCCCATCCCCAAGAATGCGCAGAACTTTCACAAGGTATTATGGCAAAGTGTTATGAGCAGGATTCACGAAGGTCTTCCCGATGTGGGATTTGAGGAACCGGAATCTGTAAAATCAGCCACTGTCTGTGCATCCTCCGGCTTGTTGGCAGGCTCCGGATGTCCAAGAACCAAAGAATATTTTTCTCTGGATACTGTTCCAACCAGACGGTGTACCAGACATTATGTGGCTCCAAAGCCGGAACCCACATCGAAACCAGAGCCAGATATTACACTCCCTGGCGGAACGGACAATCCTGTCTCTACACCGGAAGTTTCTCCGGAAACTTCTCCAGAACCAACACCTGATACCCCGCCGACCGATCCTATTGTCGGGGAACTTGAGTAAAAAAGAATGAGGGCAATCTGCATCCTGCAGTGCCCTCATTCTTCTTTATCAATCTAAAGCAAGTTTCGCCGAGCCATAAATCCCCGCATCATTTCCCAACTGAGCCTGTACAATCGGTGTTCCTTTGCAGGCATTGAACGCATAACTCTGATAATATTTATGAATCACATCAATCAACGGCTGTCCCGCTTTTGAAACACCGCCTCCGATGACAAATACCTCCGGGTCTACAACTCCGGCAAAAATTGCCATCGCATTGCCCAGATATTTCGCAAAACGTTCCACAATCCGAACAGCAACCCCATCTCCGGTCTTATATCCATCCAGAACATCCTTTGCCGATACCTGTTCAGGGTTCAGCACCGTAACTTCCTGTGTTTTCTCAAGCTCCTCTTTTGCAATCCGGACAATTCCGGTAGCCGATGCAAACTGCTCCAGACAGCCATGGTTTCCGCAATTGCAGGCTTCCGAAAATTCAGGTTCCATGGCAGAATGCCCAATCTCACCGCCTGCTCCATGAGCTCCTACCACAATCTTTCCATCAATAATGATACCGCCGCCGACTCCGGTTCCCAGCGTTACCATAATCAGACTTCTGGTTCCTTTTCCGCCGCCCATCCACATCTCGCCGAGGGCTGCAACGTTGGCATCATTTCCAACCTTTACCGGAAATCCCAGCAACTGTCCCAATTCCGAAGCCACATCCTTATAACCCCAGCCAAGATTGACTGCCCCCAGAACTTCACCTTTGGAATTCACCGGACCCGGTACGCCGATTCCCAGACCTGCTACCTGATCCCGGTCAATCTGCTCCTCTTCCATCTTTTTTCTGACAGTCTCTGCCACATCAGGAATAATCAGAGAGCCTTCCCCCTCTGTTCTCGTCTCAATCTCCCACTTATCCAATACGGTCCCGTCCGCTCTAAATAATCCGCACTTTACGGTCGTACCTCCCACATCAATTCCAAATACATACTCTGCCACCTTTCTTATCCCTCCCTTTTCTTTGAAAGATTTTCCTGTACACGCTTATACAACTCCTGTGCCGCATTATAACCCATCTTTTTCTGTCTGTGGTTGACAGCAGCCGTCTCTACAATAATAGCCAGATTTCTTCCCGGCCGGATCGGAAGGGAATGACATACTACCTTATTGCCCAAAAGTTCAATATACTCCTCTTCCAAACCAAGGCGATCATATTCCTTATCCTTATTCCACTCTTCCAACTTAATCACAAGATCGATAGACTGGGTATTCTTAACACTTTCCACACCAAACAAGGTTTTCACATCTATAATACCGATACCTCGAAGCTCAATAAAATGACGAGTGATATCCGGAGCTGTTCCTACCAGCGTCACATCACTGACACGGCTGATTTCTACCACATCATCACTGACCAGACGATGTCCGCGCTTAATCAACTCAAGGGCAGCCTCACTTTTTCCGATTCCGCTCTCACCCATGATCAGAACTCCTTCACCGAACACGTCCACCAGTACACCGTGAATTGAAATCGTAGGTGCAAGCTGAACATTCAGCCAACGGATAATCTCTGCCATAAAGCCGGATGTTTTCTTATCAGAACCTAAAGCGGGAACGTTATACTTATCACATAAAGCCAGCAGCTCCTCTCCCGGAACCATCTGTGTCGTAAATATCACACAGGGAATATCACGGGATACAAATTCCTCAAATGCCTTCACACGGGCTTCTTCATCCAGATGCTGCAGATACGTGAACTCCACATATCCGATAATCTGTACGCGTTCACTTGCAAAATGTTCATAATAACCAGTCAACTGCAACGCAGGACGATTGATATCAGGTACGGAAATCTTTACACCTGCCATATCAACTCCCGGTGTCAGGTTTTTGAGATCCAGTTCTTCCACCATCTTAATCAGACTTATCTCTTTCATAAGACTCTTCCTTTCTCCTTATATTCAAAACAGACATTAGGACTTGTTCAGAAATAACTTTTAATATTGCTTGCCTTTTTCTCCGATAGCACCACTCAAAAATCAGTTGCATAGTCCACTATGCGCCTGATTTTCGAGCAGCACTCTCGAAGAAAAATTCTACGCACCATTTAAAAGTTATTTCTGAACAATTCCTTAGGCGAGTACGAAACTCTTCCGGAGCCGCCTATCAACAGACCTGTCTGCTGACGCAGATACCAACAATATTTTAACATATCATTTCTCCCACTTCAACCAATGTCATTGGAAGTTTTGTGGAAAAAATCATATACTTGTTGTGCAACTTTTCCATTCATTGTGGGAAGTGCTGCCAATTCTTCCACAGTAGCTGCCTTGATTTCTTCAATCCCCTGGAAATGCCTCATCAATTCCTTCCTTCTGCCCGGTCCGATTCCCGGTATATCATCCAATATGGAATGCACCTGTCCCTTGCTGCGCAGAAGCCTGTGGTACTCAATGGCAAAACGATGTGCTTCATCCTGTATTCTGGTAATCAGCTTAAACCCTTCACTATCACGATCAATGGGAATCTCCACATTCCTATAATATAACCCGCGGGTCCGATGCTTATCATCCTTGACCATACCGGAAACAGGAATATTCAATCCCAGTTCTCTCAAAACTTCCAATGCGATGTTTACCTGTCCACGTCCGCCGTCCATCATAATCAGATCCGGCAGGCGCTCGAACCCTGCATCCTCATCCACTCCGCGCTGAAATCTTCGGGTCAGGACCTCCTTCATACTTGCATAATCATTGGGACCCTGCACAGACTTAATCCGGAATTTTCGATAGTCTGCCCGTTTTGGCTTTCCCTTCTCATAGACAATCATAGAACCCACTGACTGAAATCCACTGATATTAGAAATGTCATATGCCTCAATCCGAACCAGACCGGGCAGCTTCAGCCATCCTTCAATCTCCTTCATTGCTCCGATGGTACGGCCTTCTTCTTTTTTCAGCTTCTCACGGTCCTGACTCAGAACAATCCCTGCATTTCGCCGGGCCAGTTCCACAAGCTTCTCCTGCTGTCCTTTCTTTGGAACCCGGATATGAACCCGCTGCCCCCGCTTTTTGGTCAGCCACTCTTCCAGAACCTCCTGTTCTTCAATCTGATCTGACAACACCAGTTCTCTCGGAATAAACGGTGTTCCCGAATAAAATTGCTTTAGAAAGCTCAGCAGAATATCAGCTTTTGAATCCCTGACGGCTACTCTCAGATAAAAATGATCCCGACCGATCAGCTTTCCGTCACGGATAAAGAAAACCTGTGCAACTGCATCTTCCTTATCTACTGCAAGGGCAATCACATCCTTATCTTCTCCGCCGCTCCTGGTGATTTTCTGCCGCTCTCCAATCCGCCTGACATGTTCAATCAGATCTCGGTAGTCCTTTGCATCTTCAAACCGCAGTTCTTCAGATGCCTCCAGCATCTTTGCTTCCAGATCTTTCAGCACCCCTTTCATATTGCCGTTCAGAAAATCCAGAGCCTGATCCACCTGACTGCGGTATTCCTCCTTGCTGATGTACCCCTGACAGGGAGCCTTACACTGCTTGATATGATAATACAGGCAGGGACGGTCATTGCCGATCTCCCGGGGCAGACTCCGGTTACATGCCCGAATCTGATACAATTTCCGCAGCAGCTCAATCGATTCTTTCACTGCCTGCCCGCTGGTATAAGGGCCAAAATATTTGGACTTGTCCTTCTTCATCCTTCGGGCAAATAAAATTCTGGGATAAGGCTCATTTACCGTAACCTGAATAAACGGATAAGACTTATCGTCTTTCAGCATGGTATTATACTTGGGTCTGTGCTCTTTGATCAGGTTGCATTCCAATACCAGTGCTTCCAACTCCGAATCAGTCACGATATACTCGAATCGGGCAATCTGAGGAACCATCTGCTCAATCTTCAATCCCTTATTCCGACTGCTCTGAAAATACTGTCTCACACGATTCTTCAGACTGATCGCCTTTCCTACATATATAATGGTATCTTTCTCATCATGCATCAGATAAACACCTGGCTTCGCCGGCAGTTTTTTTAACTCTTCTTCAATATCAAATGCCATATGCGCTCCTTTATCTAAGACAAATCCCCCGGAAATCCCGGGAATTCTTCCCGGTAAACACTGCCTGTTTACCGGACATCTCTCCCTGAATCTCTGGGGGATTTCCCATCCCTGTTTTCATTCTCATCAGCTAATCAAATGATGAAAGCGTCAAAAGGTATTTTGACGCTTATGATATACGGATTGCTTCGCATTTCATGCTCCCGCAATCCTAAAACACATCAAATCTATTCCGTTATTTCATTTCCGCTTTCGGCTGTTTCGTCTTCCGTTACTTTTGACTCCATCATTTTCGCTTCCGAGTCCAAAATCTCCTTCGCTTCCGGCATTCCTTTTACCTCATGGAATATCTTCATAAATTCTTTACCTGTAATCGTCTCTTTCTGAATCAAATATTCTGCAATCTTATCAAGGGCATCTCTGTTCTCGGAAAGCAGCTGTTTTGCCTGCTCGTAAGCATCCTTTAATACTTTCATGACCTCATGATCAATCTCCGTAGCTGTGGCATCTCCGCAATTCAGATAAGCTTTGCCGTCCAGATACTGGTTCTCCTGTGAAGCAAGCCCCATCAAACCAAATTTCTCAGACATTCCATACTGGGTGATCATTGCCCGGACAATCTTTGTTGCCTTCTCAATATCGTTGGAAGCACCGGTAGTCACATTCCCAAATACAATCTCTTCCGCAGCCCGTCCTGCCAGCATACCGACAACCATGGCATCCAACTCTGCCTTGGTATTCAGATACTTCTCTTCCTCCGGCACCTGCATCACATATCCCAACGCTCCCATCGTACGGGGAACAATGGTAATCTTCTGCACCGGCTCGGCATCTTTTTGCAGGGCGCTCACTAACGCATGACCAACTTCATGGTAAGATACAATCTTTCGTTCTTCCTGACTCAGGATACGATCTTTCTTTTCTTTTCCTACCAGAACAATTTCCACCGCCTCGAACAAATCCTTCTGAGACACCGCTTTCCTTCCATTCTTGACTGCCAGAATCGCCGCCTCATTGATCATATTTGCCAGATCAGATCCCACTGCTCCGCTGGTTGCCAAAGCGATTGCATCAAAATCAACGGTTTCATCCAGTGCAACTTTTTTTGCATGTACTTTCAGTATGTTGACACGGCCTTTCAAATCCGGACGGTCAACAATTACCCGGCGGTCAAAACGACCAGGACGCAGAAGCGCAGGATCAAGAACCTCCGGACGGTTTGTAGCTGCCAGAATCAGCAGACCTTTGGATGTGTCGAAACCATCCATCTCTGCAAGCAGCTGGTTCAGCGTCTGCTCACGCTCATCATTCCCACCATATCTGGAATCACGTGTTTTACCGATTGCATCAATCTCATCGATAAAAATAATACATGGTGCGTTTTTCTTTGCTTCCTCAAATAAATCACGGACACGGGATGCACCTACACCCACGAACATCTCCACAAACTCAGAGCCGGATAACGAAAAAAACGGTACATGCGCTTCCCCTGCAACTGCTTTTGCAAGCAATGTTTTTCCTGTACCCGGAGGTCCTACAAGCAAAGCACCCTTCGGAAGCTTTGCACCGATTGCTGCATATTTTGCAGGGTTATGAAGGAAATCCACAACCTCCTGCAGCGATTCTTTCGCCTCATCCTGTCCTGCAACATCTTTGAAGGTGATACCTGTTTCCTTCTGCACATAGGTTTTCGCCTTACTCTTGCCAACCCCCATCATGCCTCCGCCCTTATTCATCATACGCCAGATCAGTGTAAATGTGGCAACCAATAGTAATACAGGAATCAGAAAATTTAAAATTGTCGCTATAACAGATGCTGTTGAATCCGGGAGCTTCTTCTCGAATTTGATATTCTTCTCATCCAACATATCACGAAGAGAATTTTCATCTCCCACCAGAGTCGCAGAATACGTAATCTCCAGCCCCTTATATTTCTGTTCCTTGGGTTTCACTGTCAGTTTTCCGGACTCAATCGTTACTTCCTTCACCTGATCCTCTTTCACCATCTCCATAAACTGATCATATGAGATTTCTCTGGATGTGGAACGATTCATCAGATTGCTGAACACTCCCATCAAAATCATACTGATCAGCAGACAAATGATGATAATCAGAAATGTTTGTTTATTTTTCGGACCGCCGCCATTCCCCTGGCCCTGCCCGCTGTTTTTGTCTTCTGGCAGACTCATGCTTCTCCTCCTTATCGAACCGGCATACTGGAAAAATTACATTTCCGTATACCGTCAAGCAACTAACAGACCTGCTGATGCTTTATTTCAACCACTCTATTATAAAGTATATCCCATAGATTCGCAATTAAAACTTTATGAAATTCCTATGAACACCACGGATTTGCAAAAAAACCTTGCTCTCCAACACTCCTGATTGTATACTTAAACTAATAGGATGATACAAGCATGACTTTGGGACGCGCAAAACATGAGAAAACGGCCCGAATAGGACGAATTTCAAATGTTTTCAGGATTTTAAGAGTATGAGATGCGGAGCAATCCGTGTATCATTAATATTGTACAAATACAGGGAGAATAATGGACATGAAGATTGGTTTTGATAATGAAAAATATCTGAGCATGCAGTCAGAGCACATCCGGGAACGGATTAATCAATTTGATAACAAACTTTATCTGGAATTCGGCGGAAAATTATTCGACGATTATCATGCTTCCAGGGTTCTGCCGGGATTTGTTCCCGACAGCAAACTTCAGATGCTGATGCAGCTTGCCGATCAGGCGGAAATCGTAATTGCCATCAGTGCAGGCGCTATTGAAAAGAATAAAATCCGCGGTGATCTGGGAATCACTTACGACAGTGATGTTCTTCGGTTGATTGACGAGTTCCGCGGCAAGGGACTTTATGTGGGCAGTGTTGTCATCACACAATTTTCCGGACAGCACAGTGCCATGATGTTTAAGAAACGTCTGGAAAATCTTGGAATTAAAGTATATATTCTCTATAATATTCCGGGGTATCCGGGCAATATTCCACTGATCGTAAGTGATGAAGGATACGGAAAGAATGACTACATCGAAACCTCAAGACCGTTGGTTGTGGTAACTGCCCCCGGACCTGGAAGCGGCAAGATGGCAACCTGCCTTTCCCAGCTCTACCATGAACACAAGAGAGGGGTTCATGCCGGATATGCCAAATTTGAGACATTCCCTATCTGGAATCTTCCTCTGAAACATCCGGTGAATCTGGCTTATGAAGCAGCAACGGCTGATTTAAATGATATCAATATGATCGATCCCTTCCATCTGGAAGCTTACGGGCAGACCACCGTCAACTACAACCGTGACGTGGAAATCTTTCCTGTGCTGAATGCCATCTTTGAACGTATCTTTGGAGAAAGTCCTTACAAATCTCCTACTGATATGGGCGTAAATATGGCAGGAAACTGTATTATTGATGATCAAGTCTGCCGCGAAGCATCCCGTCAGGAGATGATCCGCCGTTATTATCAGGCTGTGGATGGAATCGCTGACGGTTCCCGTACCGAAGAGGAAGCCTTCAAAATTGAATTACTGCTGAAGCAGGAACATATCACAGCCACTGACCGCAGTACTGTTTCTCCGGCACTTGTCCGTGCAGAGACCACCGGAGCACCGGCCGCTGCCATGGAACTTCCAGACGGACGAATCATCACTGGCAAGACAGGAGATCTGCTTGGACCTTGTGCTGCCTTGCTTCTGAATGCTTTGAAAGAACTGGCAGGAATTGATCATGAAAAGCATATTATCTCTCCTACTGCTATTGAACCGATTCAGATATTAAAGACGCAGTATCTGGGCAGCAAGAATCCGCGGCTTCATACGGATGAGATTCTGATCGCACTTTCTGCCACGGCTGCAGACAGTGCAGATGCAAAGCTGGCGCTGATGCAGCTTCCAAAACTTCATGGGTGTCAGGTGCATTCCAGTGTCATGCTTTCTGATGCTGATAAGAAAACCTTCCACAGACTTGGGTGTGAGGTGACTTGCGAGCCGAAGTATCAATAGTCTATTCTTGGCCACTCGGACGGAGAAGAGGGGCACGGAAGCGGACGGCATTCCGGACAGCGCTGCATGGGGCGGCATTTGCAGCGCTGTCCGGTACGCCGTCCGCTTCCGCGCCCCCTTCTCCTGATATTTGTGGAGTGATGCATATCGCTCTGCATATTTGACCATCGGCAACATAGTACAGCACTTATAGAAAAACTATCTTTTTCATAGTCCATTACGTTTTGCAAATGTAAGTATCGGTTCCAAATATTTCTTATCTGTCCAATCGCATTTTTGCCCAGCTGCACACATTAATGCTTTTTGCCAGGGTTCATATGTATCAGGATCTTGCTTAGCTACAGCCTTCTGCAACATCTTACACAATGTCCTGTCCTTAAATGACATTTCTTTTTCGTTCCATGCACCACGGCAATAGTACAGAGGAACATTTTTAAGTTTGTCTTTAAAGTGCAGCTTTTTAATTTGATCAATGGCATTTTCATCATAAGGTGATGCACCAACACCGAAAACAGCTATATTTTTACCTGCTAAATTTTCTATATTTTTTTTCATAAATGATAAGCCGGCAATTCCTGATGCGTAGACACCACCTCCTAAAATAATTGTGTCATATTTCTGAAGAGACTTAACATTCGCATGTTTCGTCTCGATACAATCATATCCGACTTCTTCCTGTAACCATTTGGCATATTTCTTAGTTGAACCATATTTTGATTGGTATAAAATAATTCCTTTTCCCATAGCCTTTTTCTCCCTATAGATCCTTTAAATTATTCTCTATCTGTATGATGGTCTGAATAGTGACTCGTAATTGTTCCTCAGATATCCCATCAAACATCTTCTTCATGATCTGACTACTTATTTCACCATTTTTTTCACAAAACTTTATACAATATTCTGTAAGTTCTATTCTTTGTTTTCTCTTGTCTTTTGAATCCGGATAGATATTCACAAATCCTTTTTTCTCAAGCTTTAAAAGAATTTGCTTTACATTCTGGTGGGAGCTTCCCATAATTTCAGTGAGTTCCTTTATGGTAGGTTTCTCTTTACATAGATTTATACAGATTATGGCAAAAAACTGCTTCCAACTGATTTCTTCCATCGTTTTATCTGCTACCGCCTGAAAACGATTATCAAAAGCACTCAATAGTCCTAATAAGAAATAGGATGTCTCTATCCCGCTGAAATCTACATTTTCATACTGCATTACTTCTTTGATATTCATATTCGCCTCCAAATATGTAATATATTACCGAAATTACAGTAACATATTACCTTTTAGATGTCAACAAGTAAACATGCTGATTACAGTCAGATCACTGATTATATGCTGTTCCAGCATGATAAATTTACCATGAAAGTCCCGGACAGCAGCCATGAACCGGAGTGTACTTGCACACGTAGGATCATGGATATTGGTCACAAAAAATTTACATTTCATGACAAAAAATAAGGCCGAGAACCTGTTTTTAGATTCCCGGCCTACGGTTTCGTTTATGCTGTTCGTTCTGCTTTCAGTTTTTTCACTTCATCAAGCGACAGTCCTGCATATTCTGCAATTTTTTCAAGTGTCAATATTCCATCTGCCAACATTCTTTTTGCAGAATTGATTGCTCCCTCTTTTAATGTCTGATTCCTCATATCCTCCATAGCCCGACACATAATTTCGATTCCCTCCTTGCTCTCTTTGAAAAATCTCACCCTGTCTGCCAATGTCCCATAATACATATCGGCTGCGTCTGTGCAGGAGAAGTCATGCATTAACTTCCCGATTGGCGTATCTCCACGGTAAGCACCATTTACATATAGTATGTGAGAACCGTCTTCAAATTTTTCTCCGGTTCCTAAAAAGCAGCGCTCAACCGGATAGAGCGGCACCCCTTTTCCCATTACATCATTCTCTGTGATAAAGATTACCCACGTTTCCGGCAGTTGGTCGAAGTCCTCGCCTTTCTTCAAAAGGTTTGCGTCCATCATGCTGCTATTGTATCTTGCCCTTTTTCTCCCGGCTCCTTTATCTGAACGCTGTACTTCCACGTTAAATTTTGCACCGGTACTGTCCGTAGCCAGAATATCCAACCTCACTGAACGGTTCAGCAGATTTTCCACAAATACCTGAGTACGAACGTCCAGCACCTTTAAATCCGGCTTTTCCAATACGATCTGCAATACCAGTTCCATGCTTGCCGTATTTCCCTCAAAACACTTTGTAAGAAAATCATCATCAAGCAGGCGAAAACCTCTGAGTCTCTGTAAATCTTCCTGATGTTTCTGGTCTATCTGTTCCGTCACTGTCAATCTTCCCACCTGCTTCCCCTTTCGTTTTCGTATCTCCATACTACCATAAACCTCCTGATTTTACAAGCCGGGAGCCAGAGCATTTCTGATTCCCGGCCTCCCCTTCCTCCATCATGGCGTTGAATTTGGGGCGGTCGAACCAGGTTTCAAAGATTCCGTCGTCCGTGAAGTGGGTTGGATTGGAAAAACCGTTGCAGCGTGCGTAATCTGTGCTACACGGAATAAGTATATAAACTTCCATTTCAGTACAATAGATAACGAAAAATAAACATGACCATTTTCAATAAATGTTATATAATAGTCATAAGAAGCCGAACGCTTAAAAGTCAAGTATAAAAAGAAGGTTTTCTGATGAATTTATTGGGCTGTAAACTTATCACGAGGGAAACAAATTTATGAAACAATTGGAATATTTTCCTTATGGAAAAACAGAGATTGATTATTTGAAGAGGAAAGACCCTGTACTTGGGGCGGTGATTGATCAGATTGGGTATATTGAACGTCCGGTTATTCCAGATCTGTATGAGGCTTTGGTCAATTCTATCGTGGGACAGCAAATCTCTACGAAAGCATTGAATACAATTTGGGAACGGATACAGGCTCGGTTTGCTCCGTTAACACCGGAGCATCTGGCTGTAATTCCTGCCAAAGAGCTGCAAAGCTGCGGGATCTCTATGAGAAAGGCAAATTATATCAAGAAAATCACGGAAGAGATTATCATCGGGAATCTGGATCTGGAGGAATTGCAGGGACTGCCGGACGCTCAGGTCTGTACCAGACTTTGTAAGCTTCCGGGGATCGGAGTCTGGACGGCGGAAATGTTGCTTATCTTTTCTATGCAGCGGCCGGATGTACTCAGTTTTGGTGATCTGGCAATTCAGCGGGGGCTGCGCATGGTGTATCACCACCGTAAGATCACCCCTTCCTTATACCAAAAATACAAGCGGCGTTATTCTCCTTATGGTACGGTTGCCAGCCTTTACCTGTGGGCGGTTGCCCAGGGTGCAGTTGAAGGTATGCACGACTATGCTCCAAAATCTCCGTCCGGAAAGAAAAACTAAACACAAAACCCCGGAAATGCTGTGGACAGACTTTCCGGGGTTTGGCTTTAACAGGATATTTTCTCTGTTCTGATTTTTTCTTATGCGTAATGATATTTCTTCCTCTTCTTACTTAAAAAGAGTACCGTAACTATGAGTGCCAAAAGTTCAGCTACTACAATTGCCAGCCAGATACCGTCAATTCCAAAGAAAACAGGCAATACCAGAACAACTGCAATCTGAAAAAGCAGTGTTCTTAGAAAAGAAATGATTGCGGATACGGCGCCATTGCCCAGTGCTGTAAAAAATGCAGAACCCCAGACATTAATTCCCATAAAGATGAATGCCAAAGAATACAGCCGGAATCCATGGGCCGTCATCTGAAACAGTTCGGCGTCATAGCTTGCAAAAATCGTCACCAAGGGTGCGGTTAAAATTTCCGCCAGTACCGTCAGAATCAATCCCGAGCCGCCCATCAGCACCATACTTTTCCGAAACAGGTTCTTTAATTCCTTATCATGCGCCGCCCCATAGTGGTAACCGATAATTGGTGCGCTTCCAATGGAATATCCAAAAAATATCGCCATAAAGATGAAGTTCACATACATAATAATACCATATGCCGCAACACCATTTTCTCCTGCAAACTTCATAAGCTGAAAGTTGTACAGAATATTTACAAGAGAAGCGGAAAGATTCGTCACCATCTCGGAAGAACCATTTCCCAAAGCTTTTCGCAGGACTTTTCCATCAAAACGTGTTCTGACTAACTGCAATAAGCTATCATTTTTTCTTGTGAAGTAAATGACCGGAATGACACCGCCGACCATCTGTCCAATACCTGTTGCAATCGCTGCTCCTGCAAGTCCCCATTTGAAAACTGCAATAAACAGAAAATCCAGAACCATATTGGTCACTCCTGAAACCAATGATATTCCCAAGCTTAATGATGGTTTCTCCGCCGTCACAAAAAAACTCTGAAAAACATACTGCAGGACAAATGCAGTCAATGCAATATATAAAATCCTACTGTATACGATGCAATTTTCCAACAGGTCACCTGTCGCACCTAATGCAATGGCAATCGGGCGTGCAAAGACAAATCCAATCACGGATAACACCATGCTTAAAAGAACCGCAAAATAAACAAGCATGGAAAAACAGCGGTTTGCCTGTTCTCGTTTCCCTTCCCCCAGTACCTGGGAAACGATTGCACTTCCGCCTGTACCGATCATAGTTCCTATCGTTCCAAGCCCCATGCAGACCGGCATAATCAGATTCACTGCCGCAAACGGTGTCTTACCCACATAATTTGATACAAAAAATCCGTCTACAATACTATACAGTGAAGTGAAAATCATCATCATAATCGGTGATACCACAAAACGCAGCAGCCGCTTATACGTAAAGTGATCTGATAACTGTATTCTCATTCCTCAATCCCTCCAATGTCATAATCTATCTGTTTTCTTGAAACTTCTTTTGAAGCAATTGCATATATTTCTTCGTCAGCCTTAAAAGCTCCTGACTCTCTTTCTGGGGCATTTGGGAAAATGCTGCATTTTCCATATCCATAACAGGTAAAATCTTCTCCTTTACCAACTGCTCTCCCGTCTCTGTCAAATGAATATGTTTATCATGTCCTTTTCCCTGTGTAAGCAAAATGTAACCCTTTGATTTCAGATTTTGAATCGACGAATTGATTGTCTGCTTGCTGAAAAAGTAACGTTCCGAAATCTCCTTTTGCAGACAGCCATCTCCCATCTCAACGACTGCGTACAAAATACAAAAAGCACTGTCAGACAGCTCTGCCCTCACGGCTATGCCATGGTATAATTCATCAAATTCTTTGTATAAACGATTAAACTCTTTTAATTCACTTCCCAGTCTGTACTCCAATTGCTTTACCTCCAGGTCCGATTTCGTACCATGTATTCTAATCCAATTTCGGACTTTTGTCAATAGCAAAGAAGAAAAGCTTCATCAGCAGTCTTGGACCATCACATGTCTGTTACCGTCCTGAAACCACTCATGAAGCTTCTATTGTTGCAGCACCCTGAAATTATCTATGCCCTGCAGCTGTCTCCTCAAATTGACTATTATAAAGATGGGCATAAAATCCCTCTTTTTCCATCAGAGAATCGTGATCTCCCTGCTCAATGATATGACCGTCTTTCATCACCAGTATCACATCCGCCTCCCGAATCGTAGAAAGACGATGTGCTACGATAAAGCTGGTTCTGCCTTCCATCATACGGGCAAATGCAGCCTGAATCCGAATCTCTGTACGGGTATCAATGCTGCTGGTCGCCTCATCCAGAATCAGCATCGGAGGCAGGCAAAGCATTACCCGCGCAATACACAGAAGCTGCTTTTGCCCCTGACTGATATTTCCTCCGTCTTCAGCAATCATCGTATCATATCCGTCCGGCAGACGCTTGATAAAGCTATGGGCATAGGACGCTTTCGCAGCAGCTATCACTTCCTCTTCCGTGGCATCCGGCTTTCCATAAGCGATATTCTCCCGAATGGTTCCTGCCTTCAGCCATGTTTCCTGCAAAACCATACCATAATTCTGCCGCAGGGACTTCCGGGTTACATCCCGGATATCCTGTCCTGCCACCTGAATCTTACCGCTGTTCACATCATAAAAACGCATCAGCAGATTAATCAGTGTAGTTTTTCCGCATCCGGTGGGACCGACGATCGCAATTCTCTGCCCCGGCTTCACATCCAAAGTAAAGTCCTCAATCAATGGCCGATCCGGCACATACCGGAAAGATACGTGCTCAAGCGCTACATGCCCGTCACTTACCAATACGGCTCCCTTTTCCTCCACCTGACTTTCCTCGTCCAGAAGCTGGAACACCCGGTCCGCACATGCAATAGCATTCTGAAGTTCCGTCACCACACTGGAAATCTCATTGAAGGGTTTCGAATACTGATTCGCATAACTCAGGAAAATGCTGAGCTGTCCCACTGTAATACCGCCGGATACAGCATACAATGCACCTGCCAATCCCACTGCTGCATAGACAAGATTATTTACAAAACGGGTACACGGATTCGTCAGACTGGAGAAAAATACCGCCTTCAGACTTGTCTCCTGCAGCCGTCCATTTACCTCATCGAATTTTTCCAGGCTTCTGTTTTCATATCCGAAAGCCTGAACCACCTTCATGCCCTCTATCATTTCATTGATGTAGGCTGTCTGCTCTCCCCTCACAGCAGTCTGCCGCTGAAAATGCTGGTACGTATGCTTTGCAATAAAGTTTGCCACAAACAGGCTCAGTGGTGTCAGGCAGACCACAACCAGAGTAATCAGCGGATTTACCGATACCATAAAGCCCAGCGTACCAATAATCGTCAAAACACCGGTAAACAACTGTGTAAATCCCATCAATAATCCATCTGCAAAAGTATCCACATCCGCAACTACACGGCTGACCAGATCGCCGGAAGGATGGGAATCCAGGAAGGACAAAGGGAGCGTCTGTATCTTATTGATAGAATCATTTCTCAAGTCCCTTGAAACACAGTAAGTAATTTTGTTATTACACACAGCCAATACCCATTGCGCAGCAGCCGTAATAACTGTTGCTGCCGCGATGGCAACTACAATCGTTCCAACACCGTTAAAATCAACCTGCCCCTTTCCGATCATAGCATCAATAGCATTACCACACAAAATCGGTACCAGAAGCTGTGCTGCCACACTTACGGCAGCGCACAAAAAACTAATGATCAGAAAAAGGGAATATGGCTTTATATATTGCATAATCCGCTTCATAACCATCCGGTTTTCTCTCTTTTCTCCTTTGATGATCTTCTCAGCAGCCATCAATGCACCTCCCCTTTCTTGAACTGACTCTCGTAGATCTCGCGATAGACGTCGCAGCGTTCCAGTAGTTCCTCATGTCTTCCTTTGTCAGCAATCTGCCCATCCTCCAACACAAGAATCTGATCTGCATGTTTCAGGCTGGAAGCCCGCTGAGAGACAATAAACACCGTAATCTTTCCCGCTAAAGTGCCAAGTGCCCTGCGCAGTGCGGCATCTGTGGCAAAATCAAGTGCACTGGCACTATCATCCAGAATCAGTATTTCCGGCTGTTTCACCAAAGCCCTTGCAATCGTCAGCCGCTGCTTTTGTCCGCCTGAGAAATTTCTTCCTCCCTGCTCTACCGGCTCATCAAGTCCCAGTGGTTTGCCGTGTACCACCTCTGCCGCCTGAGCGATCTCTAATGCTTTCCAGATCTGCTCGTCCGTCGCATCCGGATTTCCCCATAACATATTTGAGCGAATCGTTCCGGCAAATAATTGTGCCCGCTGCATAACAACACCTACGCTGGTCCGCAGTTCTTCCCTGCCCCACTCTGCAATGGGTTTTCCCATAATCCGAACCTGCCCGGAGGTCGCATCATAAAATCTGGGAATCAGATTTACCAGACTGGATTTGCCGCTCCCTGTACCGCCGATCACGCCGATTGTCTCCCCCTTTTTGGCACAGAAGGAGATATCCGTCAGACTCTCTTCACCGGCACCTGCATAAGTTAAACTTACCTGTTGGAATTCAACCGCTTCTTCCATATGGAGGGCAGTATTCTGATTTTCCGGAATTCTGTTACGACTTTTTGTAATATCATTCCTGTTTGTCAGGCTTCCATTCCCTTCCGTAAATTTCATAGAAGAAGCCGTCTCTAATACGCCCTCAATGCGGTTCAGACTGGCAAGCGCCTTGCTTAATAAAACAACGGTATTGGCAAGTTTGACCAACTCTATCAGAATCTGGCTCATGTAATTGACAAGCGCGACCACATCGCCGCTTAGCAACATTCCATGATTGATTCTGGAAGCTCCCATATTCAGAATCGCAATTGTCGCCAGATTCACAACCACATAGGTCAATGGATTCATCAACCCGGAGAGACGTCCCACATGAAGCTGCATGGAATTCAGCAGACCATTGGCTGTTTCAAATCGCTCTGTCTCCGAGTGTTCTTTCCCAAACGCCCGCACAACTCTTACCCCCGTCAGATTCTCGCGGGTAATTCCCAAAATCTTATCCAGTCTTTCCTGAACAGTCTTATACAGCGGGGAAGTGATTTTCATAATTCCAAATATAATCACAGCCAGAACCGGAATTGCGATCAGAAAAATCAAGGCAATTTTTACATCTATGGTAAATGCCATGACCATTGCGCCAAAGACAATAAATGGACTCCTCAAAAATAACCGCAGAAACATGTTCAATCCATTCTGCACCTGATTGATATCGCTTGTCATACGGGTGATCAATGTACTCGTCCCCATCGTATCAATTTCCGAATACCCTAATGTCTGGATATGGGAAAACAGGGTATGTCGAAGCCGTGTCGCACATCCTACGGAAGCACGTGCTGCAAAAAACTGTGCGGTAAAACTACAGCTTATCCCGATCACTGCCAGCAGCACCAGTACCCCACACCGCTGCAGAATATACCGATTGTCCTGATTCCCAATTCCCACATTGATAATATCTGCCACCACGATCGGTACAAATAAATCAAATAGCGCTTCCAGCATCTTAAACAACGGAGCCAGAATACTCTCCTTCTTATATTGTTTCAATTGATTCAACAAATGCTTCATTTGTCGTTTGCCCCTTTCACAACAGGTATTTTGCGGATGTTCTCTAGAGCGTGTTTGAAAATTGCTTTCCGCAAGATGTATTCCACAATTTGTGGGATATTTGGTTCAAATAAGGGAGGCGTAGCGGGCTACGCTGACCGAATTTGGGACAAATAGACCGCAAAGTGGGGGATGCTGATTGCGGGAATGAATTTTCAAACACGCTCTAGTACAGCATCGCATTAATCTTGAAGTAATAAATGCTTGATATTCGTGTCAGCTGTGCGTCTACTAACTGACGGCGCAGCGGGCTACGTCCAGGTTAGGAGGCGTGCAGATGGCGCGGATAGCGAGGACTTATTACTCAAGCATTAATGCAATGCTGTACTAGTCTTTTCTGTGTCTGAAAATTGTGTTCTACAAGATATATGTTCCACTTTACAGAATATTTATTCCTATGAAATGTATCAATTGCCGTCCCGAATTTTCACACATATTTTAGCATAACACAGGTCTGATTATATGAATAATATTTATTTTATGGTATAATTATAGGAATTTCATATAGATTTTACAGATTGGAGAGGATATTTTATGGAGATACGGCAATTACGCTATTTTACGGCAATCGTAGAAGAAGGCACAGTAATCGGAGCTGCCAGAAGACTGAACATGACCCAGCCGCCCCTGACAGCACAGCTGCATAGCCTGGAAGAAGAATTGGGGTGTCTTTTATTCAGACATGAAGGCCGGCGTCTGCATCTGACAGAGGCCGGGCATACCTTTTACCAGAGAGCCAGCACGATTCTCGGAATGTGCAATGCCACTGCAGCAGAGATGGATAATTTCCGTGCAGGAAACGCCGGAACGCTGCGCATCGGCGTGGTTTCCTCCGTGCAAGGCACTTTATTTATGGAATGGATCGCCCGCTTTTCTGCAGAGCATCCGAAGATACGATATGAATTATACAGTGCCAATACCTATCAGTTATTGGAACAGCTGCGTATGGAACAGCTTGATCTCGCTATTGTGCGCACACCATTTTCTGCCCCGGAGACAGAAATTCTTCCCCTGCGCAAAGAATCCATGCTGGCCGCAGGTCTGGCTTCCTACCTCCAGGATTTCAGTAATTCTGAAACTATATCACTGGCAGATCTCGCCGGAAAACCGCTGATTGTGTATCGACGATGGGAGGGAATCCTTCTGTCCCGATTCGAAGCCGCAGGATGTACACCACAAATCCGCTGCTGCAACGATGATGCACAGACTACATTAGCTCTCGCGAAAAAGGGACTTGGAGTTGGAATTTTACCGGCTTCTGCCGTCTATCAATTGGAAAATCCGGATTTGACTCTATTAAAAATAGACGATGAAGCTCTTACCACAGAGATTGCTGTTTTATGTAAGTCCAGAGAACAGCTTCCCCAGGTGGCACAGTTATTTTGGGAAATGATGGCGGAGTAATACATAAAAGCTTTCTCTACATCATAAGAGAAAGCTTTCATATTTCTTGATTTCTTCCAGATAACGGATTCCAAGAGGACTGACTGACATGCCCCTCCGGCTGATATAGCCGATGGTCATATTCTCGTCCGCATCCAAAGGAACTGCTCTGTACTCGCTCCCGTTTAATTCTTCACAGATAATACCCGAACAAAGGGTATACCCATTTAATCCCACCATAAGATTCAGCATCGTAGCCCGGTCATTCGCCTTGATGATCCGCTTATACTCATAGGTACTCAGTACCTCTTCCGCCAGATAGAAGGAGGTATTACTTCCCTGATCAAAAGACAGACATGGATATTCCTTCAATTCTTCCATGCAGATCTTCTCCTGTTCTGCCAGCGGATGCCCTTTCCACAGATACACATAGGTTCTGCAGGAAAACAATTCATGAAACTCCAGATTATTTTCCTTTAAAACCTTTGAAAGCACCTTCTCATTGAAATCGTTTCGATATAAGATACCCAATTCACTTTTAAAATTTTTCACATCCCAAATAACGTCATATGTTTTGGTCTCATATACGGCAAATTCATATTCATCCATGCCAAACTGTTTCACCAGCTCCACAAATGCTTTCACTGCAAAGGTGTAATGCTGCATGGAAACACTGAATCTTTTCTTTCCCTTCGTACGCTTTACAAACCGTTCTTCCAACAGCTGATACTGCTCTGCCACCTGACGGGCGTACCCGAGAAATTCCTCCCCTTCCGGCGTGAGGACTGTCCCCTTGTTGGTTCTTTTAAAAATCTCCGTTCCGATTTCCTCTTCCAGATCCTTAATGGCTCCTGATAAGCTGGGCTGCGAAATATATAACTGCTTTGCAGCCTCGTTCATCGAACGGGAATCTGCCGCCTGTATTACATAACGTAACTGCTGAAGTGTCATGTCAGACTCCTTTCTCAGATGAAGTATTCTATCGTCTTGTCCGGAGTCAGTTTCGTATTCTCATTGAACAGAAGCACCGCTTCCCTTGTTTCTACAGGACCCAGTGCATAAATTTCAAAAGTCTCTTTGTTAAAATACCGCTCCGGCACCACACGATTATAACAGAACGGATGATCCTTCACAAGCAGAAGATCCTTCTCCGTAAATGCTTCCTCCCGATAATAGGGATCAAACATCCGGACATTTCCGTCTTTCTCACCTGTAAGCAGCACATAATGTCCCTCATCATAATAGACCTTTACCACAACTGCTCCTCCACGGCGAAGCGCATCATTGATCCTGCTTTCTCTTCCCAGATATACACGCTTCCCATCCAGATATTGACTGGATACCGGAAGCTGCCCGATCTTTCCAAATCCATTCAGCCAGTTACTCAAAAACATCATCGCCGTACCGGAGGTTCCGCATTTTCCCGCGATTCCCTCCGCATTATAACAATCCAGAGAATAGAGCATAATATTTCGTATAACCTCCGGAGGAATTTCTTCCCGTTCAAACAGATAGCTGATTCCGTTCAGCATAGCGGTCGGACCACAGTCATATTCTGAGCGTTGATAATGAAGTGGATTTTTCATAAACTGTCATTCGTTCCTTTCTAATCTTTTTTATCAGGAATGCCTGGACCCATTCAGAAAAACGGCACTGTGCACTGCTTCTTCCAGCTGCTCCATTGCCTGCTGCAGTATCTTTCTCGGGCAGGCAATATTGATCCTTTCGAATCCCTCACCATCCGGACCGAACATTGCACCGCTGTCAAGCCATAACCGTGCCTTCTTTACAATCAGCTCCTCCCGCTCTTCCCCGGACAGATGCAGCCCGCGAAAATCCAGCCAGAGAAGATAAGTTCCCTCCGGTTCAATCAGGCGGATTTCCGGAATCCTCTCCTGCAGGTATTCCCTTACAAATGCAAGATTTCCTGCAAGATACTCTTTCAACTGTAAAAGCCAGTCTTCCCCTTCCTCGTAAGCCGCCTGACAGGCAACCAGACCCATCAGATTCACCTGACTGTACCCTGCTGCTGCAATTGCCTGTTTAAATTTCCGCCTCAATCCTGCATCCGAAATAAAGATATTGGATACCTGCAGACCTGCCAGATTAAAGGTCTTGCTGGGAGCAGTACATGTAACAGTGATGGCTGCATAATTGGGAGATAAAGATGCAAACACCTGATGCTGAAATCCGGGATACGTAAAGTCGCTGTGGATTTCATCACTGACCACAAGGACCCCATGCTTCAGGCAAATGTCTCCCAGCCTCCGAAGTTCCCATTCTGTCCAGACACGTCCCACCGGATTATGAGGATTGCAAAGCAAGAATAATTTCACATCATTGGCAACGATCTTTTCCTCAAAATCCTGAAAATCAATCTCATAATGACCATCTGCCAATTTTAAAGGATTATTTACCAACACCCTGTCATTATCCGTAATCACTTCACTGAACGGATAGTATACCGGCTGCTGCAGAAGAACGTGATCTCCCTTCCTGGTAAATGCACGGATGGCTGCTGCGATTGCAAAGACAACCCCTGGGGTTTTTACCAGCCAACTGGGATTTACTTCCCAGCCGAAGTGATTCCGATACCAGTTGGCAACTGCGCGGAAATAATCTTCCTTTCCCTCGCTGTAGCCAAAGATTCCATGTTTTACGGTGTGTTCCAGCTTTTCTAAGATAGGAGAAGCTGTCTGAAAATCCATATCTGCCACCCACAACGGGAGAACGTTTTCCTGTTTTCCCCGTTCCCGGGCGAAATCGTATTTCAGACAATTGGTTCCTCTGCGTTCTATTACCGTATCAAAATCATATCGCATAATTCTCCTCCCCGTTCAATGCCTGATCCAAATCCGCGATCAGGTCATCCACATTTTCAATTCCTGTGGAAAGCCTTAGAAAATTCTCCGTAATCCCCAGCTTTTCCCGTTTCTCCACCGGTACGTCTCCATGCGTCTGCAGCATCGGATACGTAATCAGAGATTCTACGCCGCCCAGACTTTCTGCATAAGTAATCAAACGCAGCCGCTCAAGCAGCCCTCTGGCTGTCTGCTCCGTATCCGTCCGAAAAGAAATCATGCTGCCGCCTCCCCTGGACTGCCTGCGGTTAACTTCATATCCCGGATGCTCCGGCAATCCTACATAATATACCTGTTCGATCTTCTTCTGCTGCTTCAGCCACGCTGCAACAGCCACCGCATTGCTCTGCTGTCTTTCCAACCGTACAGAAAGCGTCTTGATTCCTCTGGTAATCAAAAAACTGTCAAAGGGAGACAAACAACTTCCCATCGTCTTATACAGATATCGAATCTTCTCTGCAAGATCCTGACGGCTTGTACAAAGGAAGCCTGCCAACGTATCATTATGACCGCCCAGAAACTTTGTACCGCTGTGTATTACCAGATCTGCTCCAAACTTCAGCGGATTCTGAAAGTAAGGCGACAAGAACGTATTATCAACGATCAGATCAAGTCCATGTTCCTCTGCCAGACCTTTCATCGCAGCCAGATCTGTCACCTGCATGGTGGGATTGCTTGGAGTTTCAATATAGAGCGCCTTCGTATTCTTCCTGATTTCTTTCTGCACAAGCTTCTGATCTGATGTATCGATATAAGAAAACTGAAGTCCCTTTTGCTCCCCGATTGTCTGAAACATTCTTATTGATCCACCATACAAATCCTCCGAACAGATCAGATGATCTCCCGCATGAAATAATTCCAGACATAGTCCGATCGCCGCCATCCCACTGGAACATGCCACAGTATCCAACGCTCCTTCCAGTGAGGAAACGATTTCTTCCAGCTCCGATCTGGTGGGGTTGCTTTCCCGTGTATAATCATAACCTGTGGATCTTCCGATTCCCGGATGCGAAAACGTTGCAGTCTGAAAAATCGGAACTGTGACAGCTCCATAGGCATCATCCTTTGTCCCAGGATTTTCATTATGAATACATCGCGTCTCAATTTTATATTTCACGTCCTTTTCCTCCTCCCAGGGGCTATTTGGAAATTTATCCCGCAATTTCCAAACGTGCTCCGGACAGCCCTATAAATTTGAAAATATCTGATATAAAAATTTCAGATTTTCCTCACTGTCTTTATATTCCTTTTTATGATTTGTTCCCCGGCAGACCAATTTCCCATCCTGAAAAGCAAGTAAGGTAGTAAACGGAACCTTTTTCCACTCTTTCTTGTCCAACGGAAATGTGGAAAAAATCATACACTCGTTCTCTTCCAGTACATGCAGGGAATCTGCATAGTTCGTATGCACGTATAAAAACTCTCCGTCATACAAAAGCAGATTCAGCTTATTTCCTTCCGCCATCTCGCAGATGACAGCGTCCAGAAGTGAAAATCGTTCCTTTGCATTCAATGCTCTTTGAAGCAGATATTCTTTTCTATTGATCTGTTCTACCAGGTATAACAAGATCCGTTCACTGTCTGTGTCTCCCATCTGCAGTCTGGTGAATTTATTCAAGGGGGAATAGTCGAAAATCGTACCATTGTGCACCAGAGTCCACCGTCTTCCGCGATCGTCTTTCCGGGTATAGGGATGACAGTTCTGATACATGACATTTCCAATGGTTGCATATCGGATATGGGCAACCGCTGTTTTTGCATAAATCGGCACAGACAACCGTTCTTTCAGATAGTGACTTTTCGCAGCCTGCAGCGGTTCTTTTTCTATCATCGCTTCCTGCTTCTCAAGGCAGGCCAGACCCCATCCATGGGGATGCTTATTACTGTGGCTGTAAAATTCCCTGAGATAATCATTCATCAAAAATTCATTCCGCGAACAGATGCCAAATAATTCACACACGATACTTCCCCTTTTTCTATTTCATCCGCATATTTTTTTACAAGTTCCAACCCGCAGTCCACGTACCTGTGTCCAAATTTCTTCCGAACGCTCACAGCATACCGCATTTCCGGATTCAAAATTTTTCTTTTCTGCCAGAAGATACAAGCCATGGCATCCTCTTTCCCGAATTGTTCAAAATAACGTTCCATATCACAAAGGATTTCCAAAGCGGCATCTCGTACCGGAAGAGCCTGATTCCATCCGGTCTCAATCCAGATTTTCTCATCCTGATATCCTGCTGCCAGTTTTTCATTTTTGATTGCCATGATCTGCCGGAAGGTTTCAAATTCCCGTTTTTCCAAAGTCATCAGATAAATAAGGAACAAATGCAGGAACTGAATGTCTTCTTTCAAAATTCCAACCGGAGATAAAGGATTCAGATCCAACATCCGCAGCTCAATATGATTGACACCGGAACGTTTCAGATTCTCCAGAGAATTTTCCCCCGCAGGTTTCAGCCGCACCGGATAATATAATTCTGAGGCCGCTCTCAGCTGTCCGCTGTCCACATAACTCTGAATACTTTGAATATAGGAATCCAGGCTTGCATAGTCCAGAAGGGGAATGAAGTCATTCCAATAACCGTTCTCACCGCATCTTACCGATGCATAATTGCTTAAAATGTCCTTTCCGATTGCCTCTTCTTTGAAGAAAGAACCATCCATAACAGGACTTGCCGCCGTCAGATATACAATCAGCCAGCTAAACTCTGTCACCTTTCTGGCAAGATCCAGGTAAACGCTGTTTTTGTATTCCTGATACGTCCGGGCTTCTCCAGATTGATACCTCTGTTTCAGCATTTCATCCGAAAATGAAAAATTAAAATGGATTCCTGAAAACAGCATTTTCTTCTTTCCATACTTCTCTGCCAGATATTCCCGATATGCTTCTTTTCCCTTTAAGCTTCCCTCATAGACCGCAATGGGGATATCCTTCTCTCCCCTGACATACGGCGGATTAGAAAATGCCCATAAATATTCCTCACCCGTCTTCAGATGACGGAGTTTCCTGACCGCCTCTTGCTGCAGAAGGAATAACTGGGCATAAACTTCATCTACACTCTCACAGACATCTGTAATTATTTCTGTCTGGTTTTCACAAAAATCCCTGTCAATATTCGGATTGTCAGGGAAGGGATGCTTCGTGTGGGCCAGAAATCCTTTTCCGTCCACGCGAAGACTCTCCTTTTCCAATCCGAACTGACCTTCAAATAAACAGTCCATCATCCCACGACTTCCATTTTTATTATTACTGTACGACCAGATCCATGCTTTTATTCTGCAAACAACGGTGTTGAATAATAGCGATCTCCGGTATCAGGCAGCAGCGCTACAATCGTCTTCCCTTTATTTTCCGGCCGTTTTGCAAGCTGAATTGCACCATATAAAGCGGCGCCGGAAGAGATTCCCACCAGAACACCTTCCTGTTTTGCAAGTAATTTACCTGTGGCAAATGCATCTTCATTCTCTATCTTCAGAATTTCGTCATAGATTCCGGTATTTAATACTTCCGGTACAAATCCTGCACCGATTCCCTGAATTTTATGGGGTCCTCCTTTTCCCTCGGAAAGTACCGGAGAGCCAGCCGGCTCAACTGCTACAATCTGTACGTCCGGATTCTGTTCTTTTAAATATTCGCCCACACCGGTAAGCGTTCCGCCTGTGCCGACACCTGCGATAAAGATATCTACCTTTCCATCCGTATCCTTCCAGATTTCCGGTCCTGTTGTTGCCTTATGAACCGCTGGATTTGCAGGATTTACAAACTGTCCCGGAATGAAACTGTTGGGAATCTCTTTTGCCAGTTCTTCCGCTTTCTGAATCGCACCCTTCATTCCCTTTGCACCCTCGGTCAGCTCCAATTCTGCACCATAGGCTTTCAGAATATTTCTTCTCTCAATGCTCATGGTTTCCGGCATGGTCAGGATCACCCGGTAGCCTTTCGATGCTGCAATCGCCGCCAGACCGATTCCGGTATTGCCGGAGGTCGGCTCAATGATTACGGAACCTTCTTTTAAGATTCCTCTCTCTTCCGCATCTTCAATCATTGCCTTTGCAATTCTGTCTTTCACACTTCCCGCCGGATTGAAATATTCCAGTTTCACCAACACAGTAGCTTCCAGTCCCAATTCCTTTTCCACATTTACAACTTCCACAAGCGGCGTGTTACCAATCAATCCCAGTGTTCCTTTATAAATATTTCCCATCGCTCTTTCCTCCTATAATCTCTACTTACTATGAAAGCCCCGGACAGCAGACATATTTGTTTATTATGCTTTGTTTCTGTTTATATTATATACATATTTTTCCTACTTGTCAACTATGTTTTATGGATAACCAAATTTTCTGCTCTTGCTTTCATTTTTAACAAATTTAATGATCAAAACAGCCTCAAGTACAATGAAAGTCCCGGACAGCAACCATGTTCGTTTATTATTTCAACTCACGAAATTAATCTTTTCATATGAAAAACAAAAAAACACTTGAAGTATCTACAAGAGAGTGCTAAAATAAAATTACATAAAGAAAGCACCCACTCCAAAGTGGATGCCCCAAGCAAAGTTAGAATTGTCCTTACGGACGTTGCCTATCCTGTGGGTCAGACAGGATAGGCATTTTTATTTGTGCTTATTTCTCTTTTTATCGAGAAAGGTAAGCAACGCAACAACAAACATACCAACTGCAACCATTAGTGAAGCCACAGCCAAAATTATCGTAACGATTTCATATGCCGTCATCGACGCCACCTCCCTTCTTATGTATTCCCTTATGGGTTATAAGCTTGGGAGGATACCCCTACGCTTTGCCCCGGCCGACACTAACCAAGCGTCCCCGGACTCTTAACGCCCTGTCATGAGTGCTTTCTACATTTCCATTGTATCATATCACTACTATCAATACAAGATACATTCGCAGATCACTCATTTTAAATTTACGTACATCATTCATGAATCCATTTAACTTGAAAACATATCTAAAAAATACCGATGTACGCTCAGATCGTCATTCAGTTCGGGATGAAACGCCGTTACCAATTGATTTCCCTGTCTTGCAGCCACAATTTTTCCGTCTACTTCTGCCAGTATTTCTACATTCCCATATGCATCTGTAATATATGGAGCGCGGATAAATGTCATAGGAATCGTTCCCAGTCCTGCAAACGTTTCTTCCGTATAAAAGCTTCCTAACTGTCTGCCATAGGCATTCCTTTTTACACGGATATCCATGGTCCCCAGATAGCTTTGGTCTCCTTCCACTTCTTTTGCCAGCAGAATCAGTCCGGCACAGGTTCCGAATACAGGCATTCCTGACAGAATTTTTTCTCTGATCGGCTGATATAGTCCGGATTCCTCCAGCAATTTTCCAATCACCGTACTTTCCCCTCCGGGGATAATCAGTGCGTCAAAGGGTTGTTCCAGATCTCTCTTCTGACGGATCTCTACATGTTTTACCCCCAGTTTATCCATGGTGCAGCCATGTTCTGCAAACGCACCCTGCAAAGCTAAGATTGCTGCGACCATATCATTTTCCCCGCTCTGCCATAAGGAATTCAATTTCCTGTTCGTTGATGCCAACCATCGCCTCACCTAAATCGGCGGAGAGTTCAGCAATCAGTTTTGCATCTTCGTAATTCGTCACCGCCTTTACAATGGCGGCTGCACGTTTTGCCGGATCCCCGGACTTGAAGATTCCGGACCCCACGAATACGCCTTCCGCTCCGAGCTGCATCATCAGTGCCGCATCCGCCGGTGTTGCAACACCGCCTGCTGCAAAATTTACAACCGGAAGTTTTCCGTGCGCATGCACATAAGCCAGCAATTCCACCGGAACCTGCAGCTGTTTCGCAGCTTCAAATAATTCATCCTCCCGCAAACTCTGCACCCGGCGGATTTCAGAATTCATGGCACGCATATGGCGGACTGCCTGCACGACATCTCCGGTACCCGGCTCTCCTTTTGTACGAATCATGGATGCGCCTTCGGCTATACGGCGGAGTGCCTCTCCCAGATCACGTGCTCCGCAGACAAACGGCACTTTAAATTCGTGTTTATTAATGTGGTATACATCATCCGCCGGAGAAAGCACTTCGCTCTCATCGATATAATCAATTTCAATCGCTTCCAGAATCTGCGCCTCTACAAAATGACCGATTCTGCATTTGGCCATAACCGGAATCGACACTGCTTCCTGAATCCCGCGGATCATCTTTGGATCACTCATACGGGAAACACCGCCCGCCGCACGGATATCAGCAGGAATCCGCTCCAGTGCCATGACTGCACATGCGCCAGCCGCCTCGGCAATCTTCGCCTGTTCCGGGGTCGTAACATCCATAATGACGCCGCCTTTTAACATCTGTGCCAGCTGTTTGTTTAATTCATATCTGTTTTCTTCCATCGTTCTTTCCCTTTCCTATAATTTCGAATATTTTTCGATAGGTATTCTACATCCAAATTGGCTATATCTAAATATCCAGTTTTATATTTTCAAACCATACCACTTTCTTTTATAGATGCAGCAAAAATGAAAAAGAGCATTCTATAAGTTGAAATACTTACAAAATACCCTCTTTCTTTCGCCGGATAAATAATCTTCCCCCAGAAAGCATCTCTATAACTTCCGAAATCTCACATTATAGTCCCTTGCTTTTTACAGAATACAGGAATGCGGTCAATTGGCGTATCAACCTCCACCCATTGCTGTCCCGGATACTCTTTCTTCGTCTCGTATTCTACCCATATAGTCTCTCCCGGAAGATATACCTTTCTCTTTTCCTGCTTAGCATAACATACCGGCGCAACCAGAAGGTCAGGACCATAGAAGTACTCATCTTCCACCTCCCAGCAACTCTTCTCATCCGGGTACTCATAAAACAGCGGACGCATCACCGGCGTTCCCTTCTTATGGGCCTCTTCCATCAGCTTCCTGGTGTAAGGCCGCATCTTCTCTCTCAGCTCCATATATTTTTTGCAGATTTCATAAACCGCTTCACCGTAGCTCCAAACCTCATTTGCTGCTCCGGAACGGCAGGTCGCACCGCCTGTGCTTCCCACCTGGGGCTGTCTTGGCTCCCGATCGCCGTGAAGACGCATCACCGGACAGAAAGTTCCCCACTGGAACCACCGGACAAACAGTTCCCGAAACGCAGGATCATTGGGATCGCCTCCGTGAAATCCTCCAATATCTGTAGTCCACCAGGGAATTCCCGCCAGTCCCATATTCAGCCCGGCCGTCAACTGGTTCCGCATGCTTTCAAAACTGGAAGCAATATCCCCGGACCATACCAGTGCACCGTATTTCTGGCTTCCTGCCCACGCACACCGCAGAAGGTTTACGATGTTCTGCTGCCCTTCCGCTTCCATCCCTTCATAGAAAGTTCTGGCGTATTCCACCGGATAAATATTGCCAACTTCCAGATCCGTTCCACGGTAATAACGATAGTTATCAAAATCATAAGCCGTATACTCCGGCTCCGCCTCATCAAGCCAGAAAACTTTGATTCCTTTTTCGTAATAATTTTTTCTGGCTTTCTCCCACACATACTCCCGTGCCGCCGGGTTGGTCGCATCATAGTGAATCGTTGCACCCTCAAAATCCAGTCCCACACGGAATCCACGTTCCGTCCGAATCAGATAGCCTTTTTCCAACATCTCCTCGTAATTCTCAGACGTCTTATCCACTGTTGGCCAGATAGAAACCATTAATTTAATCCCCATCTCCTCCAATTCACGAACCATACCATCGGGATCCGGCCAATAGGTCGGATCAAATTTCCACTCCCCTTGCTTCGGCCAATGAAAGAAGTCTATTACAATCAAGTCAATGGGAAGATTGCGGCGCTTATATTCTCTTGCAACTTCCAACAACTCTTCCTGCGTCTGATACCGTAATTTACACTGCCAGAATCCAAGGCCATATTCCGGCATCATCGGTACGGTTCCTGTAACCCTTGCATACGCTTCTTCAATCTCCGCCGGGGTGTCTCCCACAGTAATCCAGTAGTCCAGGCTTCTGGTTGCATAAGCTTCAAAACTCATGGTATTCCTGCCAAGAACGGCTCTTCCCACACCCGGATTATTCCATAAAAGTCCGTAACCCAGAGAAGAAAGAAGAAATGGGACACTTGCCTGAGAATTTCTGTGGGCAAGTTCCAGATCCAATCCTTTTAAATCAAGATATGGCTGCTGATACTGGCCCATCCCATACAACTTCTCGTCTTTTTCCAAAGATTCAAACCGCATCGTCAGATGATAATGCCCCCCCACATTGGGGCGGAATTCTCTTGCCTCCACTTCGATGGCGCTGCATTTTTTATCCGTTACATCCCGGCGGTTTCTCCAATACTCTTCTAATAACAGCTTACCGTGCTGATTATAAACTGTGATTTTACCGCCGTTTGTAATAAATAATTCGCTTTTTCCATTACGGATCTTTGCCCCACCTTCCAAAAGTTCCGCTTTCCCGGCCGCCTTTAATGCCGGGTTCAGCGCCCAGTTCTCCTTTGGCATCTGCGCCTCTTTTGTTGCACGGATACGCAGTCCGTCCGTGCCCCAAGCTTCAATCCAGACTTCTTCCGCATCATAATGATAGATAATCTTACCGTCTTCAATTCTAAGCATATTCAAACCCTTTCTTTTTTTTTATTTTTATCCCTTTACAGCACCGCTTGTCATACCACCTACGATATACTTCTGCATAAAGATAAAAATTAAAGCTACCGGAATAATCGTAACAACTGCAAACGCAGTCAAATAACTCCACTTTGTTCCGTATTGTCCCATAAAGTTAAAGATACCGGCTGTAATTGGTCTCTTTTGTTGGTCGAGGATGAATGTCATGCCATAAGCAAGATCTCCCCACGCATACAGGAAGGAGAAGATGGCACAGACCATCACACCAGGTTTTGCAATCGGCAGAAGTATCCTTATGAACGCCGTAAACCGATTACATCCATCAATATAGGCAGCTTCCTCCATATCTTTTGGAATTGCCGAAAAATAATTCTTCAAAATCAGGATAGAAAATGGAATTCCAATGGTGGCATCCGCCAAAATTGCAGCCCCCCAGGTATTATATAGATGCATATTCTTAAACATGATAAACAATGGTGTCAACAAAACAGATACCGGAAGCATCTGTGTTACAAGAAAAGAAAGCAGTACCACTTTTCTACCTTTAAAACGATATTTTGCAATTCCATAAGAGGCTGGAATTGCCAGCAGCGCTGCAATTATCATCGCCCCAAGAGAGATGATCAAACTGTTCCCAAAGGACTTAAACATGTTAAAATCCCCGTTTTCCACCTGTGCAGCATAGGATACCGTATTCAGCACATGTGGATAAAAAGTCGGCGGATTCTGAAAAATTTCCTGCTCTGTCTTCAATGATGTATTCAATGCCCAATACAACGGAAATAGCAAAATACATGCCAATATTACGGAAACAATACAATAAATGATATTACTTTTTTTATTTAATCTCTTATCGTCATCCATTATGATTCCTCCTCATTGGTAGCTTTGATATAAAATATACCTACAATCATCAAGATTACTAAAAGCACATTGGCTACTGCCGATCCCTTACTGTACTGGAACATCTCAAAGGACAATTTGTAGGAGTAAGTAGACAACATATGCGTTGAGTTTACCGGTCCTCCGCTGGTCATAACATAAACCAGATCATAAACTTTAAAGGTATAGATAAACCCAAGAATCAGTACCGATTCTATGGTAGGACGCAGCAACGGAAGCGTAATCCTGAAAAATGACTGTACCTTCGTTGCTCCATCAATGGATGCACTCTCATAAAGCTCCTTGGAAATTGTTGTCAATCCGGTGGATATCAGAATCATATTAAACGGTATTCCAATCCAGACATTTGCACAGATCAACGCAAACATAGCGGTGTTTGGCGTTGTCAGCCACTCAATATTCTCTGAAATCAGATGAAGACTCTTCAAGATATAATTCAAAACACCCACATCCGTAGCAAATAGGAGCTTGAAAATCAACGCCGTAACTGTAATTGGTATCATCCAAGGAACCAACAAGATTCCACGAATCGGTTTTGCAAAAGTAAACTTCTTGCTGAAGAATACTGCCAACGCAAATCCAATCAAAAACTGAACCACCAGACAGCAAACTGTAAACAGTAAGGTATTAAGCAAAGATTTCCGGAATACACTGTCCTGGAAGATTGTCACATAGTTCTCAAACCAGATAAACTTCCTCTCTCCATCTACCAGATTGAATGCGGTAACGTCCTGAAAACTTAAGACGATGTTATTCAGAATCGGATACCCTACAAAGATTAACATATACAGAAAAGCAGGCAATACAAACAGAATTCCTATATTATCATATTGAAAAAATTTTTTAATTTTACTCATACGCTTTCGCCTCCTTTAAAATTTGGCAAAAATATGGAGTACACGGAACATCCGTATACTCCGTATCTTTCTATGCCTAAATCATGTAACTGGAAAAGTAAACGTTCATTATTACTTATTTACAATACCATCAATGGTTGTCTGTGCTTTCTCTGCCGCCGCTTCCGGTGTTGCTGTTCCCGTCATAACTTCATTATAAGCCAATGAGATAGCATCAGATACGCTCGGCCAATCTGCCAGTGGTCCTCTCGGCTGTGCATATTTCAATTCTTCTACAAACGGCTGATATGGAGAATCCGCCTCAAACTGACTTTCTGCAATTGTCTGATTCGCTGAGATATACCCAAACTCACTCATCAGATATTTTACCTGCTCTTCTGATGTTGCATAATTCAGGAAGTCAAGAGCGCCTTCTGTGTTTCCGCCTTTGATTACCGCATAATTCTCACCGCCGAGACAAGATGCATACTCTGAATCCCTTGGAATCAAAGTAACCTTCCAATTCAGATCTGGAGCTTCTTTCTGCATCGTAGGAATCTGCCATGGTCCATTTACCATCATTGCCACGTTGCCGGAGATAAACTGGTTCATGACATCGCCCTGCGTCCAGTTAGTGCATTCCTTGCTCATCGCACCGGAATCAACCAGATCCTTTACGTATGTAAGAGATTTGATACCACCCTCGGAATTCATCTCATAAGAACTTGCCCCTGTGGTCCAAAGCCATGGTACAAAGTTAAAGGTTCCCTCTTCATTTTGTACACTGCTGAAAGCAAGACCGGAAACACTATCCGTAGTCAATGCCTGTGCTGTCTCTTTCAACTCATCCCATGTGGCAGGAACTTTACAGCCCTTCTCTGTGAGCATATCTTCGTTATAATAAAGAGCAAGACAGTTTGCACCAAAGGGAACTCCATACAGTTTTCCGTCCACAGTGCAGGAGTTTACGGTACCTTCATAATAATTGTCCACATTAAACTTTCCGGTCAGATCCTCAAAGATTCCCATAGATGCATAAGAAGCATGATCCGGTGAATCCAGAATTGCGATATCCGGTAATTCATCTGCGGATGCCCCAATAGATAATTGCTTCTTGAAATCTGCGAATGGAACATACTTTGCGGTTACTTCATAAGCATCCTGAGAAGCATTGTAATCCTGTATAACTTTGTCCAATGCTTTCTGATGACCCTCTGTCTCCCAATAATACCAGATTGTCACATCTTCTGCGGATGCACTACTGCCTGTTGATTCAGAACTTTTGGAACTGCTATTCTCTGATGTGTTATTATCTCCACACCCTGCCAACATACTTAACGCTATCATTGCAGCCATTGCTGATGCTGCCGCTTTCTTCATTTTCATTATTTTTCCTCCTTTGAGTGCTCTCTTTTATTTGTCTATATCATAACCCCAGATGGCTGTTTTGGAAATTCCACAAACCTTAAAAAGGAGGAGTTTTCTAAACCAGAATCCCATTGCTGCCTCGTTATTTATGTGTCTTCCTGTATTCTGCAGGCAATTGTCCCGTCTCCGCCTTAAAAACTCTGCTGAAATACTTGGCATCCGAGTAACCCACCATTTCCGCAATCTCATATAACTTAAGCTGCGTCCCCAGCAAAAGTTCTTTTGCCTTATTCATACGGTACTTTTTTATATAAGCGCTGAAATTCACTCCCATTTCCTGATGAAACTGCGTACCCAGATATTCCGGAGTAATACCAAGCTTTACAGCGATTTCATCCAAAGTAATACCCGTCCTGTAAAATTCGTGAATGATCGCCACAGCACGTCTTACATTAATATTTTCGATATCTTCATTTTGCTTCTTAATTTTTAACATCAACTCTGATGCCGCCTGTTTCAGTCCCTGCATCGTCTTATTACTCATAATCTTTTCTAGCAGAGACTGTTGCTCAAAATTTTCATAATCCAGATTCCCGACTTCTTTTGAAAAATTAATGACAGCCCAAAAAAAACGGACATAGCATTCCTTGATTTTTTTAGGTTCGTATATTTTTTTATTCTGAAAATAGTCGTGAAACCTCTGGATACTCTTTTCCTGTGCTCTCAAATTATTGGTACAAATTGCAATCTTTATCTGATTTTCAATCTCAATGGGATACACGCAAAGTACCGTCTTGATGTGCTTGATTTCCGGATAAGAAATAATAACCTCATCACCCAGCGAAATATTCCATTCCAGATACAGCTCCAGGTTTTCATATCCTGTTTTCAACATATAGATATTCTCTGCCTGAGTCCACCCCATCGCAATATTATCCACATGATCATTTTTTCTGAGAAAGTAGTTCTGTATCTGCCTTTTTACACGATGATGATCAGTGTCATCATATAGAATCAGGTGGAGTTCTTTCTGCCTTTCATTCTCCAGTAAGCAATAAGACGGAGACGGTTTTTCTGCAAGAATCATCCTTAGATTTCTGGCAGACTGCATGACCTTCTGCTTATCCCATTCCTCAAAATACATAGTCATCAATGAAATCGGGCGGTCATCACTGACACCTAGTTGTCTTTTCAGGTAAGTTACAACTTCTGCCTCAAGCTTCAAATCTCCATTCAAAATATTTATAAACATCTGATCCAATGTCCCAATCTGATCCGGCTTCCTTCTTCTGTCCTTTTCCCATTCTTTTTTTACACGCTCTACCGCATCTGAAAAATCTCCAATCACAATCGGCTTCAAAAGATATTCTGTTACCCCCAGACGAATAGCCTGTCTGGCATACTCAAATTCCGAATACGCACTCAGCACAATTGCCTTTGCATCACAGCCCTCCTCATGCAGCTTCTCCAACATATCAAGCCCATCCATAAGCGGCATACGGATATCTGTGATAATCACATCCGGCTTTTCCTTCCGAATAATTTCAAGTCCCTCCAATCCATTTTCCGCTTCACCGACAATCTCATTCTCTTTATCTAATTTAGGCAATAATCTAAGAATTCCCTCCCGTATCCGAATCTCATCCTCTACAATTACAAATTTCATCGACCTCTCCTCCATTAATCCACACATTTCGGAACATATAGCCGTATTCTGGTATATTCTCCCAATTTACTCTCAATGCGTGCGGAGCTTTCTGCCCCATAATACATCTGTAAACGCATAATGGCATTTTCCATTCCAATACAATTTCTCTCTTTACTCCCAGGATATTGGCCTTCATTCATCTGTTCTACCAATTCTGCAGATATCCCATTGCCGTTATCCCAGATTTCAATCAGCAGTTTCTCATCTTTCGGAACTATGGTTATCTTCAGGATATGTACCCCCTTTTTCCCCTCAAATCCATGCAGAATTGCATTCTCAATGAATGGCTGAAACAAAAGTTTATGAATGTTCCAACCCAGAACCTCCGGCGAAACATCAATTTCACACTCGAAGGTATTCTTTAGTCTCGTCTGCTGTAAAAAAAGATACTGCTTTAGCCATTCCACTTCTCTGCTGATTTTGACTACCGCATTGCTGTTATCAATTCCATACCGCAGAATCGATGCCAGTGAAGTGATCGAATTACTGATTTCATATTCATCTTTATCAATTGCCATCCAATTAATCGTATCCAGCGTATTATATAAAAAGTGTGGATTAATCTGTGCTTCCAATGCCATAATTTCCGCATTCTTTTGCTTTTCGTTGGCCTCTTTTTCCTTTTCAACAGAACGTTCCAGCTTATCCAACATTATATTAAACTGTGTTTCTATCGTTCGGATTTCTGTTGGTGTTTTATCATCCCAGACCGCCCTGACAGATAGTTTTCCTTTTCCGGCAATCTTCATCGTCTCGACCAGACGGTTGATGGAACCCATCAGGTTTCTTGTCAAAGTTACAATCAAACAGAGCACTACCAGTGTCGTCATTCCAAGCATTATCAGCATGATTTTCTGCTGTGCATTCAATCTTTTCAGTAACTCATCCTGATTTGAAACATGCACAATGTCAGCTTCAAACTCCTGGTCATACACCACATCCACGGTTCCGGACTGAATGTCCAATAAATCGTTTTCTTTTAAATACCGTTGATATGCCTGCCTTCTTTCTTCCACGGAATCCGACCACGGAATGACGCTACTTCCAAGCAACGCTTTCTCACGACTGGATATCATCTCCCCATTCATGGCAACCATAAAAGTAAGGCTGTTTTTACTCTCATGCTTTCCGCAGATTTCCTGCAGCATCTCTTCATCAATACTCATAATCACCACACCAAGCTGACGATTTACATTCTGATAATCAATGATACGATGTCCCAGATGGAATAAATAATACGTCTTTGCTGCAAATACTCCCGCCTTTTTTGTGGGAATAACGTGAGTGCTATTGTCCTCCGAGATCAAATCATAGATTTCCTGCTGATCCATGCCGATGCTGCCAAGCCAGGATGTCTGTGTAGCCGCTCCCGTAAGCAAATCATAAAATACAATCCTTCCGCTTTCCGTAATTACTGTGATACACTTAATATGCTCCTTCGTATAGAACATTCCACGAAGGGTCCTCCTCAATTGCCCCGTTACCATAGTTATATCCCGGCCCTCATTCAGTTCTTCCACCATATCCACAATGTCATCATTCATGTAGATCTGAAACAGTATATCCTCATAAGAATCCACCCATATATCCAGGCTACTTCTCGTCTGCTCCAGATTGGTATGGGTCAGTTCTTCCGCATGATCTTTGACAATCCGTGAGGTATTCACATAAGAAAATATAAGAATCATAAGTGTTGGAAAAATTGATGTAATCATAAACGCCATCAGGATCTTTCCCTTTAAACTCGACCAGGAAAATGCACGTAAGAACTTTTTCACAGAATCCCCCCTTTAATTCATACAAGTCAATGCCTTCTTATTTCTATATATCGTACCACATATTTAAGCCCTTCTCCATTTCCAAATCTATACCTATACGTATGCTTCTTTTATTTCAAAAACCGGGAATCCATGGAGCATCCTTCCACTGATTCCCGGTTTCTGCAAAATTTTCGTATATCCTTTCTTATGTGCTTTTTCTTTGAATGTTACCCGAATTACCGACAACATCCCATCTTCTGTATTTTTTATCTGTCATATCGTTCCATAAATCTCTCAATGATTGCTGCACATTGTACACGTAACGCAGTACCAGAAGGATTGATCATTCCGTTGTCTCCAGTAATCAACACTTCCGAAACAGCCCAGCCAACTGCCTGCACTGCATATTCACTGACATTGTCTTTATCCGGAAATGTTTCCAACTTCTCTGTTCCGGATTCCCCGGTAATATATCCTTTATATTTTGCATATCGATATAACATAGCTGCCATTTGTTCACGGGTAAGCTTGTCCTCCGGACCAAACTTTCCTGCATTTTCTCCCATGGTATAGCCAGTGATAACCCTGACATCTGCAGCACTTGCCCAGATTACCGCATCTGCATAAAATGCTTCCTCTGCCACATCCGGGAATACCTCTTTATATTCTACCTCAGGGCTTCCTTCCATGCGGTACAAAATGGTTGCAAACTGTCCACGGTTCAGATCCGCTGCTGGAGCAAAATGAGTTGAATCTATTCCGGTCATAATTCCCCGATCATATACATACTGCACATAATCTACAAACCAATCACCTTCATTCACATCTACAAAGATATCTGTTACCTTCTTAACATCTGGATCCGGTATTTCCTCCGCTTTTTTGATTTTGATATAGTTCATATTAATCGTGGCATCCTGAGAATATGCTGCGACCATCAAATCTTCATTTTCTTCAATTTCAATGCTTCCGTTCACTATCTTATTTCCGCCCTGTGGGATATCCAATGCAGATTCATTCATCTTCACTTCATTCAGATACACATCCGGATTTGCAGAGTTTCCCCAGTTATTGCCCATACATACCTCTACCTCATAAGTGCCGGGTTCCAGTTCAAACTGATATTTGACATAACGCGGGGAGATACCACTTTCTTTCTGGTTGTGTGCATAACGGAATGTTGTTTTCTTATTCTTTCCGTCTTCTACATCTGCGTCCGTGTTCTGATTTGCACGCTGGAAGTTCGTATATACAGCCTGATCATCTGCTCTATCTGGATTAACTGCTGTATCGTTAACACCTGTTAATACACCCCAGTATTTTCCAGTAACCGCATCTGCTCCGAAAAGCTGATCTGTTACACTGTTGTATATTCCGAACTTATCTTTTCTTGTCAAGGTTACAGGATTATGATCACCACAATCTACAAAATAAAGCAGTTCCGGATCCTGAATATCACTAATCTTCACCAGTGCAGCAAATGTACTCTCCAAAGTCCTTTTTGCCTCATTGACTTCCATCTGTTTGTCAAATGGAACATTTGCCTCACTTAAAAGTGCCTGTGCACGATTCCGTGCCGTCTGGAATGCTGTCCATGAAGCATTCGTATATCCATCCGCTTTTATATCCTTTACTGCATCATAGGATTTCTGAAGCCCGGACATATCTGCTTCTTCTCTATATGGTGCAATTGCAATATAATTCATCTGAATTGTAGCATTGTCACTCTGCGCACTTACTTCCAGGACAACACGTCCATTCTCATTCCTCTGTACATTACTCAGATTGATTCTTCCAGAAGCTACTGCATTTGTGTTTGCTGCAACTGTAAAATCATCTCCTGTAATCTTTGTATCATTGAGATAAATCTGTGGGCTTCCTGCATTATCCCATGTATTTCCCATACATACAGATACTGCATATTCTGCCGGTTCCAGCTCAAAACGATATTTCACATACCTTGGATTAATACCCGCAGTATCCTGTCCATCCGCATAGCGGAATGTTCTTGTCTTATCCAGCCCATCAGCCAGTTCCCAGTTGTTTGCACGCTGGTATTTTGTATATGCTGCCTTATCGGCGGCATCCAGTTTCTGATAGAGTGCCGGATCCTCATTGCTAGTCACTACACCCCATGCATATCCGGTAGCTTTATCTACTTTATAAAGCTGATCTGTCACACTATTATTTTTTCCAAATGTATCACCTGCAGACAGCGTATTTGGATTATGGTCTCCACAGTCTACAAAATATGCCATCATCTCATTTACCTGTGATTCATCACGTGTCGGAACGGTTGTCAATGCAAACCGATCCAGGCAAATATTCCCATTCAAACCAGATGCATCTACTTTTATTGTAAACTTACCATCTGCTCCAATCTTGACGCGAAGGAAATTTTCTTCATAATCTGTTCCTGCACTCAAAACAGTACTCTGTCTCTGTACTTCCAGCATCGCCTGTCCAGTCACATTCTGTCCACTCTGCGCCTTACTGTACACACTAAGAATATATTCTCCCTCTGGAATTCCAGTTACTGTCTGCGTAAGCGTTCCCTCCGATATCTTTACATAATATCCTTCGAAACTGTCTGCGCTTCCGTTATGAACACCCGTACTCTTTGCACTTGCATCCCATCCAGTCAGATCTTTTGTTCCAAAGCCTGCATTGGTAATATATTTGTCAATATATTCGCCACTGCCTTCCTCAAAATATACTACAACCTTCTGGTCTTCTCTAATATCCTTCAAAGTCAGACTATACTGTCCATCTGTTTCTTTGTTGATATCCTTTGTCTTGTCTACTCCATTTACCAGAATACGTTCCACACCTTTTTCCGGCATCATAGTAATTTTTGCAGAGTTGCCCAGTGTAACTTCATTCTTATCTGCAACTACATACCCGCCTGCGGTTGTCTGAATCTTAATCTGACATGTTTCCTCTACCTCTGCCGCTTTTTCAAGTGTCATTGGCGTTAGAACAAATTTATCAAAGTTCGGTGTGTAATTATCCAGCTCATTTGTTCCTGGTGTGGACTGTGTACCACCCCATTTTACCTGCCAACTGTCATCATTAAATACCTTGATTGTATTCTTTCCTTTTTCAAGCTGAACCTTTACAGATTTTTCTTTGAAAGTATCATCAGAAGATGTATTGATAAAGAAATATCTGTCTGCACTTGTAACCTTTCCCTGTGCGTTCATAACCTGAACGGTTGCATATTTATCAATAATTTTAATATTGTAACTATGGCTTCCACAAATATCATCATTAGACTGGAACACCTGTAATTCATAGGTTCCTACTGCTGGTGCATCGTAAGTAAATTCCAGATATTTATTCTTATCAGAAGCTGCCTGTACATCGCCTTCATATCCTACTACATATTTACCGCCAGATGCTCCTTCACTGTTTTTCACCTGAATTGCAGAACCAGCTGGAATACAATCCTCTGCTTCAATCACAACTGCTTTGCCATCCGTCAATGCTTTTTCCAGCACCTTCTGAACCTTCATATAATCCAGCGCCGCATCTACGTTAGCATCTACATCTACAATATTAATTCCTTTCTGTAAATAGATAGAAGCAGTTACTGTTTTCCATTCACCTTCTGTATTAGAAAGTCCTACTGCTTTACTCAGAGAATCCAGTGTTGTCGTAGTATTTCCAACATAAATGTTTGCCTTACCTGTCTTTTCAGACTGATATCGAAGTGTAACATTATAGATTCCGCTTTCTTCTACTACAACATTCCAACGAATTCCACCACCATTTTCTACACTTACTGCATTTAACCCTGTTACATAACCATTTCCAGAGTATCCGGTTTTTTCTGTCTTTGTAAGAACCTTGCTTTCTTTACACTCAGCCAACATATTAAAGTCTGCCTGTTCTGCCTCATAGACACCGGACCACATCGGAAGTTCTTCTCCATATGCACCTGCATATGTAACCAGAAGCGCATCGTGAATCATATCCGCATTTTCCAGATTCGTAATCATTACCGTATGCTTTCCAGCTTCTAAATCCACATATTTTGTATAACAGTCCGTAATCGCAGTAAACAAGGTATTCTCCATGATTACATTTTCTGCTTTTCCATTATCAATCTGATAACTCTGTTTTACATTCAACGGCTTATGCCTATACATATCATTTCGGTTGGAGCCTGTTCCATTTCCATACAGGAAATTCAACTGATACTTTCCGTCTACCGGAACCTCGAACTCATAAGTCAACTCACAGTCTTCTTCATCCATTAGAACTGCATAACCGTCTGAAAAATAATACGTTGGATTATAATCTGCCCGCTTCATGATAGTCAAATCATTACATTTCGCTGCCTCTGCTTCATAAGTTGCTGAATAGCGAGAAACAATCGGATTCTCAATCTCTTCCGCATTTGTTTTTGTAATCGTTACGTAAAATGCGTCTGCATACTTTGCATTCGGAATCGTAATCTCCACACTTCCATCTTCTGCAATCGGGAAATCCCCCTCCAGAATAGTCGGAACTTCACTGACTGTTCCTGCATATCCATTATAAGATGCTTTTTGTACAGAAATGTGAACCCGTCCCTCATTTTTAAATATCTCTGTTCCTTTAATATCTTTAAGCAATAATTTCTGAGTTCCGTCTTCCCCTCCCATAAGAACAGATGCACTCTGTTTCTTATCATCAATAGAGGCTACTCCATATAACCGATCATAATTCGTGGATGTCTGTACCTGCAATGTCTTTCCCGACATATCTCCGTACCATTTGTATACCCACCATGCTCCTGCACCCTCATTGGCATCCGATGTCAGACCATTTAAGTTATTTGCCTGCTGCCAGAATGGAAGACAACCATATATCTTCTCATCTTCCAGACGCGCAATCCAGTTTACAAGAGATCCTGGAACTCCACAATCCTTCATCTCTGCATACTCATTGATAACAATCTGTGGCATCTCAAGCTTTTCTCCATGCTTTTCAATCCATTGTGTCCAGTTCGTCTGCGCCCAGATATTCTTGAAGTCCTTCATATGCTTAGACATTCCGGCTAACTGAGGTGTCTCTAACTCATGCCAGGTAATAATATCCGGCATACAGTCATTATCTGCACAATACTGAATATAGCCCCTGAAATCAGTATTTACAAACTGAAGATTATAACCGCAACTATTCGGTCCTGCAATTGCTGCATCCGGATCACCCGCCTTGATCGCCTTATAATAAGACTCCCATGCAACATTTGTATTTGGCGCACCGACTACTGGTGTTCCTTCATTGATTGGGATATAGATAAGTGCCTTATCAATATCTGTTTTTCCCAATTCATCTTTTGGCGCATCTGGTGTGCCATGTTTTTCCTTCCACTCCTGCTTCCACTCATAGACATATGGGGCAATAATATTCTGAAGCACATCGGAATACTCATGATAATTTGCAGTAACACCAAACACTCCATAATAATTACTGTTATACATCATTACCTGCTCGCCGCCACTTGCCAGAAATGTCTCTGCCACGTCCAGTGCATCTCCATACGGATGCTCTGTTCCAAGTGCGCCTTTCGTCGCAAGTACCTTTGGCTTTAATGGAACCAATGTGTTTGTTGTTGGAACGTCCTCATTTGATATTCCATAAAGGAAGCCGGAAGCACCGTGCAGGATATCTCCCGTTTGCGCTGACATATCCACAGTTAAAGTGGATGTCTCATCTACGGCTGCCTCTGCAGAAAAATCTGTCGTTATAATACTTGCCGCCGCCATCACAATCGTCAGAGCACCTGCTAGCATTCTGTTTCTTAGTACCCTTTTTCTCATCCATTCTTTCCTCCTTCTAAGTTTTCATCTAAAGTATTTAGATATATGTCTACTATATAATGAATTTTTCGATTCAAAAACGTGAAAAACCTAAGAAAAGGATAAAAATTCTTAACTTTTTCCACGCAGTTAGCACTTTCACAACGCACTTCAGAACGGAAAAAACCTTCCAGGCATATACCCGGAAGGCTTTTTCACTTAACAATTATCTAAAATCTTAAACTTACTTCAAAATGTCACCGTGTAAATACACTGGAAACTCTCTTGCATCTGGTCATATATTTCCTTACTTACAAAACATTATCAATCAATTCCTGATAGAACATCGCATAATCGGTTCTCTCATCCTTGATAAACTGAATCGCTGTCGATGGATGGCTGTTCAAGGTTCCTGTCAGCAGATAGGGAATATCATATCCCCATACGGCTCCTTCTTCTTTCAATTTCAGCATGTGTTTCTCCACGAAATTCATAATTGCAAGCTTGTTATATTTCGGATTTCTCAGAAAACTGAGCAGCAACTCCATATAACAGTTGCCTGCTCCACGCCCCATGCCGCAGACGGTTGCATCCAGATAACTGGCTCCGCGGGAAAGCGCTTCGATCGTGTTGGCAAAAGCAAGCTGCTGGTTATTGTGGGCATGAATACCAATCTTCTTATTATATTTGGCTGCCACATTCAAATATTTATCACACAGCCGCTCAATCTGTTCCGGATAGAATGCCCCGAAACTGTCCACCAGATAAATCACATCCACGCTGCTCTGGGCAAGTAATTCCAGACCGCCGTCCAGATCCTCATCATTCACCTTAGATACCGCCATAATATTGACCGTTGTCTCATAGCCCTTTTTCTTGGCATCTTCCAACATTTCAATAGCCGCGGGAATCGTATTAATATAAGTAGCTACACGAATCAGGTCAATGACGCTGTCCTTTCTGTTTAGGATGTCCTTTTTATAATCCGTTCTTCCCACATCAGCCATAACTGATATTTTCATATCTGTCTTGTTATCTCCAACAATGTTGCGGATATCTTTCTCATGACAGAACTTCCACTTGCCAAAGTTGTCCGGGTTAAAGATTTCACTGGATGCTTTATAACCAAACTCCATATAATCAACGCCGGCTTTCATATTAGCCAGATATAAATCCTTTACAAACTCATCTGTAAATGCAAAATTATTTACTAATCCGCCGTCTCTCAATGTACAATCTACCACTTTAATATCTGGGCGGAAAGATATCAAGGTTCCTTGTCTGCTGCGACTCATCTTCTCATTCTCCCTACTTTCTTTGTTACTTTATGAATTTCATTTTTGATTTAGCACTTTAAACCATTAAAACGTTAATGACATCATAATCGATTTTTGCTCATTTGTCAAGAGATAAAGAACCTTATTCCCGTTCCCAAATTGCAACATGCACGATATCCCCCGGCTGTTTTCCAATTTTAGCTCGGATATCTTTTCTCACTCCAATTATATGACCAGGTGTTTTCATCCGTACCAGACTTCCCTCATACGGTTCACCGTCAAAAGTTGCAGATACCTTTACCCGGCCTTTACCGAATTCTTTTCTCACATCATAGGGAAACTCAATATACGCGCCATCTATGTCCGGTACTTTATAAATAACAGCATCAAACTCATAAGATTTAGGATTCATCTTACATTCTCCTGATTTACCTTCTAAATTAATATCCGTAAAATAACCTTTTCTCACACTTAGCGTAACCTTCCCATTCCATCCTGAAACTCCTCTAATGCAGCAAGTTTTTTTACTTTTCGAAGTTTGATACCAGACAGTTCACAGATCTGCTCTAATATTGACTCAATCACTATATTTTTCACTCTTATTTCCTTTGGCGCTCCATAAGTAAGAATAAAACCAAGAATATTTTCTGCCAGAGCAACATTTGGATCCTCATCCGGTTCCAACATGTCCGCCTTTAAAATCATTCCTGAAATTGCTTCCCCCACAAGACACAGACGCGGATTCGCCGGACGCTCATATTTCTTATCATTGACTGATACCCCCATGTAAGCAAGGTCAGCCTCAAGAATCTGTTGATTCTTCGGTACTCCTTTTAGTTCCTCTATCAGTTCCTCATCTGTCAAAATTAAATTCCGGAACTGATATGCGGCAAATGGAAGTTCAGACTCGCATCCAATCCACCCTTTTTCCTCCGAATCATATGCAAACAAATACATCTTAGCGGATGCAAAGTCAACCGCCACATGATTCTGTTCATAATATTCTATTGCTTTCACAAAATGATTCAAATATTTTATTAACCTCTCCGCTTCGTCCTGATTCAGGTTATAGGGATAGTATCCCGCGCAATAGGACATAAAATACAACCACTGGTTCTTCCCCCGGTACTTATAACCCAATTCCTTAATGATTTCCCTCTGTTTCCCGGATAATTCTTCACGACTTCCCCAATAGCAGCTAAGACAGTTCTGACTAAACATCACATATTCTGCAGAAAGGTTCAGTCTTTCCTGCATCGCCAGCATCAAAAAATCATTCAGCCCCTGATATCCTTCATACACAGAGAATCCATAGCATTCCCCGCCTCTGCCCAAAACACTTATGAATATGGGTTCCTCCTCGTGCTCATCCTGAATGGCAATCAGATCCATATCCCAGAATTGCTCCCAGGGCTTCAATTCCTTTATCTTTGTTGCCAACTGATATAATTCTCTCCACACTTCTATCGTTGCTTCCTGGCGCATAGTTTTCTCCTTTGTTTACTTTTTTAGGTATTTGATAAATGCCGAAACCCATTGATTTTACTGGGTTTTCTTATTTGACTTATTTCAAAATCAATATGTGTATCGCCGGAAGGAAAAATGACCTGTTTTTTCTCCCTATATAGCAGAAAGTTTTCCATACTCACCACTAAAAACACTTATCAATTACCTATTATCTTTTTGGAAATAATAGGTTCGCTTGTGAACTCACCGCAGCTAAATCAAAGATACAAGCACTGCAAACATCGTACTTAACAATGTTCCAATTAAATAATACTCAGCAAAATCTTGTTCTTTGGATATTTTTTCGTATCTTGCTATAGACTTTGCAGTTAATACCAGCCCCACTGCTGAATACTGTCTGATTACCAGAAAGAAGGTCATAATCAATCTTTCCAGAGTCCCGATAAACCTTCCGGCATTCTTATCCTGATTTTGTTCTCCCTGCGATGTTTCCGGTCTGTAGAGAGCAATTACTTTCGAAATCATGATATTTGCCGGTTTATGTATCATCAATATTCGGAAAATCCATGATAATAGCCAGACCTCCGGAACTTCTATGTTCTGAAAAAATACAAACCATTCCCGATTATACAGGTTCCTTAAATTAATCGAGCAAAGCTGATAAGCAACCCATAAAAGAACAATCACATGTACCAATTGATCTATTATAAAAACATTTCTCTCACCTTTCAAATCCGCTCTGCCACGCTTTTCCAATTCCCTCCATATATAAAATTTAATGATATCAATTACCGCATGGGATACCGACAATACCATAATATAAATATTGGGAATTTGAGGCAATATAGGTTTTATGAAAATAATACATCCAACACCATAAATAATACTATGATACAGCACCCACCGAATCTCATTCTTCTTTTTCTCAGCCATCTTTTTTGTCTGTAAGTAAAAATCTCCTAAAAGATGCACAACAAATAAAAAGACAAAGGTATACTGAAATGCACTCATTTGTATATTTCTCCTAACACTTTTTCAATATTTTCCACTGCATTTTTATAGATGTAATAGTTTCCCTTGGCTAAGCCTTTCTGTACTGTCGGCTGCGATATACCAAGTCTTTCCGCCGCATGATTCTGTCCATTCTGATGTTCCAACATATCCCAGATAATCTCTCTCTGCCTGTCCGTCCACTGATCTTTGACTGATTTCAATAATTCAAATATCGTGTTGATCAACAGATTCTGATGAAAACTTCCATCCTCAGACTCGATTCTGATATCAGAAAGGGCTGTACACTTCTTGTTCTCATTCGCTTTCAAACAATCAATGGCATTCCTTGCCTTATAAAAGGCCGGTCCATCTGCTCCTAATGCCATCTCCGCGTTAATATCCGTTGTAATTGTTCCAATTCCGATTCCATAGCGCAGCTCTATGGGATACATACTTTTTTCAATCTTTTGTATCATCTTCATTACACTTTTTCCATTCAAAAGCAATCCCTGAAATTCGTCGCCCAATGTAATCAAAAAGCCGGCTGCTATTTCCTCGCAATAGGTTTGATTAATCTCATCTAAAACTCCATTTAGTTTTGTCTGAACTTCCTTTCTATTATCAATCTTCCTGGAATTTTTTATATCTCCAATAATTGCTATATATTGTTTATCCAAACAAGAAAAAAACATATATTTTCCCTCCTGCCTCTATTATATATCCCCATCAGTCAATATTTAGTTTTTATTCATAATACAAGCTATAATATAACTTTATTCCTATATTCAAAAGTTCTATCTGAATATGAGCAATCATTTTTCGATTCACTTCTATGCATATATTCCATATTATAAATAGTCCTAGAGTCAATTCCTCTTAAATTGTACCATAGTTCCTTATAAAAATATACAAAAACCTCCCAAGACCAAAGTCCTGAGAGGTTCTGAAACGTCCTATGACGCTTTGAATCGTATAAAATTGTCTTTTTCTCGAAATTCGATTAACGTTTGGAGAACTGCGGAGCACGACGAGCTGCTTTGAGTCCGTATTTCTTTCTTTCTTTCATTCTCGGATCACGAGTTAAGAATCCTGCTTTCTTCAGAACTGGTCTGAAGTCTGCATCTGCCTGAAGCAGTGCTCTTGCAATACCATGTCTGACAGCACCAGCCTGTCCTGTGTATCCGCCGCCACGAACATTTACCTGAACGTCAAACTTATCAGCAGTCTCTGTAGCTACTAACGGCTGACGAACGATAACTTTCAATGTCTCTAATCCAAAATATTCATCAATGTCTCTTTTATTGATTGTAACTTTACCTGTACCTGGTACTAAGTAAACTCTTGCGATAGATTTTTTTCTTCTTCCTGTTCCGTAGAATTTTGCGCTAGCCAATGTTCTTTACCTCCTCATTAAAATGTTAATACTTCTGGTTTCTGAGCTGCGTGTGGATGCTCTGCACCAGCGTATACATGAAGTTTAGTAAGCATCTGTCTTCCCAAAGGTCCTTTTGGAAGCATGCCCTTCACTGCCAGCTCGATAACTTTTTCAGGCTTTTTAGCCATCATCTCTTTTAATGTAGCCTCTTTCATACCGCCTACATATTCAGAATGTCTGTAATAAATCTTCTGATCCAGCTTTTTACCGGTCACTTTAATTTTCTCTGCATTGATTACGATTACGTAATCACCTGTATCAACATTCGGAGTAAACTCCGGTTTATTCTTTCCTCTTAAAACTTTTGCTACTTCTGAAGCCATACGACCTAATGTGCAGCCATCAGCATCTACTACATACCATTTCTTTTCAATCTTATCTGGATTAGCCATAAAAGTGTTCATGGATTTACCTCCTGTAATCATTTTCTAAACATTAATATTTCTATGTGAAAATACCATACCGGGGCTTTGGCTTAGGCATTTACATACATTGTCACAGTAAAATATTATATTATACCAGGCCGTGTGTGTCAACCTTTATTTTCTATTTTTTCTAAAAAAATGCAAAAAAATACATACCTTCAAAACCGCATACAAATCATAACATCTTTTCATAAACACCGGACCACACTTTTTCAAGTGCTTTGGTCAAGCCCTCGACCGATTAGTAACAGTCAGCTCCATGCATTGCTGCACTTCCACCCCTGCCCTATCTACCTCGTCGTCTTCAAGGGGTCTTACTTCTCTAAAGAATGGGATATCTCATCTTGAGGGGGGCTTCACGCTTAGATGCCTTCAGCGTTTA
>OLGD01000628.1_pt1 | contig 66702 bp, 62 predicted proteins | sample 1605311 | NCBI WGS metagenome assembly OLGD01 (sample SAMEA3888917, study PRJEB22519) | human gut metagenome | biome: human gut; feature: human-associated habitat; material: faeces | place: Denmark | collected 2010
TTGATGTGCTTTTGCAGGCCGACAAAGCCTATTGTTCTTTGACAAAGAAAGCGGCTTTTGTACGCAGCATAACAGGTAAACGGGTACATTCCGTCTGTATCGAGCCGGGCGGCGGGTACGCCATGACAGCTTTTCCCCCACGGGAAAAGTCGAGCGGAAACTACCGCGCCGTAAAACAGGTTCAGCAGCTTGTGGGCGACGACATACAAACGGCTACAATGATACTCGCGCGTTGAACGCCCTCAAAGCATTGCGCGCCGCACCCATCAGCATGGGCCGGGGTGAAACTCCCGTGAGGTTGCAGCTAACAACCGCCCGTTTCTGCCGTTTCAGTTAGATTTTTGATGTAATAGTGGACTTGCCGCTATTCATACAGTGTATCAGCCATTTCTCGAAAGGGGGCTAATCGTTGGAGCGAAAAGAGCAGCCAAAAAACATTTGCAAGAGTGTTTTCAAAAGCGCCGAAAGCACTACTTTAAAAAAAGAACTCACCCACAAATGGATTGTGCTAATCAATATGCTTGAAAGGGACAAGAGTATAGCTCTTGCCAAGCGGCCATGACAAGCTGTTTTCTGTGTGGTATAATAAACATTGAAAACAGCTTGTTCCTATCTCTAAGGAGATATGAGCATGAAGGTAGCAATTTATTGTCGCTTATCCGAAGAAGATAGAAACAAGCAATTTGAAACAGACGACAGCAACAGCATACAGAACCAAAAAGCTATGCTGTTGCAATACGCTATGGAACAGGGGTGGGAACTTTACAACATTTACAGTGACGATGACTATACTGGGTCAGATCGACGACGTCCGGAGTTTAACCGTTTGCTAAAAGACGCTGAACAGCAGAGATTTGACATCATTCTATGCAAGACACAATCCCGGTTTACCCGCGAATTGGAACTTGTCGAAAAGTACATACATGGGCTGTTCCCTATCTGGGGTATTCGTTTCATCAGTATTGTTGATAATGCAGATACCGCAAACAAGGGAAACAAAAAATCCCGTCAAATCAACGGGCTTGTCAATGAATGGTACTTAGAGGATATGTCCGACAATATCCGCAGCGTTTTAACCAGCAGACGGAAAAACGGTTTCCACATTGGCGCATTTGCCCTTTACGGTTATAAGAAAGACCCAAACCAAAAAGGACATTTGATTATTGACGAGGAAGCCGCCGCCGTTGTCCGAGAGGTTTTTACCTTGTTTGCACAGGGTTACGGAAAAACTGCAATCGCCCGCATGCTCAACGACAGGGGCATACCAAATCCGACAGAGTATAAGCGTCTGCATGGCTTACGATACCAACAGCCGAAAACGAAAAACAGCACCCTTTGGAAATACTTTGCTATCTCCGATATGCTGGTAAATGAAATCTATATCGGCAACATGGTACAAGGAAAATACGGAAGCGTATCCTATAAGACAAAGCAGAACAAGCCCCGCCCTAAAAGCGAGTGGTACATCGTCGAGGGAACGCACGAAGCGATTATTGATCGGGAGCTATGGGACAGAGTGCAGGCACTAGTCGCACAGAGGGCGAAGCCATTTGACGTTGGCACAATCGGTTTGTTTGCAAGAAAAGTCCGTTGTGCAAATTGCGGCTATGTTATGCGTTCGTCTAAAACTGCACTCCAACGCGGCGGCAAGCATTATTTACAATGTTCCAACCGCCATGTTGCAAAGGACGCTTGTATCGGTTCTTTTATTTCGGTTGATAGATTGGAACGGCTTGTCATTGACGAGTTAAACCGGTTATCGGCTGAATATCTTGACAAGGATGAGTTGGAGCAGAACATAGAGTTTTGCAAAAACCTGCAGGAGAAAAAAGACCGTTTGAGTGCCGACCTTACTGCCTATCGAAAAAAGGTTGCGGAATACTCCAAAGGGATTCAGGACTTATACATGGACAAGGTAAAAGGACTGATTTCTGCAAGCGACTTTGCTGGTATGTCAAAGGGATTTTCTGCCGAGCGCGACCGTTTAGAACGTGTAATTGCAAACGGTGAAAAGCAGTTAGCCGAACTCGATGAAAAAATTGCGGCGGGCGATAATCGCCGCGAACTGATTGAGAATTATACGAACTTGGAACACTTGACCCGCGAAATCGTGGAAACGCTGATTGATTATATATCCGTCGGCAAACGTATTCCGGGAACCAGGGATGTTCCCATTGAAATTCACTGGAACTTTTAGTGAAAAGTTGTTCTTGTATGATTGCAGCATCGGCCGCCATGTCCTCGGAAATGTCGGCGATCGGGTCGCCCGTGCACTGGATGTACGACGAGGTGAACGGCACGCCGTTCGGGTCGACCGGGAACACGCCGTGGCTATGGATGACGTAGTACCCATCCAGCCCGGCCGCCCGCAGCTCTTCGCAGGTCGCGCCGGTCATGCACTGATGGATCATCGTCCCGATCATCTCCCAGTGCGCCATTTCTTCCGTGCCGATGTCGTTGAGTGTGGCGCGGACGCGGTCGTCCGGCATGGAGAAGCGCTGGGTGAGGTAGCGCAGCGAAGCGCCGAGCTCGGAGTCCGGCCCGCCATATTGCGCCATCAGCAGCTTAGCCATCTTCAGATCCGGTTTGGTGATGTTGACCGGATACTCCAATCGTTTTTCATAAATCCACATATGCTGCCCTCCTTACAGTTGCCAAGGCCATTTCTGGTAGACCCAGGAGCCGGCCTCGGTCGGCGACTGGCCAAAGTTCATCAGCGGACCGCACTGCTGTTCGTACTGGTCGATCAGCTGCTGCAGCTTGACCGAATAGGCCAGATAGTCTGCCTTCGCGGTGGCGTCGTCCGGATGGGTGTCGAGGTAGAGCCGCAGTTCCACACAGGCGAAGCGCGCCTCTCCAATCTTGTTGAGCAGGGCCTGCTCCATGGCATCCATCAGCAGCACCCCCCAACATAATCACTGGCCAGTTCCGGGAACAGCGTCCCGCGCCGCAGCGCCTCGTTCGGGCAAAAGCCGGCACGGTATTCCTGCACCGGGAAGTATACCATCGCCAGCGCGCAGCCGCCGGCGCTTTCCGCCGCCGTGCAGCCCGCCTCGCCGACATTCCCGGCAACGACGATGTTGTCCGCCGCAAGCGGGTCGACTGCCGGCACGCTGCTGGTGAAGCAGCACGTATCGCCCGCAGTGTATGCGTTTTGCACCATAGAATCATCCTCCCTTGTATGATGCGAATTTACTGCATACTATGTCTGCCCGCCCGAATGGGTGCAGCTGATCCGGCGGGAGGCCGACTGTTGCTTTCTCATGCTAACGTGATACAATGGTATCATACGACGCCATCGGGGCCGTCTTGCGCGGGGCTGTGGAGACGGATAGCAGGGCTGGCGGCCGCAGGAGACCGGGGGACTGTGCCGGGCGTGCAACCGGCTGCGATACGGGCGTGACAGGAGGGAGAGTTGAACATGTTTCAAGTAGCCGTTATTACCGTCAGTGACCGGTGCTTCCGCGGGGAGCGCGCCGACGAGGGCGGGCCGCATGTCGTGCATCTGCTGGAGGAACAGGGGTTTCTTGTGGCGCACACGGCGCTGACGCCGGGCGACCGGCTGCAGATCGAGGCGGCGCTGCGCCATGCCGCAGACCGGCTGGATATGGCGCTTGCCGTTACCGTGGGCGGCACCGGCTTTTCCCCGCGCGACGTGGCGCCGGAGGCGACTGCGGCCGTGTGCGAGCGCATGGTGCCGGGCATCCCGGAGGCCATGCGCATGGGCTGCCTGGCCATTACGCCGCGCGCCATGCTCTCGCGCGCGGCGGCGGGTATCCGGGGCCGCACACTGATCCTGAACCTGCCGGGCAGCCCCCGGGCGGCCGAAGAAAACTTCCTGGCCGTCGCGCCGGCGCTCGCACACGGCTTGACGATGCTGCGCGGCGGTGCGGCAGACTGCGCGCACGCCGTAGACCGGCAGTAGAGCCGCAGGCACGGATGCGGCTGCCCGCCGCGGGGCGGTGGACCGGCGCCGGGCCGCATTCTCCCCAGCTTTCCCCCAAGCGGCAACCGATTGACGCACAGCGTGGTGTTATAAGCAGAACATCTGTTCAGGAGGGAGGCGCACTGGATGGGGAACCGGCTTGCGGTCGGCGCGATTCTTATGCTGACGCTGTTCTTCTTTGGCTGCGGGAAGCCCATGTCTGGCGATACCGTCTATCGCTTTCCAGACCCGGTGACGGAGGTTGCCGTCACCTGCTATGGCGGCGGGGAAGTGGCGGAGGTCACGCTGGATGCGCCCGATGTACTGCGGGCGGTGGCGGACTGGTACGCGGGGCTGCGGCTCGTTGCCCTGCAGGAAGCGCCGGAGGAGGCGGAGGGAAACACGGCATATGCCTTTGCGGTGAACGGCGCAGAGGCCTTTTCCTATGACGACCGGGGGCGGGAGGCCTATCTGCAGGTGGACGGCGCATGGTATGCGGTGCAGAATCCGTCCGCACCCCCGGTCGTGCCCGCGCCAGGGTAAGCCTGGGCGGCAAGTGGGCGGCAGACGGGTGATGGCGGGACGGTTGTCGCCCGGCGGCTGAACCTGCCGGCAGCGATGGGGATCCCTGCCGGCAGGCTGCCGGGCTGGCGGGCGTTTGGCACATGGCCGCGGAACCTGCCGTGCCGGATGCGGCTCCCGGCCCCTGGCCCTTGCGGCGGCTGCAACCGTGCCTACACACGACAAAACGGCCCTTCCCACGAGGAAGGGCCGTTTTTGAAAGTGTACAGGTTTTGGTTCCTGCGTCCCGTTATCTCTTGGAGAACTGGGGCGCTCTGCGGGCCGCGTGCAGGCCGTATTTTTTGCGCTCTTTCATGCGCGGGTCGCGGGTCAGGTACCCGGCCTTTTTGAGTGCACCGCGCAACTCGGGGTCGGCCACGAGCAGCGCGCGGGCGATGCCGTGGCGGATGGCGCCGGCCTGTCCGGTCGTGCCGCCGCCGTAGACGTTGACGTTGACGTCGTACTTGGACAGCGTGCCGGTCAGCACCATGGGCGCGCGGACGATCATCTTCAGCGTCTCAAGGCCGAAATAGTTGTCGATGTCGCGCTTGTTGATCGTGATGTTGCCGGTGCCGGGGAGCAAGCGAACGCGCGCGACGGACTTTTTCCGCCTGCCGGTACCAAGATACTGGGTGATAGCCATGGTTCGTTTCCTCCTCTTTTACTTGAGCACGAGCGTCTCGGGCTTCTGCGCGGCGTTGTTGTGCGTCGGACCGGCGTAGATGCGGACTTTCTTGAGCATCTGGCGGCCGAGCGGGCCCTTGGGCATCATGCGGCGAATGGACTCGTAGACGGCGAACTCCGGTTTCGTCTCCAGCAGATGACGGTACGTGATCTCCTTGAGGCCGCCCGGATAGCCGGTGTGATGGTAGTACTTTTTCTGGTCGAGCTTGCGGCCGGTCAGGCGAACCTTGGCGGCGTTGACGATGATGACGTGGTCGCCCGTATCGACGTGGGGCGTATATGTGGGCTTATGCTTTCCCCTGAGGATGGCTGCTACCTGCGACGAGAGGCGGCCGAGAACCATGTCTTCCGCGTCGACGACGTACCAGTTGCGCTCAACGGTTTCGCCCTTTGCCATATAGGTTTTCATGGCGATTCCTCCAAAATATTTTTACTCAAATCGGCTGCCTGTCAAGTCGGTCGCGAACGGGGCTGTGGACGCAATCCACCGGACGGCACACCGATTAGTTTACCAAACGGCACGGGGCCTGTCAATCCCCAATCCGGCGAATTTCCGGCCTTTTTTGCGGCTATGGGGCGGTTTTACGGCTGGTTGTCGCCGGGGCTGGGTCCCTGATAGCCGAGCGCGCGGGAGATGTCGCGCGCGGCCATGAGCACATGGTCCCTGGCGCGCAGAAATTCCGGCGAGCCGATGCGGTGGAACATGCTGACGATGGCAAAGGAGTAGCACACGTTGCCGCTTGCGTCGTAGATGGGGGCGGCCACGGAGGAGAGGCCCACGTGAAACTCGCTGTTGTCAACTGCATAGCCCTGTTCGCGGATGCGCTCGAGCTCCGGCTCCAGCTCTTCAAACGTGCGCAGCGTGTTTGGCGTGAAGACCTGCATGCCGTGCTCGCGCAGAATGCGCTTGACCTCCGCGCGCGTCATGTGCGCCAGCATGATCTTGCCCTGTACCGTACAGTGCGCGGGGAGCTTGGCGCCCACGCGGGAGACCACGTGGAAGGCGCTGGTGGACTCGATGAACGAGAGGATGAGCACCTCGCCGCGCGTGAGCAGCGCGAGGCTGACCGATTCGTTCATCTCGTGCGAAATGGCCTGCATATAGGGCTTTGCGATGGTGGTCACGTCGCGCGTGCTGCCGGCCGAGCAGCCGAGCTCAAACAGCCTGAGGCCGAGCGCATAGCGCCCGTCCGGCGTCTGCTCGATCAGATCGGCGTCGCGCATGGTGGAGAGCAGCCGGTGCGTCGTGCTCTTGGCAAGCGACACGCGCGTCGACAGCTCGTGCAGCGACAGCGGGCGCTGTGCGGATTCGAGCGTTTCGAGCAGGTCGATGGCGCGGCGCAGGGACTGAACGGAATCGGTGGACATGACACAACCTCCTTCCGGCCGCCTCGCGGCACCGGATACCGTATACTGTAACATATTTCCGGCGGTGCGGCAAGGGCGGCTGCAGGTTACAAACGCCTAAAATGCGGTTGCCGAATGGCAATATGTCTGATATACTATATCCTGAAGTAATGTGATCTCAAACTAAGGATAACGGAGGGAAGACAAATGAACAGGGACCAGCTTGCCGTCACCGCGATGCGCGTGCTGACCGCCGAGGCGGTGCAAAAGGCCAACAGCGGCCATCCGGGCCTGGCCATTGGCAGCGCGCCGGCGGCATTTACGCTCTGGAAGCAGATGAAGCACAACCCGAAGGATCCGGCCTGGCCGGCGCGCGACCGGTTTGTGCTCTCGTCGGGCCACGCGTCCATGCTGGAGTATACGCTGCTGCATCTGTTCGGCTACGGGCTGACCATCGATGACCTCAAGTCCTTCCGCCAATATGGCAGCCTGACGCCGGGGCACCCGGAATATGGCCACACGCGCGGCGTGGAGGCGACGACCGGCCCGCTGGGGCAGGGGTTTGCGATGGCGGTCGGCATGGCGATGGCGGAGGCGCACCTGGCGGCGATCTATAACCGCCCGGGCTTCCCGATCGTCGACAACTACACCTACACCATCATGGGCGACGGCTGCATGATGGAGGGCGTGTCGCACGAGGCGGCGTCCCTGGCCGGCACGCTGCGGCTCGGCAAGCTCATCGCCATGTACGACAGCAACTGCATCACCATCGAAGGCTCGACGGATATCGCCTTCCGCGAGGATGTGGCGGAGCGCTTTGCGGCCTATGGCTGGCAGGTGCAGGTCGTCGAGGACGGCGAGGACATGGGCGCCATCGCCGCGGCGCTCGAGGCGGCGCGTGCGGACACCGACCACCCGTCGCTCATCATCTATCATACGGAGATCGGCCACGGCTCTCCGCTGGCCGGCACCGCAAAGGTGCACGGCGAGCCGATGGGGCAGGAAAATGTCGACGCGATGAAGCGCAACTTCGGCTGGAATTACGGCCCGTTCGAGGTGCCGGACGAGGTGTATGCCTACATGCAGACCCTCATCGACAGCAAGCAGCCGGCTGAGGACGCGTGGAACGCGCTGTTTGCCGCCTATGAAAAGGAATATCCGGAGCTGGCCGCGCGTTGGAAGGCGGACCACAGCGGCGAGCTGGGCATCGACCTGCTGAACGACGAGTCGTTCTGGCAGTTTGAGGGGAAGGCGGCCACGCGCCAGTCCTCCGGCGACGTGCTCAACCGCTTGAACCAGCGGCTGCCGAACCTGTTCGGCGGCAGCGCGGACCTGGCCCCGTCCAACAAGACGGCGCTCAAGGGCGAGAGCTCGTTTGCAGCGGACAACTATGCGGGCAAGATGCTGCACTTTGGCGTGCGCGAGCTGGCCATGACGTGCGCGTGCAACGGCATAGCGCTCTATGGCGGGCTGCGCCCGTTCTGCGCGACGTTCTTCGTGTTTGCGGACTATGTGAAGCCGGCGCTGCGCCTGAGTGCGCTCATGCAGCTGCCGGTGCTGTACATCCTCACGCACGACAGCATCGGCGTGGGCGAGGACGGCCCGACGCACCAGCCCATCGAGCAGCTGGCGGCGCTGCGCGCCACGCCGAACACGATTGTGTTCCGCCCGGCAGACGCCAAAGAGGTGGCGGCGGGCTACATCGCGGCGCTGAACGCCAAGGGGCCGACCGTGTTGGCGCTTACGCGGCAGGCGCTCCCGCTGTATGAAAAGACCGGCGCGGACGCGCTGCGCGGCGGGTACATCCTGCGCGAGCCCAAGGGCGGGCCGGACGTGATCCTGATTGCGAGCGGTTCCGAGGTGGAGCTGGCGTTCAAGGCGGCGGACATGCTGTCGGTGCAGGGCTATACCGCGCGCATCGTGTCCATGCCGTCGATGGAGCTGTTCGACGCACAGGACGAGGCGTACCGCGAGAGCGTGCTGCCAAAGGCCATTCGGGCGCGTGTGGCGATCGAGGCCGGCGCGACGTTCGGCTGGCACAAGTATGTGGGGCTCGACGGCGCGGTCGTCGGCCGCGATGCGTTCGGCGCTTCCGGCCCGCAGGCCACGCTGTTCAAGGAGATGGGCTTTACGCCCGAGCACGTGGCAGAGGTGGCGCTCAGCGTGATCCGCGCCCAGCAGTGACACCTGGACGGCACGCCCGCGCATTTGATTGCGCGGGCGTGCTTTTTGTTGTTGATCATTATGGAGGGGACGGGCATGAACCGCTATCCATGGCTGGACGCGTACCTGCTGGCAAAGCCGGGCGCGGAAAAGGACTTCAAGGCCGAGTGGGGATGGCTGCGGTATCGCGTGGCGGAGCGGCTGTTCGCCGCCGTCTGCTGCCCGGACGAGCGGTATGGCCCGCACGCCGGGCGCGAGATGGTCATCCTCAAGTGCGAACCGGCGCTTTGCGAGCTGCTGCGCGCGCAGTATGCGGACGTGGTGCCCGGGTTTTACAGCGACAAACGCCACTGGAACTCGGTCTATCTCGACGGGGCGGTGCCGGAGGCGGTGCTGCGCGGCATGTGCGACCAGTCTTATCGGCTCGTGGTGGAAAAGCTGCCGAAATGGCGGCAGCGGGAACTGCAGGAGGGCGCGCCCGGGATTTCCGGGCGGAGCGAATAGAGCGGCAACGAATAGAGCGGTAAAAAGCGTGGCGGGCGCCCTGTTATGGGGCGCCCGCCGAGTTTTTGCCCGATAGCAGCCTGCGCGTCAGCGTGCCTTGGCCGTCAGCGTGTGTACCGACACGCGGCAGACCGTCACGCCTGCGGCCTGTGCCGGGGTGAAAGAAAAGTCCCGCCCCGTCTGGTGGCGCATCAGCAGCGAAAGGCAGCGCGCCTTCTCGGCGGGGTCCGTCACGCGCTCCGCCCGGCCAAAGCCGATGACGCTCTGATAGTGGAACCCGTATTCGCACGCCGAGGTCCCCTCGATCAGCGCGTGCCCGCCGTCCACCTCCACGCAGACGCGCGGATCCAGCGCCAGGCAGTCCAGCTTCCTGCCTTCGTGCGCACAGTGGAAGACGAACGAAAACGCGCCGTTTTCATAGGCGTATCCGAAATTGAGCGGCACCACATAGGGGCCTTCCGGTGTATGCATGCCGAGATGCAGCACGCGGCAACGGTCGAGAATTTTGCAGATTTGCAGCGGGTCTTCGACTGCCCGCTCCGCGCGCCGCATGAACCGGCCCCCGCTCAGACGCGGCCGGGGCCGCGGTAGAATATGGCCAGCGTGCCCGGGCCGGAGTGCGCGCCGATGACCGTGCCGATGAACGAATGGCGGATCTCCAGTGACGGGTAGACCGCGTGCACCATGCCGGCAAATTTTTCCGCGTCGGCCGGGCAGTCGGCGTTGCAGAGGATGACGAATGGGTTGAGCGCGGGGTCAAAGGTGGCCTGGAACTTCTGCAGCATGTGCCGCAGCGCGGCGTTGCGCCCGTTGACCTTGGCGCGCGGGATCAGCCGGCCCTCGAGATCCATGTCCAGCACCGGCTTGATGCGCAGCAGCGACCCGACGAACGCCTCCGCCGAGGTGATGCGCCCGCCGCGTTGCAGGTACTGGAGGTCGTCCACGGTGAACAGGTAGTGGAAGCTGAACCGGTTCTGCTCCACCCAGTCGCGGCACGCGAGCAGCGACAGCCCCAGGTCGCGCTGCATGGCGGCGTGCTCGACGATCAGACCCTGTCCGCCGGAGGCGCCGCGGCTGTCCACGACGTAGACCGTGCGGTCCGGGAAGGCGGTCTTCAGCTCTTCGGCCGCGAGCTGCGCGCACTGGCAGGTGCTGCTGAGCGCGCTCGAAAAGGCGATGTGCAGGATGTCGTTCCCGGCCTCGAGCAGCGGCGTCCAGAACTCGACGAACCGGTGCGTGTTCACGAGCGCCGTGGTGACGACGCTGCCCTCGCGCATGCGGCGGAACACGGAGAACGCGCAGTCTTCGGACATGTCGTCCAGCTGCGGCTCGCCGCCGTCCACGGCATATTCCATGCGGATGACGGGGACGCCGAGCGCCTGGAGCCGCTCAGCGGACAGGTCGACGGTGGATTCTGTGGTCAGAATGTATGGCATCGGGTTACCTCTCTTTGTTTTTTTTCATTATACCGCTTGTGGCGGACGGCGCGCAACCGGCCGCGATAAAATTAAACATTGTATGACATTTTGGGAAACCTGCTTGCCAAACGACCGCAAGGCCGGTAAATTGTAAGGGAGAATATTCTGGAAGAAAATGTGGAGAGACACATGGTAGCAAAGCTCTTTCGGAGGATCCTGTATCGGAGCGCGCGCGGCCTCCGGCGCTTTTTCCAGGGCTGCCGGCGCTTTTTCCGGGGCTGCCGGAGCCTGTTCATCCCAAGGCTCAAGCGTTTTTTGCGCACCTGCTATCGGCTCGGCGCGCCTACCTGCATCTTTTGCGGGTGCGTTATCTGCTTCGCAATCACAGCGATCGTGCTGCTGATTACCGTCCCACGGGCGCGGCAGGCGCAGGCAGCGGCGCAAAACGGGACGTCCGGCGCGGTGGTGGCGGACGAGCCGTGGACTCCCGTGAGCGGGCAGACGGGCCTGACGGAGGAAACGCCGCAGCCGGTCGTCTATGCGTCCGCGGGCGGAACGCCGGAGGAGGCCCCGGTCGAGGTAGCCACGCCTGCGTTCACGCCGGAGCCGACGCCGGAACCGACGCCGGTTATCCAGTATGAAAAGGGCTATGAGGGCGAGGAGATCCTTGCCATTCAGGAGCGGCTCATGGAGCTGGGCTACATGGCGGCCGACGAGCCGACCGAATACTTTGGCCCGGCCACGCAGACTGCGGTGGAGCTGTTCCAGCGCCAGCACACGCTGCAACAGGACGGCATTGTGGGCAACATCACCTACGACCTGCTCATGTCGAAAGAGGCAAAGCCCTACGTCATGTACGAGGGCGCGGAGGGCAAGGATATCCGGGCGTTCCAGGAGATGCTGTACGACCTCGGGTATCTCGAGCGCAACCAGATCACCGGCTATTATGGCACAAACACGGTTGCGGCCGTGCAGGCCTTCCAGAAGCGCAACGGGCTGGCCCAGGACGGCAAGGCCGGCGAGATGACCATTGCGGAGATCAACTCGTCGGACGCGCGCCCGTCTGCCGAACGTGAAAAGGAGATTGCGGAGGAGAAGAAAAAGGCCGAGGAAGAGGCGGCCAAGCAGAGCGTTGCCGCGCGCATTGAGAAGCTCATCGACGTGGCGGAGGACCAGCTCGGCAAGCCGTATATCCTGGGCGAGAGCGGCCCGGACGAATACGACTGTTCCGGCCTCGTCTACTATTGCCTGCGCAAGGCCAGCGTGTACACCCGCCGGCTGAACGCTTCCGGTTTCTCCCAGGTATCCTCCTGGGAAAAGATCACGTCCATCAGCTCGCTCAAGCGGGGCGACCTGATCTTCTTCAAATCGGACAGCAGCGACCGCGTCAGCCACGTTGGCATCTATCTGGGCGGCAACAAGATGATCGACGCGTCCTCTTCGGAGGGCGAGGTGGTCAAGCGCTCGCTGGGTTCCTGGAGCCGCCGCAACTTTGTCTGTGGCCGGCGGCCGATCTCCTGAACCCGTTGCCGTTGGTGCCACGCACCCTTGCCTGTTAAGCGAAAAACTGCCCATATCGGGCAGTTTTTTGTTGCGACGCTGCGCCGTTTTGGGTTTTCGTCAAAAAAATAGTGCGTGCCCGTGTCGGCTTTTTGCACAATAGGGAAAAATATGCTATACTGTACACTAAGGGTTTGTAAGCAACCGGCCCTTTTGCCGCCCGCGCATGCCGGACGGGGGCCTGTATAAAGGAGTTTGGACATGAAGATTGACCAGATTATGGACCAAATTGAACTGGTACTCAAGCGCGACCACCAGGTCGAGCTGGCGGCGGCGACTACGGGGCAGCTCCATGAGGCGCTGGGCCGCGTCGTCATGGACGCCATCGCGGAGGACTGGTATGAGAGCCGCCACGCGCACGAGCGCACGAGGGAGGCCTACTATTTCAGCGCCGAATACCTCATGGGCCGCATGGTGTACAACAACCTGTTTTCGCTGGGCATTCTGGATCAGGTGCGCGAGGCGTTTGCAAGCCGCGGGCTGGATCTCAATATGTTCGAGGACATCGAGGATGCGGCGCTGGGCAACGGCGGCCTTGGCCGGCTGGCCGCCTGCTTCCTGGATTCGGCGGCGACGCTGAACCTGCCGCTCGACGGATACGGCCTGCGCTATAAATACGGCCTGTTCAAGCAGAGCTTCAAGGACGGGTTCCAAAATGAGGAGGCCGACGACTGGCAGCGCCTGGGCGACCCGTGGAGCCGGCGCCGCGACACGCACGAGGTGACCGTCACGTTTGCCGACCAGACCGTGCGCGCCGTCCCTTACGACATGCCGGTCATCGGCTATGGTACGCGCAATATCGGCACGCTGCGCCTGTGGGAGAGCGCGCCGCTGACGGAGTTTGATTTCAAGCTGTTCAACGACCAGGAGTATGCGCTGGCCGTGCTTGAAAAGAACACGGTGGAGGACATCACGCGCGTGCTGTATCCGAACGATTCGACGCCGGCCGGCAAAAAACTGCGGCTCAAGCAGCAGTATTTCCTGTCCTCCGCGTCGCTGCAGGACATCCTGTTCCGCTTCAAGCGCGAGGGGTGGCCCATTACCGAGTTTGCCAAGCACGTGACCATCCAGCTCAACGACACGCACCCGACCGTGAGCATCCCGGAGCTCATCCGCCTGCTCATGCGCGAGGGGCTGGACTTTGACCAGGCGTTTGCCATCGCTGCGGAGACGTTCAACTACACGAACCACACCATCATGGCCGAGGCGCTGGAAAAGTGGGATGTGGACCTGTTCAAGTCCGTGCTGCCCGAGATCTTCGACCTGATCTACCGCATCAACACCAAGCTGTGCGGGGAGCTGATGGCGCGCGGCATGGACTGCAGCCACATGTCCATCATCCAGGGCAAGCTGATCCACATGGCCAACCTGGCCGTGTACTGCTCGCGCTTTGTCAACGGCGTGGCGGCCATCCACACCGAGATCCTGAAGACCGCCGTGCTGAAGGACTGGTACCAGCTCTATCCGGAGCGGTTCCACAACAAGACCAACGGCATCACGCAGCGGCGCTGGCTCGGGCTGTGCAACCCGGAGCTGCTCCACTTTATCGACGAGCGCGTGGGCGAGGGATGTATGAAGAATCTCGACCTGCTTGCCGGCCTGCGCGACCACCTGTCGGACGACGATGTGCGCGCGTTCAACGAGGTCAAGCGGGAGAAAAAGCGCCAGCTGGCCGAGGTGATCGGGCGGCAGGAGGGCGTCGTGCTGCCGCCGGAGTTCGTGTTCGACGTGCAGGTCAAGCGCATGCACGAGTACAAGCGCCAGCTGCTGAACGCGTTTGCGATACTGGACATCTACTTCGGCATCCTAGACGGCCGCATCCAGGATTTCCCGCCGACGGCGTTTATCTTCGGCGCCAAGGCCGCGCCGGGCTACATCCGCGCCAAGGCGATCATCAAGTTCATCAACGAGATGGCCCGCCGCATCAACGACGATCCCGCGGTCAACGACCGCATGCGCGTGGTATTCGTGCAGAATTACAACTGCTCCTATGCCGAGCACATCATGCCCGCGGCGGACATCTCCGAGCAGATCTCCCCGGCCGGCACGGAAGCCTCCGGTACCGGCAACATGAAGCTCATGCTCAACGGCGCGGTGACGCTCGGCACCTATGACGGGGCGAACATCGAGATCGTGCAGCAGGCGGGCGAGGAGAACAACTATATCTTCGGCTATCGCGTGGAGGAGCTCAACGCCCGGCGCGACAGCTATGAACCGAAGACCGTGTACGAATATGAGCCGCGCGTGCGTCGCGTGGTGGACACGCTGATCGACGGCACGTTCTCGGATGACAACACCGGCGCGTTTGCCGATCTGCACCGCTCGCTGCTCTATGGCGCAAGCTGGCACCGGCCGGACAATTATTTTGTGCTGCTCGAGCTGCTGCCGTATATCGAGCGCAAGCTGCAGGCGATCTATGACACGCGCGATCCCATTGCCTTTGGCCGCAAGTGCCTGATCAACGTCGCCTCTGCGGGCAAGTTCTCCTCCGACCGGACGATCCGCCAGTATGCGCAGGAGACGTGGTTCATCGAGCCCGTGCCGCAGCCGGCGCCGCAGAAGCTGTTCTGAGCGGCCGCCCCGCCCGGGGGCGCGCAGAAACCGGCGGCATGAGAAGAAAACGAGCGCCCGCGCGGCGGTTATCCGCCGCGCGGGCGCTCGCCGTTTGTAAAACGGCGTTATGCTGCCGGCGCCGCCTGGAGGGGACAGGCGCTTGCGCTCGCCGGCCGGCAGCCGGGATGCCAGTTGCGGCGCCTGCCGAATTTCACGGGAACAGGCGCCACAGGTGAGAAGGTAAGCTGCAAAAAAGCAGCCGTACCGCGCGGCAGCGCAGGGGAAGGCGCCCCACGCAGGACAATGCTATCGTAACACGAACGTTATATTTTGTCAAGAATAACGAAGATGCAACAAACCCCGTCCGGGTCGCCGGACGGGGCGAGCCGGACGGGGTGGGGCGTTCGGATAGGCGGGGCTTACCGCAGGCGCCCGTACAGCTCGGTATAGCGGCGGATGCGGCCGCGGTCGAGCGCGGCAAACTGCTCGCGCGTCATGCGCCACTGCCAGTTGCAGCCGAGCGTGGAGGGCTGGTTCATACGCGCTGCCGCGCCAAGGGACAGATAGTCCTGCATCTGTACGACCGCGAGGGCGGCGGGGGAGCCGAGCAGGCCGCGCACCATGCCATAGGCCAGCCCTTCGCGCTCGGTCAGGTTCAGGTAGTCTACGGCAAAGGCCACCTGCTCCGGCGGCGCCTCATTGAGCCACTGCATGGCCGTCATGTTGTCGTGTGTGCCGACATAGGCGACGCTGTGCACGGGATAGTTGTGCGGCAGGTCGCGGGATTGCCCGTCGCGGCTTTCAAAGCCGAATTCCAGCACGCGCATGCCCGGAAAGCCGGAGTCGGACAGGAGCTTTTTGACGGCGGGGGTGAGGAAGCCCAGGTCTTCGGCGATGATCTTGAGCTCCGGCAGCGCGGCCTGCACGGCGCTGATCAACGTCATGCCGGGGCCCGGTTGCCAGACGCCGTTGCGCGCCGTAGTCTCGTCCGGCGGCACGGCCCAGTAGCTCTCCAGCCCACGGAAATGGTCGAGCCGCACCACGTCGAACAGCCCGCCGGCAGCGCGCAGCCTGTCGATCCACCAGCGATAGCCGTCCGCGGCCATCGCATCCCAGTCGTAGAGCGGGTTGCCCCACAGCTGGCCGTCCACGCAGAAATAGTCCGGCGGCACGCCGGCCACGCCGAGCGGCCGGCGATCCGCGTCGAGCTGGAACAGGCCGGGATGTTCCCACACGTCGGCAGAGTCGTATGGCACATAGATCGGCAGGTCGCCGATCACGCGAAGGCCCTTTTCCTGCAGGTAGGCGCGCAGCGCGTTCCACTGGCGGTAAAACAGGAACTGCACATAGCAGTGGTAGTCGATGGCTTCGCAGAGCATCGCCCGATAGCGTGCCACCGCTTCTTCGGTGTGCAGGCGGATGTCGTCGTCCCATTCGTGGAACGGGCGCAGGCCGAAGTGCTCCTTGACGGCGGAAAACAGCGCATATCCTTCGAGCCAGGCGCCCTGCGCGCTGCGGAAGGCGGCTACGGCCTTCGCATCGCGTGCGCGACCGCGCAAAAAGGCCTGGTACAGCACGTCACGCCGGTGCTGGAAGATACGGCCATAGTCCACGCGCGCCGGATCCGCGCCCCAGTCCACGCCCTGCAGCTCCTCCGGCAGCAGCAGCCCGTCCTCGACCAGCAGGTCCAGGTCGATCAAATACGGGTTGCCCGCGAAGGCGGACGCGCACTGATACGGCGAGTCGCCAAAGCCGGTGGGGCCGAGCGGGAGCATCTGCCAGTAGGTCTGGCCTGTTTCGGCGAGAAAATCGGCGAAGGCGTAAGCATCCCTGCCCAGTGTCCCGATACCATAGGGAGAGGGCAGGGAGGAGATGTGCATCAAAATGCCGCTGCTGCGTTTCATAAAAATGCTGTGCTCCTTTTTTCTTTCGTGCTTATTATACATCATTGTGCTATAATATGAAACATGGAAATCCTGATAAAAAATGTGCAGATGATAGATGGGTCCGGCGCGCCCGCCTTTAACGGCAGCGTCGGCATGGAACATGGCAGGCTCCGCATCTTTCGTGGGGCGCAAGCGCCTGCGGCGGCGCGGGTCGTGGACGGCACGGGGCTGACCGCGGTGCCCGGCTTTCTGGACGCGCACTCCCACGGCGACCTGACCATGTGCACGCCGTATGCGACGGCGAGCAAGATTTCCCAGGGCATCACCACGCAGGTGGCGGGCCAGTGCGGCGTGAGCATGTTCCCGTGCGCGCCCGGCGACCTGGAGCAGCTCAGGCGGTTCGTGTCCGGCATTGCCCCCTATCCGGAAATGCCGGACGATGCGGCGGCGTGCGAGAGCGCGGGCACGTTCTTCGCCTGGCTCGACACGCTGGACAACCCTGTGACCACGCGCTGCTTTGTGGGGCACGGCTCGCTGCGCCGCTGGGCCATGGGGTATGCCAACCGGCGGCCGGATGCGGGGGAGCTCAAGCGCATGCAGGACATGCTGCGCCGCTGCCTGCGCGAGGGCGCGCTCGGGCTCTCGACCGGGTTGGTGTACGCGCCGAGCTGCTATGCCGATTACGACGAGCTGCTGGCGCTGCTGCGCGTGGTGCACGAGGAGGGCGGTTTTTATGCCACGCACCCGCGCAACGAGGCGGATACGGTCATCGAGGCGCGGGCGGAGTCCATCCGCCTGGCTGAGGAGGCGGATGTGCTGTTGTGCGTGTCGCATCTCAAGGCGGCGGGCCGCGCCAACTGGGGCAAGCCGCGCCGCGTGCTGGAGATGCTCGACCGGGCGGCGGAGCAGGGGCTCGAGCTGCTGATCGACTGCTATCCTTACGCGGCTGGCAACACGGCGCTGAACGTGTCCATCCCGCCGCGGTATTTTAAGGACGGGCTGCCGGGGCTGGTAGGCGCGCTGCAATCCCCCACGGAGCGGGAGGTCATCCGAGAGGAGATGTCCCGCCCGTCCAACTACGACAACTATGTCTACAACAGCGGCGGTTTTTCCGGCGTCTACGTGTCGAGCTGCCCCGTGTTTCACGATGCCGAAGGCATGCGGATTACCGAATATGCCGAAAAGACGGGGCAAGATCCGTTTGACGCGTACTGTGACATCCTCATCCGCAACGGCGGGCTGGGGCTCGGCATCTATTTCCACATGGACGAGAACGACGTGGCGGAGGTCTTGCGGCACCCCCTGTGCGCCGTCAGCACGGACGGGCTGGTCGGCCTGCCGTCGGAAAATCCGCACCCGCGTTCCTTTGGCACCATGGCGCGCGCCTATCGCCTGATGGTGGCCGAGCGTGCATTCTGCACGCCGGAGCAGGCCATCCACAAGATGACCGGGCTCGCGGCCGAAAAACTCCGCCTGGCGGGGAAGGGCTTTTTACGCGAGGGCTATGACGCGGACGTGTTGCTGCTGGATCTGGACGCGTTTTGCGATACGGCGACCTATGCAGACGGCAATGGCCGCTGTGCAGGCATCCGCGCCGTGTTCTGCGGCGGGAAAGAAATCGATCTGGGAGGGTACGTATGAAACGGGTCTGTATCGTCGGCGGGGCCGCGCTCGACATCACGGGCCTGCCGGACGGCATCTGCCGCCTGCGGGATTCCAATTTGGGCACGGTGCGCCTCCAGGTGGGCGGCGTGGGCCGCAACATCGGCTGCCGGCTGAAGCGGTATGCGCTCGACGTGGAGCTCATCACCGTGATCGGGAATGACTTCCGGGCCGACATGATTGAAGAGGATTGCCTGCAGCATGGCATCGGCATGGCGCATTCGCTGCGGCTGGACGCGCCGTCGGCTACGTTTCTGTGCGTGCTCGACGAGGAGCGCGACCTGCTGGCGGGCGTGAGCGACATGGAGATCATGGCGCAGCTGACCCCGGCGTTTCTCGAGCAAAAGCTCGAGCTGCTCAATGGCGCGGACGCCGTCGTGCTCGACGCAAACCTGCAGCCCGAATCGCTCGCCTTTTTGACGGAGCATGTGCGCGCGCCGCTGTACTATGAGCCGGTGAGCTGCGCCAAGGCGCGCCGCATCGGCGGCAATATCGGCCGCTGCTACATGGTCAAGCCCAACCGGTATGAGGCGGCCTATCTGTCCGGCTGCTCGTGCGACACGGTGCGGGGCGTGTACCGTGCGGCCGAGTGGTTCCTGCGCGAGGGCGTGCAGCGCGTGTTCGTCTCGCTCGGGGCGGAGGGCGTGGTCTGGGCCGACGGCGACGGTTGCGGCTACATCGAGGCCGAGCCGATCACCGTGGTGGACACGACCGGCGCGGGAGACGCCATGTGCGCGGCGATCATCCACGGCTGCCTGTCCGGCCTGTCGACGGAGGACTGCGCCTATGCGGGCAATCGCGCGAGCGCGCAGCTCTGCGCGGGGCTGGACGAATAGCGCCGGCGTATCGCCGGAGGGCAAAACGAGGGCCGCCCCTGCCGGGGCGGCCCTGTTGATGCGGTGCGCGCGGCATGGCCCACGCGGGTTCAGCGGCGGATGAAGCGGATGCCGGATACGATGGGCAGCTCCTTTTTCTCCCCGTTGCAGACGTTGACAATGCCCAGGATCGAGATCACGAGGAAGAAGACCCAGCCGAGGCTCAGGATCCAGCCGATGACGATGCCGAACACGGTGAGGATCGCCGTCAGGATGGCCGTCAGCAGCAGCACGGCCACCCAGTAAACCGCTTCGAGGATGAGCAGATTCATGCCGCGGATGGCGTGATACTGCGCAAAGGGCGATTGTTTGGCCGCAAAATAGGGGATTAGCGCGAGCGGGCCGATATAGGCCAGGATGGCCATGGCCCTGTTGTCCGCCACGTCCTGGTCTGTGACAGGGCCGGAACCTGCTGCCGGCTCTGCATATGGCTGGCGCGGCGGATAAGCGGATTGCGCCTGTTCGGGCCCCTGGAAAGCGCCGCATGCGGGGCAGAACCGCGCGTCATCGGCGACCTGTGCGCCGCATTGCCTGCAAAATGCCATATAAGGATACCTCCAGTCGTTAATATGGGAAGATGTCGAGACTGACGCCGGCGAGGCCGAGAACGATGCCTGTCAGCACGGCGAGGATCAGCACGATCAGCCAGCAAAGGATCACCGCGCGGGCAAAGTTTTTGAGCGAGCGCCTCCTGGCGCAGCAGGCCCACACGATGGCGCACACGAGGTTGGCCACCGGGATGGCCAGCACCACCAGTACCCCGATCCATGTGCCGATGCTTACGGGTGCGTCGGGAGCCTGTGGCGCGGCATATACGGGCGGTTGCGGGGGTGGGGGCGGCGGGGGCGCATAGCCGGGCGCCGCAGACGGGGCGTCCGCGGGCGGCTGCTGCGCGCTGAACGGCTGTTGCGCACCGGCCTGGGGAGCCTGCTCCGGCGCTACAGGGGCCGTGCGGATGGCATCGTGCAGGCTCCTGCCGCAGTTGGGGCAGAATTTTTTGTTGTCCGGCAGTCCTGCGCCGCAGCGGGGACATTGGATCATGTGCATTCCTCCAGACGTTCGTTTGATACGGACAGACCCAGTATACATGATTTCGGGGCGATATGCAACCGCCCGGCCGGCGCGGGCGGTTCTTAAACAAATCTTAGAAAAACGGAAATGACTTCCATAAGAATCTATGGTATCATGGCATCAGGAAGCGAGCCGGAGGGCGAGCGTGCAGAAGGAGGGGCAACGGGCAGCATGTCGGAGCGGATACGGTTTCGGGATCAGTCGCCGGAAAGGCGGCGCGCCATGTGCCGCAGCCTGGCGGCTATCGCCGCGTTTGTCATAGCGACGGGCGTGCTTGCCCTGCTCGTGGGCAGGCCGCTGCTCCACTTTATCGACGATCCGGAGAAATTCCGCGCCTGGGTCGATACGCACGGCTTCTGGGGACGCGCCGCGTTTGTCGGGATGATGTTCACGCAGGTGGTGCTTGCGCTGCTGCCCGGCGAGCCGCTGGAGATAGCGGCGGGGTATGCGTTCGGCTTTTGGGAGGGGACGTTGCTGTGCGTGCTGGGCATTGCGCTGGCGAGCCTTGCGGTGTTCCTGTTCGTGCGCCGCTATGGCCTGCGCGCCGTGCGGGTGTTTTTCTCGGAGGAGCAGATCGCTTCCGTGCGGTTTCTGCAGGACCCGCGGCGGCTCACGCTGCTGGCCGTCGTCCTGTTCCTGATCCCCGGCACCCCCAAGGACGTGATGACCTACTGTGTGGGGCTGACCAGCATGAAGCTGTCCACCTGGATGTTCATTGCCACGCTCGCGCGCATTCCCTCCATCATCACGTCTACGATCGGCGGCAACGCGTTGGGCATGCAGAACTATACGTTTGCCATCGTCGTGTTTGTGGCCACGGTGTGTATCAGCCTGATCGGGCTGTTTGTGTACCGCCGCCTGAGCCGCCGGCGCGAGAGCCGGCCGGCCGGGCCGCGCGTCAAGTGAGCGGCATATTGGCCGCGTGTCGTGCAAAATTTGAGATTTTTTGCAACCAAACGTCCCATCGTGGAGTCATTATATAAGAAGACAATGTACGGGCGGGCGCCGGGCCATGGCGCCCCGGGCCGGCAGCGAAGGGAGAGGGCGGCATGAAGACGGTCAAAGAAGTCAGCAGGATGACGGGGCTGAGCATTCGTGCACTCCATCACTATGACGCGATCGGCCTGTTGCCGCCGAGCAGTACGACGGCGGCGGGCTACCGGATGTATGACGATGCGGCGCTCGAGCGCCTCCAGCTGATCATGTTGCTGCGGGAGCTGGGGTGGCCGCTTGAACAGATCCGCAAGATGCTGGACAGCCCGGATTTGGATCGCGACCGCCTGCTGCGGCAGCAGATGGATTTACTGGAGCGCAGGCGCGAGCATCTCGATGCGCTCGTGGAGCTGACGCGAAAGCTGCAGGCAGGCGGGCGATCGGATCTGGATTTCTCCGCCTTTGACCAGAGCGGCGTGCAGGCGGCGGCCGGTCGTGAAGGCGGGCTGGGCGAGGACGGCGGAGACGACGCGTCAAAGACGGTGCGCACGTGTGGCGAGCAGGGCGGGTGTACGGCCGGCGTGGACGCGGCGTTTCTTGCCCGGTTTGCTGCGCTGGGCCGTCTCAAGTCGCTGCCGCCGGACGATGCGGCCGTGCAGCGGCAGGTGGGGCTGCTGCGGGACTATATCAGCGCCAACTACTATACCTGCACGCCGGATGTGTTTGCAAACCTCGGGGAGCTGTATGCGTCCGGCGCGTTTGACGACAGCATTGATACGGCGGGCGGCGCAGGGACTGCCGCGTTTGCGGCGCGCGCGATCGAGGCGTATTGCAGGGCGTTCCATACGCACTGATCCGGCCGCCTCCGGCAGGCGTCCCGTACGGCGAAAGCGCCCTTGTTGCAACTGCCGTAACAGAAGAACAGAGAGGGGGATCCCTCTCTGTTTTGCTGTGGGGCGGGGGCGCCGTTGGGGGTTGGGGACGCGGTATCCGGAAAAGCGCTTTTGAAAACTCGTATAACCTGCCCCGTTCCGTGCATATTCTGCACAAAAAGACGACGGGGGGCTACGGATGCAGACACAGATCGGGTTCCGACCACCGCTGGCGTGGCTGGGCTTGCCGGTGGCGCGCGCGCAGGTGTGCGGGGATATGGGGCATCGGGAGCTAAGCGGCACGGTGGAGTTTTACCGGGTCAGGCCGGGGCTCATGGTGATCGGGGAGTTTGACGGCCTGCCCTGCGGCCAATGCGCGGGCGAGGCGGAATTTTTTGCCGTCCGGGTCTATCCGTGTACTGCGGGCGCGCCTGGCTATGGGCGCGTGGGACTGGACACGCTGCCGCCGTTGCTGGCCAACCGGGGGTATGCGTTTCAGGCCGTGTATACGGAGCGCTTTCCGCTACAGGCGGCCATTGGCGGGCTGCTGACCGTCCAGGCCTGCGGGACAGCCGCGGCGGCCGGGGAAGCGATCGGCTGCGGCACCATAAGGCGTGCGCGCTGACTTGCTGCCGCGGCGGGAGTGTGTCGGAAGAATTCAGCCTTGCAACAGCGCGTCGAGCTGCTGCTGCGCCAGTTCCAGAGCCTGCTTTGGCTGTTCAAGCCCCCGCAACGCGGCAATGAGGTGCTCGCCCAGCACATTTTCAAATTTGCGTTGGCTGAAGTTGAGCTTCATGGGGGACAGGATGGGCTGCCGGATGCCGTGCTGGATGTCCTTGGGCAGCTGTGCAAGCCATGGGTAGGTGTGCAGGATGGTTTGCTGTTCATATACGCAGCGGCATGCCGAGACGCCGCCCAGCATGACCAGCTCGGCGGCAATTTCCTCGCCCGTTGCCCAGCTGATAAACGCATATGCCGTCTCCTGCATGGCGCTTTGCCGCCCAATGCACAGGGAACCGCCTCCCAGCAACGGATGATGGCCGGGAATGGATGCAAATCCGATTTCTATGCCAATGTTGGGGCTGTGCGTACGTACAAAATTGGATGCATGGTTGGCAAACAGCACTGCCATGGCCGATTGCCCATTGACAAAGTTCTGTGCGATCTGGCTCCAGCTGCGAACGGGACGTGCGCTCGCGCAAGCGGCATAGTCGATATATTCCCGTAGCGTCTGTTCTGCAATTTCTGTGCACAGATCCAAGCAGCCGCTGGGACTGTATGAAAGCCCGTTGGCGGCGAGCAGCCGCGGCAGATAGTCCGTTGCGATGGAGGTGGGCCGCAGCGGCGCAAGACTGGAGCCGTAGCGGATGGGCGAGTCCTCTCTGTGCCCACGGGAAAAAAAGCGGCAGATGCGGTCAAAGTCGCGGTAATTGTCGGGAACCTCCAGAGACTTTCCCGTCTGCTCAAAAAAGGCACGGATCTGGCCGATGTCTTCAAAGAGCGATTTTTGATAGAACAGCAACTGCACCGCAACGTCGAACGGCAGCGCATAGATCTCACCGCCCACGTTGTAGAATTCACTTTGCAGGCCGGGCAAAAACCGGTTAAACTGACTGGCAACGCTGCTATCCACGCGGTTGAGCGGCAAAAACAGGCGCGGCGCCAGGTGGGTGAGATTGGAGGGGTCCACCCGCACGACATCCCAGTCCACCGCTTGGGGCGACAGCAAAATGTTTAAAATTTCTTCCATGCTGCCCACATGCAGTTCTACCGGCACTCCAAATCGGCTGGTAAAGCGCGGAAGCAGATAGCGCAATGCCGTAGTCGACGGCGTATCGTGCGCCAGCATACGGAGGGGGCGGCGCTGCGGCAGCGCGGGCGCGGGCGGCGGCGCGAAACAGGAAGATACCCTGTACCGGCGGGATTCGGCCGGGGTGCCGCTTTCGGCCTGCGTCAGAATGGCTTCGGCAGCATCGCGGCCCATCAACTGGTAGTTGAGCCCCACCGTATAGTAAAAGATGTCGCGGCATGGTTGCAACGATACCAGCGTGTAAATTTCGGGCACCGGTTTTCCGGCGTTTGCAAAGATGTTCCGCAGCCGGTCGGCCAGCGCTTCGCTCGTGCAGATGGCGATGCACGCATGTTCGCAATTGTGAAGCAATGCCTCATGCGCCGCTACAGACTGTTCGCCGCGGACATTCTCATATACGTTGCCGTCGGCAACGTCCAACCGGTTGCGCAGTACGGACAAAAACTCCTGCTGGTTGCCAAACTGGCTGCTGTCGGTTAAGACGCAGATGCGCGCGCAGATATTCCGCGCCTTGACGTATGCGGCAATCTGCTCCGCCGCTTCCGACATATGAAAGGAGTAGGTGGGGAATGCCGCGTGATTGGATGGGCGCTCCAGAAAGAGCAGCGGTATCTTGCGCGCGGCAAATGCCTGATATTCTTTTTTATGGTTTTGCAGGCAGGAAACGGACAGTACGCCGCATGCCTTGAGCGCCAATGCTTCCTCGATGACATGCCGCTCCCGATAGGGCATGTCGCCGGTTAAGAAAAGGCGCACCGAGTAACGCTTTTCGTCGGCACAGGCGAGAATGCCAGTATACAGATCGACGTAATGCTTTTCGCCGAGTGTCGGCAAAATCACGGCCAGAATGCGGGTGGTACCACGCCGGAGCAGGCTGGCCTTTTCGTCGATCGCGTAGCCCATGGCGCGCGCCGTTTGCTCGACAAGGCGGATTTTTTCATAGCTGACACCGCCCCGCTTGTTGAGCACGTTGGATACGGTTCCGTGCGATACGCCAGCGGCCCTGGCGATGTCCTTGATGGTCGGCATAACAGTTCCTCCGGTAGAGTTGCAATCGCTTTAAAAGCGCAGCGCGGGCAGCGGGATGTATTCAACAAAAACAATACACCATGAAGCGGCCCGTTGACAAGGGGGAGAGGAGAAATCGGCGCGTGCACCATGTGGATTTTAACGCTCCCGGTAATGACACGTTCCAAAAAGTTATTGACACGTTCCAATATTCGTTGTATAGTGTAGGCGTCCCACACAGGGTCATTTGTTTTTTATCGTGTATCTCACGGTGTTTAGCCGCCAGAAGCATTCCGAGGCGCTCAGCCAGACGCAGGGATCCATAAGAATAAAACAAAACGGAGTATAGCAGAGTGAGCATTCGAGCAATTTTGTTGGATTTTGACGGAACCAGCCTGCAACGAGACCAGGTTTATATTTCCTTTGCCAATAAGCATGCGATCCAGGCTGCGCTGGATCGCGGCATTGAGGTCATCCCCTGTACGGGACGCTGCGAGGACATGTTCCCGCCGCAAATTGAAGCGGAGAAGCGCATCCGGTACTGGATCACCGCCAATGGCGCGCGCGTGGTAGACCGCCAGACGCACGAAGTCATTCACCAGTCCCTGTTCACGCCGGAGGAGTCCGCCATGCTGTGCCGCCTGTTTGAATCGCGGCATATTTACTCCGAAATATCGGCAAATGGACGCATTTATATGGAGAGGGAGGTCTGCGCCGCTTTGGAACGGTATCCGGTGCCGCCGCATCACGTATGGTTTTTGGAAGCGGGCCGCCAGATCGAGATCGACAAGCCTTCCGAATATTTTTTGCAGCACCGGATCGGCATTGAAAAAGTGAATATCTACGGCGTACCGCAGCAGGAGCAGTTGCCGCTGCTGCAGGCGCTGGAGCGCTCCGGCGTTGCGGCGATCACCGAAGGCGCCGGCATCGATGTGCAGTTTTTCCCCATCCGCCAGAGGCGGACCGATGCGCTGGCCGCTTTGTTTCAGCGCCTGGGATACGGCTATGAGAGCATGATGAGCATCGGCGACAGCGTCCTTGACCGGGAAATGCTGGAAAATGCGGCTATTGGCGTTGCAATGGGCAACGCGCCGGACGCGATAAAGGCCTGTGCAGATTTCGTTACAGCACCCTATTACGAGGATGGTGTTGCACGGGCGATTGAAAAATTTCTGCTGTAGAGGTGCCGCATGGAACGGACGTTGTTTCCCGCATTGACGCCCCGGCATGGCTATCTGGTCTGCATCGACTCGGACGGCTGCGCTTTCGACACGATGGAGCTCAAGCACAAGGAATGCTTTTGCCCAGCCACCATCCACGCCTGGGGGCTGCAACCCATTTCCAAATACGTGCGCAGGGCCTGGGAATTTGCAAATCTGTATTCCCGTGACCGCGGGCGGTCGCGCTTCTATGAATTGCCGTTCGTATTTGATCTGCTTGCAGCCTGGCCGGAGGTGCAGCGCACCGGGTTCCGGTTGCCGGATATTGCGTCGTTTCGCCGCTGGGCGGCCGAAACGCCGGTGCAGAACAACGCGTTCCTGCTGGCGGCGGCAGAAGCGACGGACGATCCCGTGCTGCGCCGCGCGTACGCCTGGTCGTTGGAAATGAACCGGCGGGCGGCGGAAATGGTGACGAACGCGCCTCCGTTCCCGTTGGTACGGGAGAGCCTGGAACGATTGCAGGGCATGGCGGATATTGTTATCGTTTCGGCAACGCCGCGGGAAGCGCTGGAACGGGAGTGGGCCGAACACGACCTCATGCGGTATATCAGCCTGCTGTTTGCGCAGGAGGATGGCACAAAAGCGGAGTGCCTTTCCGCACTGGCGCCGCGGTATGCGGAGGACCATGCGCTGATGATTGGCGATGCGCCCGGGGATTATGAAGCGGCGTCCGCCAACGGCGTGCTGTTTTTCCCCATTTGGCCGGGCGAGGAAATGGAGGCCTGGCAAGCGTTTTATCAGGAGGGAGCCGAACGCTTCCTCGACGGCCGCTTTGCGGGAGAGTATCAGAAAAAACAACTTGCACATTTCAACGGCTGCCTGCCGGAAACCCCGCCCTGGAAGCAGGCGGGATCTGACCAGGCGTAATCCACATCAGGTTTATATGGTTTGACTGCGAGGTCAAAATGCAAATGCATAATCTATGACAGGAGGAAAGAACATGAAAAAGTTACTCAGCATTCTACTTGTCGCCCTGCTGGCCTTTGGCTTGATTGCCTGTCAGCCTGCAGCCGAGGAACCGGACGAACCGACGACTGCGCCGTCTGTTGACGAGCCTGACGTAACGGAAGCGCCGGTGGTAGAGGACGAGGATCCGGAAACCGACAGCCTGGTGTTATATACCTCTGCCGGTGCTTCGGAGTATGAACTGATCGTCGGTCTGTTTAATGAAAAATATCCGGATATCAATGTGGAGATTGTCACGGGCGGTTCCGGAGAGATTGCCAGCCGCGTCAATGCCGAAAAGGCTGCGCCCTATGGCGATGTGATGATGGGCGGCGGTGAAACGACTTATCGCGGTATCGAAGACGCCATCGAACCGTATGTGTCCGCAGAGGCCGATGCGCTGTTTGCCGAGTTTGTGCCGGAGGACAACCTGTTTACCCCCTGCTATGTCAACGTAAACAGCATTATTGTCAACAAGACGCTGATCGAGGAGCTTGGCGTGGAAGTGACCGGCTGGGAGTCGCTGTGCGACGAACGGCTGAAGGGCAATATCTCCTTTGCAAGCCCGATCGACTCGAGCTCGGCGCTTGAGGTGATTGTCAACATGCTGGCGGCAATGAACGAAACCGGAAACACCGAGGACGGCTGGGCGTTTGTCGAGCGGTTCCTTGCCAACCTGGACGGCAAGTTTGCCTCCGGCTCTTCCGCGGCTTATAAATCGGTCGTAGAAGGCGAGTATGCCGTTGGCCTGTGCAACGAGGACAAGACCATCTCCTATATGAAAGACGGCGCGGACGTCTATGCCGTGTACGCCGAAGAAGGGATCACGCTGCGTACCTCCAACATTGCTCTGATCAAGGGCGGCGCCAACGCGCGCAACGCAAAGCTGTTTATCGACTTTGTGACCTCCAAGGAGTGCCAGACGGCCATGGAATCTGAGATCAACGTGCGCCCGGCGCGCAGCGACGTTCCGATGACCACGGAAGGCCGTGTTGCGACCGAAGATCTGGCTACGCTTCCCTATCCGGAAGTCGATTCTGCGGACCTGAAGAGCCGTTTCCAGGACATTTTGACGTCGCTCGGCTAAAATACAGTTTAGCCTTGGGGATGCGTCCGTTGCCCGCCGGGGCAACGGACGCCCCCTCTGTGTCTATTCCCGCCTGATAATGGAGAATGAGTTTATGGCTGTATCGATTCACATCAAAGAAGTTATGAAAAAGTATGACGACAATATTGTCATACACAATCTCTCTGCCGATATCCGCAGCGGTGAGTTGTTTACGCTGCTTGGCCCTTCCGGCTGCGGGAAGACGACGCTGCTTCGTATGATTGCCGGGTTTAATACGATTGAACATGGTACCATAGCCTTTGACGAGCAGGTGATCAACCATATACCGGTGCACAAGCGGAACTTTGGCATGGTGTTCCAGAACTATGCCATTTTCCCCAATATGACGGTATATCGGAACATCGAATATGGACTGAAAAACAAAAAACTGCCAAAAGATGAAATCCGGCGCAGAGTCGAATCCATTATGGAAACGGTGCAGATTGCGCAGTATCGGGACCGGTATCCGGACAAGCTCTCGGGCGGGCAGCAGCAACGCGTGGCCCTGGCGCGCGCCATTGTCGTGCAACCGCAGGTGCTGCTGATGGACGAACCGCTCTCCAACCTGGACGCCAAACTGCGCATTGAGATGCGCGAAGCGATTCGGGAAGTGCAGAAGCAGATCGGTATTACTACGGTATACGTTACGCACGATCAGGAAGAGGCGCTGGCAATTTCCGATCGGATCGCCGTCATGAACAAGGGCGACATCCAACAGATCGACATTCCCGAGCGGATTTATTCGCGCCCGTATAATACATTTGTTGCAGATTTTATCGGCCATAGCAATCGGTTCGAAGCCACGGTGGTTTCTCAGGCCGGAGGCCATACCGTCGTCCGCCTACAGACCGGGTTGACGGTCGATATGGAAGGGCTCAGGCCGCTGCAGGCGGGCGATCCGCTCCTGGTGTATGTCCGTCCGGAGGAATTCGTCTTCACGACGGCCGGGCAGGGCATGGAAGCGAAAGTGCTGGTCAAGCGGTTCCTCGGCAAGTATATCCACTATATTATGGATTGCGGCACGGGCAGCCACGTTGAAGTAACGGCGGACACGTCCAGCGCCGAACGCATCCATCAGGCGGGCGAAACGGTATATCTTGGCGTGAATGCCCGCAGAATCAATCCGTTCGACAGCGAGAAGGAGACGACCCTGCTTGAGGGGGTAGAGAGCAATGTTTAAAAAGGGAGTTCGCTTTGATTTCTGGACCTTTGTCGGCCTGCTCTCCCTCGTTTTCTTCGGCCTGTTTCTCATCATCCCCATTGCGCGGATGCTGGTGTATTCGTTTCAGACGGCGGATGGCGCAGCGGTGCTGACGCTGGACAATTTTATCAAGTTCTTTTCGCGGCCGTATTATACCAATGCACTTTGGAACAGCATTAAGGTCGTGTTGGCTGCCACCGTGCTGGTTATCGTGATCGGCGTGCCGCTGGCTTATATCACAACCACGTTTAAAATCCGGGGCAATCGGCTGATCAATATTCTCGTGATCATTTCCATGCTTTCCCCACCGTTCCTGGGCGCGTATTCCTGGATTCTCATGCTGGGCCGGAGCGGGGAGATTACGCAGCTGCTGGAATCGGTGGGTATCCAGTCGCCCAGCATCTATGGCTTCGGCGGCATTTTGCTGGTGTTCGTTCTCAAGCTGTTCCCGTATATTTATATGTATACCAAGGGGGCGCTGAAAAAGGTAGATGCTTCGCTGGGCGAAGCGGCAGAGAGCCTGGGATATCATGGGCTTCGCAAGGTGTTCAATGTGAGCCTGCCGCTGGTGCTTCCCACGATCCTGGCCGGGGCGACCATCGTGTTTTTGCGGGCGTTTGCCGACTATGGAACGCCGCGTCTGATTGGCGAGGGATACAATACCCTGCCGGTCATCGTATATCAGGAGTGGGTCAGCGAGACGGGGACGAACGCCTATTTTGCGTCCGCTGTAGCCATGATCATGATTGTCGTGGCCGCACTGGTGTTTTTGCTGCAGAAATATATTTCCAATCGCAAGAACTATACCATGAGCATGCTGAATCCGCCAAAGCCGGTGAAGCTTAAGGGCGCGGCGAATTTCTTTGCGCATTTCTATGTGTATTTGATTACGCTGTTTGCAACGCTTCCCCAGCTGTACATCATTCTGATTTCCTTTCGGAATACGAAAGGCGTCATGTGGGCGGACGGATATGGGTTTTCAAGCTATATTACGGTGTTCACCAAATCGCTGAAATCGATCCTCAACACGTTTGAGTTCGGCATTATCGCCATAGCGTTTGTTGTGATACTTGGAACGCTGTTTGCCTATTTGACGGTGCGAAAGACGAACTTCCTGTCACGCATTCTCGACGTGTTCATCATGTTCCCGTACGTAATCCCCGGCACCATTTTCGGCTTGCTGCTGTTGATGAGCTACAACCGGCCGCCGATCGTGCTTTCCGGCACGGCAGCGATTATTATCGTGTCTTATGTCATCCGGAGAATGCCATATACGGTGCGATCCAGCGCTGCCATTTTGCGGCAGATCAGCCCCAGCATCGACGAAGCATCTGCCAGCCTTGGCTATGGTTCGTTGCAGACGTTCTTTAAGGTGACGTTGCCTGTTATGGTGCCCGGCGTCGTATCCGGCGCGATCCTGTCGTGGATTACCATTCTCAACGAGTTGTCCTCTACCTTGATGCTGTATACAGGCCGTACGCAGACCATGACGGTGACCATTTTCCAGGAAATCAGCCGCGGCGGGTACGGCACGGCTGCCGCGCTTTCTACGATATTGACCGTGACAATGGTCGCGTCACTTCTGATTTTCTTTAAACTCACAAAGTCGGAAGATATCGACCTGTAAAAGTACCGGGGCGGCACGAGCTGCTCGGGAAAACCAGAGCGACAATACCATTTATGAATGGAGGAAACCGTGAGGATCCATGTCTTTCAAACGGCGCAGCAAATGGGCGCCGATGCAGCGCAGCTGGTGGCAAAGTGCTTGAATGAGGCAATTTCTGCGCGAGGGAACGCCCGGCTGGTGCTTTCTACCGGTGCTTCCCAGTTTGAAATGCTGGATGCGCTTGTCCGGCAGCAGGTGGCGTGGGGGCGCGTGACCATGTTTCACCTGGATGAGTATGTTGGCCTGTCGCAGATGCATCCTGCAAGTTTCCGGCGCTACCTGAAGGACAGGTTTGTAGAAAAGGTGGCGTTGCGGGATGCGGTCTTTGTAGACGGGGAAGGCGACGTGGAGAAAAACATTGAAACGCTGACCCTGCGTTTGCGAGAGGCACCGATAGATGTGGCTGCGATCGGGATCGGTGAAAACGCGCACATCGCGTTTAACGATCCTCCCGCGGATTTTGATACGCGAGAGAGTTATATTGTGGTCAACCTGGATGAACGCTGTAAACAACAGCAGGTTCGGGAAGGCTGGTTCCCCTCTGTGGCAGATGTGCCACGGCAGGCGATCTCCATGACGGTGCAACAGATGCTGCTGGCAGAGACCATTGTCAGCGTCGTGCCGCATGGTGTGAAGGCGATTGCGGTACAAGAGACGCTCCGAAATCCCGTCAACAACCTTGTGCCTGCCACGATACTGAAAACGCATCCCGATTGGCATTTGTATCTGGATGCCGAATCGGCCGCGGGGTTTCTTTCGCTGCCGGACGGTACTGTGTAAAACGCGGAGCCAGGGAACCCGTCCCCGCCTGAAAGTCCGAAAGCGATGGTATCAAGCAAAAAAGAACAGCGCAAACGCTGTTCTTTTTTTGTATCAATGGTGGAGATAAGGGGACTCGAACCCCTGACTTCTGCATTGCGAACGCAGCGCTCTACCAACTGAGCTATATCCCCAAATGGGTGGTGCCGCCGGACAAGCCATTGACAGCTTCCATATCATACAACAATTTGCGGTAAAAATCAATAGGGAATTTATCGGGAGCCGAGGTATTTTTGGCCGCCGCCGCGCTCGCCGCCCGCACCACCTTCGCCGTCACTGCCTGCCGTCGTTCGCCGCTGCCCACACCCGCCGCACCCAACGCCGGATGTGCGGCGAATTGCAAAAAGCGGGGGGAGCGGCAGCCCGCTCCCCCGTCGGTTGCGCACGGCGGCGGCCCGCCGTGCGGAGCCCGTCAGAACTCCCTGACGAGCGCGTCCATCTCCGCGCGGCTCTGGATGCCGCGCGCCCGGGCGACCTGCTGTTCCTTCACGCCCTCCGGCAACGCGCAGAAGCGCTTCATCGCTTCCGGGTTGCGGGCGAGCGATTGCAGGAGCCCCTGAGGCAATTCATCCATTTTCGCTTCACCTCGGGAAATAGTATGGTTGCACACCGCCGCGTCTATGCGGCGGCGCCGGATTAGGCGAGGCCGAACAGCCGCGCGACGGTAGCGACGATCAGGCACAGGCTCACGCCGAACATCGTGGGCAGCAGCGCGGCCACGCCTGCCCATTTCCAGCTCTGCGTTTCCTTTTTGATGACCATGAGCGTCGTGGAGCACGGCCAGTGAAACAGCGAAAACAGCAGCATGTTCAGCCCCGTCAGCCAGGTCCAGCCGTGCGCGGCCAGCATGGCGTGCAGTTGCCCGAGCGAGGCGTAGTCCGTGAGCGTGCCCGTGGCGGCGTATGCCATGAGGATCACCGGCAGCACGATTTCATTGGCTGGCAGCCCGAGGAGGAACGCCATTAAAATGACGCCGTCCAGGCCCAGCAGCCGGCCGAGGGGGTCGAAAAATGCCGTGCAGTGGGCAAGCAACGTGGTGCCGCCGGCCTGGACGTTGGCCAGTATGTAGATCAGCAGCCCGGCGGGCGCGGCGACGCTTGCGGCGCGTCCGAGCACGAACAGCGTGCGGTCGAGCACGGAGCGCAGCAGCACACGCCCGATCTGCGGCTTGCGGTACGGCGGCAGCTCCAGCGTGAACGAGGAGGGCACGCCCTTGAGCAGCGTCCGCGACAGCAGCCGGGAGGCGGCAAAGGTCGCGCCGATGCTCAGCAGGATGGCGGCGGTGAGCAGCAGCGCCGCGAGCCAGGAGCGCCCGCTGCCCACGCCGACGAAGAACATCGTGATCACGGCGATCAGCGTCGGGAAGCGGCCGTTGCAGGGCACGAAGCTGTTGGTCAGCACGGCGATGAGCCGTTCGCGCGGGCTGTCGATGATCCGGCAGCCGATGACCCCCGCCGCGTTACAGCCCAGGCCCATACACATTGTCAACGCCTGTTTTCCGCAGGCGGCGCAGCGGCGGAACCGGTTGTCGAGGTTGAACGCCACCCGCGGCAGATACCCCAGGTCCTCCAGCAGGGTGAACAGCGGGAAAAAGATGGCCATGGGCGGCAGCATGACCGAGACGACCCAGGCCAGCGTGCGGTACATGCCCAACACGAGCGCGCCATGCAACCAGTCCGGCATGCCGATGGACCGGCAGGCGCTGCTGAGCGCGTCCTGCAGGGAAAAGAGCCAGCTGGAGAGCAGCGCGGAGGGCGCGTTGGCGCCAACCATGGTCAGGTAAAACACCAGCAGCAGGCCGAGCAGCATGACCGGCAGGCCGGTCCAGCGGCCCGTGAGCAGGCGGTCCACGCGCAGCTCGCGCTCGCGCTGCCGGGCGCTTTTTTGGCGGATGGCGTGCGCGCAAATGGTTTCGCTGTCCCGAAAAATGGCGGAGACGATCTCATCCTGCACGCGCTCGGGCGGATAGCCCGCCTGTGCAAGCTGCTCCGCGGCCGCCTCCAGCGCGGCGGCGACGGCCGGGTCGGCGGAGAGCGGCGCGCCAAGCAGCGCGTCCACGCCGGATAGCAGCGCGCGGTCGTTGCACAGCAGGCGCAGCGCCACAAAGCGTGCGTCCATGCGGCCCTGCAGAGCCTGCTCGAGCGGCCCCAGCAGCTGCGCCACCGCCCGCTCGATGGCCGGCGCATACCGGACGCGGCGGCGGTCGCAAGCCGGGCCCGCCGCAACCTCCGACACGCGGTCCATCAGCGCCGAGAGCCCGCGCCCGCTGCGTGCGCTGGCGCCGACGCACGGCACGCCAAGCGCGCGGGACAGCGCGTCCAGGTCCACGCGCACGCCCTTGCGGCGCGCTTCGTCCATGAGGTTGACGCATACGACCACGTGCCCGGTGATTTCCAGCGTTTGCAGCACGAGGTTCAGGTTGCGCTCGAGGCACGTGGCGTCGCACACGACGACGGCGGCATCCGCGCCGCCAAAGCACAGGAAGTCGCGCGCGACCTCCTCCTCTGCCGACTGCGCGCTGAGCGAATACGCGCCGGGAATGTCTACGAGCAGGTAGTTGGCGCCGCGATGGCGGCACTGCCCCGACGCGCTGCCCACGGTCTTGCCCGGCCAGTTGCCGGTGTGCTGGTGCAGCCCGGTCAGCGCATTAAACACGGTGCTCTTGCCGACGTTTGGATTGCCTGCAAGCGCGACGACCCGGCAGTGTGGGTTGGCCCGCGCGGCAGCGCAGGCAGCAGGGCATTCCCGGCACGTGCCGGCCGCGCGCCGCCCGGTGGAGGATGCTGTCAGACCCATGCGCTGTCCCCCCGCTCATTCGACGGTTCCCAGGCGTCGCAGGACGGCGGAACGATCTCCACGGTGGCGGCGTCCGCGTTGCGCAGGGCGATCACCGTGCCGCGGATCAGATAGGCGCGCGGGTCGCCGGAAGGGGCGTCGAACAGATGGACGGCCGTCGCCTGCAGCGTCAGGCCGAGGTCCAGCAGCCGCCTGCGCATGGAACCCTGGGCGTGGATCTGCCGGATGGTCGCGGCGGCGCCTGTGGGGAGCGAGAGCAGCGTGGGAGGCGCGGGGGTGGGGGCTTGCGTGACAGGCATGGCGTGGACAGCTCCTTTTCGCAATGATGGTCTTATGCCCAATACTATGCCTGCGCCGCGGCCGTTGGTGCGTGGATGCGGGCGCGCAAAAAACGCGCCCGTGCCGCCGAAGACGGCGCAGGCGCGTGTCTGTTGCAGGGAAATGGCGGCCGGTGCGTCCCGGCGGTGGGTCAGTCCGGCGTCCCGGCCGGGCCGGATGGCGCCGCGTCCTCACCGGCTTGTTCGGCCTCCGGAGGACGGGGCGCGTCGCGCTTGGCAGGGCAGGGCGCCGCCTGTGCCGGCGCGCCGCCCTTCCCACCGGTGGGGCGATAGAGCTGGATGACGCCGGCGTCGTTCATGCTCACGGCAATGGCAAGGGCGACCGGCAGCCCGAGCAGCCCGATGGGGCCAAACACGTACGTACCCACGACCATGGCGAGCAGCGTCACGATCGGATGCAGGCCCACGTGCTGGCCGACGATCTTGGGCTCGATGATATTGCGCACGATGACGATGACGACATAGAGCAGCACGAGGCCGATGGCGAGGCGGTAATTGCCGAGCAGCGCGGTGATGATGGCCCAGGGCAGCAGCACCGTGCCGCTGCCAACCACGGGCAGGATGTCAAAGATGGCGATCAGCAGCGCGATGAGCACGGCGTTGTCCACGCCGATCAGGAGCAGGCCCACCATGAGCTCGAAAAATGTGATGAGCAGGATCAGCGCATAGGAGCGGACGTACTGTCCGAGCGTCTTGCCCAAATGGACGCGGATTTCGTGCGCGCGCCGCCGGTTGCCGTCCGAAAGCTGGTGCAGGATGAACGCCTTGAGCACCGGATAGTCCATCGTGATGAACACCGTGGCGATGACCGAGATGAGCACGTTGAGCAGAAAGCCCGGCACGGAGACGGCATAGCCGCCGAGCATGGCGAGCGCCTTGCCGGAAAAGTTTACGATGGAAGTTTCCAGCGACGTGCCGAGGCTGGAGACCAGGCTGCTGAACATGCCGGTGGACGAGGGATCGAGCCGCGTGATGAAGCGGTCCAGCTCCGTCATGAGCGAGGCGAGGAGCGGCTCAATGGTGGTGTTGTACAGCTCGGGCAGGTTCAGCACGAACGCCTTGGCGCTGGTGAACAGCTTGACCGACAGCAGCACGAGCACAAGCCCCAGCAGACAATAGAACAGCAGCACCGTCACCACTGCGGCGATCCCCTTGTGGATGCGGCACTTTTCGTGCAGGAACCGCACCAGCGGACGCAGCAGCAGCGAGACGACGAACGCCACGACAAACGGCAGCAGCGCCGGGATGCCATACCGGCAGATAAAGATCGCAATGGCGAGTATGACCGCAAAATAGGCAAAGCGGATCAAAAACTGTCCCTGTCGTTTCGTGTTCAAAGCAGACCTCCCGACGATAGGATATACCAATACCCTACCATTTTATCTGCCTCTTGTAAATGAGAGAGCAACTTGTGCTATAATGAGTTCACGAAAGTTCACGATTTGGCGCCGGCCGGCCGGCGCGGCAAGGGGTATCCATGGGTTTTTGGGAGTTGTTTCTGACGGGCGTCGGCCTCTCTGCAGACGCATTTGCGGCGGCGCTGTGCCAGGGACTGCATATGAAGCGGCTGAACTGGGCGCGCGCCGCGCTGGTCGGGCTGTTTTTCGGCGGGTTTCAGGCGCTGATGCCGCTTCTCGGCTATCTGCTGGGCTCGCAGCTGGAGCGGTACATCCGCAGCGTGGATCACTGGATCGTGTTTGCGCTGCTGTTGTTCATCGGCGGCAAGATGGTCGTCGAAACGTTGCGCGGCGGCGAGAAGGAGACGTGTGAGAGCGGGCGCAGCTTTGTGACGGGACTGCTGCTGCTGGCCGTGGCCACGAGCATTGACGCGCTGGCGGTGGGCATCTCGTTTGCGTTTTTGCAGGTGACCATCCTGCCCGCCGTGGCGCTCATCGGCGCGACGACGTTTGTGCTGTCGGTGCTGGGCGTGGGCATTGGCTCGCGCTTTGGCACCCGCTTTCAAAAGCAGGCGGGTATTGCGGGCGGCGTCATCCTCATGCTGATCGGCATCAAGATCCTGCTCGAGCACCTGGGCGTGCTCTAAAGGCACCCGGCGAATGGAAAATAGAGGGGAGAACGGAATCATGACACCGGAAGAACTGCTGTCCTTTTTGCGGCTTGCGGCGCGGCTCAAGGGGATGCCGCGGCACTGCCGCACGACGACGGGCACCGAGGAGACTGTGGCGGCGCACGCGTGGCGGCTCGCGCTGCTCGCGTGGCTGTTGCAGGACGAACAGCCGGATGTGGACATGCGCCGCGTGATGGAGCTGGCGCTCGTGCACGATCTGGGGGAGGCGGTGACGGGCGACATCCCGAGCTTTCTCAAGACGCCGGACCACGAGCGCACCGAGCGCGACGCGCTCTCCGGGATTGCGGCGCTGCTGCCCCCGCCGCGTGGGGCGGCGCTGCAGGCGCTGTTTGACGAGTGGGACGCGCAGCAGACGCGCGAGGCCCGGTTTTGCCGTGCGCTGGACAAGCTGGAGGCCGTCATCTCGCACAACGAGAGCGACCTTTCCACGTGGATCCCGCTCGAATATGAGCTGAACCTGACCTACGCGGAGGCCGAGGCGGCGGAATTTCCGTGCCTGCGTGCGCTCAGGGAGCGGATGCGGCAGGACACGCAGGAGAAAATCGCGGCCGGCAGGGCCGAAAAACAGGAGGAGTAGAGAGCATGAACGAAGCCTATTTTGACCTGATTGCCTCGCGGCAGAGCTGCCGCAAATACGACGCGGCCCGCCCGGTTGAGCGGGAAAAGCTGGTCAGGTGCGTGGAGGCCGCGCGCATTGCGCCGTCGGCCTGCAACAGCCAGCCGTGGCGTTTCCACGTGGTGACGCGGCCCGACCTGTGCGAGGCCCTGCGCCCGACGGTGCAGCGCCTGGGCATGAACCGCTTTGTGAACGACTGCCCCGCGTTTATCGTCGTGACAGAGGAGCGCGCGGTGCTCAAGCCGCTCATCGCCGCACATCTGAGCGAGCGGGAGTTTTCGAGCATCGACATCGGCATCGCCACCGCGCACCTGTGCCTGGCTGCGACGGCGCAGGGGCTGTCCACGTGTATCCTCGGCTGGCTGGACGCGAAAAAGGTCTGCGCCGTGCTGGGGTTGGACGAGAAGACCCGCGTGCGGCTCGTCATCGCGGTGGGCTATGCCGCGCCGGACGACACGCTGCGCAAAAAACAGCGCAAGCCGCTCGAAGAGGTCGCGCGGTTTTATGAGTGAACCGCGTCGCAAATTTTAATGCAATTCTCATCGAAGGACAAGGCGTGTTTCATGTTTTTGCCGTACTATACGGACATAGACAAAACTTCGATGGGAAAGGGGATTGGTTATGGACCGGTTTGACATGGTGGAGCGGCTGCACCGGGAGGCTGGCGTGTCCTATGAGGAGGCGCGCGCTGCGCTGGAGGCGGCGGACTGGGATTTGCTCGACGCGCTGATCGCGCTCGAAAAACAGGGGAAGACGGGAGGCGCGACCGCGCACTACAGCACGGAGACGCAGGAGGAGCCGCCCGTACAGGAGGAGCCGAAGCGTGAGGACGGCGCGCGCTTTGGCGAGACCTGCCGCCGGTTTGCCCGGTGGTGCGGCCGGGGGATGCAGCGGGGCAATCGCAACGCCCTCTGTATGGAGCGTGGCGGCGAGGTGCTGCTCACCGTGCCGGTCACGGCGCTCGTGCTGCTGCTGGTGCTTGCGTTTTGGGTTGTGGTGCCGCTGATGATCGTGGCGCTGTTCTGTGGCTGCCGGTTCTACTTTACCGGCCCGGACCTCGGGCGCGAGGACATCAACGATGCGATGGGCAAGGCGACCGAGGCGGCGGACAGCCTCAAGAAAGAATTTCGCAGCGGGGACGGGGCCTGACGGCCCCGTTTGCCGCGTTACAGGAGGGCATGTATGGCGGAGCGCATCCTCATTGTCGAGGACGAGGAGAAGATCGCGCGGTTTCTGGAGCTGGAGCTGGCGCACGAGGGATATGAAACCGAAAAGGCGGGCGACGGGCGCACCGGGCTGGCGCTGGCCGAGAGCGGCCGGTTTGACCTGTGCCTGCTGGACGTGATGCTGCCGCAGCTCAATGGGCTGGAGGTGGTGCGCAGGCTCCGCCGCACGTCCGACCTGCCGGTGATCCTGCTCACGGCGCGCGACGCGGTGATGGACAAGGTGTCGGGGCTCGACATGGGCGCGGACGATTATGTCACAAAGCCCTTTGCCATTGAGGAGCTGCTCGCGCGCATCCGCGTGACGCTCCGACGGCGCGGCGCGGGGAAGGCGCAGGATGGGCGGCTCAGCTGCGGCGCGCTGGAGATGGACGTCGCCCGCCACACCGTGTACTACGACGGGCGGCCCGTGGAGCTGACGCAGCGGGAGTTTGCCATGCTGGAGCTGATGCTCCGCAACCAGGGCATCGTCCTCTCGCGCGACACGTTTCTCGAGCGCGTGTGGGGCTATGACTACATGGGCGAGACAAACGTCGTGGATGTGTACATCCGCTACCTGCGCGCCAAGCTGGACGACGCGTTCGGCGTGACGCTGATCCGCACCGTGCGCGGCGTGGGCTACGTGCTGGAGGAGGCCGGGGCATGAGCCGCCGCCGGCAGGAGGACCGGCGGTCGGCGCGCACGGCCACCGCCGCCGGCCGGCTTTCGCGCACGGCGGCGCGGCAGATGGCGTGGTTCGCGCTGGCGGCTGCGCTGATAGCGCTGCTGCTCGGCTGTACAGCGCGCTGCTGGGCGTGGGAGAGCGACTATGCCGGCACGTGGGACCCGCGCGTGCTGGCGCGGGAGGTGTCGCGGCGCGTGCTCATCGTGGAGGATGGGGAGGTGCGGCGGCTCGTGTATGAAATGGCGATGGACGGGCGCGCGCCGCGGCAGATGGACGCAGGGCCGTTTGTGACGCTTGCGGGCGCGGCGCTTGTCACGTTTGCCCTGCTGGCCTGGCCGCTGCGCTGCGCGTTCCGCGCCGCATTTGCCGCGCGCGTGCGGGCGGAATTGAGGCCGTTCGACGAGCTGGCGGCAAAGGCGCAGCAGGTGTCCGAGCTGGAAAAGCGGCTGCGCAGCGAGCCGCACCGGCCGCCCGCCGCGCTGCACGAGCTGGAGAGCGCCATCGGCAGGCTGAGCCCCACCGCGCCTGGCGCGCGCCTCCAGACGGGCACGCGCGAGCTGGCCGGCCTTGAGCAGGCGATCAACGACCTGTTGCGGCGCACGCACGAGGCCTACCGGCAGCAGTCGCGCTTTGTGTCCGATGCGTCGCACGAGTTGCGCACGCCCATCGCCGTGGTCAAGGGGTATGCCGATATGCTGGAGCGGTGGGGCAAGGACGACCGGAAAGTGCTTGACGAGGGCATAGCGGCCATTCGGACGGAGACGGCGCACATGAGCCGGCTCGTCGAACAGCTGCTCTTTCTGGCGCGCGGCGACAGCGGCCGCATGTCGCTCACGCTCGCGCCGGTGGAGCTGGGCGCGCTCGTGCGGGAGGTGGCCGAGGAGTCCGGCATGATCCACCCCGCGTGCCGATGGCGGTGCGAGACGGGCGAGGCCGTGTGGGTGCGGGCGGATGCGGCGCTGCTCAAGCAGGCGGTGCGCATTTTGACCGACAACGCGGTGAAATATGCCGCGCCGGAGCCGGGCGAGGCGCCGTCCATCCGTCTGCGCGCCGGGCGCGACGAGGCGGGCGTGCCCTGCGTCGAGGTGCAGGACGCGGGCGTGGGCATTGCCGCCGAGGACATGCCGCACGTGTTTGAACGGTTTTTCCGCGCCGACCCGGCGCGGTCGACGCGCGAGGGGACCGGACTGGGGCTGGCCATTGCCAAATGGATCGTGGACCGGCACGGTGGGTATTTCGACGTGTTCAGCCGCCGCGGCGTCGGCACGCGCGTCACCATCTGCCTGCCGGGCAGCGGGATCGCGCCGCCGGCGGAGGAGGCGCCCCAGCCGGAACATGGGGCGGAAGGACATGCCTGACGGGGCGGGCGCCCGCCTGTCTGCAGGATGGGAAACGGGAAGGCGGGCGGCAGGCTGAAAGCCTCCCGCCCGCCTTTGACGTCATGGCAGCTGTGCACGGTTACCGGGCCAGCACGCCCGTAAAGCGCCGGATGGCGGTCACCTTCATGGCGGACAGCCGGGTGACCTTGACCACGTCGCCGGTGCGCGGCGCATGGAGGAACAGCCCGTCGCCCAGGTAGATGCCCACGTGCGATACGGGCGAATAAAACGCCACCAGGTCGCCGGGGCGCAGCTGGCTGTATGGCACGGCTATGCCGGCCCTTGCCTGCTGCGCGCTGACGCGCGGGAGGGTCAGGCCCGCGCTGCGAAACGCATATTGCGTCAGGCCGGAACAGTCAAACCCCGTGGCGGGGCTGGTTCCGCCGTACACATAGGGCTTGCCGAGGGCGGAACGCGCGGTGCGGAGTACGGTCTCGATGCGTTTGACTTCCGCGTCCACGGCGGACAGCGTCTGCTTGCCCGCGATGCCATCGACCCCCAGGCGGTTGCGCCGCTGGTACTGGCGCACCGCGGCCTCCGTCCGAGCGCCGAAGATGCCGTCCGCCTTGCCGTTGAGGTAGCCGAGCAGGATCAGGTCTTCCTGCAACGCTTTCACGGCCGTGCCGCGGCTGCCGCGCCTGAGCGACGCGGTGCTGCTGCCGGCAGTGTCGATGGTGAGATATTGCCCATACACGTATCCCGATTTGCCACGGTAGGTGACGGCGTACCAGCTGCCGGATCTGCCGGTGACGGTGACGGTGTCGCCGCGGTTGAGGTAGGTCAGCCGGGCCGTGGCGGTCGACGGGCCCGTGCGCAGGTTGACGGAATTGCCCGTGATCGTGCCCGTATCGTCTGCGAGCGCGGCGGCGGGCGATAGCAGCAAAAGCGCTGTCAGCAGGAGGGCAAGCGCCGTCCGTTTGATCAGGTTCATACAAACACCTCCTGCGGCACATGGTAGCATAAAAAAACAAAAAAACGGCGGATTTGCCGCCGTGTTTACCGAACCGAAACAACAATGGGAAGCCCCGGAAATCCGGGGCTTTTTTGCCAGCGGCGATTACGTTGGCGCGGACAGGAGCGTGAAAATGCACAGCGCGAGGCTTGCGATCGCATAGAGCACCATGCCCGTGTTTCCAAACATGGCGCGGCCCGAACCGCGTCCGGGCGGCAGCGCGCCGGGGGCAAACACCGCCTGCTTTAGCCGGTTGAAGAACAGGACGAGCCCCACGAGATAGGCAGCGAGCAGGCCGACGGAGTAAACGCCGGCTGCGAGCTGGGCGGACAGCAGCGCCGACGGCAGGACACCGCCCAGGAGGTTGATTGCCATGTGCAGCAGGATGGTGTAGCGCAGGCGGCGCGTGCGGCAATAGACATAGCCGAGCAGCATCCCGATGAAACAGGCGTAAAAGAGCTGGCTGAAATTGCCGTGCAGCAGCCCGAACGCCACTGCGGACACGAGGATGGCCGCGCGATCGCCGAAGCGATGCAGGCGGTCGATGAGCAGCTTGCGGAACAGCAGCTCCTCGATGACCGGCGCGAGCAGGCCGACGTAGACGAATTGCGGCGCCAGGGCGGTGCCGGTGAGCAGCGTTTCCAGCGGGTTGACCGCGTTCACGCCGAGCAGCAGCGAAGCGAGCAGCGTTACGAACCGCCCGATCAGGTTGCCGCCGAACCCCAGGCCGAAGCACATGAGCAGAAACTCCCACCAGCTGTGCGCGGACAGGCGGCCGTCCGGCCACGTTTGCCGGGGCAGCGGGCGCAGCAGCAGCCAGAACAGCGGCAAGCCCACCGCGTATTGCGACAGCATGGCGAAAGCGTAGTAGCCCCAGCTGTTGGCCAGCAGCGCGCGCATCGCCTCCGGAAACAGCGCAAGCAGCAGGGACTGTACGAGAAAGGTGCTGACGAGCAGCAGCAGGCATGCAAAGCCCACCCGGGCAAAGGCGCCGCGCGCAGCGCGGCGTTGTGCGTCCGGGGCGGGCGGCGCGCCGGCGCTATTGCCGCCATCCGGGGCGGGCGGCGTGCCGGCGGCATTGCCGGTATGCCGGACCATCGTATCGTCCGTCATGAAAGAGCCTCCCATTCTGGTCGTATGCGTGGGGCTGCCGCCCGCCTGGCGGCGGGCTCAGCCGGCGAGCGCGCGCTCGATGGCCTGCGCAAGCTGGTCGGCGCAGCTGGTCGGCTTGTTGCCGCAGCGGTTGCCGCGCAGCAGGCTGGCGACGGCAGCGGCGTCCTGCCCCTCCACGAGGCGGCCGATCGCCTTCAGGTTGCCGTTGCACCCGCCGGTGAAGGCGACGTTTTGCAGCTTGCCGTTTTCCAGGTCAAACGCGATGTGCGAGGCGCAGACGCCCCGCGTGGCAAATTCATAGTGCATGGGTGTTTTCCTCCGTTTTCTGGGCAAGTGGTTCGCGTCCCGGCTGCGCCGGCGCGCCGTCGTCCCTGCCGCCGGGGGCGCGCAGCAGGCGCCGGCTCAAGGGACGTTCAAAACAATAGGTGATCAGCGTGGCAAGCGCCATGCTCAGCGCGAGCGAAAGCAGCGTGTATTGCCACTGCCAGACCCGGTCGCCGGTCATGTTCGGCGGTAGCTCGCCCTCCCAGTAGGGGATGTGCCATTCCTTCAGCCGCACGAGCAGCCACTGGTGCCAGATGTACAGGTTGTAGGAGATGGCGGCCAGATAGCGCGCGACGCGGTTGCTGAACACGGCGCGCAGCCAGCGGAAGCTGAGCGGCAGCGAGATCACGAGCAGCAGGAACAGCAGCGACAACGGGAAGCGCCATGCCGCCTGATAGCTTTGCACGTGGGCGGCGGAGGCCGCGCCGCGCAGTACAAGCCCGATCAGCGCCACCGAGAGGACAAAGGCCGCCGTGCCGCAGGCGGAGAGCGCCATACTGCGCTTGAACCGCCGCGCGAGGGCGACGAACAGATAGGCGCCGGCCATGCCGTTGGCAAACACGCCGAAAAACGCCACGAGCTGGTTGAGCGTCATGCGCAGCCCGTCCGGATCGGGCAGCGCAAAGCAGCGCAGGTACAGCTCCGACACGGCTACCATGCCGAGATAGGTCCAGACAGGCCGCTTTGCAAACGCCCTGGCGAGCAGCGGGAACAGCAGATAAAACTGCATCTCGATGGCCGCCGTCCACAGCACCACGTTGATGTGCGAGCCGATGTACGTGTCTACCCAGAAGGTCTGCGTAAATGTCAGCGTCGCAAACAGGTCCTTCCAGGCGGCGCCGGCGGTCCAATAGCCGCTGTGCGGCAGCGAGTAGAGGAAAAACACCGGCAGCACGCACAGATAGTAACAGGGCAGGATGCGCACGAGGCGCTTTTTGTAAAACGCACGCGCCCCCGGCAGGGGCTCGTCCTGCAGCGCGGCGCGGGCATAGGGCAGGAACAGGCAGAACGCGCTGAGCAGCAGCAGCAGGTCCACAAACAGGTAGCTTGCGCGCGGAATGAAGTCGAGGTCGATGCGCCAGATGCCGAGCGGCGCGAGGAACGGCGTGTCAAAGATCGGCATGAGCCAGTTCTGCTGCCAGAAGTGGAACCACACGACGAGCAGGATGGCCAAAGCGCGCACGCCGTCGAGCACGCCGATGTGGCGGGTGTCGATGATGCCGTCAGGTTGCAGGTTGGCTGGTCGTTTCATGGCGGTGTTTCCGGTGCGCAGTAGCGCTTACAGGCCGAGCAGCAGCTCGACTGTCTGTTCGAGGTGCATGCCGCGCGAGCCCTTGACGAGGATCGTGTCGCCGTCGCGCAGCAGCAGCGGCAGGATGGACAGGAGCGTCTCCTGCGTTTCAAAATAGCGGGCCCGCTGCGGCGTGAGCGCGTGCGCGCCGAGGAACGTCTGCTCGGAGTTTGGGCCCACGCAGACGATCAGCTCCACACCGTGCATGGCGGCATACATGCCCACGACCTCGTGAAATTCCTCCGTCTGCGCGCCCAGCTCCAGCATATCGCCCAGCACGCACACGTGGCGGCCCGGCGTCTGTTCGAGCACGTCGATGGCGGCCATGACGGAGGTGGGATTGGCGTTGTAGGTGTCGTCCAGCACGGTGAAACGGCGGCTGCGGCGCACGTGCATGCGGCCCGCCGTGGGCTGGAAGGATTCCACGCCGCGGCTGAGCTGCGCAAGCGGCATGCCGAGCGACAGGCCCACCGCGATGGCCGAGAGCGCGTTGTAAATCATGTGCCGGCCGGGGGCGGGCACGTGCATGCGCAGCTGTTCGCCGGCGCAGCGGACGGTAAACGCGCTGCCGCCGAGCCCCTGGTCCTCCACGTCCAGGGCCTGCACGTCATTGTGCGCCTGAAAGCCGAAGCGCACGGCGCCCGGCAGGCGCACGAGCATATCGTCGTCGCCGTTGACGACGACCGTGCCGCCGGGGCGCATGTGCTCGAGCATTTCCGCCTTGCCGCGGAAGATGTTTTCCCGCGTGCCGAAAAACTCGATGTGCGCCACCCCCACGTTGGTGATCACGCACACGGTGGGCTGCACCATGGCGGAGAGACGGCGGATCTCGCCCGGGTGGTTGGTTCCCATTTCGATGATGGCCAGCTCGTGTTCCGGGGCAAGCTGGAACAGCGTGAGCGGCACGCCGGTCTGGTTGTTCAGGTTGCCCGGCGTCTTAAACGTGTAAAACCGTTGGGACAGCACGGTATGCAGCATTTCCTTGGTGGAGGTCTTGCCCGTGCTTCCCGTGATGCCGATGACGGGGATGTCGAACCGGTTGCGGTAGAAGGCCGCAAGCAGCTGCAGCGCCTCGAGCGTGTCGGGAACGAGCAGGTACGGCTCCTCCTGCAGCGGCCGGTCGGTCAGCACGCAGAGGGCGCCGTTTTTCCGCGCGCCGGGAATGAACGTATGGCCGTCGTGCACTTCGCCGATGATCGGCACGTACAGCGCGCCGGGCGTGACCTTGCGGCTGTCGATGCACACGTCCGTCACGGGCTGCCCGAGCAGCGCTTCATCCCCGACGTACATGCCGCGGCACGCCGCAATCGCTTCGGAAAGGGTAAATGCAATCATGCGTCCGCCTTCCTTTCCGACAGGCGGACGATGCGGTCGCACAACGACGGATAGTCGATGCCGGCGGCGGCGGCCTCCTGCGGCAGCAGGCTGGTCGGCGTCATGCCGGGCAGCGTGTTGGCTTCCAGACAGAAGATGCGGCCGTCCGGCGCGAGCAGGAAGTCCACGCGGGCATAGACCGAAAGCCCGAGCGCGCGGCAGGCGTCCAGCGACAGCGCCTGGATGCGGGCGGTGGTTTCGACGTCGAGCGGCGCGGGCGTAATTTCTTCCGTCCAGCCCGCCTGGTATTTGTGCGCATAGTCGTAAAAGCCGCCGCGCGGGATGATCTCGATCAATGGCAGCGCTTCGCCGCCCAGCATGCCGGCGGACAACTCGCGCCCGGCGATGTATTCCTCGACCAGCACCTCTTCTTCATAGCGGAACGCGTCGGCCAGCGCGGCTTCGTATTCCGCCGGGGTGCGCGCGATGGCGATGCCGATGGACGAGCCGCCGCAGCAGGGCTTGACGACGCAGGGCAGCGGGAAGTCGCCGCCCTTCTGCCCGCGCCGCAGCAGCGCGCCGCGCGGCACGGGGATACCGGCGCTTTCGAGCAGCTGTTTGGATATCCACTTGTGCATGGCGACCGCGCAGCCGAGCGAACTGCTGCCGGTATAGCGGATGTCGAGCAGGTCGAACAGCGCCTGCAGTTTGCCGTTTTCACCGTCGCCGCCATGCAGCGCAAGGAACGTGAGGTCGGCCGCGCGGCACAGCTCCAGCACGCCGCTGCCGACGGACGACGACAGCCCGTGCGCGCGGGCCGTCTGCACGGCTGCAAGATCCGGGGCGACTTCGCTCACGGCGTGCATATCCGGCGCGGCTTTTGCAGAAAAAGCTTCCGACAGGGGCTCCGGCAGCGGGTCCAGGCCCATAAACAGATCCAGCAGGCAGACGCGGTGCCCGCGGGACCGCAGCGCGGCGGCAATCTTGGCGCCGGAGGAGAGGGACACGTCGCGCTCGGGCGACAACCCGCCGGAGAGGACAACAATATTCATCGGGATGCTCCATTCGTTTGTTCTGCTGATACGGGACGGGCGGCCATGCCGCGCGGCATGGAACGCCCTTATTTTTATATCACGTTTACACCCGCACGACAAGGGGAAAAAAGTGGCGCGGCCGTCTCGGGGCGCAGGACGCGCGGCCTGCCTTGGCGCCTGCGGGGCGCGTGCGACAAAATGGTGTATTTTTCGTTCCTTCTATAGTATACTGATACCATGAAAAACATGAAGAAAAAGATCGTATCTCTGTGGTTGCGCCGCGCGTTGCCCTGCCTGCTGGCCCTCGTGCTTGCGCTGGGCAGCGCCGGCTGCGCCTGCACGGCGGCGATGTTCGCTACAGTGGCCGACGGCGTGCGTGCGCTCGTATCCGGCGACCTGAGCGGGTCGTCCACGCCTGCGGCGCCGGGAGAGGACGCACCCAAACCACCGGCGCAGCTGCCGGAGCCGCCGCTGCCACAGAAGTCCGAGTCGCACGAGAACATTCCGTTTTCGGAGATGGCGTACGTGCGGCCGGACACCGATGCGCTGGCCGATCTGCTCGCCGGGCTGCTGGCGGACGCGCAGGGCACGGCGGACAGCAAACGGCTGCTCGACCGGTATGACGAGGTGCTGGCCCGCTTTAACGAGGCGGACTCGCAGCTGTCGTTGTGCTATGTGTACTATGCGCACGACGTGACGGACACCTATTATCAGGAGGAGTACGCCTGGCTGCAGACGGAATTGAATGCGCTCGACCTTGCCATGTCGGATGTCTCGCTCGCGCTGCTCGAGCGGGATGAGGCCGCCGCGCGCGCCCGCTGGGGCGACGAATATGCCGATGCAGTGCTGGCCAACGCGGCGCTCAACGACGAGGAGATCCAGCCGCTGCTCGAGCAGGAGCAGGCGCTCGTCCAGTCGTACGACGAGCTGCTCGCCTCGTTTGTCCTGCGGGAGGACGGGCGCACCTATACCATGGAGCAGATTGCCGAGGTGGCGGCGCAGGACTATGACGAGTATGTCCGCCTGTACGACGCGTACACCACCGTGCTGAATGAGGAAGCCGGGCAGATCTACCTCAAGCTGCTGCGCCTGCGCAACGAGATGGCCGGCAAGCTGGGCTATGGCAGCTATGCCGCATACATGTACGATTGTTACGGGCGGGACTATACCGTGACGGATGCGCGCGCGTTCCACACGGCGGTGAAGGAGTATCTCGTACCGGCCTACTGGCAGCTGGTCATGCGCGCGGCGCTCCAGGACGAGGCGCTGCCGGACGGATCGTTCGCCCTGGAACCGTATCTGGAAGAGCTGCGCGCGGCGGCGGCGGACTTTTCGCCATTGCTGCTCGAGGCGCTCGACTACATGCTGACAAACGGGCTGTACGACTTTGAGGACAACGACAACAAGATGCAGTCCAGCTTTACGACCTATTTTTCGTCCTATAACGCGCCGTTCATGTTTACGGCGTGGGAGGGCTCGCATTACAATACCCGCACGGTCATCCACGAGCTCGGGCACTATGCCAACTACTATCACAACCCCGCCGTGGGCTGGAGCGTGGCGGACCCGCTCGACCTTGCGGAGGTGGATTCCCAGGGGTTGGAGATGCTCATGATTCCGTATTACTCGGCGTTCTATGGCGAGGCGGCGGGGACGGCGGAGCTGGAGCAGATGGTAGAGGCGGTCTATGCGGTGATCAGCGGCTGCATGGAGGATGAGCTGCAGCAGGAAGCATATGCCAACCCGGGCATGACGCTCGAGGAGTTGAACGCCGTCTATCTGCGCCTGGCCGAGGAATACGGGTTTGTGGACCTGTACGGCTATATTGGCACCGAGTGGACCCTGATCCCGCACACGTTCCAGACCCCGATGTACTATATCAGCTATGCCACGAGCATGGTGCCGGCGCTTGAGCTGTGGGAGCTGTCGCGCACCGATGAGGCCGCGGCGCGGTCGGCCTACTGGTCGATCCTGCAACGCGATGCCTATGCGCAGTTCCGGGAGACGGTTCAGGCGAACGGCCTGGCCGACCCGCTGTCTCCGGATACGATACGGCACCTGGCGCAGGTGCTGGAAGAGACATATGGGTTCTGAACGGCTGGGGCGATGGCTGTCGGTTGCGCGCAGCTGCCCGGTCTGCGGCGCGCCGTGCGCGCCGCTTCGGCGGCGCTGCCCGGCCTGCGGGTTTGCAAAACGTCTTTCCATGGGAGAGGCGGCGTTCGCCGCCGGCACGCTGCTGCTGGAGCGGTACGCCGTGGGCGGCCCGGCGGTGCCGCCGCACATCGGTACGGGCGCGGTATGCTGGGGGTATGACCGGCTGGAGCGCCGCCGCGTGTGGCTCGCGGCATATGTTGTGCCGCCCGAGGCGCGCGGCGCGTATCTGGCGCGCTTTGCAGCGCTCGCGGGGCTGGAGGGTTGCGCTGCCGTGGCGGTGCCGTCCGCGCTCGTAGCGGCGGGGGATCTGCTGGTGGCGGTGACCCCGGCGCCGGTGGACACGCTCGTGGCCGCGCGCGAACCGATGGGGGATGCGCCGCTCCAGGCGCTGCTGCAGCGCCTGACCGACGCGCTGCTCGTGCTGCACAGCCTGGACGGGCAGATGGGCGGGAGCGCCGCCATACACGGCGCGCCGTCCATGGACATGTTCTGGCGCATGCCGGGGGGCGAAGTGCGGCTGTTTGTGCCGCCCGTGCCGGTGCAGGGGCGGCCGACCGACGATATCTGCGGGTTCGGCAGCGCGCTTACGGTTTGGAACCGCGGCGGCGCCGCGCTGTCCCCGGCGCTTCTCGCCGTGCTGGAGAGGATGTGCGCGGGTGGATATGCTTCGGTGCTGGAGATCAAGCACGAGCTCAACTGCCTGTAGCGCGGCGGGCGCTGTTGCACCGAGACACCGGAAAATCGCCCCAATATAGCATTTTTTTGCCGGACCCACTCGACAAAATGTCACTGGACGGAGTATACTGTTTAACACATTCTCACAGAAGAAAATTGGATGAGATTCCGGCGGCAGGATGCCGGCAGGGGGAAACGAGGGGGGATTCTGTGCGCACATTTTTACTGCAATCCTGTTCGACGCTGGTGTTTGTCATGGCCGCGGCCAACCTGCTGTTTGCCGTGCTGCTGTTGCGGCAGTTTGCCAGGAAGCGGTCTCTGCATGGGGCTGATCGCCGTGGGCCTGTGCTATGACGCGCTGGTCATCTCGTTGGGCGGCGTGCTGGAGGGGCCTGTGCTGGCCACGCTCAGCCAGCTGCGCTTTGTGAGCCATGGCGGGCTCATCCCGTTGCTCTTCCCGATTTGCGCCTATGCGCTGCGCCCGAACCGGCCGGTGGTGACGGGCGTGTGGATCTTCACCGGGCTGGTCATCGCGGCGGGCGTGGCGGAGGGCTTTGCCACGGTGCTGGAGCTGTCCGAAATTGGCGGCATCACGCGGTACGTGTCGGCGGAGACGACGCCTGCGTGGGCGGATACGGTCAGTTCGCTGCTCTCCTATGGGACGGTAGTGCCGCTGATCGTTTGCGGCGTGATCGTCTGGATCCGGGACAAGACGCCCCATCTGTTCCTGTCCGGCTTTCTCATGTTTGCCTTTTCCGCGCTGGGGCCGGCGACCGGCAATTTTGACCTGATCTTCTTCATCAGCATGGTGGGCGAGGTCTTTATGGTGCTGTTCTTCTATCTATACGCAAGGGGCCTGGAGCCGAGGCGCGCACAGACGGCGTAAGCCGCACTGGCGCAACACGCCTTGCAATGGGGCATGGGGGACGCGATGGCAGACGACATCCAACAACAACTGGAGCTCTTTGGCGTTTCGCCCGGCAGCCGTGTCGGCGCCCAGGTGCATTGCGTGCTGGAACAGCTGTTGCAGGGGCCGGTGCCGCCGAGCCTGTCCGGCGTGTACGAGACGACGGCGCGCCGGTTTGGCGTGCGCACGGCGCGCGTGGAGCGGAATGTGCGCAAAACGGTGATCTGCCTCTGGGAACGGACGGACGCGGCCCTGCTGCACGAGCTGATGCCGTGGCATGCGGGAGAGGAGCCGCCCGGCAGTCGCGAGTTTTTGTGCGCGCTGGCAGCGCGCCTGCGCATCGCCCGCGCGGAACGCGCTTATCATGAACGGCTACTTTGCCGGAAAAAAGAAGAGTGAGGCGCATTGTGACGGCGCCCGCTCTGCGCGACCGCAGAACGTGGGAGACCAAAACGGCCCTGTATGGCAAACGCCATACAGGGCCGTTTTTCCGGCGGGAGATCGGCCGGGGCTGTGCCCGTGCCCGCGTCAGATGGAGATGTCCTGCGACACGCGGTACATATAACTGTCCAGGTCCTTTTTCATCTGCAGCGCCTCGTCAATCGGCGTGCAGACCAGCTGCGAATTGCGATAACACACGACCTCGTTTCCGCCGCCCGCCACGAGCCGCTCAATGGCAAAGTGCCCCATGCGAGAGGCCATCACGCGGTCGCGCGCCGTCGGGCTGCCGCCGCGCTGCACGTGCCCGATGATCGTCACACGCGTGTCCAGACCCAGCTCTTCCTCGATGCGGTGGGCGATGCCGAAGGTGTCGCCCACGCCTTCCGCCACAATGATCAGGTGGTGGTGCTTGCCGCGGTATTTGCCTTCGCGGATGTGCTCTGCCACGTCGCGGTCAAAATCAAACGGTTTTTCCGGGATCAGGATGGCGGTTGCGCCGACGGAAAGCCCGACATAGACGGCCAAATGACCCGCGTGACGGCCCATGACCTCCACGACGGAGGTGCGCTCGTGCGACTGCATGGTGTCCGCCAGCTTGTCGATGGCCTGGATGGCGGTGTTGGCTGCGGTGTCGAACCCGATGGAATAGTGCGTGCAGCCGATGTCGTTGTCGATCGTGCCGGGGATGCCAATGGTGTTGACGCCGGCAGCCGAAAGTTTGCCGGCTCCGCGGAACGTGCCGTCGCCGCCAATGGCCACGATGCCGTCCAGACCGAGATAACGGCAGGCACTGACGGCCTTTTGCAGCCCCTCTTCCGTTTTGAATTCTTCACAGCGCGCGGTGTACAGGATTGTGCCGCCGTGCGACGTGATGCCGTTGACGGCGCGCGCGTCAAGCTCGACCACATCAGAATGGATCAGGCCATTGTAGCCACGGTGGATACCGATGGGCGTGATGCCGTGGAGTACGCACGTGCGGGCGGCGGCGCGAATGGCGGCGTTCATGCCCGGAGCGTCGCCGCCGCTGGTGAGGATACCGATTCTGGAAAGTTTTGCTTTCATCATGTAGACTTCCTTCCCCAAGATACTGCCAAACAGCTTGCTATTTTATTATACTATAATTGCTGGCGCAACGCAATTGAGCGAAATATATTGGGGGACAGATTTTTACACCGTAATCCATGGCGTCGGGCGGAAAGAAAGGGATGCCGTCACGCTGCAACTTGCCCTGCATATCCGAGGGAAAACCAGCAAAAACGAGCTAAAAATGAAAGTATCTTTTTATCGAATTGCAAAAATTCTTTTAGGATTAAACAAAGAAACGGAAAGCCGGTGAAAATCTGCACCAAAGAAAAACTGCAACCGTGGGGAAGAGCGCTGCGGAAAATATATGATATTTTGCAAAACTGCCGCAAAACAGACGGTTTTTTGATCTGTTTTGTCTACAAAACTGTTTGAACGGCGCAAAACAGGCTGATCAGATGCAAAAATGGCGCCGAAAAAAATTTTTTGTGGCAGGGTCAAAATTCTGCAAGAAGCCTATAGACAAAGATTCATTTTCGAGTTACAATACAAATGGAGCCGCAACAGGGCGGTATCATCAACAAAGCATTTCTTTGAAGGAGGCACACACAAATGGGTAAGTATGACATCATTGTAGACGAAATGGAAGCGAAACTTCGTCCGCCGACGATTGGCCTGAAGCCTTATGAGCCGAAGGTGATCCCGCTGACGACCGGTGAGGACATGCTCGTGCGTGAAGCGACCGACGAAGAGATCGAGATGATCATCGAAGGCATCCGCCCGCTGCTGGACCATCCGAAGGATTTCTACGACATCGTGTCCGCCCGCATCATCGCCGAGGGCCTCGGCATGCTCCGCAAGCGCGTGCAGGATGAGTACTTCTTCGTTGGCGCCGTGAACGGTGAGATCGCCGGTATCGTCAACGGCCGCCTGGTCAACGAGAAGATCGGTATGTCCTACCACACCATGACGCTCAAGCGCGGCGCGCGCGTCGGTGCGCAGCTGTTCGCGGCGAAGATGGAGTACCACTTCGACTTCATGAACCAGGACGAAGTCTGGATCGTTGCAGAGTCTCCGAACGGCTTCAAGCGCTGGATGATCGAGTATGAGCTGGAAGACCGCTTCCAGTGCCCGCATGAGCTGGGCGGCGTGCCCACCTTCGTGCTCACCCGCGCGCTGTGGGAGAAGCATAAGGCCAACAAGAACGTCGGTATCCGTCCGGCCGCCGAGCTCTTCCCCGAGGTCGTCGAGGCGAACAAGGTTCTCCATATGCCGGCCAAGCTGAACGTCTGATTGGACGCAAGCACACTGGAACAGATCTACGCTGATTGCAGATTGCAAGCAGAGAAAGGACGATAACATGCGCGAAGTAGGTATTGTTGGCATTGGCCATACCAAGTTCGGCAAGTCGCCCGTTCCGTTTATCGACATGGCCTGCGACGCTGCGTTGCAGGCCATGGATGACGCGGGCGCGAAAACCGGCAGAAAGAACGTCATCGATCAGGTGTTCATCGGCACGATGGCTGCGGGCATGGTGCAGCGCATCAGCGGCCTGGCCTCCGCCGTGGTGGATACGCTGAACCTCCGCCCCGCGATGGCCGAGACCATCGAAAACGGCCCCGCTTCCGGCGCTTCCGCCGTCAAGCTCGGCTTCATGGCGATCGCCTCCGGCGTGTGCAACTGTGTGCTCGTGGTTGGCGCCGAGGGCATGCGCGCCGTGACCGGCTGGGAGGGCACGGACTTTGTGGCCACGATGCTCCATCCCGAAGCGGAGTACAAATACGGCATCACGCTGCCGTCGTTTGCCGGCCTGTTCACCCGCCTGTGCATGGATAAGTACGGCGTCACCAGCCGCGACCTGTCCATCGTGTCCGTGAAGAACCACGCCAATGCGTGCCTGAACCCGAACGCCCACATCAAGGCGGTCGTAAAGCTGGAGCGCATTACGGACGAGCGCATCATCAATGCGACCAACCCGCTCGTGGCGGATCCGCTGCGCCAGTACGACATGTGCCCCGTCTCCGACGGCGCCGCCGCCGTGCTGCTCGTGGCCAAGGATAAGCAGGAAGAGCTGGGCTTTGGCGACAAGAAGTTCATCAAGATCGCGGGCGTCGGTTCCGCAACCGACACGCATGTGGTCGCCAACCGCGAGGTCCCCACGGATCTGCTGGCCGTCCGTCTGAGCGCCCAGATGGCGTACAAGATGGCGGGCGTCGGTCCCGAGGACATCGACGTGGCCGAGTTGCATGACGCGTTCCAGATCCTGGAGATCGCGGAGTCCGAGGAAGTCGGCCTCTTCCCGCGCGGCACCGGCCATCTGGCTGCGCGCGAGGGCAAGACCGAGATCCACGGCGAGATGCCGATCAACACCTCCGGCGGTCTGAAGGCCAAGGGCCATCCGCTGGGCGCGACGGGCGTCTCGCAGATCGTCGAGCTGGTCAAGCAGCTTCGCGGCGAGGCCGGCGAGCGTCAGGTGGAAGGCGCCAAGACCGCTCTGGCGATCAACTTCGGCGGTTTCGGCAACAACGTCGTGGCCACTATCCTGACCACGAAATAAGGAGGGCATGAATATGGAACAGATGTATGCTTACAAGTGCAAGAAGTGCGGCAAGCTCCATCATCCCCGTTACATCGTGTGTCAGAACCCCGATTGCGACGGCCGCGAGTTTGAGCAGATCCCGCTCGAAGGCAAGTGCAAGCTGTTGACCTGGACCCGCGTGTACAACCTGCCCGAGGGCTATATGTGCCCGTGGCTCAACTTCGGCATTGTCGAGTTTGAGAACGGCGTGCGCGCGACCGGCCAGATCGGCTTTGACGATGGCATCGAGACCGGCATGGAGCTGGTTTCCACCGTCGGCGTCGTGAAGGAAAAGGTCATCAAGTACAAGGAGACCGTCGTCGAGCCGCAGTACGGCTTCATCTTCCAGAAGGCGTAACGGCCTCTGGCGGCGGCACCTTCGGCCATGCATGCCAGGGCAATCTGCTCGCTGCTTCGGCAGCGGCTGGAGGAAGGGGCGATGGACGGCGAGGTTCTGTCCGCGTTTTCCCACGCGGTCAACCTGGATACGCCGGCCGGCCTGGTGAGCGTGCTCACGCGGGCGCGCTGCCTTCAGCCGATGGGATGCGTCGCAGAACCGGCGGGCTCGTTTGAGCAGGGCGCCTTTGCGCCCGGCATGCGGGCCCGGCTCACCGGGCGGGAACTCCGCATCGGCGACGCGGAGATTGCGCTGGCGGGCGCAACGCCCACGGATCTGTCCGTGCGCGGCGCGCTGTGCCCCGACGGGGCTGCAGCGGCCGTTGAACCTCAGAAACATCGTCCCCCCCTGCGCCCGGCGCCGCTCCTGACGGTGCTGGCGTCGGGCCGGGGGGAGGACGGACTGTCCGCGCTCGTGACGCGGTGCAAATCCAACGTATATGCCGATTTTCTGGCACCGCGGCTGCCGCGCCTGTTTGCGGCGGTCGCCACCGGGGACGCGGCGGAAGCGGGCGAGGCGGCGGCACGGATCGCCGGCTGCGGCGTCGGGCTGACGCCGTCGTCGGACGACCTGTTAACGGGCTACATGGCCATGCTGCATGCTTTGTCCGCCATTGGCGTTTTGGGGGACGTCGTTCCCCTGACGCGCGCCATGGCGGCGCGCGCAGCGCAAAAGACCAACCGCATCAGCGGCGCATTTCTGTTACAGAGCGGGGCCGGGTATGTCTCCGAGGACGTGCTTCGCCTCCTGCAACTCCTGTGTTCGGATTCGGACGCGCAGCAGATTGAACGGGCTGCGGCGCGCGTTGCGGCATTCGGTTCCACCTCCGGCAGCGACATGCTGACGGGTATCGTATTGGCAATCATTCATCACGATGGAGGGAAAAACAGTGGTCAAACTGGAAATCAGGAAAAACGCTTATTTTGATTCCGTTACCCTCATGCTCATCTCCAAAGACCTGAAAAAGCTCGACGGCGTGAAGGAAGCGCTCGTGGGCATGGGCACCGATCTGAACGTCGAGATCGCCCACAACATCGGTCTGGCAACCCCGGAGTTCGACGCCAACGTCACCTCGAACGACTTTTTCGTGGCGGTGGAGTGCGACAGCGACGAGGTGTTTGAGGCGGCGCAGAAGAAGGTAGAGGAACTGCTGAACAAGAAGACGGAGGCCAAAGAGGCCACGTACTATCCGCCCACGCTCGAAGGCGCGATCAAGGTCGACCCGGATCTGAACATGGCGGTCATCTCCGTCCCCGGCAAGTTCGCGGCCGACGTGGCGCAGAGCTGCCTCGATCACGACATCAACGTCATGCTCTTCTCCGACAACGTGACGATCGAAGAGGAGAAGGCGCTCAAAGAGTGCGCATATGAAAAGCAGCTGCTGGTCATGGGCCCCGACTGTGGCACCGCGATCATCAACAACGTGCCGCTGGCGTTTGCCAACGTCGTGCCCAAGGGCAAGATCGGCATGGTCTGCGCGTCCGGCACGGGCACGCAGGAGGTCAGCTCCATCATTGCGCAGCTGGGCTGCGGCGTGTCGCAGGTCATCGGCACCGGCGGCCGCGACCTCAAGAAGGAGATCGGCGGCCTGATGATGAAGCTGGGGCTCGACGCGCTGATCAACGACCCGAACACCGAGGTCATCACGCTCGTCTCCAAGCCCCCGGCCAAGGAGATCGCCTCCGAGATCCTCGACATCGCCAAGAACGCCGGCAAGCCGGTGGTCGTCTGCTTCATCGGCGGCGACCGCGCGGAGATCGAGGCCAAAGGCCTGGTCGCCGCCGTTTCGCTGGAGGATGCCGCGCACAAGGCGGTCGCCCTGCTTAAGGGCGAGCCGGTGAAGGACTTTGTGGAGTTCACCATGGGCGAGGAGAAGGCGGAGGCGCTGGCCAAGGAGATCGCCGGCAAGATGGCGCCCACGCAGAAGTACGTCCGCGGCTTCTACACCGGCGGCACGCTCTGCGACGAGGCCATGAAGCTGATGATCGGCAACCTCGGCCACATCTACAGCAACATCCCGCTGCACGCGGAGGATAAGCTGGTGGACGCGCGCAACGGCAAGAGCCGCGAGCACACGTTCCTCGACTTTGGCGACGACGAGTTCACCGTCGGCCGTCCGCACCCGATGATCGACCCGAGCCTGCGTGCCGAGCGCGTCATCGTGGACGGGAAGGATCCGGAGACGGCGGTCATCATGTGCGACTGCGTCATCGGCTATGGTTCCCATCCCAACCCGGCAGAGGATCTCGCCGAGGCGATCCGCACCGCGAAGGCCGAAGCGGAGGCTGCCGGACGGCATCTGTGCTGCGTGTGCGCAGTGTGCGGCACTGAGGGCGACCCGCAGTGCCTGTCCAAGACGCAGAAGCAGTTGACGGATGCCGGTGCGGTCGTGCTGCCGTCCAACGCGCAGGCGACGCGCTTTGTGGAGCGCATCCTCGCCAACCTGAAGTAAGGAGGAAGCGACAATGAGCAAGCTGAACGAGTTATTCGCAAAAGAGCTGCACGTGGTCAACTTTGGCATCGAGTCCTTCTATCAGGATCTCGTCAGCCAGAAGCAGCCTGCCGTGCACGTGGACTGGAAGCCCGTTGCGGGCGGCGACAAGGTTGCGGCCGCAAATCTGCGCAAGCTCAAGAATCCCGAGCTCACTGCCAAGATTGAAGCGGCGAACAAAGAGGCGCTCCGCCGCATCCTTGCTGCGCAGCCGACGCTCGTCGGCCTGGGCATCGCGGGCGAAGTGATTCCCGGCATGACCAAGAAGACCATCCTGCACGCTGGCCCGCCGGTGACCTGGGAGCGCATGTCCGGCCCGCAGAAGGGCGCCGTCATGGGCGGCCTCATCTACGAGGGACTGGCCAAGGATCTGAAGGAGGCGGAGGAGCTGGCCGCTTCGGGCGAGATCAAGTTCGATCCGTGCCATATGCACAGCGCCGTCGGCCCGATGGCAGGTGTCGTGACCGCGTCCATGCCGGTCTGGATCATGGAGAACAAGACCTTTGGCAACCGCGCGTACTGCACGATCAACGAGGGCCTTGGCAAGGTGCTGCGCTTCGGCGCGTGCGACGACGAGGTGCTCACGCGCCTGCGCTGGATGGAGAAGGAGCTCTATCCGGTGCTCAAGGCGGCGGTGGAGTACAAGGGCGAGATCGACGTCAAGGTGCTCATCGCCAAGCTGTTGCAGATGGGCGACGAGGCGCACAACCGCAACGAGGCCGGCACGTCCCTGCTCATCCGCGAGTTGGTGCCCGGCATCATGGCGGCCGACTTCCCCGAGGAGCAGAAAGCCGCGGCCTACAACTTCATCAACGGCAACAACCACACCTTCCTGAACATCTCCATGCCGGCGTGCAAGTGCACGATGGATCCGATCTTCGGCATCGAGTACAGCACGGTAGTGGCGACGATGTGCCGCAACGGTACGGATTTCGGCATCCGCGTGGCGGGCCTTGGCCCCGACAAGTGGTTCACCGCGCCTGCGGAGATGGTCAAGGGCCTGTATTTCCCGGGCTTTGACGAGAGCGATGCGGCGCCGGACCTTGGCGACTCCTGCATCACGGAGACGGCGGGCATCGGCGGCTTCTGTATGGCAGCTGCGCCGGCCATCGTGCAGTTCGTGGGCGGCCAGGTCAGCGACGCGCTCAACTACTCCAAGCAGATGTACGAGATCACCGTGGGCGAGGGCCAGGCGTACAAGATCCCCGCGCTCGACTTCCGCGGCAGCGCGACTGGTATCGACGTGCTCAAGGTCATCGAGACCGGCATCCGTCCGATCATCAACACCGGTATCGCGCACAAGGATCCCGGCGTCGGACAGGTTGGCGCGGGCATCGTGAATCCGCCGGAGGACTGCTTCAAAAAGGCACTTGCGGCGTGCGCGGAAGCCTGGGCATAAGGCGCGCAGAGGACACAGTCAGAAAGTCTCCGTAAAGCGGGATTTTCCCGCTTTACGGAATTGGTAAATCGTGATATACTTTTTTACATATAAAAAAGTACGTCACTGCTTACATACACATCCACACATCATTGAAGGAGGTTACTTTCATGAGCAAATGGTCCGACATCAAAATGTATGATCTGTCTATCCCGATTGGTATCAACACGCCGCCGTGGCCGACCTACGAGCCGCTGCAGATGAAGTTCTTCAAGCGCCTCGCGCCCAACGGCGCCAACGGCCAGCTGATGACGCACTCCAACCACGTGGGAACGCACCTGGATGGCCCGCTGCATTTTGATACCGCTGGCCGCGACATGGCGTCCCTCGAGCTGACCAAGCTCTGCCATCCCGGTGCTGTGGTCGACCTGTCCGATGAGTTCGGCGAGGACGACTGGGGCATCTACACCGCTGCGGACATCGAAAAGCGCGTGGAAGTCAAGAAGGGCGATATCCTCATCATCAACACCGGCTACCACAAGTATGGCTGGGACGTGCCCGGCACGGCCGACGAGCGCCGCTACATGCTGCGCCACCCGGGTCCGTCGCTCGACTTTGTCAAGTGGGTTCGTGAAAAGGAGATCCGCTGGATCGGCGTCGACTGCGGCAGCGCAGACCACCCGATGAACACGAAGATCCGCGACTGGGAGCCGAAGGAAGCCGTCAAGTGCGACGAGAAGTTCCGCGCCCGCTATGGCAAGGGCCTGAACGACATCTATCCGTGGCCGGATCACTATCAGGCCATGCATATCGAGCTCTTCTGCCAGCCCTACGAGGCGATTCACGCCGAGTGCCTGGGCGGCCAGATCGACGAGCTGTCCAACAAGCGCGTCGTCATCGGCTGCTTCCCGTGGAAGCTGGTCGACGGCGAGAGCTGCATCTCCCGCATCGTGGCGTTCGACGGATTCGACGACGTCTGACAAACGGCGCGCGGCCGCATGGCCGCGCGCATTTTGGATGCTGGCGGCCCGCCGCTTCCGGCGGCGGGCCCCATCCCCCCGATGAGGACGGAGGAAGGGCATGGGAGGAAACTGGCTGGGGGTGCTGCTCGTGCTGGCGGTGGCCGGCGCGCTCATCGGCATCTCCTATCTGCACAAGCGCAGGGCGCAGCCCTATGTGGACCGCTTCGCACAGACGTACTGCGAGACGGTGGCGCATGTGCTGGGCGATGATGAGGACGCCTACCGGGACGTCCGCCTGGCGGCGGTGGAGACGGAGGACGGGAACCTGCGCGCCGCGCCGCTTGAAGAGCAGAGCGAGCCGATGCGCGCGCTGCTGGAAAAGGGCGTGGACGAGCGCACCATCGAGCTGCTGCGCGCCATGTTCGAACAGCACGGCCAGGTGAACAAGCGCCTCTCCGGGCTGAACCTGCTGGGCAAACGGATCATCCCGCAGCTGAGCCGCGCCTTCATCCTGCTCAACGACGCCCTCACGCTGATCAGGGACTACCAGACCGTCGAATTCACGCCGAAGGGGCTGGAGCGCTTCCACCTCTTTTTGCACGACCAGGCGCGCGTGCGCGCGGACCTGCTCGAGCCGGTCGTTTCGCCGGCCTGCCGGGAGACGTTCCCGAAACACTGAACGAACCGCCCGCGGACGCGGGCTCTTGTCATCTTTAGACGTTATTCCAGGGCGAGGCAAACGCACACGGACCCATCCGCCCGCCCGCTTCACAGCCCCGCGCGGCGGGCGCCGCGCACGCAGGGAAGGATCCCGACCGACAACCGAACACACGAACAGACCCGGAAACGCCCGCGCGGCGGGGGCCGCGCACAGCAGGGCAAAAACCCAGGCGACATACAGTACAAACGGCAGGAAACTTGGAGGATTGCAACTATGAGAGAGTTCGTCTATCTGCGGCCCGGTTCGATCGCCGAAGCGATCTCCATGCGCTGCGAACACGAGGGCTGCTCCGTGCTCCTCAACGGCGGCACGGACGTGGTCATCCAGCTGCGCGACAGGCTGATCAAACCGGATTACGTGATCGACATCAAGCGCATCGAGGGCCTCAGGGAGATCACGTTCAGCAAGGAAGCCGGCCTGTTCATCGGCGCGTGCGCGACGATGAACGAGATCGGCAACCACGAAGCCGTCAAGACCTACTACCCCTATCTGGCGGAAGCGGCGCTGTCGGTCGGCAGCAAGCAGGTGCGCAACCGCGCCACCTGCATCGGCAACATCGTCAACGCCTCGCCCCTGTGCGACACCGGCACGCCGCTGTACGCGGCGGACGCGGTGGTGTGCATCAGCGGCAGGGACGGCGCGCGCGAGGTGCCCATCCGCGAGTTCATCACCTTTGTGCGGCGCACGGTGCTGCGCCCGGACGAGATCGTCACGGGCATCCGGGTGCCGTATGTGGAGGGCCTGCGTGGCATCTTCACCAAGGTTGCGCGGCGGCGCGAGGTGGACCTGTCCACCATCTGCGGCACGGTCGCCCGCGTGGGCGACGAGTACCGCCTGGCCTTCGGCGCGGTGGCGCCCACGCCGGTGCGCCTGCCCAAGACCGAGGCGCTGCTCTCGGGCAAGCAGCTCACGCCCGCGCTCATCGAGCAGGCGGCGGAGCTGGCGCGCACCGAGGTGTCGCCCATCGACGATGTGCGCGCGTCCAAGGAATACCGGTTGGATGTGGTCGCGGTCATCGCCAGAAGAAGCCTCGAACAACTGGCGTAAGGGGGACGGAGCGATGAAGTACAAGGTCAATTTCTTTTTGAACGATGAGCCGATGGAACTGTACGTAGACGCGAACAAGACCATGCTGAACGTGCTGCGCGACGAGCTGTGCTATACCGGCACCAAAGAGGGCTGCGGCGCGGGCGAGTGCGGCGCGTGCACCGTGATTGTGGACGGCCTGCCGGTCAACGCGTGCCTGGTGCTCGCGCCGGAGATGGACGGCATGCACATCACCACCGTGGAGGGGCTGGCCAAGGACGGCGAGCTCTCGCCCGTGCAGAAGGCGTTCGTGGAGCACGCCGCGCTGCAATGCGGCTTCTGCACGCCGGGGTTTGTCATGTCCGCCACGGCGCTGCTGATGGAGAACCCGCAGCCCACGCGCGAGGAGATCGTTCGTGCGATCTCCGGCAATCTGTGCCGCTGCACCGGCTATGTCCGCATCATCGAGGCCATTGAAGACGTGGCCGCCCAGTATGCCAAGCAGGGAGGTGCCAACTGATGGAACAGGAATTCAAGCATGTCGGCGTAGCCTATGAACGCAGCGACGGCGTGAAGAAGGTCACCGGCGCGGCGGAATACGTGGACGACCTGCGCATGGGCCGCATGCTGTATGCAGATGTGGTGCGCAGCCCATATGCGCACGCAAAGGTGCTCTCCGTCGATCTGTCAGAGGCGAAAAAACTGCCGGGCGTCAAGGTAGTCATCGACGGTACCGACTATCAAAAGCGCGTGGGACTGTATCTCGAAGATCGCTTCTTCATGATCAAGCCGGGCGACACGGCCAAGTACATGGGCGACCCGATTGCGGCCGTCGCGGCCGAAACGCCGGAGATCGCCCGCCAGGCGTGCGAGCTGATCAAGGTCGAGTACGAGCCGCTGCCGGTGGTGGCCAGCGCGCTCGACGGCATCAAGCCGGACGCGCCCATCATCCATCCGGAGCTGGGCAGCTACAAGGTCGCCCCGATCTTCTACCCCAAGCCGGGCACGAACATCTCGCACCACTATGTACTGCGCAAGGGCGACTGCGACAAGGCCTTTGAAGAGGCGGACGCGGTGTTCGAGCACGAGTTCTACATCCCGCACGTGCAGCACGTGCCGCTGGAGCCGCACGTGGCCATGGCCAAACTCGATCCCGACGGCAAGCTGACCGTCTGGGCGAGCTGCCAGTCGCCGTACGCCGTGCGGCAGACGCTCTCGGTGGCGTTTGACATGCCGCTCAACAAGATCCGCGTCATCTCCCCGGCCGTCGGCGGCGGGTTCGGCGCGAAGGCCGGCACGACGCTCGAGGGCATCGTCATCGGCCTGGCGCGGCACTGCCCGGGCCGCCCGATCAAGCTGACCTACAGCCGCGAGGACGAGTTTGTCAATTCCTACGTGCGCCAGGGCATGTTTGCCCGCATCAAGACGGCCATGCGCAAGGACGGCAAGATGCTGGGCGTCAAGAACGAGTACTACTGGGATGGCGGCGCGTACACCGAATATGGCGTCAACATCACGAAAGCGGGCGGCTGGGCGTCGGCCGGCCCGTACGACATCGACAACGTGTGGACGGACAGCTACTGCGTGTATACGAACAATCCGGTCGGCGGCCCGTACCGCGGCTTCGGCATGTGTGAAATCCACTTTGCCATCGAGCAGAACATCGACATGATCGCCAAGAAGATGGGCATTTCCGAGGTGGAGATCCGCCGCATCAACGGCCTGCGGCCCGGCGGCTCGACCGGCATGGGCGAGAAGATGGACGTGGCCGGCTATCAGGAATGTCTGGAGACGGTCGTCAAGGAGATGGAGTTCGACAAGCCCTCCGAGCAGCCCAAGGACCCGCACAAGGTGCGCGCCAAGGGCATCGCGGGCGGGTGGAAATCGCCCTCGATGCCGACCAACGCCGGCAGCGCGGCCATCATCCGCATGAACGAGGACGGCACGTTCTTCCTCATGAGCAGCGGCATGGAGATCGGCCAGGGCGCGGCCACGGTGCTGCCGCAGATCGCCGCCGAAGTGCTCTCCGTCAGCCCCGACAAGATCACGTTCTGCTCCGGCGATACCGACCATACGCCGTATGAGTGGCAGACGGTGGCCAGCCGCACGACGTATTGCGCGGGAAATGCCGTCAAGCTGGCGGCGGAAGATCTCGTCGACAAGGTGCTTGATCTTGCACAGATCAAGATGGGCGCGGTCAAGCGCGACCTCAAGTTTGAGGACGGCTACGTCGTGCACAAGATCTACCCCGAGCGCCGCGTGCCCATCAGCGAGTTCGCGCTGGGCGTCTCGTTCCCGGACGGCTCCGGCTATGGCGGCCCGGCCATCGGCGTGGGTACGTTCACGCTGGAGAACAACATCAACACCGACAAAAAGACGGGCGTGGCCAAGCACCACCCGGCCGCGTTCTGGACGATGGGCGTCAACGGCGCGGAGGTCGAGGTCGATACCGAGACGGGCCACATCAAGGTGCTCAAGATGGTCTCCTGCTTCGACGCGGGCAAGGTCATCAACCCGGCGCTGTTCTCCGCGCAGTCCGAGGGCGCGATGGTGCAGGCGCTGGGCACGGCGCTGTTTGAGGAGCTCAAGCTCAAGGACGGCAAGGTGCTCAACAAGAGCTTCGTGGACTACAAGATCCCGACCGCGGACGACGTGCCGGAGCTGGTCGTCAAGTACGTGGAGCATCCGGAGCCGACCGGCCCGTTCGGCGCACGCGGCGTGGGCGAGCCGCTGATGGTGCCCGGCGCGCCGGCCATCGCCAACGCGGTGTACAACGCCATCGGCGTGCGCTTCACGCGCATGCCGATCCTGCCGGACGACGTGCTGCGCGCCCTGCGGGAGAAGAAGGAGAAGGAGGAAGCCGCCAAGAAGGAGTGACGCGGCGGCGGACGCCATCCGCCGGGAGGGGCCGCGCGGCCCCCTCCCGGCGATCGTTCCGGCCCGGGAAGCGGGGCGCGGCGCGCTGCTTTGCCGCACCGGCTGACCGCCGGCGGCCCCTTCGGCAGCGTATCGCCCGCCGCGGGCGGGGAAGAAGGAATCGCCCCGCGCACGGGATTGTCCGCCCCGGCCGAAACGGGGTGCGCCGCCCCGGATACGGGGCGCAAAGGGGCCCCCGCAGGCGGCTGGAAAAAATTTTTTCAAAAAACTGGTGACAAATGTGAACGGGTTGTGTATAATAGAAAAAAAGTTTGAACTGCGGCCCGCCGTTGCGGGACCCACCCGCAGCGATCCTGAAGACTCCATTTGGATTTTTAGCAAAGGAACAGAACGAACAACTGCATCCAGACAGCGGCCGGAGAGCCGTACCTTGTCCAACCCCGGGAGCGAACGCACTCATCATAGACGTAAGGAATCGAGGGAATCCAACAAAACAAGTAGGAGGTAAATCAATGGAAAGAGAACAATTTCTCGGCTACTTGCCTGACGAGCGGCCGCCTGCGCTAAAGCTGATCCTCTATGCTTTGCAGCAGGTCATCGTCATGTTCCCGGCCACCATTGCCGTTGCTCTGATCACCGGCTTCCAGGTGTCGACGACCATCTTCGCCAGTGGTATTGCCACGGTCGCCTTCGTGTTCATCACCGGTGGAAAAATTCCGATGTATTACGGTTCCAGCTTCGCGTATCTCACTGCGGTCATGAGCCTCGTCACCAGCGAAGCGATTATGGCCAAAATGAGTCCCGAGGCTGTGGCGCAGGTTACAGCCTGGGCAGCGGGCGAGTCGCCGGTCATGCCGACGGAGGCGATCCAGTTCGCACAGTTCGGCATCATCATGTCCGGCTTCGTGTCCATCGCGGCGGGCCTCATCGTCAAGTATGCTGGCCGTAAGGCGGTGGAGACCCTCCTCCCGCCCACCATTACCGGTTCGATCGCCATGGTCATCGGTCTTACCCTGGCGGGCAACGCGCTCAGCGATGCCATGCCGCAGGCCGCAGCTGCTGGCGTCAATATTACCGGTTCGAACTGGGTGTGGGCCGTATCGCTCATTACACTGCTGGTCACGGTACTTATAGCGCGCTATGCCAAGGGCCTCATCAGCCAGCTTCCGCTGCTGTTCGGCGTGGCTGCCGGCCTAATTGCATCGGTCATTGCCTGTGCGGCAACGGGCGACTGGAGCCTCTTCCGCAGCATCAGCGACGATGCCCTCGCCAGCCCGTTCAAGCTCGGCAACATCTTCGCCGTGCCCGCCTTCTCGTTCCCGAAGGTCTCGTGGGAGGCGGTACTGGCCATCATGCCAATCGCCATTGCGACCATTCCCGAGTCCACGGCGCATATCTACCAGCTTGACATCTATGTCAACGATATTGCCAAGAAGAAGGGCAAGGGTGACCAGGGGGTTGCCAACCTGCTGCCGCGCAACCTCATCGGCGACGGCCTGTGCGACATGATCTCCGGCGTCATCGGCGGCCCGGCCGGTACGAACTACGGTGAGAACATCAGCACGATGGCCATCACCCGCGTGTTCTCGGTGCCGGTCATGTTCGTCGCCGGTATCATCGCCATGATCGTGGCGTGCTTCACGCCGCTGGTCAAGGGCATCTACGGCATCCCGCTGGCGGTCATCGGCGGCCTTGAGATCTACCTGTTCGGCGCCATCGCCGCGCAGGGCATCGCGATCATGATCGACGCCAAGGTCGACATGTTCAGCGGCAAGAACATCGTCGTCATCGCCGTCATCATGATCTTCGCCCTCGGCGGCCAGTTCGCCTGCGGCGGCAACATCCCGATGTTCGGCATCGACGTGCCGTGCATCGCCGGCGCCGCCATCATTGGCATGATCATCAACGCTCTGCTGAGCATCGGCGAGAAGAAGGATCATGCGGCGAAAGCAGAACAGAAGGCAGCCGACGCATAAGCGCGTCCGGCTGATCCTTCCGCGTTCGCTTTTCGTGTAGCACGAAACAGACCGGCCGCCGGCCCATTGGACCGGCGGCCGGTGGTGTGTGTACGGGCCTGCGCGGCCCGGAAGCGCCCTGCGGCGCGCGCACGGCGGCCGGCAGGGAAGCCGCGCGGCATGGCGGCGGCGC
>OLGD01000629.1_pt1 | contig 66698 bp, 68 predicted proteins | sample 1605311 | NCBI WGS metagenome assembly OLGD01 (sample SAMEA3888917, study PRJEB22519) | human gut metagenome | biome: human gut; feature: human-associated habitat; material: faeces | place: Denmark | collected 2010
GTTTCATTCCCTTTGGTGCCTTGGAGCGCAGCGGAAAGGTATGGTCATACAAATGGATTATCAAAGCGTGATTGATACGCTCGTCGGCTTTATGGGCGTCAGCTGCCCGCTGGTCATTGCCTGCGGCCTTGCAAGCCGTCTATTCAATGCCTTTGTCGGCATGGTGACCGGAAAGGAGCGTGTGCGGTTCTAATGGGAGACATTGTGACCTATACCGAGTATGTCGGCATGACGATAGAAGATTTGGAACCGTATTTGGAAACGCTCACGGCCTCGCTTGACCGGCTCACGGAAGTGACCTTTGCGGTCGGCGTGATGCTTGCGGCATGGTTTCTCTACTCGTTGTTTTGGAGGAGGTAAAGCATGAAGAATACAAACAGATACATAGCTCTTGCCCTCTGCTTCACCCTCACCCTCGGCGTGTTCGCCTATCGTCCGCCACAAGCCGAGGCCCTTGCCGGCGTGGATGATGCCGTGGTCATTGGCGCTCTGCTCTCGGCCTTTGCCGGTGGCTGCGGCCTTATCTTCTCCAATAACGGTATGACGAGCAGTGAATTGGCGCAGGGCCTGACCAACAAATGGAACGAGTTTAAGGCTGCTGTGCTTAAAACTGATACGACCTTTGCAGGCTGGCTTGGCTATGAAGATATGGATGCGCTTCTGCAAGCGATTGTCCTTTCGGGCGGAAATGCTTTGACAGTCCCTCGTTTGGTCGCTCGAAAATTCGCAGATTTTACGAATTGGCTAAAGGATAATCTCGGGATTTCTGCCGGTGGTGATAGTGCTCTGCTGACTGATTCGATTATTTTTTCAAATTTAACATGGACACCTGATAGCTTGTTTTTGCGTAATTTTGTCCCTAATTTCGGATATTCTTTGAGTTCGTCTTCTCTTAGTTTAACTTCGGCTGTTTCCAAGGCTAACGATTCCAGTGTTTATGGCTGGGTATTTTCAGACAAATGTTTTGTATCGGCTGCCAGCGATTATACTTTTAATTTCTCGGGCGTAGAGACCCATTCTTATAAAGCTGCGGCTACTTCTTCACCATCTGTTGGTTTTGGCGAAGTTGTGTTATATGTAAAAGATGCTTCTGATCAGACTTTAAACCGTTATCGTTTTGTTGAGTCAGGCAAAAAAGAATCGTTTTCGGGTTCGTGTACCATATTTATTCCTGCTGATTGCTATTTCTATTTGGGGATTGTTGCTTACAGTAATGTGGCCGTTTCTTCGCAGACTTTCCAGTGGTCTGGTTCTGCTGCTCGTTCCTCTTCTAATTCTTTTTCTGTCTCTAATCCTGCGGGTGTTCAAACGCCGGATTTAGCCGGTGAAGAAGAAACACCTCTCACCATCTCCGGTGTTGGTGCTGGTGCTGCTACCATTGAGGATCTTTTGCAGCAGATTCTCGCCCGGCTTCAAGCCAACACGTTAGCGCCTACGCTGGAGGGTGTTGATACGAACACAGGCGGCAATACCGGCACGGACGAGGACGCAAAGCCCTATCTGCCGTATATTCCGCAAATCTTCGGGAAAATCAAAGAGTTGCCCGGAACGCTCGCCAACATTTGGGAGAGCATCAAGGGCATCCCTGCCGCCATTGCAGAGAAGATAGGCGCTTTCTTTACCACGCTTTGGGGCTGGCTTCAAAACATCATTGACGCAATCACGGCCCTGCCCGCTGCCATTGCCGAGAAGATCAAGGCGCTTTTCGTTCCCCGTGAGGGCTATGCTGCGGAGTTTGTCGCAGATATTACAGCGACATATCAGGGGCGTATGGGCTTGCTGACCTATCCGTTTACCGTCCTTGCTGATTTTGTCGGCACTGTGGCTACACTTGAAGAGCAGGAGCCTGTTTTGCGTTGGGACGCGGTGGAGTGGCAGAATAAGACTATTATTGCAGCCGGTGAATATAATTTGAAGTCGGCGGTCAGCAGCGCTCAGATGCAGACGGTTTACATGATCTATAAGACCGTTGTTTCCGGTATGCTTGTCGTGGCGTTTCTGCATTTGTGCTATAAAAAGCTCAAGGAGGTGCAGCGGAACTAATGTTGGTTGAAGCGTTAGGAAATCTCGGCGTTCAGGTGTTGAACGCTGTTCTGAATATCCTCGATGTTCTGCCGGATATGCCGCAGGCCGTTGTTTCTGCTCTCAGCAATTTCTTTGACCTTGTTTTTGATAACTGTTCACTGATCGGCTTTTTCGTCCCGCTGCCGCTGGTCAAGATTCTCTTGCCACTGGTGGTGCTGGTGGTCAACTTTGAGCATATCTATGCGGGCGTCATGTGGATCCTGCGCAAGATCCCTGTGCTTGGGATCGAGTAAATAAGCGGCGGGGAACCGATGCGGAAGCGCACGGGCCCCGCCGCTCTTTCGTAACACAGCAGATCTCGCAGCTGAAGATCCTGGCGCTTGATTTTGTGTTACGCTATTTCACATGGCCGTTTCCATCCCAATATTTTTCGTGGGTAGTGGTTCATCCAGTCCTGCACCGCTTTGACCTCCGAGGGCTTTACCTTGTCAAAATTCGTCCCCTTGGGAAAGAATCTCCGGATCATGCGGTTATGATTTTCATTGCTTCCTTTCTCCCATGCCGCATAGCTGTGACAGTAGTAGATATGAAACCGTGTTCCGCCCCGGACGCTCCGGATCAGCTGCTCATATTGCAGAAATTCGCTGCCGTTGTCTGTGGTGATGCTGCGGAACTTCTGCCGGAACTGCGGCGTTCTGCGCTCCAGCCGGTCGATGGCCCTGCGGATCGTCTCCGCTCTCCGATCCGGCAGCTTTATAATGATCTCCTGTCGGCTCCGGCGCTCGGTCAGCGTGAGCAGCACAGCCTTGGAGCCACGGCATCCAACGATCAAATCCATCTCCCAATGTCCGCCCTCTGACCTCTGACCGATGTGTTCAGGGCGGATTTCAATACTCGGATAGTCCTTGTGCGCGATCTTCGGCTCTTCACTCTTCTTCCGGCGTCTCCGGCTGACCTTTTCCAGCAAGTCCATGTCACGGAGTCTCGGAAATCTCCGCTTCGATATGTAGCTATACAGTGTCGTCACGCAGATCGTTGTGGTGTAGCCCACCGCTCTGGCCTCGGCCAACGCCGCCGCAGGAGAATACTTTCCCTTTAAGATCATGTATTCGAGAAAGTCCATATAGTCGGCGTCGTTCTCCGTCTTGATCCTGCGACCCTTGCACTTTGACGCCAGCTCGCGGATCGCCTGTCCCTTGTCGGCGGAGTAGCGCATAACGTCCTGATAATCGACCGTATGCAGATAGCTTCCGCGCCGAAGCTCGTTGTAAATCGTCTGTCGGCTTCGGTTCAGCTGCCGCGCGATCTCCGCAATCGGTATCTTATTCCTCCGCATGGCTTCGAGCTGGTGCCGCTCTCCCGCGGTCATGTAGCACTGCTTTTTCATCATAGCCCTCCAAGTTATCCCTGAATAAAAGCGTTTGATCTGAAACAGTTCCCCGCGGGAGGACCCGCGGGGAATGGCTTTTCTTATTGTAACACATTCCGACGCCGCAGCCAGCCGGCCCGGCCGGGTATCTTGTGTTACGTTTCTTCTTCCGCCGCTTCGGCGATAGCTTTTGCCCGTCGCTCGACGAATTTGAAATAATGCTGTGTCGTCTTCAGGTCGTTCTCCAGCTGTCGGAGTTGTTCCGTTGCTCGTTCGAGCCTGTAGAGCCGTTCCCGCTCCTTTTTGATCTGCTCCTCAATGTCCTTCAATTGCTTCTCTCTGTTCGGCAGCTCCCACACGCATTTGGTGACGAGGTTTTCAAACTTCTGTGTGAAGGTGTCTCCGATCTGCCGGTCGATCAGCTCGGCCAGCTCGTCGCTGAACCGGATGCTGCGGATGTTGTTCTTCGTTGCCATAGTCAGCCCTCCCTCACGGCAGCACGATGTAGAGGTCTCCCATTTGAACCTGTCTTGTCATGGCGGTCAGGTGCATGAAGTTCTCACCATTCGTTTCCTTAATGACCGATTCCGCCGCTTCCTTGCGATGGCCGTATGGTACTGCTACATAGTCGGTGTGCTCTTCTCCGTAGCAGTCCGCCCAGCATACCTTGTACATATTCAGCCTTCCGACCGTTCCGGTGATGTTCATTTTGTTGCCCTCCCAAGATGTAAGTATTGGTGAATCGAAGAGCGCATAGCGCTCGCGCGATTCACTTGCTCACTGAAGGCGCAAAGAAAAAGCCCTGTCAAGCGGACCGTGGAATAAGTCCAGTCCGCAGACTGGGCCTTATGCCGCGAAAGCCGCTTTACAGGAGCTTCTTTCTTTGTGATAAAGGCACTTTGTAACACAATCACGTTATGCTGCAGCGTCGATCAGATCCGCACGGTGCGCTTTTCTGTGTTACAAAATCATTTATTTTTCTTCAACTGTCCAATTTCTTCTTGACATTTGCCCACAAAATTGCCGTTTGGTCGTTCATCCGAATTTCGCGCGGAAGCGCCCCTGCGCGGCGCGGCCCGCGTCGGTCAGGCCGTCACGGTCGCCGAGCAGATAGGTGACGATGCGGGAGAACATATCGAGGTCGTAGCTGTCGGTGAGCGAGGCGCGGTAGGCGCTCAGCTTTTCGAGCGCGCGGTCCTGCTCGGCAGCGTCGTATTGACCCAGCCAGTTGAGGAAGCTAATGCCGCTGCTCATCACCTCTTTCAGCCTGCCGCCGTCCAGAGCGTCGGGACGGAGGACATTGTTTTTTGCCAGCAGCGCGGTCAGATCGGAATAATAAGCGGGGCTGCCCGTGCTGCAATCGCCGCTCATGCTGCCCTCTAACATGCGCCGCGTGCCGCCGTCCATGAGGCAGACGATATAGGGACCGTCCAGGACCGTGTCGCCGTCCAGAATGGCCCAGCCGTCCTCGTCCACCTCAGTGCCGCCCGCGAGCAGGATTTTTTCCGGCTTTTGCGCGTGGTAATGCTGGCTGAAGCTGTAAACCTCCAGCGTCAGACCCTCATAGCGGGTCTCCGCACCGAGGAAGGAGACGTCTGTGTACCAGTCGTCGTACTGCGCGGCGCTGCCCGCAAGGGTGTCGTACCGCTGCCGAACAAGCTGCTTTGCCCGCGCAGCGACCTCAGCGGGAACGCTCGGATCGGCAAGCGTCGCGTCGGCGATGTGGTCGGTGTGGCTGCGGTCGGGCTTGTAGAGCAGCAGGCTTTCACCGTCGAAATAGAGATAGCGCGTGAAGTTGACCCCATCGCCGGGAGCGTCGCCCGCAGACAAGCCGCCGAGGAGGATCGAGCGGCTGGCGGGAAATGTGTAATCCCAGTAGCTCATCTCCGGCCACGCGGCGGTGATGACGCTCTTGAGGTCGACGCCGTAGAGCTCGCCGCCGCGCTTGTAGTAGATCGCGGGGAAATCGGAGCTGTTGACGATCTCACACACGCCGTCGCCGTCCATGTCCATCTGCGTGAGCCAGTCAAGGGCATCGGAGGGGATGCGGCGGTCGGCAATGCGCTGTGCCTTCCCGGCAAGGGGAATGGTCAGCCACGGCTCCCGCGCGGGCAGGATGTCCGCGAGCGGCGTCGGCGCGGCAGTCTCAAAGTCCGGCAAAGGCGCGGGCGAGGCTTCCAGACTGTCGAGGCACGCCATCAGCGCGGGACTGTCGATCCAGAGCGTCGGGCGGTCGCTGGGATAGCTTGAGGAGAGCCCCGGCTCAAAGGCGGGGGAGGAGAGGCGCACGCGGTCGAAGCCGCAGAAGAAGGTGTACCGTTCGCCGTCCTGCGTGATGACGGAGAGCGTGTAGTACGCGCTGTCGCCGTAGCCCTGCTGCGTGTAGAGGTCCGCCTCAGTGAGGGCGTTGAGGGCTGGCACGAGCTGCGCCGTGAACGAGGTCAGCTCCTCGTCAAGAAGGAAGCGCGAGCTGCTGCCATCGCGGAATTGCAGGTTGAGAATGTCCTCTGTGCGCAGAGCTTGCGCCCAGTGCAGGAAGCTGTCGACGGCGTCACGCTGTGCTGCCGTCAGACCGTCAAGAAGAGCGGGGCGGAGCAATCGGTACAGAGCTTGTGTCAGTTCCGCGTTGTCCACGACGGCGACGGCCTTCATGTAGGAAAATGGCTCTCCCTCGGTTTCGTACTCCGCGGGTGCGTCCAGCGCAACTTGCCCATTTTCGCTCAGCGAAAAGCCATAATAGCCGGTATAATCATCGTTGAAGCTGAGCGTATAACGGACTTCACCATCGCGGGCTGCGAATGGAGTAAGCTCCTCCGCACGGACGCTGCGGAGAATGCCCTCGAGTGCTTCGATCTGCGCGGATGTATCATCGGAGGGCTCCTCCAGAAGGAAGCGGGCTGCGCCGGTCTCGGCGTCCCATGCGCCGCAGCCTGTTATTTTGCTGCCGTCAAGCTCCGCCGCCCAGTCGAGAAATTCGAGACAGGCCTGCGCGTCCTCGGTCGTGAAGCCCGCGTCGTACCATTCCTGCGTGACCTCGGGCGTCGTATCCGGCACGCCGGTGAAGCTCACCGCGCACACGAGCGCCGCGAGCGCGACGACGGCGAACACTGCCGCGGCCTTGGCCTGCCGGTTCTCCGCGATGCGTGTGATGCGCTCCTTGAGGCTCCTTTTGCCGCTGGTCATGGTCGTCGCGCCGAGCAGTGGGTTCTGCGGCTTGTCGCACACGGGCACGAGCGTGAGCAGCGTTTTGCCGTAGGCGGCGCGCTCGTCCGCGCCGAGCGCGCGGAGCGTCCCCTCGTCGCAGGCCAGCTCGCAGTCCTCGCGCGAGAGCACCGCCGCGAGCCACACGAGCGGGTCGAACCAGTAGATGGTCAGGCATACGCCGCGCAGCAGCGACCACAGCGGGTCAAGGTGCCGCGCGTGCGTCTGCTCGTGCGCGAGCACGAAGCGCAGGGCGTCGGGGCTTTGCAGCGCCTTTTCGTTCAGGTAAACGGAGGGGCGCAGCACACCGAACAGGCACGGCGAGGGCAGCGCGGACACGAGATAGACCGGATAGCGGCAGCCCTCGACGCGGTAAGGCGTGCGCGCCTTGCGCAGCGCGCGGGCGAAGCGCAGGTTGGTGAAAAGGAACCACGCGCCCACGCCGGCCATTCCGGCGTACCAGACGTAGGTGAGCGCTTCGGAAAGCGTGACGGTTCGGTAGGTCGGCGTCACAGTGTAGTATTCGTCGGCGGGGGCGGTCTGTGCCGCATCGGACGGCGGAGACAGAGGCTCACCCTGCGACTCCTTGCCGGGTAAAAGCTGTGCGGGGCGCCGCTCCGTGCCGTCCTGAACGTACAGCACGGGGGTATCCAGCCGCTCCTCCACAACAGTCTGCACCGGCGCGGCGGCGGAGAGCACATTGTGCGCCAGTGTGCCGACGTTCACCGGCACGAGCAGCCGCACGAGCACCAAAAGCCAGAGCGCGTACTGCATCCGGCGCGAGACGGTGCGGCGGAACAGCTGCCGCAGCGCCAGCAGCGCAAGGATCAAAGCCGAGGAAGTCAAAAGGATCTCTTTCATTTCGTGTTCCCTCCCGCTTGCTCCAAAATGACGGTCAGCTCGTCGATGTCTTCCTGTGTGAGCGCGCGGCCCTCGACCATGGCGCTCATCATCAGGCCCAGGCTGCCGCCGTAGACCTTACCGAGAAAGCTCTCGGTCTCGGTGCGGGCGGCGTCGCTCTGCGCGACGGCGGGATAGAACTGCTTGGCGCGCCCGCCGGCCTCGTGGCGCACCGCGCCCTTGGCCTCCAGCCGTGTGAGCATGGTGATGACGGTGTGCTTCTCCCAGCCGGTCTCGGCGGAAAGCGCGGCGGTGAGCTGCGTGATGGTCTGCGGGGACTGCTCCCAGAGACGGTGCATCAGCTTCCACTCCGCGTCGGTCAGATTGCAGGACACGGGACATTCCTCCTTTCGGTATACAGCTGTATACCTGTCTGAGTCCAGCATAGCAGAAAGGTATACGGTTGTCAACCAAAATTTGCGGAGAAAAGCCGCACCCGTGGGAGCGGCTTTGGCACAGATTTATTTTTTCCGCCACACGGACGGCAGGAACAGCACGAGCAGAGGCATGATCTCCAGTCGCCCGAGGAGCATCGTAAACGAGAGCACGAGCTTTGAGAGCGGCGAGAGAAAGCCAAAGTTGCACGTCGGGCCGACAAGGCCGAGGCCAGGGCCAACATTGCTGATGCAGGTCAGGGATGCCGTGAAGGCAGAGGTGAAATCCAGCTCGTCGAGCGAGACGATCAGCGCGGAGAAAAAGAGGATGATCATATAGGCAAAGAAGAAGAGGGAAACGGAGGAGATGGTATCCTCCTCCACGCGCTGCCCGTCGAGCGTGATGGGGCGCACCTCGCGCGTGTGCAGGATGCGGCGCAGGTCGCGCTTGAGTCCCTTGAAGAGCAGCACGATGCGCGAGACCTTGATGCCGCCGGCGGTCGAGCCGGCGCAGCCGCCGGCGAACATCACAACGAGCAGCACAAGACGGCTGAACTGCGGCCAGAGGTCGAAATCCTCTGTGCAGTAGCCGGTGGTGGAAATGAGCGTTGTGACCTGAAAGGCCGCGTGCTCGATGGCGGAGCCGACGGACCGGCCCGTTTTGAGAACAAGATCGAGCGCGATGAGCGCGGACGAGCCGAACACGATGCCGGAGTAGACGCGCAGCTCGTCGCTGCGCAGGATCTCCCGCCAGCGCCGTGTACCGGCCAGAAACAGAAGCGTGAAATTGACCGACGAGACGAACATGAAGACCACGATGATCCAGTTGACCGCCGAGGACTGGTAGTAGGCGATGCTTTCGTTGCGGACGGAGAAGCCGCCGGTCGAGATGGTCGTGAGCGCGGTGGTCACCGCGTCGAACCACGGCATCCGCGCCGCGCGGAGCGCGAGCGTTTCCGCCGCCGTGAGGAGAATGTAGATGCTGTAAAGCATTTTGGCCGTGTCGTTCGTGCGCGGCAGCAGCTTGGAGGAGATAGGGCCGGGGCTTTCGGCCTTCATCAGGTTGACGCTGCCCTCGCCGAGCTTCGGCATCAGCGCGAGCAGCAGGACGAGAACGCCCATGCCGCCGAGCCATTGCGTCAGCGCGCGCCAGAGCTGGATGCCGCGCGGCAGCGAGGCCGGCGCGCCGAAGATGGAGGCGCCCGTCGTCGTGAAGCCGGAAACGGTCTCAAACAGCGCGTCCACATAGCCGCAGCAGCCGCTGAGCGCATAGGGCAGCGCGCCGAAGGCGGACAGCACGATCCAGCCGAGCGCCACGGCGACATAGCCGTCACGGTTCTGCAGGCGTGATTTGGCCGTATGCAGCCGGCTCAGCGGCAGACCGACCGCGAGGCAGAGCAACGCCGTGACGCCGAAGACGGCGGTATTTTCCCGGCAGACGAGCGCGATGACGAAGGGAATGAGCAGGGACACGCCCTCGATGCCCAGGATGATGCCGAGAATTTTGAAAATGAGCTTTTTGTTCATGTCGCGCCTTCCTCCGTGCAGCGGCTCAACGGACCAGAATGTCGTTGAGGTCCTTGAGGAACAGAGATTTTGCCACCACGATCACGCGGTCGCCCTCCGAGATGATGGAGTGGCCGCCGGGAATGAGAAGCTTGCCGCCGTGGACGATGGCGGCGACCAGCAGCCCCGGCTTGAAGTTCAGGTCCTTGAGGGGCGTATTGAGGAAGTGCGTCGCGCCGGTCGCGGTGAATTCCACCGCCTCCATCGCGCCGCCGAGGATCTTATGCAGGCTCTCCACGGCGCTGCCCTGCGAGTTGGCGAGGCCGCGGACGTAGCTGGAGATCTGGCTGGCCGTCACGTCCTTGGGGGAGATGACGGTGTCGATGCCGAGGTCGTGCACCAGCGCGGTGTAGTTCGGGCGCGACATCTTCGGCAGGACCTTGGCAACGCCGGAGTCCTTCGCGGTGAGCGCCATGAGCAGATTCTCCTCGTCGCGCCCCGTGAGGGAGACGAAGGCATCCGCGTCGAAGATGCCCTCGGATTCGAGCAGGTCATGGTCCGTGCCGTCGCCGTGGAGGATGGTCGCCTTCGGCAGCTTCTCGGCGATCGCCATGCACTTTTCCTCGTTCTGCTCAACGATGGTGATGTGCATCCCCATGCCGTCGAGCGCCCAGGCGAGATAGAGCGCGATGCGCCCGCCGCCGATCACGCTCAGCTGGCGGATGGGCGAGGTGTCGCGGCCCATGCTGCGCAGCACGCGGGCGGTCTCGGTCGGCGTGCCGATGGCGTAAACGCGGTCGCCGGCCTGCGGGACAAAGTGGCCGTTCGGCACCAGCACCTCGCCGCCGCGCTTGGCCGCGCACAGCAGCAGCGCGTTGGGATGGAGCTTGTTGTATTCGATCAGGCTCTTGCCGGCCATGCCGTCCTGCTCGGTGATCTGGAAGCCGATGAGCTCCACGGTGCCGCGGGCGAAGCTTTCCACGCTGAACGCGGCGGGCACGCGCAGAATGCGCGCGATCTCCTGCGCGGCGGCGTATTCGGGGTTGATGATCATGTCCAGACCGATCTCGCGGCGCAGGATCGGCGCGTCGCGGAAGTATTCGGGGTTGCGCACGCGGGCGACCGTGTGCTTGGCGCCCAGCTTTTTCGCCATCAGCGAGCAGACGAGGTTCACCTCGTCGTCCGCCGTGGCGGCGATGACCAGGTCGGCGTCGCGCACACCGGCGCGCAGCAGCACGCTCGCGCACGCACCGTTGCCCTCGACGCACATGGCGTCGAGCGTGGCGTCGGCGTGCTCGATCACGGCGGCGCTCTCGTCCACCAAAATCAGGTCGTGCTCCTCGCCGACCATCTGCTGGGCAATGGCGTAGCCGACCTTGCCCAGACCGACAATGATGATCTTCATGCTTTGTTCTCCGTTCTGCCGCGCACCGCGCGGCGCGTAATAGCCTTGGTACCCGCGCGCCTCAGCCGCGCGCGGTCTTCATTTCCATCAGAACGCTGTTGAATTCCGCGCCCATGATCATCATGGTCGCCGAGAGATACAGCCACAGCAGCAGCACGATGATGGCGCCGATGGAGCCGTAGATGACGGAATAGTTCGCCGCGTTTTCCACATAAAGCGAGAAAAGCAGCGAGAGGACCATCCAGGCCGTGAGCGAAAAGAGCACGCCGGGCCAGACGTAGTGAACGCTTCGCGTCTCCTGTGCGAGGCCGTAGAGCACGGCGAGCGCGAGAAAGACGATGCAGCCGAGGAACACGAAGCGCAGCGTCGACCACAGCTCGATGAAGCCGTCGGTCAGGATGGCGCTGAAATGGAAGTAGTCCGCGCAGAGGTTCAGCACGCTGCGGCCCACCGTCACGAGCACCAGCGAGAGCAGGATCGTGAGGATCAGGCAGATGGTGTAAAGGAACACCTTGGCCTGATGGCGGAGGAACTGCGTGGGACGCCCCATGCCGTAGGCCTTGCGCACGCTCAGCAGCAGCGCGTTGGCCGCGCGCATCGGGAACCAGATGGAAAAGATCAGGCTGAAGGTCATCAGCGTCCGGCTCGATACGCGCGAAACGTAGCGCAGGTACTGGATCAGCAGGTCCAGCACCTCGGCGGGGATGATGGTGCCGAGCTGGCGCAGGAAGCCCTCAATGTCCACGGCGAAGAAGCCGACGAGGTTGCTCAGGAAGATGAGCAGCGGGAACATCGCAAAGAGCAGGTAATACGTCAGCGCTGCGCTGTCGCGGGCCACGCGGTGGTCGAAGTAGCGGCGCACGAACAGCGCCGTGCCGCGAAAAAACTGGTTGTGCATCACGCGCTCGAGCAAATCCCGCTCACCTCCGCCCTGTTTATTCTTCACGAAGCCCTATAAAAACAACAATACTATAGCACAGCAAGCCCGAAAAGGAAAGAGAAAGATTTCCGACGCGCCACAGCGAGGAAAACGGGCCGAAAAAATCGGGAAAATGCTTGACAAAGAAAGAAAATGCGCATACTATGATAAGGTAAATAAATATTCGTCCGGTAGGTAAGGCTACCATCAGGATATGGACTGCTGCCGCAGAGTCGTGGAGACACGATGCGAGGGTTTGAACAGTTGGCATCGAAACCAAGGTGCCATCTAATGCAGTTTCACCGCCTGGTGATGCTAAAGCTTGAACGGTAAGGAAGATCGCAAAGCGCGATTTTTATCATTGTCGCTCCCGCAGCCTTGGTACCGGAGGAAGGCCTGCGGGCTTTTTTTATCCCTTGGCCCGCGCCGGTCAGTTTTGGAGAAAGGAGGAACAGCGCATGATCGATTTTGAAGAACGCCGCGACGAGCTGCTGGAGGAAATAGAGGAGATGACCCGCCGAAAGCAGTATAAGGCGCTGCGCGACATTTTAGTCGAGCTGGAGCCCGCCGATATCGCAGACCTGTTCGACGATCTGCCCGAGGAGATGCTGCCGCTGCTGTTCCGCCTGCTGCCCAAGGAGCCGGCGGCGGAGCTGTTCGTCGAGCTGGAGCCGGATGTGCAGGAAATGCTCATCCGCGGCTTTTCCAACACCGAGCTCAAGGAGGTGCTCGACGAACTGTATCTCGACGACGCCGTCGATATCGTCGAGGAGATGCCCGCGGGCGTGGTCAAGCGCATTCTGAAGCACGCCGACCCCGACACCCGCAAGAGCATCAATGAGATCCTGAAATATCCCGAGGATTCCGCCGGCGCGCTGATGACGACGGAGTTCGTCGACCTCAAGCGAGACATGACGGTGGAGGACGCCCTCAAGCGCATCCGCCGCACCGGCACGGACAAGGAGACCATCAACGTCTGCTATGTGGTGGATCCCGCGCGCAAGCTGCTCGGCATCGTTTCCCTGCGCACGATCCTCCTCTCCGACGAGGACGATATCATCGAGGATATCATGGAGACGCATGTCATCTCCGTCGGCACCCTCGAGGATAAGGAGGACGTCGCCCAGACCTTCTCGAAGTACGACTTCATCGCTCTGCCGGTCGTCGATAAGGAAGACCGTCTCGTCGGCATCATCACCGTTGACGACGCCATGGACGTCATGGAGGCGGAGGCCACCGAGGATATCGAAAAGATGGCGGCCATGCTGCCGACCGACAAACCCTATCTCAAAACGAGCGTGTTCGAGACCTTCAAGTCCCGTATCCCGTGGCTCCTCCTGCTGATGGTCTCGGCGACCTTCACCGGCCAGATCATCGCGAAATTCGAGGACGCCCTCGGCGCCTGCGCTATCCTGACCGCCTATATCCCCATGCTGATGGATACCGGCGGAAACTGCGGCTCGCAGGCGAGCGTCACGGTCATCCGCGGCATTTCGCTCGATGAGATCGAGTTTTCCGACCTCCTCCGCGTCATCTGGAAGGAGATCCGCGTGGCGGTGCTCTGCGCCGCGGTGCTTAGCGCGGCGAACTTTGTCAAGCTGCTGCTGGTGGATAAGATGATTTTCGGCAATCCCATCACGATGACGGTGGCGGCGGTCATCTGCCTGACGCTGATCGTCACGGTGTTTGCCGCCAAGCTCGTCGGCTGCACGCTGCCGCTGCTGGCCAAGAAGATCGGCTTCGACCCCGCGGTCATGGCCTCGCCGTTCATCACCACGGTGGTGGACGCGATCTCGCTGGCCATCTACTTCCGCTTCGCCGCGCTCCTGCTGGGCATCTGAGTTTTCCGGCCTTGCCGCCGAATTTCCCCTTTCCAAGCGCGGCGGGGCGTGGTATTCTGTTCCTATGAAAAGCACCGTAGGGTAAGCATACCCGATTTTCAAGGAGGTATTTTTGTGGAAGAAAAGCTGCGCGAATATGCGCATCTGATCGTTTCCGTCGGACTGAACCTGCAAAGGGGGCAGACGCTCATTCTCTCATCCCCCGTGGAGTGCGCGCCGTTCGCGCGGCTGTGCGCGTCGGCGGCCTATGACCTCGGCGCGGGCGAGGTCGTGCTGAACTGGACGGACGACTATATCACCCGCGAGCGCTTCCTGCGTGCGCAGGACGCCGCCTTTGAAACGCCGCGCCCGTGGCGCAGGGCGTTCTTTACCGACTACGCCAACGAGGGCGCGGCCTATCTGCGCATCGACGCGGAGGACCCCGAAACGCTGCTGGGCGTATCGCCCGTGCGGCTCGTCGCCGCGCAGCGCACCTCGTCCGCCGAGCGTGAGACCTTTGACCGGCTCCAGATGGCGAACGGCTTTCCGTGGTGCGTCGCGGGCGCGCCCATCGCCGCGTGGGCGAGGAAGGTCTTCCCCAATCGGAGCGAGGGCGACGCGGTCGCCGCGCTCTGGGACGCGATCCTGAAAACCGTGCGCGTCACCGGCGACGGAAACGCCGAGGCGCGCTGGCGCGAGCACATCGCGCTGCTGACCGCGCGCAAGGAAAAGCTCAACGCGCTGCACTTTAAGAGCCTGCACTACACCAATTCCCTCGGCACCGACCTTACCATCGAACTGCCGGACGATCATCTCTGGGCGGCGGGCAACTCCGAAACGCCCGCGGGCGTCGGCTTCGTCGCCAATCTGCCCACCGAGGAGATCTTCACCGCACCCCTTAAAACGGGCGTCAACGGCACGGTCTGCGCGGCGCTGCCGCTGGTGAACAACGGCAGCATCATCGAAGACATCCGCTTCACCGTGAGGGAGGGCCGCATCGTTGAGGCTAAGGCCTCGCGCGGTGAGGATGTTTTGAACGCCGCCATCGCGGTGGACGACGGCGCACGCTATTTCGGCGAGGTCGCGCTGGTGCCCTACGACAGTCCCATCCGCAGCAGCGGTCTGCTGTTCTACAACACGCTCTACGACGAGAATGCCTCCTGCCACCTCGCCTTCGGCGAGGCGTACCCCGAGTGCATCGTTGGCGGTGAGCGGATGACGCGCGAGGAGCTGGACGCCCACGGGCTGAACCATTCGCTCACGCACGTCGATTTCATGGTCGGCACCGCCGACCTCTCCATCACCGGCACGACGCACGACGGCCGCGAGCTGCCGGTGTTCCGCAGCGGAAATTTTGCCCTGTAAGGGCGCAGATACAGAGAAAACGGAGGAGAACACGATGAATTTCAAGCCCATTGAAACGGACGAGAACGTCCTTGTCATGCCCGGCGCGGTGGTCTGCGGCGATGTGACCGTCGGCGAGGGCACCGCCTTCTGGTTCAACAGCGTCTGCCGCGCGGAGCTGCAGCCCATCAAGATCGGCAAGCGCTGCAACATTCAGGACTGCGCGGTGATCCACAACCTCTGCACCCTCGGCGACGATGTATCCGTCGGCCACGGCGCCATCGTCCACGGCGCGACGGTCGGCGACCGCGTGATCGTCGGCATGGGCGCCATCGTGCTCGACGGCGCAAAGATCGGTGACGACTGCATCATTGCCGCCGGCGCGGTCGTGACCGGCAAGATGGACGCGCCTGCGGGCAGCCTGCTCGTCGGCTCTCCCGCCGTGGTCGCAAAGCCCCTGAACGACAAGCAGAAGGCGTCCTGCCTGGAAAACAGCGAGCTTTACTACCGCAAGAGCGTGGAGTACCGCGCGTTCCTTGCTCAGCAGGGCAAATAAGCGCGGACGGAGAGGAGAAAACGCCATGAAAATTCTGGTCATCAACGGCGCGAACATGAACCTGCTCGGCAAGCGTGAGCCGGATATCTACGGCCGCGAGGACTACGCCGCCCTCTGCGCCCGCATCTACGCCCACGCCCAAAGCCGCGGCATCGCGGTCGAGTGCTTCCAGTCCAACCACGAGGGCGCGATCATCGACGCCATTCAGGAGGCGGACGGGATGTTCGACGGCATCGTCATCAACCCCGGTGCTTACGCGCACTACAGCTACGCCATCCGCGACGCCATCAAGGCCATCACCATTCCGGTGGTGGAGGTCCACATCTCCGACATTGAAAAGCGCGAGGAGTTCCGCCATCTCTCCGTCACCGCGCCGGTCTGCATCGCGCAGATCCGCGGTCACGGCTTCGAGAGCTACACCATGGGCATCGACCTGCTCGCGGGCGCAAAGCAGTAAAAGCAAGATCAGAGGAGCCGTTCTCCGCCGGGGGACGGCTCCCTTTCTGCAAAGCGGTATTTAGAAAAATTTCTAAATACCGCTTGACATTCCGGCGGAATGGTGCTACTCTCTATTTAGAAGTTTTTCTAAATACCACGAAGGAGGCGAGCGGCGTGGGCCTGAGTGAAACCATGAAGGCGCTGGGCGATCCCGTGCGGCGCGAGATACTGAATCTGCTCAAGGGCGGACGCATGACCGCGGGCGACATCGCGAGCCGCTTTGACATGACGGCGGCGACGGTCTCATACCACCTCGCCCAGCTCAAGAAGGCGGGACTCATTTTTGAGAGCCGCGAGAAGAACTTTATCTACTACAGCCTCAACGCCTCCGTTTTGGAGGAGGTGCTGCTGTGGTTACAGGATTTGAGGGGGGAGAAGGAATCATGAAGATAAACAAAAAAGAACTGCTGCTGACCTCGCTGGTCTGCCTGCTGCCGCTGCTTGCGGGCGTGGCGCTCTATCCGCGCCTGCCCGAAACGATGGCGACGCATTGGGGCTTTGACGGAACGGCAAACGGCTGGTCGTCGCGTGCCGCCACGGTGTTCGGCCTGCCGCTGTTTATTTTGGCGCTGCACCTCATCTGCTTTTACGCCGAGAGCCACGGGACGAACAGGAATATGAATCCTGTGCTGCGGACGGTGATGCTGTGGATCTGTCCCGCGATGTCGCTGCTTGGCAGTGCGCTCACGCTTGGCACGGGGCTGGGCTATGAAATGCACATCAGCACCGTGGTGCCGGTGTTCGTGGGGCTGCTGTTCCTTATCCTCGGCAACTATCTGCCGAAGATACGGCGGAACCGCATCATGGGCATCAAGCTGCCGTGGACACTTGCGAGCGAGGAGAACTGGACCCGCACGCACCGCGCCGCGGGCTTTACCTGGGTCGCCGCGGGACTGCTGATGCTGCTGTCTGCGCTGCTGCGCCTGCACGGGCCGACGGTGACCGTTGTTCTCCTTGCGCTGGCGGTGGGCATTCCGGTGCTGTATTCCTATCTCTACTACCGCCGCCATGAGAAGGGGGGAGCGCAATGACTGTTCCGACCTCGTCGCTCATTGCGATGGGCGCGGCTGCGGCGTTCTGCGCTCTGCTGCCCATCGGCATTCTGATTTGGTGGCGCAGGACCGAGCGTACCCGCCTGCTGCCCGCGCTATGGGGTGCGCTGACCTTTCTTCTCTTCGCACGGGGTCTGGAGATGGGACTCCACTACCTCTGCATCCTCTCCGACAATGCCGTTTCCCGCGCGATCCTGAGCAGCCCGTGGCTCTATATGCTCTACGGCGCGCTGACAGCGGGCATTTTCGAGGAGTGCGGCCGCTTTTGTATGTATAAGACCGTCATGCGCCGTTATGACGGGCGCGCCGCCGCCGTCACGGCGGGCATCGGCCACGGCGGCATCGAGGCGATATCCATTACCGCCGTGTCGCTGGCGCTGTCCCTTGTGTTTGCCCTCTGCTGGAACGCGGGCGATACGGACGCGCTTTTGAAGCTCGCCGGCAGCGCGGAGACGGCGCAGACCGTCGCCGCTTCCCTCGGCAAATACACCGTCGGCTACTGCCTGCTCGCCTGTCTCGAGCGCGTGAGCGCGATGCTGCTGCACATCTCGCTCTCCGTTTTTGTGTTTGCCGCGGCGCGGAGCCGCGCAAAGCGCGGCTATCTCGCCTTCGCCATCGGCCTGCACGCGATTTTCGATATGCCCGCCGCGCTCTACCAGTTCGGCTATGTCAAGCAGCTTTTCCCGGTCGAGCTGTGGCTTGCCGTCTGTGCGCTCTATGCGCTGCGCAGCGCCCGCAAATGCTATCTTGAGGAATGCGACGCATAAACATAAAGGAGGAAATCTGTATGGAACCCATCAAATTAGGCCGCTACCGCCACTTCAAGGGCAACGAATACGAGGTCGTCGGCCTTGCGAAGCACAGCGAAACCTTGGAGGATATGGTCGTCTATCGCGCGCTCTACGGGGAGTTCGGCTTGTGGGTGCGCCCCGCCGCCATGTGGAACGAGATCGTCGAGCGCGACGGCAAGACCTACCGCCGATTCACCTATCTCGGGGAATGACGGACTATACGCTCGTCCGTTCACGGCGGCGAACGCTCTCGATGGAGCTGAAGCGCGACGGCACGGTGGTCGTCCACGCGCCGCTGAGGCTCGGCGTGGAGAAGATCGACGCGTTTGTCACCGCGCATAAGGCGTGGCTCGCCCGCGCCCGCACCCGTCAGGCGGAACGCCTTGCCGCGCATCCCGAGCCGACAGAGGCCGAGCGCGAAGCGCTCCTTGCGCGCGCGAGGTCCGAGCTGCCGCAGCGCGTGGCGCATTGGAGCCGCGTGACCGGCCTTGTGCCGACCGGCGTGAAGATCACCGGCGCGAAAACGCGCTTCGGGAGCTGTAACAGCCGGAACAGCCTTTGCTTTTCCTGGCGGCTCATGCAGTACCCCGACGAGGCCATTGACCTCGTGGTGGTGCATGAGCTCTGCCATATCGCGCATCACGACCACGGCCCGGGCTTCTACGCCCTGCTCGGCAGTATCCTGCCGGACCACCGCGAGCGCATGAAGCTGCTGCGCGGGTGAGCGCTTTTTGTGCATATTACCCCATGCGCTTGGGTGCGGCTTTGGATGGGGATGATTCGGTAGTCTTGACTTTGAGCGGTGAGTACGGTACAATAAATGAGACGGAATATATAGCTTGAAGGAGCGTGGGTGCATGAAAAAATTGATAGCAGTGCTTTTAGCATTGGTTTGTGTGCTTGGGTCGGCAGGCTGTAATGCCACACCGAGCAGCGTTGATAAATTATCCGAAGCGGAAAATACAATCGGTGAAGCAAACCCTAAAATTGTTACTGCTGACGCGGTAACTCCGATGGCTCTTGAGGATAACTGGCTTATGCCACTTGATTTGTTTATTGATAGTGGCAATATCGAAAATAATACCGGACTGAGTGTGTCCAAAAAGCTGAATAAGGACAACGGAAAATATGTTGGTTTGTATGTAGAAAACAAGGGAAGCGGTCCCGTTGTGGCAACCATCAATGGCCGGAGTGAGGAAACCTTCGAGAAGGGTGAAAGCGGACATATTTATGTTGAAGTGACTCAAGGCCGGTTTGGTGCGGACAAAGAATATGAATTTAAAGTAGTGCCCGGCACCAATGGCGGAATGATCAATATTCACTACGAGATTGCTCAGCGAGAGTCTCGGTGATATTTTGAAGGCGGCAGGGGCAGCGCCGCTCTATGGGTAAGGACCACCGCGAACGCATGAAACTGCTGAAAGAATAAAGAGGTTGGAAAGCCATTCGGCTTTCCAACCTCTTTTCCTCTCTTGTATGTGGTGTGTCAGTCGTCCTCAAGGAGACGAAGACCCGCCGTGGCGGAGACGGGCAGGGTGAAGCAGATGGACTTCGCCTTGCTCGCCATGCCCGCGTCGCGCATGATGGCGGACATGATCTCGTTGCGCTTGTCGCGGTGGACGACGATGTAGATCATTTCCTTTTCGGCGGCAAGGGAAATGCCGAGGAATTTTTCCGCGCCCTCCATGCCGGTGCCCTTGGCGTGGATGACCGTGCCGCCCGCCGCGCCCGCGCCGCGGGCCGCGTCCATGATCAGATCGCTGTAGCCGTGGTTGGCGATGACGACCAGAAGCTCGTATTTCGTGTCCTTCATGGTGGATTCCTCCCCCTTTTGGTAGTTTTGGTGCTCGGTCAGGAATTGCAGCTCGCGCCGCCCGCCGATGGAGCTGAGCGGGACCGTAAAGGCGATGCCCATGCCGGGCACGTCGATCTGCAGCTCGCGGCGCAGGCCGCGGCGCAGCTCCTCCCATTTCTCGTCGGTGACGAAGCTCGCGAACACGCATTTGTCGCTGCGCTCGAGACCGAGGTAATTGAGCGTTTCGTTGCTCGCCGTGCCGAGAGCCAGCGAGATGAACTGCACCGGCACCTGCCGCTCACGGTAAAACGAGAGGAAGGTCGTGAGCTTGCTGCGCTCGGTGATGGTGACCATCATGGATAATTCACTCATGCACTGCCCTCCTTACAGGTCGATGATGGCGAGGTCGTCCAAGGCGAACGCATCGCCGGAGACCGCGGGGGCGGGAGCCACTGCACCATGCTTTGTGCGCAGACGGTAAATGAGACCCAAGCCCTGAATGGTGATGAGCGGCGTCATGGCGACCATGGCGACCACGCCGAAGGCGTCGGTGACGATATTGCCGCCGACCGCCGAGCACGCGCCCATCACAAAGGGCAGCAGGAAGGTCGTCGCCATGGGGCCCGAGGCCACGCCGCCGGAGTCGAACGCGATGGCGGTGAAGAGCTTCGGCACGAAGAACGAGAGCGCGATGGCAACGGCGTAGCCCGGCACGAGCAGGTAAAAGATGGAAATGCCGGTCAGCACGCGGATCATCGCAAGACCGACCGAGACGGCTACGCCGATGGAGAGCGAATGCTTCATCGCGCTGCCCGGGATCGCGCCGTCGGTCAGCTCCTCGACCTGCCGCATGAGAACGTAGACCGCCGGCTCGGCCATGACGATGAAGTAGCCGATGAGCATACCGATGGGAATGATGATCCAGTTGCAGGAAAGTCCCGCGATGACGCTGCCGAGGTAGTTGCCCGCGGGCATGAAGCCGACGTTCACGCCGGTGAGGAAAATGACGAGCCCGAGGTATGTATACGCAAGGCCCACGCCGATGCGGATGAGCTGCTTGCGCTCGAGATGCAGGGAGACAAGATCGAACACCGCGAAGAATGCTGCGATGGGGAGAAGTGAGACGGCGATCTCCTTGAAATACGTCGGGAAGGCGACGAAGAAGAGCTGCCAGAGCGCGGCGCTGTCGCCGATCTCGGGGATGACGACGGGGGTGTAGCTGCCGCCGTCCGGATGGAAGATGAGACTCAGGATGAGCACCGCGAGAATGGGGCCGATGGAGCAGAGCGCGACAAGACCGAAGCTGTCGTTCGCGCTGTGCTTATCGCTTCGGATGGCGGAAACGCCGACGCCCATCGCCATGATGAACGGCACGGTCATCGGGCCGGTCGTCACGCCGCCGGAGTCGAACGCCACGGCAAGGAAATCCTTGGGCACGAACATGGCGAGAACAAAGACCACGATGTAGAAGCCCACCAGCATCGTGTTGAGCGGGACGGAGAGCAGCATACGCAGCATGGCGAAGCAGAGAAACAATCCCACGCCGACCGCCACGGTGACAATGAGCACCATATTCGGCACGGCCTGCACCTGATTGGCGAGCACCTGCAGGTCCGGCTCGGAAATGGTGATGAGAAAGCCCAGCAGAAAGCCGAGCGTCAGCATGATGCCGACCCTGCGCGTCTTGGTGATGCACGCGCCCACGCGCTCGCCCATCGGCGACATGGCCAGCTCCGCGCCGAGGGAGAAGAACATCATGCCCACCACCAGCAGCACCGCGCCGAAGAGGAACGCCATCAGCACGCTCGTCGGGAGCGGGGCGATGGTGAAGCTCAGGATCAGCACGATGGCGAGGATGGGCAGCACCGTGGCAAGCGATTCCTGTAATTTTTCGTTGAGTTTGCTGCGATACAAGGCAAAAGCTCCTTTCCGGATATAGTCCTATCATACCGTAGTATAGCATGGAAAAGTGTTACAATTGTGTTAAGATTGGCCGCTTTGGGCATTTCACCGCGGCTGCATAAAACGCCCGCCTTCGCGCGAAGGGCGCTGAAACGTAAATTTCTCTTGTTATTCTCCCCGGTATCGTATATAATACCATTGATTACGCAATGACGGAAACGATTTTCCAAACGCAGCTTTGCAGAAAGGATGCGCGAATATGATAGAACTGAAAAACGAAAAGGGCAGCGTCTTCGTGAGCGACACCGCGCTCTCGAGCATCACCGGCGCGGCGGCGACGAGCTGCTTCGGCGTGAAGGGCATGGCCTACCGCTCCATGACGGACGGCATCGTCCACCTGCTGCGCCGCGAGGCGATGAGCAAGGGCGTCCACATCACGCAGCACGACGACCATGAGATCTCCATCGAGCTGCACATCGTCGTCGAGCACGGCGTGAACATTTCGGCGGTCTGCCAGGCCATCATCGGTCAGGTGCGTTACCTTGTCACCGAGAATACCGGCGCGGTCGTGCGCGGCGTGAATGTCTGCGTCGACAGCATGACCATGTAAACAAGAGGAGGAACCTTTCCTATGCACGATACCATTACCGGGCCTGTTTTCCAGGAGATGCTGATCTTCGGCGCGGCCTCGATCGCCAAGGAAAAACAGAGCATCAACGATCTCAACGTTTTCCCCGTGCCGGACGGCGACACGGGCACCAATATGAGCCTGACCATGTACGCCGCGGCGCAGGAGCTGCAAAAGCGCAGCCCCGCGACCGTGGATCTTGCCTCGTCCATCACCGCCAGCGCTCTGCTGCGCGGCGCGCGCGGCAACTCCGGCGTCATTCTCTCGCTGCTCTTCCGCGGAATGTCCAAGAGCCTCAAGGGCTGCGTCACCGCGGACGGCTGCACCTTTGCCGCCGCCATGCAGGAGGGCGTGAGCGCTGCCTACAACGCGGTGATGAAGCCTGCCGAGGGCACGATCCTCACCGTCTCCCGCCTCGCCGCAGACCGCGCGATGGCGGCCAGCGCCGAGAAAAACAGCGTAGAGTACGTCATTGAGCAGGCCATCGCACAGGGCGAGGAGACGCTGCGCCAGACCGTGGATATGAACCCCGTGCTCAAGAAGGCCGGCGTCGTGGACGCGGGCGGCAAGGGCTTCCTTGTGATCCTGAAGGGAATGCTCGCGGCGCTGCGCGGCGAGACCATGCCCGCGCTCGAGACCGAGCACGCCGCGCGCGACAAGGCGGACTTCGCCTCCGTCGGCGACGAGGACATCACCTTTGCCTTCGACACCGTGTTCATCGTCCGCCGCATCGACGACCGCTCCATCGAGCCGTTCCGCGAGTTTTTGAACAGCATCGGCGACAGCCTTGTGATCGGCGAGGACGATGAGGCGTTCAAGGTCCACGTTCACACCGACACCCCGGGCGTCGCGCTCACCGAGGCGCAGAGATACGGCACGCTCGAGCTTGCCAAGATCGAGAATATGCGCACGCAGGCCGAGGACCTTGCCGCGGGCCGCAAGGCGCAGAGCACCGACGATCTGGAGGAGGACGGCCACGACCATGCCGCTCCTGCACCGCAGCCGCAGGAGCTCAAGCCCTTCGGCTTCCTCGCCGTGTGCGCGGGCGACGGCCTCGCCGCCGTGTTCGCTGACCTCGGCGCGGACGGCATCGTGAACGGCGGACAGACCATGAACCCCTCCACCGAGAGCATCCTGACCGAGGTCGAGAGGATCGCGGCGGAGACGGTCTTTGTGCTGCCGAACAACAAGAACATCGTCATGGCCGCGCAGCAGTGCGCGGGCCTGAGTGAAAAGAAGGTCATCGTCATTCCGACCGCGACCGTGCCGCAGGGCATCAGCGCGATGATGGCGGTCGATCCCGACGAGACGGACGCCGCGGCCATCGAGCAGGCGATGAACGCCGCCGCCTCTGCGGTCACCACGGCGCAGATCACCTACGCCGCGCGCAACAGCGAGTTTGACGGCTTCGCCATCCGCGAGGGAGACTACCTTGCGCTGCTCGAGGGCAAGCTCTTTGACACGGACACCAGCATCGGCGCGGTGCTCGAAAAGCTCGCCGCCGAGGCGGACAGCCGCGGCGCGGAGTTCGTCAACCTCTTCTACGGCTCCGACGTGAGCGAGGAGGATGCACGGAAGGCCGGCGAGCAGTTCGGCCGGCTCTGCCCGGGCGCGGAGATCAATGTGGTCAGCGGCGGTCAGCCGGTGTACTACTATATCATTTCGATGGAATAAGCACAAAAAGGAACAGGAGGGAAAGGCCGCGGCCTTTCCCTCCTTTGCTACATCACGCCCGAAAGCAGACACAGCATGGTGTTCGCGTGGCGGTATTCGTCCTGCGAAAACGCCAGCAGGAGCTGCTGTAAGCAGGGGTCGAGCGTTTCCTGCGAGGCGCGGCGATAGTTGAAGCCGCCGCAGACCTCCTCGTGATACCGCTCCCGCAGTGCGGCGCAGTAGCCGTCGCAGCGCAGCGGAGGATAGCAGATCGCGGGGCAATAGCGCTCGCCCGTGATGAGATAGACTGCGGCGAGAAGACGCCGGGCGTGCCTCCCCTCGTCCGACGCGATGGCGCGGAACACCTGCCGCACCTCCGCCGTCGGCGCGCGCCGCGCGAGGAAAAGATAGGTCCTCCGGTCGGCGAGCTCCTCGCGGATGAAGCCCTGCAGCACCTCCAGCGACTCCAGCGCCGCCGTGCCCATGCAGCAGGGGTCCGCCTGCGCGCCCGGGAGCGTCAGCTCGGCGTTCCGCTCGGCGGCGCTCAGACCGTCGCCGGACGTGTCGGCAGCCATTGCCGCCGCGGCACGGACGTCGGGATAGGGGTCCAGCGTCGGGTCCACCCGCTGCCAGACGCGCGCACAGCGCCGGTAATCGTATGCGGCGTTCTGCGCCGCGGACAGCTCGTTTTCCATAGATCGGTCCCTCCTCGTTTTTCTTTCCTATCCTATGCGGGGCGGGCTCGTCACTTTTCATTGATTTTTTTTGCAAAAGCTGGTAAACTATATAGCGTTTTGATATTCCGGGTGATTTTTTGCGGAGAAAGCGGCAAAATGTGGCATTTGCAACTTTCTGTTTCTCCGGAAAGCGGTATACTTCAGATAAACTCCAGGGCAAGCAGGAGGAACTTTCATGTTAGAGCTCAAGAACATATGCTACACCGTCTCCACGCCGGAGACCGGTGAGCAGACCATTTTGAAGGACATCAGCGTCACCATTCCCGACGGCAAGCTCATCGTCTTTACCGGCCCCAACGGCGGCGGCAAAACGACGCTCGCCAAGGTCATCATGGGCCTCGTCACGCCGACGAGCGGTCAGATCCTCTGGAACGGCGAGGACATCACCGCCCTCGACATCACGGCGCGCGCGAAGCGCGGCATCAGCTACGGCTTCCAGCAGCCCCCGCGCTTCAAGGGCATCACCGTGCGCGACCTGCTCACCATCGCCAGCGGCGACAGTAAGCTCAGCAAGGACAAGTGCTGCCGCTACCTCACGCAGGTCGGCCTGTGCGCGAACGACTATCTCGACCGCGAGGTGGACGTCTCCCTCTCGGGCGGCGAGGTCAAGCGCATCGAGATCGCGACGCTGCTCGCGCGTCATTCCGCGCTGATGATCTTCGACGAGCCCGAGGCCGGCATCGACCTGTGGAGCTTCGCCCGCCTGACCGAGACCTTTGAGCAGCTCCACCGTGAGCACACGGCGAGCATGATCATCATTTCCCATCAGGAGCGCATCATTCAGCTCGCCGACGAGATCATCGTGGTCGGCGGCGGCGAGATCAGGCACCGCGGCACGACCGAGGAGATCTTCCCCCTCATCATGGCCGATACACTCGGCTCCTGCCCCGTGCTGAACCGCTGAGAAAGGAGAGACGAAAGTATGCTGACCGAAATCGACTCCCGTCTGCTGGAAAAGATCGCCGACCTCACGGGCAAGCCCGTCGGCGCGTTCAACATCCGTAAGGACAGCGGCTGCGAGGCCCGCCAGTCCACCGAGCATATTGAGATCGTCCCCCAGCTGGAGGGCAAGAGCGGCATCATCATCCGCATCAAGCCCGGCACGAAGGGCGAGCAGTGCCACATCCCCGTCATCATCAGCAAGACCGGCCTTTCCGAGATGGTCTATAACGACTTCTACATCGGCGAGGACTGCGACGTGGACATCGTCGCCGGCTGCGGCATCCACAACTCCGGCTGCGATGAGAGCCGCCATGACGGCGTACACACCTTCTACGTCGGCAAAAATTCCCACGTCCACTACTCCGAGAAGCATTACGGCGAGGGAGACGGCAACGGCAAAAACGTTATGAATCCCCAGACCATCGTGTATCTGGAGGAGGGCGCGAGCATCCAGATGGAGACGGTGCAGATCCGCGGCATCGACTCCACCAAGCGCTACACGAAGATCGTCTGCGGCAAGGACGCCGAGGGCGTCGTCACCGAGCGCCTGCTCACCCACGGCCATCAGGAGGCCACGAGCGACATGGAGATCGTGCTCGACGGCGAAAATTCCCGCGGGCGCGTCATTTCCCGCTCCGTCGCGCAGGACGAGTCCAGCCAGCTCTTCTATCCCCGCATGGTCGGCAACGCGAAGTGCTTCGGTCATGTGCAGTGTGACTCCATCATCATGGGCAGCGCGAAGATCCGCTCCATTCCCGAGATCGCGGCGAACTCCACGGACGCCCAGCTCATTCACGAGGCCGCCATCGGCAAGATCGCCGGCGACCAGCTCCTCAAGCTCCAGACCCTCGGCCTGACCGCCGAGGAGGCGGAGGATACCATCCTCAAGGGCTTCCTCGCGTAAGAAGACATAAAAAAGGAACGCGGCTGCTGTGCAGCTGCGTTCCTTTTTTATGCGCGGTGCGCTTACTCTTGGACGGGAGCCTCGGCAGGCGCTTCAGTGGGCGCCTCGACCGGTGCTTCGGCGGGAGCGGCCTCGGGAGCGGCTTCGGTGACGTCGGCACATTCGGCCTCGACGGGCGCATCCTCACCCTGCAGCGCGGCGATCTTCGCCTGGCTGGCGCGGATGGCGGCGACGATGTCGGCGACCGCCTCGGGAGCCTCGCCCTTGAGCTCGGAAACATACCACTCGCCGATGGCGCGGTAGTTCTTCTCAATGGCGCGCTGCTCGCCGGCGATGGCGACGTTGGTCTTGACGGTGTCGGCGGCGTCCTGCGCCTTCTCGCTGGCGATGGCGGCGACCTCCTTGCCCTTTTCGGCCGCGGCAAACGCGACGTCCTGTACCTTCCTGCTCAGATCCTCAAAAAATGCCATGATCTTCTTCTCCTTTCTATTATGCGGGGTTTTCCTGTTGCCCCTATTATACGCGCACACCCTCGCGCTTGCAAGCGGAGAAATGTACGAGAATGTAAATATTTTGTGTCCGTTATCCGAATCGTTCGGCACATTTCATGCCTTTTCGATCCAGCCGCAGGCGCAGCTCACCGCGCGCTTCCACAGCCGGTATTTTTCATCGCACTCGGCCTGCGCCCGCTCGGGGGAGAACACGCGGTCGCTCACGCGCAGGGCGCGCACCTCGTCCGTGCTCTGCCAGAAGCCGACGGCAAGGCCCGCCAGCGCCGCCGCGCCGAAGGCGGTCGTTTCCACCATTTTCGGGCGGTCCACCGGGATGCGCAGCAGGTCGGACTGGAAGCGAAGCATCACGTCGCTTACGCTCGCCCCGCCGTCCACGCGCAGCACGGTGATCTCGCAGCCTGCGTCCTGCCGCATGGCGTTCATCAGGTCGGTCACCTCGAAGGCGATGGCCTCGAGCACCGCGCGGGCAATGTGGGCGCGCGTCGTCCCGCGCGTCACGCCGACGATGCAGCCGCGCGCGTACATATCCCAGTACGGCGCGCCGAGGCCGGTGAAGGCGGGCACGAGATAGACACCTCCCGCGTCCGGCACGCTCTCGGCAAGAAGGTCGCACTCATGCGAGGTGCCGATCAGCCCCAGCTCGTCGCGCAGCCATTGGATGGCGCTGCCGGCGTTGAACACGCTGCCCTCAAGCGCGTAGATCGTTTTTCCGCCGAGGCTCCACGCCACCGAGGTCACAAGGCCCGCGCGCGAGCGCACGGCGCGCCCGCCAACGTTCATCAGCGTGAAGCAGCCGGTGCCGTAGGTGTTTTTCGCCTGCCCGCGTTCGTGGCAGCCCTGCCCGAAGAGCGCCGACTGCTGATCGCCCGCCGCGCCGCAGACCGGAATGCCCGCGAGCGCCTCCAGCCCCTCGATGCCGGGCACGACCGTGCCATAGATCTCGCTGTTGGAAACGGGGCGGGGGAGCAGGCACATGGGGATACCGAGGAGCCGGCACAGCTCCTCGTCCCATGTGAGCGTGTGGATGTTGAAGAGCATTGTGCGGCTGGCGTTGGAGTAGTCGGTCACATGGGCGGCCCCGCCGGTGAGACGCCAGATGAGCCACGTTTCCACCGTGCCGAAGAGCAGCTCGCCGCGCTCGGCGCGCTCCCGCGCGCCGGGAACGTTGTCGAGCAGCCATTTGAGCTTCGTGCCGGAGAAGTAGGCGTCGATGACCAGACCCGTCTTCTCCGCGATCGTCTCCGCCATGCCCGGCGTTTCCTTGAGCTTATCGCAGATGCCCGCCGTGCGGCGGCACTGCCAGACGATGGCGTTGTACACCGGCTCACCGGTCGCCTTGTCCCACAGGATCGTCGTCTCGCGCTGGTTCGTGATGCCGATGCCCGCGATGCGCGCGTCCGGCCCGAGCTTGCGGAGCGCCTGCGCGGCCACGCTGCGCTGGCTCTCCCAGAGCTCCAGCGGGTCGTGCTCGACCCAGCCGGGCTGCGGGTAGTGCTGGGGAAAGGTCTGCTGCGCCATCGCGGCGACGCGGCCGCTGCGGTCAAAGAGAATGGCGCGGGAGCTGGTCGTGCCCTGGTCGAGCGCAAGAATGAAACTGCCCATAATTACCCCCTGTTATTTCCAAAAGCGATGTGGTATACTAAGGCAGCACAGTGAAAGCGGCGCTGCCCTGAGATCACCCGTTTTTCGGATTATACCATACAAAGGAGCCTTGCGCTATGGAGAATCGAAAAGAATTTACCTTTCCCTCCGCCGACGGAAGGACGGCCATCCACGCGGTCGAATGGCATCCGGAGAGGGAACCGGCCGGTGTTTTGCAGATCGCGCACGGCGTGGCGGAGTACGCGCTGCGCTACGAGCCGTTCGCGCGCTTTCTGAACGCGCACGGCTTCCTGGTCGTGGCGAACGACCACCTCGGCCACGGCGAGTCGGTCGCCGAGGGCGCGCCGCGGCTCTACTTCGGCGAAAAGGGCAGCTGGCAGCACGTCGTGGACGATATGTACACGCTCCGCTGCCGGACCGGCGAAGCCTATCCGGAGCTGCCGTACTTTATCATGGGTCACTCCATGGGCTCGTTCCTCACACGCACCTACCTCATCCGCTATCCCGGCACGGTCAAGGGCGCGATCCTGATGGGCACGGGGCAGAATCCCGACGCGATGCTCGTCGGCGGCAAGGCGCTCGCAAGCGTACTGGCAAGGAAGGCCGGGCGCGAGAACGTGAGCGACGTCGTGGAAAAGCTCGCCTTCGGCGCCTACAACAAGGCCTTTGCGCCTAACCGCACGGGCTACGACTGGCTGAGCGTGAGCGAGGAAAACGTGGACGCCTACATCGCCGATCCGCTCTGCGGCGGCATGGCGAGCACGGGGCTGTTCCTCGAGCTGCTTGGCGGCATGGCGTTCATCAAGAAGCCCGCCAACCTGCGGCACATGAACATGGCGACGCCCGTGCTCTTCATCTCCGGCGACCGCGACCCCGTGGGCGGCATGGGCAAGGGCGTGCGCGCGGCTTACGATAGCTTCCGCCGCGCCGGTGTGCGCGACGCGGAGCTGAAGCTCTATCCCGGCCTGCGCCACGAGATATTGAACGAGGACTGCCGCGCGCAGGTCTACGACGATCTGTGGGAGTGGATCGAGCGGCATAACGGTTAAACGAAAAGCGCGGGCACAGCCCACGCTTTTTTCTATGCCGTCCGGTATTTCCGCCGCAGGCGGCTCGGGGCGAGCAGGTCAATGTCGCCCCAGCGCAGCAGCACGCCGGTGCTCCACAGCGCGTCGATGCCGAGGCAGAGCAGCACGGTGTTCGTCACGGCGGACGGAATGCCAGCGGCGAGAGCCGCCAGCGCGGGCTGCACGAGGCGCACGGCGAGCGCACCGAGCACGCCCCACGCGAGCGAGAACGGCAGACAGATACGGCCGTTGACGTCCGTTTTTGTCGCGCTGTAGTCCCAGAAGCGCACGCCGAGCACGGCGTCGCAGAAAAGATGGACGGCGTATTCCGCCGTCGTTGCGGTGATGCTGCAGAGCAGCGCGAGCTCCCAGAGCGGGCCGATGCGATCCGCGCCCAGCGCGAGCACGGCGCACATTGCAAGACCGTACACGGGGCAGACGGGCGCGAGCAGAAAGCCCTTCCGCACGCGGTGCTCCGCGTGCGTGAGAGCCGCGAAGAGCTTTTCGAGCAGATAGCCCAAAAAGCCGTAGCCGAGAAAATACCAGAAATACGCCATCGCGTCCGTTCACCTCCTGCACCGCAGTTTGCCCGCTCGAAACGGAAAAATGCGCCGCCGCGGCGTTGCAAAGAATGGAAAAACGTGATACCATAGGCGGCAGAAGGGAAAAAGGGAGGACGAGCTATGGCGGACCGTTGGGAGGAACTGGAAAAGCGCTGTCAAAACTGCCGTGAGTGCTCGCTGTGCGAAACGAGGACGAATGTGGTCTTCGGCGACGGCAGCCGCACGGCGGAGATAATGTTCGTCGGCGAGGGCCCCGGCGCGCACGAGGACGAGCAGGGCGTGCCCTTTGTCGGCAAGGCGGGGCAGCTGCTCGACGATATGCTCGCCATCATCGGTCTCGACCGCACGATGGTCTACATCGCGAACATCGTCAAGTGCCGCCCACCGCAGAACCGCGATCCGCTCGGCGTGGAGCAGGACGCCTGCATCGGCTATCTGCGCGAGCAGGTGACGCTGCTGCGCCCGAAGCTGATCGTCTGCCTCGGCCGCATCGCGGCGATGCGCCTGATCCGCGAGGACTTCAAGATCACGCGCGAGCATGGGCAGTGGGTGAAAAAGGGCGGCTTTGAGCTCATGGCGATGTACCATCCCGCGGCGCTGCTGCGCGATCCCACGCGGCGGCCCGACGCCTTCGAGGACCTGATGAGTCTGCGCGAAAAGGCCCGCGCGGTGTGCGAGCACACGCCGCTGCCGGAAAAGCTGTGAGAATGAGAAGAAAAAGCGAGACGTGTCACGCCTCGCTTTTTGTTTCTTCCTTGACCGTTCCGTCGGCCTTGGCCAGCAGAAAGACCGCCAGCAGGATGCAGAAAATGCCGATGCCCAGCCGCACGGTCAGCACCTCGTGGTAGACGAGAATGCCGATGACCACGCTCGTGAGCGGCTCAAAGGTCGAGAGCATGGACGCGCTCTGCGCGCCGATGAAGCGGTTGCCGAGCTGGAACAGCAGCGACGCCGCGGTGGACACGCAGCAGTAGAGCGCGAGCGCGCCGCGCGTGAAGGCGGTGGAGGGCCAGACGAATTCGCCCATCGCAAGCGTGATGCCGCCGACGAGCACGGCGGAAAAGACGCACAGCCAGAAGGCGAGCTTGAACGGCGCCATCGTCACCAGCCCGCTGGAGTTGAGATGCACGATGTAGTATGCCCACGCCACGCCCGAGGCGAGCGCGAGGAATATGCCGTAGGCGCTCACATCGCCACCGGGGGTGTAGAAGCACAGAATGCCGGCAAAGCACAGCGCGCAGCAGACGAGCTTGCGGCGGTTCGCCCTTTCGTAGCGAAAGGCGATGCAGGCGACGACCACCAGCACGGGATAGACGAAGTGCAGCGTGGTGGCAAGGCCCGAGGCGAGGTAGTTATAGGACGCAAAGAGCAGCGGACCGATGAGCCCGTAGCCGATGCAGCAGATCAGAATATCCTTGAGCTCCTGCCGGCTCAGGCGCAGCTTTTCGCGCACGCTGCCGTTTCCGCTGCATACAAGAAGAATGAAAAAGATCACGATGCCGGCGGCAAGACGGGCGAAGGTCTGCGTGAGCGAATTGCAGCCACCGACGTTGATGGTTTTGGAAAAGAGCGGGTTCAGACCGTAGAGGACCGCGGACAGAACGGTCAGAAAAATTCCCCTTGCCTGCATGGCTTTTGCCTCCGTTTTTCTTGCTGTTATTGGGGCATTATACGACGCGGAAAGGGGAAAAGCAACGGGTTGTTAACAAGTTAAAGTGACATTTTTCATCGGCGCGGAGCCGTCAAAGCCATGGCGCAAGCGCCGCGCGCCAGCGCTCCGTGAGCGCCTGCACGGACGAGCGCGCGTTGGCGGGACTGGTGGAGGGCAGAGCCTCCGCCTTTCCCCATACGGCCTCGTCGTACCGGCGGTAAAAGCGGTAGGCCGTGCCGCCGTTGCAGAAGATGCGGCGGACTGGCGCGGCGTCCAGAATGCGCGAGAGGTCGTTTGGCACCACGTTCGTGATGCTCGCGTCGGACGAGCCGGCAATGTCGCAGGAGGCGATGACGTCCCACAGCGCGACGCCATGGCGCAGGAGCAGGGACTTCTTTTCCGCCGCCGTCTGCGGCGCCTCCTCGCCGAGCACGGCGGCGAGCACACGCCAGAAGCGGTTTTGCGGATGGCCGTAGAAAAACGCCGCCTCGCGCGACTTCACCGAGGGAAAGGAGCCGAGGATCAATATTCTGCTGTTTTCGTCGTATACCGGCGCGATGGTATGGAGCTGCGGCTGCTTTTCCATGGCGGTCCCTCCCTGCTTTCTCGCGGCTATCGTACCACGGCGGTGGAGAAAAAACAAGCGGGCGCGGCGGAAACCACCGGAGGAGGGGCGAGAGCCCCTCCTCCTTTCAAACGAGCGGCAAGGCAAGGTCATGCCGCCGCGCGTCTGAAGGGTATCATGTGCGGAAATCCGCAAAAAATACGCTTTGCCATTTCCGCAGGATGTGCTACAATAGGTTCATTCTTATCTTTTGCCCGCGGGAGGAGCCGCCATGCAGCCTTTGGCACATTTTAAGACCATCACGCATCATCGGCACCTGGTGTGCAGATACTGCTTTCGTCTCGGCCTTTACCGGCAGGGACTGCTGCACGACCTGAGCAAGTACGCGCCCTGCGAGTTCTGGCGCGGCGCGAAATATTACCAGGGCTACCGCAGTCCGAACGACGCCGAGCGCAAGCAGAACGGCGTGAGCCTTGCCTGGCTGCATCACAAGGGACGCAACCGCCATCACTTCGAGTATTGGATCGACTACTGCATCGGGGAGGACGGAAAGCCTTACATGGGCGGGTGCAAAATGCCGCTGCGCTACGTCGCCGAGATGTTCTGCGACCGCATCGCGGCGTGCAGGACCTACCTCAAGGACAAGTACACCGACGCCGCGCCGTATGACTACTATATCCGCTCGAAGAGCCATATCCTCATCCACCCCGAGACGAGCGACGCCATCGAGGCGATGCTGCGCGTGCTCCGCGACGAGGGCGAGGACGCCGCGTTCGCCTACGTTCGCGGCCTGCTGCGGGAGGAAAAGGAAAGAAAATAGGCAAAAACCGCTTTTTCCGCGTTTTCTCCCTTGCATTTTCTCGTTTACAGGAGTAAACTATTTATCGAATTTTGCAATAGGACGGACACAACTGCTATGAGCCACCCCTACAAAACGAGGTCGGGCGGGGCGACGGTCACCATTTTTGTGCCGTATGACTGCCGCAATCACTGCCCTTTCTGTATCAATAAAAAGGAATATGCCGACTGCACCGGCTTCAGCGTCGAGGCGATTCTGAGGTCCATTGCCGTGATGGACGCCATCACGCCAGAGTGCGACTTCGTTTTCACCGGCGGTGAGCCGTTCGCCCAGCTGGGCGACCTGCAGCGGATGCTCGACGCGATCCCCGGGACGCACAAGGTGTATATCAACACCACGTTCCCCGTGCAGCCCGGCTGCAGCGCGGAGGAGATGATCGACTTCACCCGCCGCAACGCGGACAAGATTACCTGCATCAACGTTTCGCGCCATCTGCAGCGCTACGTCGAGGAATCGCCCGACGAGGTCGTGGCCGCTATCGCCACGCCCAAGCGCATCAACTGCGTGCTCTACAAGAACTATCCCGCGGACAAGCTCACGGAGTATGTCGAGCGCTGGCGGAAGTACAATATTCCCATCCAGTTCCGTTACGACTACACCGAGACTACGCCCGAGAACCTCTATGAGGAGGAACACGACAAAATTTTGCAGGACCTCAAAAAGCAGTTCACCTATAAGGGACTCGACGGCTGCCGGATGCGCAACGGCTTCCATTTCGAGTACAAGGGCCTGCACATGACCTACCATAAGACCCTGCCCTATTCCACCATCGTGGAGACCGGCGAGGACGGCGTGACCTACGATATTCTCTACGACATTCTCATCAAGCAGAACGGCGACCTGCACTCCGACTGGACGAATGTGCCGCTCGACGTGGAGAAGTACCGCAGGGTCGTCTTTGAGCCTTATGACCTCAAGGTCCTTGACGGCGTCGTTGATTTCTGAGACCGGATGAAAAAGCTCCGACCGTGAAAACGGCCGGAGCTTTTTTGCGTGAAAATGGGCTTACCGCGGCGGCTGCGCCGTAACAGCGTCCCGCCGCATCTCGCGCAGCACAGGCACGCTGACGCACAGCGAGGCGGCGAGGAAGAAGACCAGGCCGATCATGCGGTTGACGCTGATGGTCTCGCGGAAGCAGACCACCGCCAAAAGCGTTGCCAGAACGGGCTTGATCAGATAGACGAAGGAGGCCTCGGTCGCGGAGGTGTATTCCGTGATCTTGGCGGTGAGCAGAAAGCCGAAGGCGGCGCAGAAGATGCCGACGTAGCACAGCAGCAGCGCGGACCTGAGCGTGAAGCCGGCGAAGAACGGCACATCGGCGAAAATGTCCAGCCCGAGACTGCGGTAGAGCGCGCCGACGGCGGGGATGTGACCGAGCAGCAGGAGCGCGAGCAGCTCCAGTCCGCCGAGGACCATGTTAAAGGTCGTGATGACCAGCCCGCCGAGCCGCGGGATGCGCAGCTTGCAGAGTGTGCCGTACATGGCGAAGAGAACGGTCGCCGTGAGGATCTCCGCGAAGCCGCGCGGACTGACCTCGAGCTTCGCGGGGTTGAGGATGAAGAGAATGCCGATCAGCTCGACGCCGATGGCAATGAGGTGGTTCCGTTTCAGTGGCTCGTGCAGGATCAGGTGCGCGGCGGCGAGGGCAAAGACAGGGTTGCCGGAGTAGATGATGGAGGTCGCCGAGGCGTCCATGTGCAGCACGGCCATCTGGAGCAGCGACATGTGCAGCGTGACCGTCAGAAAGCCGAGCAGGGCAAAGTAGCTCCAGTCGGAGCGGGTGAGGCGAATGGCGTTCCGCCGCAGGCTGCGCAGGGCGAAGGGCAGCAGAAAGAGCGCGCCGATGAGCACGCGCTCGACCGTGATCTGCATGGGCGCGAAGACGCCGCCGAGCCCCTTGAGCGCGACCTCGGTGGTGGAGTAGATCATGGCGGCGAGCAGAATATAAAGATAGCCGCGTTTCCGGTTCATGGCGTCGTTCCTCCGTTTCCTGTGATGGAGCACCGCCCATTGTATGCTCACACTCCGAAAAAAGCAAGAAAGAAGTGCTGCTTCCCGCGGGAAACAGCACTTCTTTTGGTATGCGTTTGAAGGCGAGGGTGCTTGCCTTACTTGACGGCGGTCTTCTTGCTCTCCCACTTGGTGACGCAGAGCGCGCAGGAGATGTCGCCGGTGATGTTCAGGCAGGTGCGGCCCATGTCGAACAGACGGTCCACGCCGTAGATGATCATGATCATATCGACGGGGATGTTCATGGCCTGGAGCACCATAGCCAGCATGATCATGCCGGCGCCGGGCGTGCCGGCGGTGCCGATGGAGGCGAGGGTCGCGGTGACAACGATGGTGACCATCTGGCCGAGGGTCAGCGTCATGCCGCAGCAGGTGGCGAGGAAAATGGTGGCGACGCACTGGTAGATGGCGGTGCCGTCCATGTTGATGGTCGCGCCGAGGGGGATAACAAAGGAGGAAATATCATTCTCCGCGCCGAGGTCCTCGGAGCACTCCATGCTCAGGGGAATGGTCGCGGCGGAGGAGGTGGAGGTGAAGGCGAAGATCATAGCCGGGGACGCCTTCTTGAAGAAGGTGATGGGATTGATGCCCGCGAACGCCTTGGCGGAGACGGAGTAGCAGAGGACCGCGTGGACGATGTAGCCAAGGTAGGCGCAGCCGAGGACGATGCCGAGGGAGCCGAGGATCTCGGGACCCTGCGTGGCAACGACCCAAGCCATCATGGTGAACACGCCGATGGGGCTGAGAGAAATGATGAAGGCCATCACGCGCTCGATGACCGCGTAGAGGGAGGTGACCATATCCTGCGCGAGCTTGCCCTTTTCTCCTGCCGTGAGGATGCCGCCGCCGAGAAGAATGGCGATGACGATGACCTGAAGCATATTGGAGGTGCGGAAGGACTCCCAGAGGTTACTGGGGAAGATGCCGATGAGGGTATCCATGAAGTTGGCGCTGGTGGCCTTCTCCCAGACCTGGCCGTCAACGAGCTGGAGGGTGGGGAAGAGGCCGGCGTTGTTGAAGATGTTGGCGAACACAAGGCCGATCACGCAGGCGACGGCGGTGGTGACGAGGAAGTACGCCACGGTCTTCCAGCCGACGGAGCCGACCTTCTTCATGTCGCCCATGGAGACGATGCCGTCGATCATGGACAGCAGGACAACGGGAACAACGATGAACTTGAGGAGGTTGACGAAGATGGTGCCGAAGGGCTTGAGGTAGTTGGTCGTGATCTCGGGCTTACCCATAAAGTAGAAGGCAAGGCCGACCACGATACCGAGCAGCAGAGCAATGAAGATCTGTGCCGGCAGACTGAGTTTTTTCTTTTCCATAATATACACTCTCTCCTAAAATTTCTCCTATAAACGGCAGCTTATAGATGCGATTTATAAGAGTTTTTACATTTTACCGCATCTGAACATATTTTGCAAGACCGGGCGCAGGAAAACTTTCATTTTGAGCAATTTCGACAAAGCTATCCGAAAAAGCGGGAAGCGAATGCGGAAAAATATTTTTGCGTGACCACTTGCAATGTGCGCCGCTTTTTTGTAGGATGTAAAAAGAAACCGAAAGAAGGAACGGAAAACGGTATGAGAGTCATCACCGGCTCGGCGCGCGGGCGCCGGCTGAATGAATTAAAGGGTTATGATACGCGCCCGACCACCGACAAGGTCAAGGAGGGCATTTTCTCCGCCATCCAGTTCGAGGTGGAGGGCGCGCGCGTGCTCGACCTCTTCGCGGGGACGGGACAGCTCGGCATCGAGGCGCTTTCGCGCGGCGCGCAGCGCGCCGTGTTCGTGGACCGGCGCACCGACGCGGTGAAGCTCATCCGTGAGAATCTGGCGCTCACGCGGCTGGAGGAAGGCGCGCAGGTCGTCTGCGGCGACTCGATGGTCTATCTCAATGCCCTGCGCGAGAAATTCGACCTCATTTTCCTCGACCCGCCCTACGCGGACGATCTGCTCGAGCGCGCCGTCGCGCACATCGCGCGGTTTGACATTCTTGCGGCCGATGGTATAATGATCGCGGAGAGTCCGGCGGAAAAGGAGCTGCCCAAGCTCAGCGCGCCCTACCGCGTCGCGCGCGAGTACCGCTACGGCAGGATCAAGGTCACGCTTTACCGCCGCGATGGGGAGGAGACGACATGAGAGAGGAACGCATCGCCGTGTTTCCCGGCAGCTTCGACCCCGTGACGCTCGGCCACATGGATATCATCGAGCGCGCGGCGCAGCTCTTTGACCGCGTGTACGTCGCCATCGTGCCAAACGGCGAAAAGACGCACCCGATGTTCACGGACGAGGAGAAGCTGGAGCTGATGCGCGTGAGCGTCGCACCGCTCGGCAACGTCGAGGCGGCGCTGTGGAACGGGCTGCTGACGGACTTTGCCGCGCAGAAGGGCGCGCGCTTTCTCGTGCGCGGCGCGCGGAACAGTATGGATTTCGATGCGGAGTATCAGCTCTCGCTCATTTATAAGGATGTGTCCGGCGGCGCGCTCGACACGGTGCTTTTGTGCGCTGAGCCCGCGCACCAGCACATTTCATCGACCATGGCGCGCGAGATGGTGAAGTATCATCAGCCGCTCGAGAAGTATTTGCCGGCTGCGGCCGCGGCTCGGATAAGAGGAAAGGATAGGGGATAACGATGGCTGAAGAGAATGTACAGAAGCTGCTGGATATGCTGTATGAGATGATCGACGAGGCGAAGAACGCGCCGCTGTCGAACGACAAGTGCGTGCTCAACCGCGACGAGGCGCTCGACCTGCTCGACGAGATCCGCGCGCAGATGCCGGTGGAGCTCAAGCGCGCGCAGGAGCTCGTCCGCGCCCGCGACGAGTATGTGGAGGCCGCCAAGCGCGACGTCGAGCGCATGATGCAGAAGGCAGAATTTGAGGCCAAGAGCAAGGTCTCCGAGAGCGAGGTGCTCACCGCCGCGCGCGCTAAGGGCCACGATATCGTCACCCGCGCCGAGGAGCGCTCGCGTGAGATGTACCGCGTGGCGAACGACTACTCCGAGGATGTTCTGCGCCGCACGGAGGAGGCGGTCCAGATGGCGCTCGACGAGGTCAAGCAGACGCGCGTGCGCTTCCGCGCCGCGTCCAACGAGCAGATGCAGCGCCGCCGCGAGGAACTGAACAAGTCTTTGGAGAAAAACGACAAAGAGGACAAGTGAAATTCGTTACATCTGACAAAGACTTTTCGAGCGTTTTTTAATTTAAACATATTTTGCGATGAAGGTAAAACGCGCCACAAGATATTGTGGCGCGTTTTTTCGTGCCCTTTCGACAATAAAACGTGCGTTTGAGTTCCGGCAAAAAACGCTGGAAGAATTTGGCAGAAAAGGGCGTGAAAGCCCTGAAAACAAAGAAAATTTCTGCTTGCATTTCAAAAGCGTTTTATGTATACTCAAAATACGAAGTGGGGGAAAGTGGTGCCAAGTGTGCAAAAGTGGTGCTGCTGACCCAAAAGTGCAGGAGAGTGGAGCCGAGCGACTTCCCCGAAAAAAGAGGGAGCCGCTGCTTTGCCCTCTTTACAGCAGCTTCAAGGATCGCCGAAAGGGGGAAGCGCTTTGACCGGCCAGTATCAGCACAGCATCGACGCCAAGGGCAGAGTGTTCATCCCCGCGAAGCTCCGCGAGGAGCTGGGCGAGACCTTTTATGTCACCATGGGCATGGACTCCTGCCTGAGCGTCTATTCCGACGCGAGCTGGGCGAAGTTCACCGAGAAGTTCGAGAGCCTGCCCTACACCAAGACCAAGGCCATGCGTCCGCTGTTCGCCAATGCCGCCAAGTGCGAGCCGGACAGCCAGGGCCGCATCCTGCTGCCGCAGAAGCTGCGCGCCTACGCGGGGCTGGACAAGGACGTGGTCATCATCGGCGTATCGAACCGCGCCGAGATCTGGAACGCGGAGCGCTGGGCTGCGCTGGAGGCCGAGGAGCTCAACCCCGAGAACCTCGCCACCGTGATGGAGGAGCTGGGCTTCTGAGATGGAAGAGATCAACTACGGCCACAAGCCGGTGCTGCTGCACGAATGCCTGGACGCGCTCGCCATCCGGCCGGACGGCGTTTACCTCGACGGAACGCTGGGCCGCGCGGGCCACTCGCTGGAGATCGTCCGCCGCCTGACGGCGGGAGGACGGCTCATTGCCCTCGATCGCGACGAGACTGCCATCGAGGCGGCACAGCGGAGGCTCGCGGACTATATGGATCGCGTGACGCTGGTACACTCCAACTTCAGCGCGCTCGACGACGTGCTGCGTGAGCTGGGCGTCCGCGGCGTGGACGGGATGCTCTTTGACCTCGGCGTTTCCTCGCCGCAGCTCGACGATGCCGCGCGCGGCTTTTCCTATAAGCAGGACGCGCCGCTCGATATGCGCATGGACGAGAGCGCGAGCTACACCGCGCGCGAGCTGGTCAATACCGTCAGCTATGAGGAGCTCAAACGCATCCTCTATGAATACGGCGAGGAGCGCTACGCGCCCGCCATCGCAAAGAAGATCTGTGCGTACCGCACGGAAAAGCCCATCGAAACCACGCTGGAGCTGGCAGATCTCATCCGCTCGGCGATGCCCGCTGCGGCGCTGCGCGAGAAGCAGCACCCCGCCAAGCGGAGCTTTCAGGCCATCCGCATCGCGGTCAACGACGAGCTCGGCGAGCTTCCGCCGATGCTCCGCGCCGCCGAGAAGAATCTCAAGCCGGGCGGGCGGCTCGCGGTCATTACGTTCCATTCGCTCGAAGACCGCATCGTCAAGCGCGAGCTGCAAGCGCTCGCCACGGGCTGCACCTGTCCGCCGGAGTTTCCGGTGTGCGTGTGCGGCAAGAAGCCCAAAATGAAGCTCATCACCCGCAAGCCCATCGTCTCGGGCGAGGAGGAGCTGAACGAAAATCCCCGCGCCCGCAGCGCCAAGCTGCGTGTGGCGGAAAAATGCTGAGAAAGCAGATCTTTTACGAAGGAGAGCGCTATGGCACGCACGAGCCGCAGACAACCGAATAGCTACCGCGGCGGACGTGTGGTCGGCAATCTCGCCTACGATGAGCGCTACGCCGAGCGGCGTGCGCCGCGCCGCGAGAGCGAGCAGCGGGAGCAGCCGCGCGAGGAGTTCATCCGCCCGCCGCGCAGGCAGGAGAAGAAGGCCGTCCGTCCGCGCGTGCGCGAGCGGCAGAGAGTCTCCGGCGTGCTGGCGCTCGGCTTTGCCGCGCTGGCCGCGATGGTCGTGGTCGTGCTGATGAGCTACGCGCAGCTCACGAGCATTTCCACCGACGTGGTCTCGATGCAGAAGGAGCTCAAGACGCTCGACGCCGAGCACGTCGCGCTGCTCACGCAGTACGAGCGCACCTTTGATCTCGAAACGGTCAAGGCGGCGGCTGTCGCTGCGGGCATGAACAAGCCCAGCTCCTCGCAGATCAATTACATCGACCTTTCCGCGCCGGACAGCGTGGAGCTTTGCGAAGCACAGAACGTCAGCGTGCTCAGCCGCGTGTTCACCTCGCTGGGGCAGGGCGTTTTCAGCGTGGTGGAATATTTCAGTTGAGCGAAGCCTATACATAAGGAGTAAGGAGCTTCCTTACTCCTTGTTTTGCCATTATGCCCCTTGCCGTATGAGGAGGAAAGACCGTGCCGACACCCCCGAAAAGAAAACCGGACAGCGCGCGCCGCGCCAACCGCATCATCCAGCAGCGGACGCTTCTGCTGCTGGCGCTGCTGGGCATCGGCACGTTTCTGCTGCTCTTTGCCCAGCTCTACAAGCTGCAGATCAAGCAGCACGACGAGCTCAAGACGCTCGCCGTGCGCCAGCAGACGCTGCGCACGACCGTGGAGGCGAGCCGCGGAACCATCTACGATAAAAACGGCGACATCCTCGCCCTCTCCTCCACGGCGGAGAACGTCTGCGTCTCGCCTCTTGACGTCGCTAAAAACGAGCAGGATCCGAACCTGATCGCAAACGGCCTCGGCGAGATCCTCGGCGTGGACCCGAGCGGAATCCTCGACGATATGAAGGACACCGCCTCGCAGTACAAGGTCATCAAGAAGAAGGTCGAGCAGGAGACGACGGACAAAGTCCGCGTGTTTATCAGCGACAACGACATCAAAGGCGTCTTTCTGGAGCCGACCTCCAAGCGCTACTACCCCTATTCCTCGCTCGCCGCGCACGTCATCGGCTTTGTCAACGCCAACGGCGGCGCCTACGGCCTTGAGGCCGTGTATGACGAGGAGCTGACCGGCGAAAAGGGCATGGTCGTCTCCGCGCGCGACGCCAACGGCAACGCGCTGCTCTATCAGTATGAGCAGTATTTCGACGCCGAGAACGGCGACAGCCTGGTGACGACCCTCGATAAGACGGTGCAGTATTACCTCGAAAAGGGCCTTGAGGAGCTCGAGAGCCGCTACGGTACGGGCGTGGGCGCGACCGGCATCGTCATGGACGTCAACACCGGCGGCATCCTCGCGATGGCGTCGCTGCCGACCTACGACCTCAACGCCCCCGCGAGCATCTACAACAAGGAGATGCTTGCCGCCGGCATGACCGACGAGGAGCTTGCCGCGGCGGCCGGCACGCTGCAAAATATGCAATGGCGCAACAAGGCCATCAACGACACCTTCCAGCCCGGCTCGACCTTCAAGATCCTCACCCTCGCCATGGCGCTGGAGGAGAACAAGGTCAAAATGTCCGACACCTTCAACTGCCCGGGCTATGTCGTCATCGAGGGCGCGAAGATCAACTGCTCCAAGCGCGCGCCCGGTCACGGTCATCAGGACCTCATCACGGCGTTCGCCAATTCCTGCAACCCCGCGTTCATCAACATCGGCCTGCGTCTCGGCAACACGACCTTTTACAATTACATGAAGGCCTTCGGCCTCACCGGAAAGACCGGCGTGGACACCACGGGCGAGGCGAGCGGCTTTGTCAACAAGGAGATCGAATACTCCACGCTGGCGCTGGCGTGCTACGCCTTCGGTCAGAACTTCAACGTCACGCCGCTTTCGCTCATCAACGCGCAGGCGGCCTGCGTCAACGGCGGCTACCTCCGCACGCCCTACATCGTCTCCGAGGTGCTCGACCAGAGCGGCAACGTCAAGTACCGCCACGACACCACCCCGCTGCGGCAGGTCATTTCCGAGGATACCTCCAAGACCGTGCGCGAGATCATGGAGTACGAGGTCGAGCACGGCACGGGCAAGAACGGCAAGGTCGCGGGCTACCGCATCGGCGGCAAGACCGGCACCGCCGACCAGATCGACGGGAGCGTCACCGTTTCGTTCACCTGCTGCGCGCCGGCGGACGACCCGCAGATCATGATGCTCCTCACCCTCAGCAGCGCCAGCAACGACACCGGCACCTACCGCTCCGGCGGCAACATGGCCGCGCCCGTGGCGTCGAGCATCATGGCGGAGATACTGCCCTACCTCGGCATCGAGCCGACCTACAGCGCCGATGAACTCGTCGGCGCGGATCATACCGTGCCGAACGTCGTCGGGCTCAAGCGCGACGAGGCGGCGGCAAAGCTCAAGGAGGAGGGCTTCTCCTGCCGCACCGTCGGCGACGGCGAGACCGTCACCGACCAGACGCCGCTCGGCGGCGCGATCGTGCCGAACAACGCGGAGATCATCCTCTATCTCGGCGCGGAGAAATCCACGGAGCTGTGCATCGTGCCGAACGTCGTGGGCGACAGCGCCGCGGCAGCCAACCGCAAGCTCACCGACGCGGGGCTTATCATGTCCGTCTCCGGCGCGACCGGCGGCAGCTCTGCGAGCGTGCGCGCCATCTCCCAGTCGGAGACGCCGGGCACGGAGGTCGCGGCGGGCACGGTGGTGCGCGTCCAGTTCAGCGACAGCTCGGTGACGGATTAAAAACCGCAAAAGAGAGCAAGATTTGACGGAGAAAGGACGACGCGCCTACGAAGCTCGGCGAGCTTTTGAGCGCCCTCAATCACTTCCGACTCCTCCGCGCGGACGCGCGGACGGAGATACATGACCTCACCCTCGATTCCCGCACGGCGGGAGAAGGAAGCCTTTTCCTCGCCCTGCATGGCGCGCGGGAGGACGGCGCAGACTACGCAAAGGAGGCCGCCGCGCGCGGCGCGGTCTGCGTCGTGACCGAGCACGCGGCCGAGGGCGTGCCCTGTGTGCTGGTCCCCGACGCGCACGAGGCGGCGGCAAAGCTCGCCGCGAGATGGTACGGCGATCCGGCGGGACGCATGACGGTGGTCGGCGTGACCGGCACGAACGGCAAGACGACCACAACGTATCTTCTCAAGCAGCTCCTTGAGCGCTGTCTGGGCGCAAAGGTCGGTCTGATCGGGACCAATCAGAACATGATCGGCGACGCCGTTCTGCCTGCCGAGCGCACCACGCCCGACGCGCTGACGCTCCAGCGTCTGCTGCGCGAAATGGCGGACGCGGGCTGCACCCATGTGGTGATGGAGGTTTCCTCCCACGCGCTCGTGCAAAGGCGTGTCGGCGCGATCGACTTCGCGCTCGGCGTGTTCACCAATCTCACGCAGGACCATCTTGACTACCATGGTACAATGGAAGCCTACTGCGACGCCAAGGCGCGTCTGTTCCGCCAATGCCGCGCTGCCGTCGTCAACGGCGACGATCCGTGGACGCTGCGGCTGCTCGAAAATGTGACCTGCCCGGTCACACGCTTCGGGCAGGGACTTGCAAACGATCTCGTCGGCTGGGACGCGCATTACTGCGCCGACCGCGTGAGCTTCACCGCGTGCAGCGACAGCGAGCACATCCCCGTGACGCTGCACATTCCCGGGGCGTTCTCGCTCTACAACGCGCTCGCCGCGCTCGCCGCGGCACAGGCCCTCGGCATTCCGATCGGGGACGCGGCGCAGGCCCTCTCACTCTGTCAGGGCGTGCGCGGCAGGGCGGAGGTGGTGCCGACGGACACGGACTACACCGTGCTCATTGATTATGCGCACACGCCCGACGGGCTGAAAAATATTCTCTCGACCGTCTGCGGCTTTGCCGACGCGCGCGTGCTCGTCGTGTTCGGCTGCGGCGGCGACCGCGACCGGACGAAGCGCGCCGAAATGGGGCGCATCGCCGCGCGGCTCGCGGACGAGGTGATCGTCACCTCGGATAATCCCCGCACGGAAAACCCCTACGCCATTCTGCACGAGATCCTCGCCGGCATGGCGGACAGCGCGACGCCGTTTGCCGTGCTGGAAAGCCGCCGCGAGGCCATCGCCTACGCGCTCGACCACGCCCGCACCGGCGACGTGGTGGTGCTCGCGGGCAAGGGACACGAGACCTATCAGGTGGTCGGCGCCGAGACGCTGCCGCTCGACGAGCGGCAGGTGGTGCGCGAGCATCTGAGCCAATAAAAAACGAAAGAGCCGCGCTCTGCGCGGCGGAAGGAATACGCTATGAAACTGATCGCTGCCTGCATTGTGAGCTTTCTCATCACGCTTGTCACCGGACGCTTTCTGCTCCCCGAGCTGCGCAGGCTCAAGGCGGGACAGAGCATCCGCGAGGACGGCCCGACCTGGCACGCCGGCAAGTCCGGCACGCCGACGATGGGCGGACTGATGTTCATTTTCGGCATCCTCGTCACCATTCTCGTGTTCGGCTGGGACGCCATGCGCGCGGGCAGCTTTGCGCACCTCTATGTGTTTGCCTTTGCCGCCGTGTTCGGCCTGATCGGCTTTCTTGACGATTTTCAGAAGGTGAAAATGCACCGAAATCTCGGCCTGACGGCGATCCAGAAGTTTGCCCTCCAGCTTGCCGCGGCGGTGGTGTTCCTCTGCCTGATGCGCTATGAGGGGATGCTGACGCCGAACCTCTACATCCCGTTTGTCAACACCTATATCATTCTCAACTGGGTCGTTTATATGATCTTCGCCGCCTTTGTCATCGTCGGCACGGTCAACGCCGTCAACATCACGGACGGCATCGACGGTCTGGCCGGCAGCGTGACGGTGCCGGTGGCGCTGTTTTTCGCGGTGGTCGGCTCGTGGTGGGGCTATGAGAACGACCTCGGCGTTTTTGCCGCGGCGATGGTCGGCGGACTGATCGGCTTCCTCGTCTATAACTTCCATCCCGCCAAGGTATTCATGGGCGACACCGGCTCGCTCTTTCTCGGCGGCGCGGTGGCGGGACTGGCGTTCGCCTATGATATGCCGCTCGTGCTGCTGCTCGTCGGCATCGTCTACATCTGCGAGACGCTCTCGGACATCATTCAGGTCGCCTACTTTAAGGCGACGCACGGCAAGCGCATTTTCAAGATGGCGCCGCTGCACCATCACTTTGAGCTCTGCGGCTGGAGCGAGGTCAAGCTCGTGACCATCTTCACGCTCGTCTCCGCCGTGTTCTGTATGCTGGCGCTCTGGGGCGTGATCGGAAGATACCACTTCTAAGGCACATTTCAAAAAACGATCGGGGGAGGTGAACCGGTATGACGAAGGAGGAGCGCGAGCTGCGGCGCGAGCAGCGCGAGCACATGAAGCGCATGGAGGCTGCCGCGAAGGAGGCGGGCCGCGGACCCATCGATGTGCCGTTTCTCCTGCTCGTGCTGCTGCTCACCGGCGTGGGGCTCATCATGCTGCTCTCGGCGAGCTTTCCATCCGCCTATTATGAGTCGGGCGACCCGCTGTACTACTTTAAGCGGCAGGCGGCCTTTGCCACGCTCGGCCTTGCCGCCATGGTTGTCATCGGGCGCATCAACTACGCGCGCTTCCGCGGTGTGGCCAAGATCGCGCTGGGCATTTCCATCGCTCTGCTTGTTGCGGTCATCATTCCCGGCGTCGGCATCACGAGCCACGGCGCGACGCGCTGGCTCGGTATCCCGGGCACCACGATGCGGTTTCAGCCGTCGGAGATCGCCAAGCTTGGCGTCATCCTTTATTTTGCCGACAGCATCTCCAAAAAGAAGGACAAAATGAGAACGCTCCGCTACGGTATCCTGCCCTACGGCTTTATCCTTGTCCTTATTGCGGTGCTGATGTACTTCGAGCCGCACCTTTCCGGCACCGTGCTCATTCTCGGCATCGGCGCGGCGATGATGTTCGTCGGCGGCATCCGCGGCTATTGGGTCGGCATCGGCATCGGCGGTATCGCGGCGGTGGCGTATGCGTTCCTCTCGGGCCTGATCACCTACAACTCCTCGCGCATCGCCATCTGGCTCGACCCGCTCAACGACGCCTTTAAGACGGGCACGGGCTATCAGACGCGCCAGAGCCTCATCGCCATCGGCTCGGGAGGCCTCCTCGGTCTCGGTCTCGGCAAGAGCCGGCAGAAGTTCCTCTTCCTGCCCGAGGAGCACAACGACTGCATCTTCTCCATCATCTGCGAGGAGCTGGGCCTGATCGGCGCGACGCTCATCATGGCCATCTTCGCGCTGCTCATCATCCGCGGCTACTGGATCGCGCTCCACGCGCGCGACCGCTTCGGCAGCCTTCTTGTCGTGGGCATTACCACGCAGATCGCCCTACAGGTTTTCTTAAACATCGCGGTCGTGACGAATCTTGTGCCGAACACCGGCATCTCGCTGCCGTTCTTCAGCTTCGGCGGCACGGCGCTCGCCATTCAGCTCGCGGAGATGGGCGTGGTGCTGAGTGTTTCGCGGCAGATGCCGCCAGGCTGAAAAGCTCAAAAATATGCCGCGGCGGAAAACAGACCGCCGCGAGGAAGAAAGGGGGACGGAAGGCATGAACGTTATTTTCACCTGCGGCGGCACGGCGGGACACGTCAACCCCGCGCTGGCGCTCGCAGGCTTCCTGCGGGAGAGAGACCCGAAGACCCGCATCCTCTTCGTCGGCGCGGAGCGCGGACTGGAGCGCGACCTGATCGCGCACACGCCCTATCCGTTCCGCACGGTCAACATCTCGTCCTTCCACCGCTCCCTTCGGCCGAAGGAGCTGCGCCATAACCTCGTCTCCGTGCGCAATCTGATGCACGCGAAGCGTGAGGCGGACGCCATTCTCGATGAATTTCAGCCCGACCTCATTGTCGGTACGGGCGGCTACGCGAGCTATCCCGTCGTGCGCTACGGCCACGCGCGCGGCATTCCGACGGCGGTGCACGAGTCGAACGCCGTTCCGGGGCTGACGACCCGACTGCTCGAGAACCATTGCGACCGCATTCTTGTCGGCTTTGAGGACTGCCGGCGGTATTATAAGCACAAGGACCGCGTGGTCGTCACCGGTACGCCGGTGCGCGGCGACTTCTTCACGCAGACGAAGGCGCAGGCCAAGGAAAAGCTCGGCGTGAACGACGGCCGCCCGCTCGTCGTTTCCTTCTGGGGCAGCCTCGGCGCGGGGAACATGAACCGCGTCACGGCGGAGCTTCTTTATCTTGAGGCGGCAAAGGAGCCGTTCCATCACGTCCACTCCGTCGGCTCGCTCGGCTGGCAGAAAATGCACGAGTGGGTGAGCGGGTACGGCGTGGACCTGCGCGACCATCCCTCGCTCGACGTGCGCGAGTATATCTACGACATGGCGGACGTCATGCGCGCCGCCGACCTTGTGATCTGCCGCGCGGGCGCGTCCACGCTCAGCGAGCTGACGGCGCTCGGCGTGCCGGCCATCCTCGTGCCGTCGCCGAATGTGACGAACCACCATCAGGAGAAGAACGCCGCCGTGCTCGGCGAGCACGGCGCGGCGCTTGTCCTGCCCGAGGAGGGTTTGGACGGCAAGCGCCTGTTTACGGAGGCCGCCGCGCTGCTGCGCGACGAAACGCGGCTCGCGGCGATGCACGAGGCTTCGCTCCGACTCGGCGTGCGCGACGCGACCGAGCGCATCTATGAGACCGTCATGGCGCTTGTAAAATAAAAGCCTGCGGCGCAAGCCGCAGGCTCAGAGCATATTCATTTGAGCGTAAAATCCATCCACACGGGATTGTGGTCGGAGTAGAGGAAGCCGGCGTCCAGCACGGCGCTGTCCACGACCTCCACGTTATCGCTCACGAGGAAGCCGTCCACCGTCAGGCGGAAGGTCGTCTCAATGCTGTACGGCTCGGACGCCGTGCGGCAGGAGGCGGCGGGCGCGGTCTCGTCAAAGGGCGTGACGAGCGTCAGCCCCGCGGGAATCGTTCCCTCCGGGATGGGCTGCGCCCAGGTGTCGTTTTCCCCGGCGGCCACACCGAAGATCTCCGGCGAATTGCCGAGCAGGTCCTTGTTGAAGTCGCCGCCCGCGACGCAGTAATTGCCCGCCTCGTATTCCGCAAGCATATCCGCGCACAGCAGCTCAAGCTGCTCGGTGGCGATGGCGCCGTCCGAGGTGTAGGCAGAGAGGTGGAGATTATAGAGGACAAGCTCCTTGCCGCTCGCCGTCGGGATGCGGCTGACCGAATAGCAGCGGTCGAGGTCAAGGAGCTTCATAAAGCCGCTCTCCACCGGCAGCTCCCGCCGCGCGGCGGAAGCGATGGGGTGGCGCGAAAGCGTCACGATGCCGGACTGATTCGCTCCGTGGGGTTGAATGAGCGGGTAGAAAAGATAGGGGCTGTCGTAGTTCTGCGCGAACACCTCGTCAAATTCGCATCCCGTCATGGCGTCGCTCAGATAGGCGGTCTCGTCGATGTGCCAGCTGCGCGTGCCGTCGGTGTCGACCTCCTGAAAGAGGGCAAAATCGGGCGAAAGGGCTTCGACAAACGCGACAATGCCGCGCATATTTTCGTCGACCGCCTGCCGGCTGCGGGCGCGGCTCTCCCTGCCGCCGTCCATAAAGAAGCTGTAGTCGGCGCTGTAGGCGCCGAAGCCCGCGTTCGCGGACGAAACGCGGTAGACGGCGCCGGTCTCGACCGCGTCCTCCATGGGGACTGCGTCCCTGTTGCTGCAATGCATTACGCTGAGACTTTGATCGCCGATGCGGTGGTAGCTCGCGAACACATAGACGACGTACAGCACGACGAGAATGAGCAGCGCGAGCAGTACGAGCCCAAGCGTTTTGCAGATCGTTTTTCCCTTCATGATATGACCTCGCTTTTGGATTTTTTCGGAATTTTACCATAAAACACCGCGAAAGTACACCCCCTTTTCCTCCCGCGCCGGAACCACGGCGCACCGTGGGCGCATACTATGGCTTAGTTTGTTGACCCATCGGGAAAGGGAGGAACGGCACATGAGCTATCTGAGCATCGAGGGCGGCGCGCCGCTTCACGGAGAACTGACGATACAGGGCAGCAAGAACAGCGTCCTGCCCGTGCTGGCGGCGACGATCCTCGCGCGGGACGTCTGCCGCATCGAGAACTGTCCGCGTCTGCGCGACGTGGACGCGTCCGTCGCCATCCTGCGCCACCTCGGCTGCCGCGTGCGGCGCGACGGCACGGCGCTGGAGGTGGACACTGCGCCGATGGCGCGCTGCGACATTCCCGACGAGCTGATGCGCGAAATGCGCTCGTCCATCATTTTTCTGGGCGCGATCCTCGCGCGGCAGGGAGAAGCGGTCTTGTCCTACCCCGGCGGCTGCGAGCTCGGTCCGCGGCCCATTGACCTGCATCTGGCCGCCCTGCGCGAGCTGGGCGCGGAGATCACCGAGCGCTACGGCGAGCTGCGCTGCAAGGCGAAATGCCTTCGCGGCACGGACATCACCCTCGCCATTCCGAGCGTCGGCGCGACGGAGAACGCCATTCTCGCCGCCTGCGGCGCGGAGGGCACAAGCGTCATCTACAATGCGGCCCGCGAGCCGGAGATCGTCGATCTTCAGGCGCTGCTGCGGAGCATGGGCGCACGGGTGAACGGCGCGGGCGGCTCCATCATCACGGTCGAGGGCGGCGCGGTGCTGCACGGCTGCACGCACCGCGTCATCGGGGACCGCATCGTCTGCGCGACCTACCTCTGCGCCGCGGCGGCGGCGGGCGGTGAGGTCCGGCTCACCGGCGTGGACTACCGCGCGGTGTCCACCGTGGCGCTCTCGCTCGCCGAGAGCGGCTGCGAGGTGAGGAGCGAGGCGGACGCCGTTTCCCTGCGCTCGACCGGAGCGCTGCGCTCCGTGCGCCCCGTGCGTACTGCGCCTTACCCGGGTTTTCCGACCGACGCCCAGCCCGTGCTGATGGCGGCGCTGCTCAGGAGCGAGGGCTGCACGGTCTTTGTTGAAAACATTTTTGAAAACCGCTACCGACACGTTGACGAGCTCTCACGCATGGGCGCGGAGATCCGCGTCGCGGGACGCGTGGCGGTGGTGAACGGCGTGAGGACGCTGCACGGCGCGGCGGTCAAGTGCACCGACCTGCGCGGCGGCGCGGCGCTGGTGATCGCGGGGCTTTCCGCCGAGGGCACGACCCGCGTGACGGAGCTCACGCACATCGATCGCGGATACGACGCTATCGAGCGCGACCTGGCCGCGCTCGGCGCACAGATCCGCAGGGAGACTACATAGAAACGAAAAGGATACAAAAGCTATGGCACGAAATCGCAGCACGAATCGCAGACGCCGGCGGGGAAGATTTTCTTTCCTGACGAAGCTCCTGTGCATCCTGCTCATCGCCGGCGCGGTCGTCGCGGCGCTGACCGTTTTTTTCAAGGTGCAGAGCATCACGGTGAGCGGCAACGCGCGCTACACGAGCGAGGAGGTCGTCGCGGCCTCGGGCATCGAGATCGAGGATAACCTCTTCCTGCTCAACAAGTACAGCGCCGCACAGGCTATTTTTGAAAAGCTGCCCTATGTGGAGGAGGCGACGATCAACCGCGCTCTGCCCGACACCATCGTTATCACGGTGCGGGAGTGCGCGGCGGCGGCGGGGATCGTCACGCCGGAGGGTTATTGGCTCATCAGCGAAAACGGTAAGCTCCTCGAGCAGACTGACACGCTGCCGTCCGGCTGCCCGAGCATCACGGGCGTCGAGCCGGAGTCGCCCGCGCTGAGCGCGCAGCTCTCGCTCGGTGAGGAGAAAACGCTGACGACGGAGACACTGCTCACCCTCGTGCGGACGGCGGGCGGTTACGGTATGCTCGCGGGCATCGGGAGCGTCGACCTGTCTGATGCCGAGGCGATCACCTTTACCTATCTGGGCCGCTTCACCGTGCGCCTCCCGTGGGATTCCGACCTCGACTATATTTTCCGCAGCGTGCAGGATCTGGTAAACGGTCTGGAGTCGAACGAGACGGGCGAGATCAACTATATGCTGCTCAAGTCCAAGGGCGAGATGCACTTTATCCCGTCCGCGCCGGGCGCGTAAAAAAGTTTTCGGGAAATCGCGCGCGGCTATTGACCGCGAGAAAAAAGCGTTATACAATAGACTTGTTTTAGAATACACTTGATGTTGTGGCGGCACCGACATGATCCGCCCGCATTCTACAAGAGATAGTAGGAGGAACCGATATGGCATTCGGATTGGATACCGGCGTTGAAAACGTCGTCAGGATCAAGGTCATCGGCGTCGGCGGCGGCGGCAATAACGTGGTCAACCGCATGGTGCGCTCCGGGACCCGCGGCGTGGATTTCGTCGCGGTCAATACCGATAAGCAGGCGCTCAACGTTTCCAGCGCTACCTATAAGATCCAGATCGGCGAGAAGCTGACCCACGGCCAGGGCGCGGGCAGCGATCCCGAGGTGGGCCGCAAGAGTGCGGAGGAGAGCCGCGCCCAGATCTCTAAGGCGCTGGAGGATACCGACATGGTGTTCATCACCGCCGGCATGGGCGGCGGCACTGGCACGGGCGGCGCGCCCATCGTGGCCGAGATCGCCCGCGAGCAGGGCATCCTGACCGTCGGCGTCGTCACCAAGCCGTTCGGCTTTGAGGGCCGCCGCCGGATGCAGCAGGCCGAAAAGGGCATCGAGGAGCTGCAAGGCAAGGTCGATTCCCTCGTCATTATCCCCAACGAGCGCCTCAAGCATGCGACCGATCAGAAGATCACCTTCGCCAACGCCTTTGAGATCGCGGACGATGTGCTGCGTCAGGCGGTGCAGTCCATTTCCGACCTCATCCGCGACACCGGCTTCATCAACCTCGACTTTGCCGACGTCACCGCCATCATGAAGAACGCCGGTATGGCGCACATGGGCGTGGGCCGCGCGGCGGGCAAGGGCAAGGCCGAGGAGGCCGCCCGCATGGCCATCTCCAGCCCGCTGCTCGAGACCTCCATCCACGGTGCGCGCGGCGTGCTCATCAACGTTACCGGCTCCATGGATATCGGCCTTGAGGAGGTCGAGCAGGCCGCGTCGCTGGTGCAGGACGCGGTGCATCCCGACGCGCTGACCATCTTCGGCGCGACCTTCGACGAGTCGATGGACGACGAGATCCGCGTCACGGTCATTGCCACCGGCTTTGCCGACGGTAAGAGCGCCGCGGCTGCCGCGCCCGCCGAGGAAAAGAAGGCGGCGGAGGCGAAGCCCAGCATCGAGCCCATCAATTATGAAGAGGACAAGGCGGCTGCCGAGGCGGAGAAGAAGGCTGAGGAGGAAGACGATCCCTTTGCCGACATTTTCAAAATTTTCAATCGCGAGCGTTGATTTTTCCGAATTTTTCCGAAAACCGCAGGTTTTGACCTGCGGTTTTCTTTTTTTGTCTCCCTGCCGCGAAAGCAAGTCATTTCCATGCCAATGCCGACAGATTTTGTGCGGGCTATTTTTTGCGCTTTTACAAAAAGTAACGGGGCCGCAAGCAAAAACGCGGCAAAAAAATTTCAAAAGGAAACGATTTCCTTTTGAACAGGAGAGGTGATGGGATGGATGAAAGGCGACGGAAACGGAGCAGGCGGCATGGCGCTGCCGCCTGCGCGGCATTGGTCTTTGCACTCTCCGCCCTGCTCGTGCCGGCGGGAGCCGTGAGTGCGCCGGACCCGGGCGGAGAGACGCAGCTGCTCGTGCCGGTCGGCAAGGCGATCGGCGTGAAGCTCTTTGCCGAGGGCGTGCTGGTCGTGGGGCTTTCGGAGAACGAGGGCGCCGTCTCTCCCGCGAAGAAGGGCGGCATGAAGGCCGGCGATCTGATCTTGACGATGAACGACGTCACCATCGGCTCGACGGAGCATCTGCAGTCGCTTCTTGCGGAGAACGGAGAGCGGGAGGCAGCCTTCGGCGTGCGCCGCGGCGGTCGGCTCGTGAAGCTCGCCGTCTGTCCGAAAAAAGGGCAGGACGGCGTGTGCCGCCTCGGCGCGTGGATCCGCGACAGCATGGCGGGCATCGGCACGGTGACCTTCTATGACCCGCAGACGGGCGCATTCGCGGCGCTCGGCCACGGCATCACGGATGTGGACACCGGCAAGCTCATGCCGCTCTCACGCGGCAGCGTGATGGCGGCGAGCGTCAAGGCGGTCAAGCGCGGCGCAAGCGGCTCGCCGGGCGAGCTGCGCGGCGACTTTGATCTGACGCGCGACCTCGGCTTGCTTTACGCGAACACAGAGTGCGGCATATTCGGCGTTTTGCCAGAGGAGAACCGGCCGGAGGCCGTCGGGGAGGCGATCCCCGTCGCACGGCGCACGGAGGTCCGCACCGGCAAGGCGGTCATTCTGGCAAACTGCAGGGGCGACGAGGTGTGCGCCTATGAGATCGAGATCGAAAAGCTCTACAGCGGCTCCGCACCCACGCGCAATCTGCTCCTGCGGGTGACCGACCCGGCGCTCATCGCGCTCACGGGCGGCATCGTGCAGGGCATGAGCGGCAGCCCGATCGTGCAGGATGGGAAGCTCGTCGGCGCGGTGACGCACGTCCTGCTGGACGACCCGCAGAGAGGTTATGGCATTCTCGCGGAAAATATGCTTTCCGCCTCCGGCATGACGGCGCAAAGCGCGGCGAGCGCCTGACGGAGGACTTAACGGCAGGAGATGTTATCCTGCTGTTAAGTTTGTGCTAAGAGTCCAAAAAGCTCGAACGATGTCGTATAAAATTTGTGCTAAACGACAAAAATCTACTTGAAAACATTGTCCAAATGTGATAGTTTATAGCCAAGGCAAAACGAAACATCCGATTCGCGTCGGAATGCGGTTGTCGAAGCCAAAGTATTGAGGAGGAAGGAAAAGGAACAGGCAAATGGAGAACAGGATCAAGGTCGTATTGGCGGATGCCAACGAAAATTTCCGCACGATGCTGCAGCAGACGATAGAAAATACGGGTGAATTTGACGTGGTGGGGAGCGCCGGGGACGGCGCGGAGGCATGGAAGATGATCGAACGGGAACGTCCGCAGCTTGTAATTACAGACGTGATCCTGCCGGAGCTGGACGGCTTCGCGCTGCTCGACCGGATGGCAAAGCTGCCGGCGCGGCCGAAGACGATCCTGGTTTCCGCCTTCTACCGCGAGCAGATGGTGATGCAGGCAATGGAGCAGGGCGCGGCCTACTTCATGGCAAAGCCCTGCGAGGCCGGCTCGCTGCTCGAGCGGATGCGTCAGGCCGTCCGGAACGGGGAGACGGAGGAGAAAAGCCCCGTCGCGCTGGAACGCCTTGTGACCTCCATCATCCACGAGGTCGGCGTGCCGGCGCACATCAAGGGCTATCAGTACGTTCGCGAAGCGATTATCCTCGCCGTGCAGGATATGGACGTCATCAACGCCGTGACCAAGGTGCTCTACCCCGAGGTCGCGCGCCGCTACAACACCACACCCTCGCGCGTGGAGCGCGCCGTGCGTCACGCCATCGAGACCGCGTGGGATCGAGGCGACCTGGAAACGCTCCAGCGCTACTTCGGCTACACGGTGTCGAATACCAAGGGCAAGCCCACCAATTCGGAGTTCATCGCCATGATCGCCGACCGCATCCGCTTGCAAAGCAAGGGCAAGATCGCGTAAAAAATGAAAAAACAGAGCCGCGGCTGCGGCTCTGTTTTCCGTATTGGGCTCAGAGGACCTTATCGAGGAAGCTCACGAGGCGCGGGCTCTCGGGGTGAGCAAACAGCTCGTGCGAGGGCTTATCCTCCTCGATGTGACCGCCGTCGAGGAAGATGGTGCGGCTGCTGACCTCGCGTGCGAAGCGCATCTCGTGCGTCACGACGATCATCGTCATGCCGCTCTCGGCGAGGTCCTTCATCACGTCGAGCACCTCGCCGATCATCTCGGGGTCGAGGGCGCTGGTCGGCTCGTCGAAGAGCATGACCTCGGGGTCCATCATCAGCGAGCGCACGATGGCGATACGCTGCTTCTGACCGCCGGAGAGCTGGCTGGGATAGGCGTCGGCGCGGTCGGCAAGGCCCACGCGGCCGAGCAGCTGGAGCGCCTTGGCCTCAGCCTGCTCCTTGTCCATGCCCTTGATGCGTGTGGGCGCGGCGGTCAGGTTGTGCATCACGTTCATGTTGTTGAAGAGGTTGAACTGCTGGAACACCATGCCCATCTTCTGACGGTGCTGGTCGATGTGCTTGCTCTGTCCCTTGGCGCAGATGTCCACGCCGTCGAAGAGGATCTGGCCCGAGGTCGGCGTCTCCAGCAGGTTCAGGCAGCGCAGAAAGGTGCTCTTGCCGCCGCCCGAGGGACCGATGATGGACACGACCTCGTTCTTTTCAAAATCAACGCTGATGTGCTTGAGCACGTCGAGCTTATGGAAGCTCTTGCACAGGTCAACGACCTGAAGGATCTTCTCATTTGCCATGATTCATCTTCCTTTCTGCCAGAGCGATGAGGCGGCCGCCGGTGAAGGTCATCGCAAAGTAGCACAGCGCCGCGATGGCAAGGCACGCAAGGCTCTTGTAGGTCAAAGCGATGACGTCGTTCGTGCGGAACATCAGGTCGGCAAGACCGATGACCGAAACGATGGACGACTCCTTGATGACCGTGACGAACTCGTTGCCGAGCGCGGGGAGAATGTTCTTGATCGCCTGCGGCAGCACGACGAGGCGCATAGCCTGACTGTGGCTGAAGCCGACGCTGCGCGCGGCCTCCATCTGCCCGACGTCCACGGCCTGCACGCCGGAACGAATGATCTCGGCGACGTAGGCGCAGCTGTTGATGCTCATGGCGATAATGCCGGCGGAAAAACGCGAAAAGTTCGGGATCCACGAAATGTCCGGCAGCGTGAAGCCGACCATGGGAAGTCCGTAGAAAATAAACATGAGCTGCACCATCAGGGGCGTCCCGCGGATGAACTCGATGTAAGCGACCGCCAGCCACTTGAGCGGCAGAATTTTGCTCATGCGCATACTGGACATGAGCGTGCCGAAGATCGTGCCGAAAAACACGGTGAATGCGGCGATGATGAGCGTATTGACAATGCCTTCCTCAAAAAAGCTGTGATAGCGGACGACGAGCTTTCCGATCGTCTGAATAAATTCCATGGGGACTCCTCCTCAAAGCACTGCGGGCTTCGCCGCCGAAACGGCGAAGCCCGTAGGTCGTGTTATCTTATTTTGCGTTCTGCTTACAGACCAAGGCTGGCAGCCAGCTCGACGGCTTCGTCGTAGGCCTTCTGATAGCTGCCGTCGGCAGTGACCTTGTTGATGACCTCGTTCACGACTGCGACCAGATCCTCGTTGCCCTTGGCGATGACGACGGATTTACCGAAGGAGGCTTCCTCGGCGGTAAAAGTGAAGTTGGAGACTTCAAGCGCGCCGTTGCTGGAGGCGACGAGCGCCTCGCCGACTGCCTGATCGACGACCAGACCCGCGATGTTGCCGTTCTGGACCTCAAGGGCGAGGGTAGGGTACTTTTCAAGCTCGAACAGCTCGCTCTCGGGCAGAGCGGACTGGATCAGCTGGGACTGGATGGTGCCCTTCTGTGCGCCGACCTTCAGACCGACAAGGGATTCCTTGGTGGAGTAGGTGTCGGCGTTGCCGGCCTTGACGATCAGCAGCTGAGCGCTGGTCTCATACAGGTCGCTGAAGTCGATCTCCTCGGCACGCTCGGGGGTGTTGGTGAAGGCCGCGATGCCGAGGTCCACCTGACCGGACTGGACGGCGGGGATGATGCCGTCGAAGGCCATGTCCACGACCTCCAGCTCAACGCCGAGACTGTCGGCGATCTGCTGGGCCAGCCACATATCGCAGCCGGCGAAGTTGGCGTCGAGATCCTTGAACTCATAGGGAGCGTACTGGGCTTCGGTGCCGACGACGACCTTGCCCTTGGCCTTGATCTGCTCAAGCAGGGTGGCGGGCTCGGCGGGCTGCTGCTCTTCCTGTTGCTGCTGCTGATCGTCAGCGGGCTCCTGCGCGGTGTCCTTCTTGCCGCAGCCGGTCATCACGGCCAGCAGCATCGCGGCGCCGAGCGTCAGCGCCAGCAGCTTCTTCATCATGTTAAAGTTTTTCATCTTTTCCTCCGTTCCGTGCATTTGTATGCGCGATTTCGTATTTGATGTGGATAATTATACTCTGCGGAACGGATTTGTAAATAGCCGCCTCGAACGATGATGATGAAAAGTTATCCAGATTTATTGTGCAATTTATGCAAAAAGGCGGAGAAGCTGTCAGAACGACAGCTTCTCCATGCGGTCAAACGCGGCTTTGAGCCGGTCGATGCCGACGGTGCAGGCGATGCGGAAGTGGCCCGCGGCGCTCACGCCGAAGGGTGTGCCGGGACTGACGAGAACATGGGCCTGATCGAGCAGGACCTTGCAGAAGGCTTTTTCGCCCAGTCCCGTTTTCTCCACGCCGGGGAAAAGGTAGAACGTGCCCTTCGGCCGCACCAGACTCAGGTAGGGGATCTTTTCGATGCGATCGGCGGCGTAGAAGATGCGGTCGCGGTAGGCGGTGACATATTTCTCCCGAATCTCCTTTCGCATGGCGAGCGCCTGCAGAGCGGCGCGCTGCGAGACGGACGGCGCGGAGTAGATAAGCGAGCCGTTGACGCGGTTCATCACCGCCAGCAGCTCCGGCTCGGCGATGATCACGCCCACACGCCAGCCGGTCATCAGGAAATTCTTGGAAAAGCTGTTGAGCGTGATGGTGCGCTCGGCCATGCCGGGCAGCGTGCGGATGGGGCAGAAGTCGCCCTCGTAGAGATAGGTGGTATAGATCTCGTCGGCGGCAATGAGCAGGTCATGCTCCTGCGCGACGCGGGCGAGCAGCTCGAGCGTCTTCCCGTCGTAGCCCATGCCGGTGGGGTTCGTGGGATTGTTGAAAACGATGGCCTTGGTGCGCGGGGTGATGGCGGCGCGCAGGCGCGCCTCGTCGATGGCATAGTCCTCGCTCGCGTAGGTCGGCACGTCCACGCATACGCCGCCTGCCAGCTCGATCTGCTCACGGTACATGGGGAAGTAGGGCGAGAAGACGATGACCTCGTCGCCGGGGTCGAGGATGGCGAGCATCACGAGCGCCATGCCGAGGCAGCTCGACGCGCTCACGAGCACATGGTCGCGCGGGAGACGCTGACCGAAGTCCTCCTCCCACGCGCGGCAGACCGCGTCGATCAGCTCGGGGTCGCCCTTGGGGTCGCCGTAGTGCGTGTGACCCGCCTTCGCGTCGCGGAAAGCGGCATTGATGATGCTCTCGTCGGTGGTGAAATCGGTGTCGCCGATGCTCAGGTCGATGATGTCCTTGTATTTGGCAAGCGCCTCGGTGTCGAGCGACAGTCCGGCGCCGCTGCTCTGAAATCGCTTGGCGATGTAGCTATGCTTCATGCTTGGAAGCCTCCTTGACGTGTGGAATGACGGTCGAGCCGTTCGGAATGACGTAGATGGACTTGCCCTCCAGCTGCGCGGCGTCAAGCAGGGCGTTGACGTCGGAAAACGCCTTTATGCCCATGGGCGCAACGTCCTCCGGGGCAATGCTCGAATAGAGCAGGATGTTGTAGCGCTGCGCCTGCTCGCAGTTGAGGAAGAAAATGTAGCCTGCGACGGTGAAATGCTCGCGCAGCCGTTGCTCGATGGTGCCGGCGACGAGGTCCTTCGCCCAGTCGAAGTATTCGGCGGGGCCGCCGCCCTCGCGCGCCTCGATGATGAGGATGAGCGTGCCGCCCGGCTTGAGGCCGGATTCGATGTTGTCGATGGTCTTGGTGCCCTGGTAGAGCGAGATGTCCTTCGGGAAGCCGCCGCAGCTGGCAACGATCACGTCCGCCTTTTCCGGCACGTCCACCTGATAGATGCGGTCCACCATGCGGCAGGCCGCCTCCCACGAGGTGAGGTAGTGACCGGAGAGAATGGCGGCAAGCTGCATCTGGGCGTTCATCACGAGGTTGACGATGAAGAGATTTTTCACCAGCCCCGCCGCCTCGCACATATCCTCGTGCAGCGGGTTGCCCTTCAGAACGCCGTTGCCGATGGCGGGGTTGGAGCGCAGCTGCGCCGCGTCGAGCGAGAAGGCGTGGTTGTGGAAGATGGTCTCGCGCCCGCTGATGCCCGGCAGGATGCTCTTGCGTCCGCCGCCGAAGCCCGCCATCACATGATGCGTCACCGCGCCGAGACAGACCACGAGGTCGGCCTCGGCCGCCGTGCGGTCGATGGAGACCGGCGTGCCGTGCGGCGTGGTGCCGAGATAGACAAGGTCTTTCGCTTCGCAGTCGTGGTTCTTGACTTTGACGCGGTCGTAGACCGCGTCGGTCACGAGCGTGCGCAGCTCCTGCTCGTCGCCGCCGATGTGCGTGCCGTTGGCAATGACGATGGTGATGTCCTCCTCACGCACGCCGCAGCGCTCCGCGAGGTAATCCACCAGATGCGGGACCACGAGGTCCTGCCGCATCCAGAAGCGCGTCATGTCGCTCACGACCAGCGCGACGGTATCGCCCGCCTTGGCGCGCTCGCACAGCGGCGCGCTGTCGATCGGAGCGTCGAGCGAGGCCCACAGCGCCGCGCGGATATCGGCAAGCGGGGCGACGGCGTTGCCGTGCAGCTCGCCGATCACATTTTTCTCGTCCAGCGGCAGCTCCACCGTGCCGCTGCCGTAGGCAAATGAATAGGTTTTCATACGGTTCCATCCCATCCTACTTTGAAATAATATAGGAGTATACGGCAAAGCAGCGGAAGATGCAACAGCCAATATTCATAAGATTTGAAAGATTATTGATTTAAATATGGGGAAAGCAGAAAATTCGAATACCGGCAGGCGGCAGAGCGCACCTTGACAACCGAATACCGGCACCGTATAATGCAAGACAAGGGGGAGAGAAAAATGTTTGATGAAAAGGAAATTGCTTACTTGCAGGAGATGGAAGAAAGAATTACCCGCAGCATGGCCGTACTTATTGAGAGTGATGTCACGCCGAAGTTCAACCTTTTGGCGGACGGCATTAAGGACATTCAGGAAAAGCTCGTGCCGCGCTCCCGCATGGACGATTTGGAGGACGAGGTGAAATTCCTCAAGCTCATGTGCCGCCAAATGGCGGAGGATATTGCAAAGCTGAAAAAGGCGAACTGAATACACGATACAGCAGGACGGTGCCGATGTTCGGCATCGTCATATTTTATCCGGCAGGGCAGCCCATAAGGAACAGAAGCGGAGCGGAAAAGTGCCGCATGCACGGAGTGCCCTGCTTCGCCGCATTTCACTTGCCCCGAGTATGTTCGATCCCCTTGAGGTGGAGCGAACAACGTGAGCGGAACCCAAAAAGAAGGACATGACGAAAGTCATGTCCTTCTTTTTGTCATGCCGTACCACTGTAGATTTTTGAACCCCGGCTCAAAAATGTCATGTGCAAATTGGAATTCTTCGTTCTTTTTTAACTTTTCTCAAACTTTTTTGATGGGTGCTTTCAAGAACTGTCAATTGATCGCATGAAAAACCATTATGCGAAACACTCATTTTTCCTCTGGCATCTCGCTCATATCCGCGGCTGCCCCTTCCAAAAGGTCAGTCACGACCTGATTAAGTTGCGCGGCGTTCTTTGGGGAGATGACCGGCGTATTGGACTGTGACTCAATGTCTTTCCTTGTTCGCCCGGCAACCTGTCCGCCAGCTTTAGCAACTTCCAGATTCTCTTGGAAGGTCGTGGGCTTTCGATCCTTTGAAAACTGTGTGGTGGTGGCTTCCGCCAGCATATTCAGCACCAGCTCCAGCGTGGTCATGTTATCACGAAGGTTTTCCTTTTTCAAGCCCTTCAGATTTTTGTACTGCCGGGTGGACATCCCCGACCATGCGCGGGAGATCTCATCGGTGAGGATGGCGTACTCCACGCCCTTCTGCACACCGCGGGCATCCCATTCGTCTGTCAGTTCCTTACGGACCTGAATGGCTTGCAGCCGCTGGTTGATCCACTCGCGGGTATAGCCCTTCTTGAGATAGGTTTCCAACGCCCGCTCGATGGTCAACTCCGGGTCTATGGTTTCCTCAATGCGCTCCCGACCAACCTGCGCCAGCCATTGCCGGAATGGTTCAGCCTTTGGTGAGGGAATGGACTGGATGATACGGAGAAGCTGCTCTGTGTCAGCCACATCAGTCATGCGTTTTCGTCCATCCGAGGCGGTCATTTTCAACTGCTTACAATTTGTAAGCAGTTGGCCTGCGCCCTCATTATTCAGCCGCTTCTTTAATACTGCCCAATATGTACTGGCATGACGGGCATCTGGCTGATCTGTCAAAACCGCAACAACATCGACAACGGAAAAGTACCATTCTTCCTTTTCCTCGTCCCACGCCGTGCGGATACGCTTGTCCTCAAATAATTGAATCTTGTCGTTCTGGCTCACTTGTTTTCACCTCAATCTCATCGACTTATATGTTTACGGGGGACATTCTCGGTATAACATAGCCAGGGGACATCAACTCCAATTTTTTATTAATTCTGCTCGAAGATGTTCCAGATTGTATTCCATGATTCCAGCATCAGTTTCTGGGGTGCCTTAATTGAAAATCGTGATGCAACTTCAAATTCTTCAACAGGATCTGAAACTTTTGCAGGCGCACAGTAATAGTGGATTTCCCGGATGGATGGATTTTGGGCAATCGCTCTGTTAATATGCTGATCGTTTTCCCCGCTATATCCAAAAATATCAATGCGTCCAGCATTTGCATTTTGGAGTTGAGATAAGTAAATCTGAAAAATTGTCATAGGGGATTCGAGTGGGAATTGAATTGGAAATGTAAATCCTCCGCCAAGCTTCATTTCTTCTTCCTTTTCTTCTCCGCTAATTCCCCAAATCAAACAGGCATCATCTGGGCCTAATAGAGTGTCAGAGCGCTTCTGTCTATCTTGTTTTTTGTAAAAGAAGCCTCCATGCAGATGCTTTATTTCATCTGTTTGAAGGACATCATCTAAAACGCAATCATAATTTGTTGTGAAAATCATTTTGTAATCAGACAGCCATCTCTTTAATTGCTCTACTTTTGCTTTGCCTAACGTGTCTTTTCCCCACTTACCATTATTATAACAAATTCTACTTGCTGCCCGCTTTAATTCGGCTTGATCTTCTTTCGTGAAATCCCCTCTTTGACAAAAAAGCTCAATTATTTTTAAGAGGATCTCCACATTGGATATTTCATCATTTTGTGTTTCATATATAAGTCCATATGTTTGGAAGAGGATGGTGGAAACTGTCTGAGCATCATTAAAGCCAAGTTTTCGAAGCTGGTCCTCAATATGCGAAAGTAGTGTTGGATTATATGGTCTATCTGTGATTGGTCCGCCGTACCCTTCTTCGCCGCAAAAACCATCGCCGGAATATCCCCACGATACAGCACTATATTGAACGCTGTCTACTTTATTGCGGAAAGGCGCAAACAATTTATCCGCCTTATCAAAGAGGCGCGGAATTTCCTCTTTGATTTTCTTCATCATAGCTTTGTGTTGATATTCAGGAATAAGGTTAGCTGTTAATCCGTTCCCCACGATCAGAATTTTTTCCATAGTTTCATCACCCCACCTTACCAACACAAGGTTCATTCATCTCAATTTCGTTCTATCCAGCGACAGCTTCAGCAACTGCATCTTAAATTCCGGGGCGATCCATGAGGCAAACTCGCAGGCGATCATCGGATGAGCAAACGTTCCTCCGTTTTTCCCCTGCTTGGAAACGATGCCGATTGCCTTTGTCTGGTCGATCCATAGCTTTGGCGTCAACGTAAATGAGGCAGTTTTCTTTCTCTTTAAAAGTTCTGCATAACCAGTCTCACTATAATTCGGATTATTCTCCTGCTCCCACAGATTCAAAAATGCTAAAGTATTTCCGCTCCTCAGCCAACTCTGTATCACATATCCCGGAGCATCCTCGCTGTGAGCTCGGGCGACCTCAGTCAGAGAAATGTAACCTTCCTCCTGCTTTTTCCCCTGTGATTCCAGGCCTTTCCTCCGTTTTGCTCGTTCCAACACCTCTTGCTTACTTCTTCCATAACCGGCAAGATTCGAGAGCATATATTCGGCAATATCGTTTTCCCGCGCGATTCGCAATATAACTCGATCCCGTTCCTCGCAGGTAATGTTGCCCTCAGCTACAAGGTGTTCCAGCATAAGTCCAATTCCGTACATATCCACCAGATTCAATTTCTTTGCCACACACATCACCTCTCAAGGTCATTGTAGCATAACTTTCAGTGTTGTAAAAGACAAATTAAATCTGAACCATAGCAGGGGAAACATAACGTATGTCTTTCCTCGGTGAACCCTCCTTGTCGTAGTCAATATTACAGCGGGCAGCCTTCTCAAATTGGACATCCAGAAATTTCTCCAGGCCGACAATAGCCACATATTTGCCGTTTGAAAGAAGGTGATCTACCGCAGCGCGGGTCCATTTCGTCTTTCCGGTCGGAGAAGATATTTGTTTTGAGTAAAGCATATCCACCACTTTTCCCAAACTTGCTCCTGCCATATAGAACTCGAAAATCATGGATACGATATTTGCTTCATACTCGTTGACTCTAAGTGTCCCTCCGCTGATCAACACAAAACCATATGGTATTCTCATGTTTTATTCCTCCTAAAAACAAAACTTCCCATGTGTTACCTCGTTCAAGAGATAAAACATAGGAATACAGATTATTTCATTTTCTCTTTTGCCGTTATTCTGCATAGTTTTCGGGCCGAGTTTATGCGATTTACATGCTAAAAAAGCAAAAGCTGTGTATAACTTACGTTATACACAGCTTTTGTCTAATTTGGAGGTGACACCCGGATTTGAATCGCCGTGGGGCGGTCTTGCGTCGTGTTGACCGATGCCGGGAAGTGTTGGAAATACAGGGTTTGCAGGAAATCATGCTGTTAAATGCTGCCGGACTGTATCATCGGATTTTGAAGTTATAAGGCTAAAAATAAGGCTAAATTTTGTGGCCGCGCGGAATGTACCTGTGCCTTTAGCTCAGAAAACGCGGTGGACGGATGACTCATCCTTACCGAAAAGCCGTGGATGCTTTTGCGTTATACCCATTCATACCGAGGAAGAACCTCCAATCCCTTGTGCTACAAGGAATTGGAGGTTCTTCTTGTGATAGTGCGTTTTAGTATATGCCGGGATATTTTGCACAGATGTCGGAAAGCCGAGCAAAACACTTGCTGACAGAGACGGTTTTCTTCAAATTGAATGATTTTTCAACGTATGCTAAAATATCTGTAACCTTTCTGCGTTTTTTGCGAGTAGATAGATGATGGATATTTCCCTTAAAGGAAAGGAGCAAGGTATGAACGATGATAAAATAGTCGATCTTTATTGGATAAGGTCGGAAGACGCCATTACCGAGACATCAATCAAATATGGGAAATATTGTTACGGCATTGCCTACAACATTCTCGCGGATGCAGAGGATGCAGAGGAGAGTGTCAACGATACATACTTTGACGCATGGAATACTATGCCTCCGCACCGCCCGTCCGCGTTATCTGCGTTTTTGGGAAAACTGACCCGCCGCATCTCTATCGACCGGTGGAGAAAGCGTAGCGCAGCAAAGCGAGGCGGTGAGCTCGCCGCTGCTTTGGATGAGCTAAACGAATGCGTTCCCTCCCATGAAAACGTTGAACAGGATGTCCTTGCCGCTGATCTGGAAAAGAGGATCAACACATTTGTCAACGATCTACCCACCGCAGAGCGGCGTGTGTTTCTCTGCCGGTACTGGTATCTGGATTCTATTTCCGCGATATGCGAGCAGTTTGGCTATTCTCAAAGTAAAGTAAAGGTCATGCTTCATCGGACTCGTAAGGCGCTGCATAATTGTCTGGTAAGTGAGGAGTATGTGTTATGAACAGCAATCAACTGATAGATGCCATCGGCGCGGTGAATGATGCCGCTGTATTGGACGCAAAAGCTTTTCACTATAGGGGAGATGCTGCTGCTGCGAGACCGCAATTCAGAAAAATGACAGTTGGTGTTGCCGCTGTGCTGGCCGTCCTTCTGTGTATTGTCGCCGTCGCCTTTGCCGTGGATCAGGAGTTCCGTGCAGCAGTCCTGTCCTTCTTTCATATCTCCGCAGAGGATCATGTGGAACGCGTTCCGGTAGAGGATCAACCCCTCACAGGCGATGACGCGGCTGGGAAAAATATCACCGTCACAAGAGTGCGTGTTCCCAACAACGGTCACGCCGCAAATGGGTTATTTGCGATCTGCTCCGATGAGATCGAGTACAAACAAGGGAGTCACTACGATTTGTATAAGCAGGAGGGCGGTGAGCTGGTCAAACTCGAACTGCAAAGCACCCGCAGAGACTTTTCGTACAACGGAACGGCTTACGGTGTATATCTGGAGTGGGCGGAGGATAAAGAGGGGCGCTGTGCTCTCGGCTATGTGGAGCTTTCCGACAGCGTGACGGGTCAATATGCGGTGCTGCAATTTGTACCCGGCACGGGCGAAAAGCTACTCCTGCTTCTGGATGGTAAATATCCCGTTATCATCGACCTGTATGAGGATGGCGTGCAGGAGCTGATTCCCGCCGCAGTAATGGATGAACTGCCGTTCCTCAAAGCTGTTCATATAACGCGTGATGGTAAATACCTCCTTTTGAATGCAGGAAGGTATTACTGTGCAGCGATCGGTACGGAACCGCTCACCTGCCTTGATGAACTGTGCGGTGCGGCACTGACTGGGTGCAGCTACATCGGTGAAGGCATCTTTTCCTGCCATTCGCTGACCGGCGGCGCGGTGGATGAGGCAGACCTTGCGGCGTATGTACGTGGAGAGACACCTGCATCGCCGATAGACTTCGGCATGATTACAACGTGGAACGTTGACGTCCAGCGGCAGGCGGCCGGCGTCGTTGGCAGCACGGCGGCCACGGCGTTCACAAACCCTGATGTCCTCTGGCATGGCACCGAACGAACGGAGCCATTTTCACCCGGACTGGTATATGTGCCGCACGATGAAGGTGCATATATGCTGGAGGTGGACGGAGAACGCCATATCTATGTCGTTGATCTGCGAAGCGGAGAGCGGAATATGATAGAGGGAGCTTTGTGGCCCGATGTGGATTGGCCATATGCGGAGCTCGTGGGCAGTCCTGAGGGCGATAAGCTTGCACTTATCCAGCGGGACGCTACCAATGGCAGCCTGTGCCACCTGTCCGTCATAGATTTCAAAAAGATGCGGCTCTTCGCAATAGAACGCGATACGAAAGAAGTCGGAAATGAGCATTATGCGGACTGGTTTGATAACGACACCATCATGGTGGACAACAATGTAACCGATGAGACGGGGCACAACACCGGCGACAGCTGGTATTATCTATACAGGATCTATTAGTGGATAGAAAGGAGGGTGTAGAGAAGTTCCCTAATGCTGCGGGGAATTTTTCTCGCGGCAGTTTCCACCTGTACGCCGCTTTGCCGCCGTGCTATGATGTGCCTGTACTTAAGGCATCAAGCATTTAGGTCGAGGCAGAGCAGGCACGGGTGGAAAGCATTATCAACA
>OLGD01000632.1_pt1 | contig 66511 bp, 52 predicted proteins | sample 1605311 | NCBI WGS metagenome assembly OLGD01 (sample SAMEA3888917, study PRJEB22519) | human gut metagenome | biome: human gut; feature: human-associated habitat; material: faeces | place: Denmark | collected 2010
GGGAAAGCCGCCGGTGGGAGCGTACATTAGTACGTGACCAGTGGCGGCTTTCCCCGAAACGGAGCTATTCGCCAAAATCATTCGCCAAATCAGAGGCGGGCGCTTCTAATAGAATACCCGCTGCAAAAAGAGACCCTGCGCCGGAGCCGCCTGAAAATAGTTTCCCCTTTTTTTTGAGGCGAGAATTTCCCTTATACCGCCCTCGTCCAGCCGCCCAGTTCCGACGTCCACAAGCGCGCCGACGAGCATTCTCACCATCTTGTACATAAATCCGCTGCCCTCCGCCACAACACGCATTTCCGCCCCGCGAGATACAACCTCGAGCCTGCTCAGGGTTTTCACGGGGTTTTCGCGCGCGTCCGCGCCGCGCGAGGCGCTGAAAGCCGTAAAGTCGTGCTCTCCCGTAAGAAGTTCCGCGGCGGCGGCCATTTTTTCGGGGTCGGGATCCCTGCCCCTAAGCGACCATCTGTACCGCGCCAGATGCGGAAGCGCAACGCCCCTGTGCATGTAATAGACATACCTCTTGCCCTTCGCGCCGTATCTTGCATGAAAATCCTTTCCGACCCTTTTGAGGGATTTTATCCTGACGTCCGCGCGGTTTGACGAGCGCAGCGCCGCGAGCAAAGCCCCGTCCGGATGGCTCCACGCGGCGTCGAAATGAAAGACCTGTCCGGTGGCGTGCACCCCCGCGTCCGTCCTGCCGCTGCCGTGTATGCGCACGGGCTCCTTGAAAATCCGCCCGAGCCTCTCCTCTATGAAATCCTGGACGCTCCCGCCGCCCTTCTGCGACTGCCACCCGCAGAAATCGGTTCCGTCGTACGCGCACTCGCAGCGGAAGCGGATTTTTTCGCCCCCCATCGGGCGCGCCCGCGAAAAGACCTCCGCGAGAACACCGGAATATTCGCCGCCGGAATCCATCAGAAAACGCCCCCGCCCTCGGGCGAATCCCCGCCGCCGTCGGATTCGAGATACTCACGAAGAATCAGGGCGCTCGCGCGGGAATCTATTTCGCCGCTCCTGCGCAGTTTTTTGCGCGCGGCCACCGACTTCCTGCCGGCGCGGGAGACTGCGGAATAGTCGGCCTCCGCCTGGAAAGAGCTAAGCCTCTCGTCAAAACGCACGACGGGCAACCCGAATTTCTTCTCGATTTCGGCGATAAAGGCGTCGACCTCGCGCGCCTTGAACCCCGCGCTCCCGTCCATATTGTACGGGTATCCGACGACAATCCTGCCGATTTTGCGCTCCCTTATTTCCCGCGCTATGTGATCGAGGCGCGCCTCCGGATTTCCCTCCACCGCGGCGGGAATAGGAACCGCGACTTTGAGCTCGGAATCCGCGCAGGCGAGCCCCACCCGCTTGTGGCCGTAGTCTATGCAAAGTATGTTCATTTCCGAAAAGAGGCGGAAATCCGCCCGATTTTTCGCGCTAATTATTGAATTTTCCCACGCCGAGTTAAAGCAAAATTGCAAAAAAATGCGTTGCCATCGCCCGAATTGCGGCTAAATTCGCTTCCCGTGAAGAGGGATATTGAAAAATTGCTCGCGCTGCAATCGAAAGACGCGCAGCTGGCCTCCGTAAAAGCGCGGCTCGATTCTGTTCCGAGGGAAATAGCCGCAAAGCGCGCGGGAATTTCCGCCGCCGAGGCAGAATGCGACGCCGCCAAATCCGAACTTGAAGCCGCCGAGAAACTGCGCGGGCAAATGAGGTCGCAGCGAAGGGAGCTCGAAGAAAAGGTTTTCAAATATAAAAACCAGCTCCTTGAAGTTAAGAAAAACGACGACTATGTGGCGATAAACGCGGAAATCGACAGGCTTGCGAAGCGCGCTTCCGAAATGGAGGAGGAAGAGCTCGGGGTGCTATTCGACATAGACGCCAAGCGCGAGAGGCTCGAAGGCGTGGAGGCCGCCGCCAAAAGGCAGATAGAAGCAATCGAGGAAGAAATTTCCGCAATAAACGCCGCCAAGATTTCCATAGAGGCGGATTTCGCGGAGGCGGAAAAGGAGGTCGGCGCGGCCCGCGCGGAAGTTTCGCCCGCGTTTCTGGGGGCCTACGACAGGCTGAAAGCCTCTAAAATAGCCTTTCCTATCGCCGCCCGCGTGGAGGGTTCGCTATGCACCGGATGCTTTTTAAAGGTTTCCGGCGAGCGCCTCGACGCCCTTAAAAATTCGGACGGTCCGGTTTTCTGCGAACAGTGCGGCAGAATTATCTTCCTTTGAAAGCTTCACCGGGGAATTTTCTGAAAAATTTTCTCCCAGAAAAGTTAAAACAAAATTTCACAAAATGGGGCTTTTCAGCCTAAAAATGGGGTAAAACTCCGGAACTTAACCCCGCAATTTATTACGGCGCAGCCTGTTGGCGTATGCAAAAAAAATCAAACGCGACAACCAAGCACATCCGGAGTCCGGCCGCCCGCCAAACGCGCGCAACAATCACCATTCGGGACGAATTGAAAACAACCCCCCGATTGCAAGGATATTTTTCAAAAATTTTTTCACACCGGCATTGTGAATAACTTGTCAAAAACTTCTTCTTGCAACTCGCCCGAAAGAGGCAATTATATGGACAATCAGACGGCGAAAAACTTTAAAGCGCAGTTTTCCGCCGAAAGTGCGGGAGGGGGATAGTAGCGCAAAGCTGTTTACCCAACTTGCATTTGGAAAATAATTTACATATAAAAAACAGCAAACTCAAAAAATGTTCGCAATGGGAAAAGTCCGCCGGAGCCAACCACTTGCGCCGTCCTTTTCAGACGCCGCGCAAATGTTTGGCAAATATTGGCAAAAAACCTACCTTTTGTGAATAAATGCACACTTTGAAATGGAAACAGATTTGATAACGTCGGCCGCAACCGCCATATGGGAGAGGGCGAAGGAAAACCTCTATTCCATAGTCGGCGAAAGGGTCTACGAAAGTTGGTTTTCCGGCCTCGAGCTGTCCGATTCCGGCGACGACACCATGCTGCTCTCGGCGGAGGGCGAATTTGCCGCGATATGGATTCGCGACAACTATATGGACGTGCTCGCCAACCAGATTTCGCTCGCGGCGGGCCGAAATGTGAAAGTTGAAATCGCCGCCCGCGAGGAATCCCGAAAGCGCGAGTCCGCGCGCATTCCAGCAGAGAAGGCGCCCGTGCGCCCGAGCGCCGCGGCGCCGAAAGCGCCCGCGGCGGTGCCTCCGTCAATAAATCCGCGCAACACTTTCGAGAGCTTCGTAGTCGGAGAAAGCAACAGGTTCGCGCACGCCGCGGCTCTCGCCGTCGCGCAGAACATAGGGGTGGCGTTCAACCCGCTCTTTATATACGGGGCTACTGGCCTCGGCAAAACGCACCTTATGCACGCCATCGCCCACTTCGTGCTCAAAAACAACCCGTCCGCGGCGATAGCCTATATTTCCTCCGAAAATTTTGTGAACGAATACGTCGCCGCCCTGCGCGACGGGAACATCGCCAATTTTCGCAGGAGGTACCGCAACACCGACGTCCTGCTCATAGACGACGTGCAATTCTTCGCGGGCAAGGAAAGGTGCCAGGAGGAGTTTTTCCACACTTTCAACGAGCTCTTCAATTCAGGCAGGCAGATAGTGCTCTCGTGCGACAAGCCTATAAACGAGGTCGCCGACATAGAGCAAAGGCTGGTGTCGCGCTTCGGCTGGGGAGTGTCGGTTGACATACAGGCGCCCGACTACGAAACGAGGCTCGCTATTCTTCAGAAAAAGGCAGCAACCCTCGGGCGCGGCACCGCCATAGAGCCAGCCGTCCTAGACCTGCTCGCCCGCAAATTCACCAAAAACATCAGGAGAATGGAAGGGGCTCTCACGAACCTCATAGGCTACGCCTCGCTCGTTAACTCCGAAAACGCGGTGACGCTCGAAAAGGCGCGCGACCTGCTCGCTGACGCATTTTGCGAAGAGGAGGAAAGCCAGGTTGACATCGAAAAAATCCAGAAGAAAACGGCGGAATGTTTCAATATCGACCCCGCCGAAATTGTCGGCAAGAGGCGCCCTGCCAACATTGCCATAGCGCGGCAGATAGCCATGTTCATTTCGCGCAAGCTCACGACGCACTCCCTGCAAGAAATCGGCAGGCGATTCGGAGGCAGAGACCACGGAACGGTCATGCACGCAATCAAGGTGGTGGGCGACGCGATAGAGAGCGACGAAAACATGCGGAGGCGGGTGGAATATTTGATGAAGACCCTCTGATCTTCCGCGGCGGGCGCCAGCCGCAGACTATTCAGCTTTGCAATCTCCGCGGCTTCCGGGCGCCGGCGCATTCCCCGCCGGATTTCTCAAAATCCCGCGCGGACAAGCCGCTGTATCCGCCCCGCCGCAATGCCGCTTTTGTTTCCCCATCGCGCCCCGTTTTGCCAACGGCGTGCCGTTCATGCGGCGCACAACAGCCGCCGCAATTTATTTGCGCAACGCTTCCGCCGCGCGGATTTGCCGTCCCGCTACGGCGCGACCAAAGCCTGAAACGGAAAATTATCGCGGGGCACCGGCCATTTCCGCCCGCCGAAACGAATTAAACATTATCGGCAAACCGCGCCGGCCGCATTGAGCAAGCAACCGACACAGCGGGCAAAAAAAACGGGCGAATCTTTTGATTCGCCCGTTTTTTTTGCCGAGGCCGGCTATTTGTCGTAGCCGTCCTGGATTATCCACTCCTGCGGGTTTTTCGGGGTAAATCCGTGAGTGGAACCCTGCACCCAGCGGATTTTCTTCGGCGCTTTCATATTGTTGTAAAGCGCCGCCAGCCCCGACGGCGGGCATGTGTAGTCGCCCAATCCGGCTCGGGATATGAGAGTTTTGCACTTTATGCGCTTCGCGTGGTTGGCTGCGTCGTAGTAGTTCAGCGCCGGAACATATTCAGGGCGCCAGCCGTTGAGCCTGCCGACAGTCGGGCCGGCGAAGTCGCAGCACCATGTTATGGAGGAATCGGCCTCAGTGACGTCCGGGTCGAGCGCGGCCGCCCATATCGTCTGAAGCCCGCCCTGGCTGCCGCCGGAAACCTTCAGGTTCTTTCCGTCCCATTGCGGGAGCGACTTCAAAAATTCGAGCGAGCGCATCAGGCGCAAAACCATTCCGTTAAAATACGCCCCTTCGGGATTGGAATTCTGTTTCGGGTCGAAGGCGTAAATCTTTCCGTTTGACTTTATATTCTTAAAAAATTCGTCGTAATACGCATTGTCCCTGCCGAGGTCGTAGCCGTGGGCGTTGACGTCGAAGCGTATTGCGCCGCCCCAGCCCTTGGGAGCCTTTTGCACGTGCGTGCCGTAGCCGTGGTACATGGCGTGCGCGGGCAGCGATTTTTCCCCGGCGCCGCGCGGAATCGTCAGATATCCCGTCACGGGGCGCGGGCCGGCGCAATCTACCGACACCGCGAACACTTCGGGATCCGCCCCCTCCGCGCTCACCTTCTCCATCCTGTATTTCATCGGAACGCCCTTTAAGCGCGCCTTTTGCTTTTCCCAGAAGGCGTCGAAATCTGCGGGTTCCGGAACGGCATTGGAGATCTTTGCGATTTCCACCCCCGCGCCGCCGTCGAAGAACACGCGCTCCTTCTTTCCCTTCCTAATTTTGTTGACCTGCTTCCCGCGGGAGTTCAGGAGAGTCGCCTCAATCCTCACGAAACCGGGCCTGTCGAGCTTCGTCTTTACGACCGCGGGCTTCCCGGGCGCGATTTCGCAGACGCCGGTCTGCCTGGCGCCGTCGTCGCCCGTCCTCGTCCACCTGAACGAATAGGGCTTTTTCGGGGCGGGCTGCCCGCCGAAATCCACGGTAAACGTGAACGTCATTTCCTCGCCGGGCGCGTAGTCGAGCTTGTCGGAGGTTCCCCTGAAATCAATTTTATCGGCGTCTATCGGGACGCTTTTGGAAAATTTCGCGCCGTCGAATTTCGCGACGATGTACATTTCCGCGGACGAGAGGCTCTCCGCCGATTTCGAGAAAGTCCAGTCGAGATGCCCTTCGGGGTTGTTGCCGATGCCGATGTCGGGAGATTTCTGGTTAAAATTGTTGAAGGCGATAACCGTCTCCTTTTGCAGATAATTGTGAACCTGCATGGAGCCGTACCCGCCGTCCGTTCCGGCGGAGTCGCCGAAATCGAACGCGCCGGTCGCGTTGGGGATATTCATCTTGTTAGCGCCGCCGTAGTTGAACGGCCAGAATTCGATGTTGCCCCTTTCAAACTTTCCGGTCTTGACTTTGCCGTTGCCGAAAACCTCGAGGTTGTCGACGTAAGTCTGGATTACGCCCGAACCGTAGTCCGGAACCCCTATTTTGGACAAATCCTGAGAGAACGGGTCGAAGGAGGCGAAAACCCACGTCTTTTTGCCGTCTTTCGAGGATGTTTTGAGCAGATATCCGACCTTTACGACTTTGCCGGAGATGTTCTCCGAGTTGTCGACCTGGTACCCGTCCCCGGCATATTTGAGGGGATCGAGCTTGTACACGAGCTCGTACCCTTTCGCCTGCGGAACGAGCTCGAGAAGTTCCGGAACTTCGGCGTACGCGCCGGAAAATGCCGCGCCGGCGAGAGCCGCCGCCGCCATGTGCCTTATTTTCATATGCTGTCCTGTTGTTTGTTTAATACCCGTAAATTGGCAGAAAAAATAAGTTTCCCGACGCCGATTGCAAGCATTCTTTCAGGGGCGCGCCGCGGGCGGCCGCGCCGGTAAACGGTTAATCAAAATTTTCAAAAAACGCCGTTGCGCGCCTGACAAAAAGCCGATAGTATCGCGCAATGAAAAATTTTATTCCAAGCGCGCTCGCCGCCCTCGCGCTCGCCGCCGCGACGGGCTGCAACTCCCTCAATCCCTCCCGCGAAGGCGGTTTCGTCGAAGTCTCCAAGGAAAACCCGCGGTACTTCGCCCTCTCCGACGGCTCCGCCTACATTCCGATAGGCTACAACCTCTGCTTCCCGCGGTATTGGAGCAAATTGTCCGTGGAGGAATGTTTCGCAATGATCGAAACCCACATGAAAAACATCGCCGAAAACGGGGGCAACTACGTCAGAATTTGGGCGTCGCACCCGTTCTACGAAATAGAGGATTCCCGCGCGGGCGCCTACAACCCCCAAAAGCTCGCGAGGCTCGACCGCTTCATGGGGCTCGCAAAAAAATACGGAATCCGCGTAAAAATATGCCTTGAACATTTCAGGAATATAAAAGATTACAAGCCGGCGGAAAACGAGCGCGGATTGAACTCAAACGCCTTTTCGCGCCCTGCCTACGACGGCGAATTCAAAAGCATGGACGAATACTTTTCCTCCCAAAAGGGGAAAGACTTTTATTTTAACCGCTTCAAAATTCTGTTCGACAGGTACGGAAACGACCCGACGGTATTTGCTTGGGAGCTCTGGAACGAACAGAACACCGTCAACGCGAATGGCGAAAACGTCAAGCGGTGGCAGGAGGAAATGTTCGCGAGAATTTCCGGCGTTTGCAAAAAGCAGCTTGTCGTAAACAGCTGCGGAAGCTTCGACGGCAGGGGAGCGCGGGCCGCCTACGAACGTTTTTACAAAGGCACCGCAAACGAAATTGCGGCAATACACAGGTATCTCGACGAGGGCGCGGAATACGAAATCTGCAAGGGGCCGCTCGACATCGCCGCCGCGGACGCGATTTGCGAGATTTCAAAAATTTGCGGCGGGCGCCCCGCCCTGCTCGCCGAAACCGGCGCCGTGCAGCCGAAACACTCCGGAGCGTGGCGGTTCTACGGCGCCGACAAAGACGGCGCCATTTTCCACGACGCGTTCTACGTTCCGTTCTTCGCCGGAGCCGCCGGAAGCGGCCAGCCGTGGCACTGGGACGTCTACATATACAAACACAAGCTCTGGAGGCACCTCAAGCCATTCGCCTCGCTCGTCGAAGGCGTAAATCCTGCGGGCGAAAGCTTCAAACCAGCGCGCTGCGACACAAAAAACGCGCGCGTCTACGCGCTCTCGGGAGAAAAGACGCTGCTTGCCTTCGCGAGGGACGTGGAAAACGACTGGAAAAGCGAATTTGAAAAAGGGCAAAAACCGCGCGAAATTTCCGGTGAAACCGTCGATTTTTCCGCCTTTGCGAGAGGCAGAAAAATCGCCCGCGTCCGGGCGTACGACCTCTGGAACGGCGGCGGAGCCTCCGACCTCGAGCTTTCCCCAAAAGTGAAGCTGCCGGCCTTCAAACGCTCGTGCGCGGTGAGAATAGACTTCGAATAGCCCGCCCAACCGCGCCGCCCTCCGGCGCAAAAAAACATCCGGCCTATATGAAACTCTCCATGCTAATTCCCCCGAACGACCGCGCGCTCGCAGCCCTCGCCGCGCAAATGGGAATAAAATACGCCATAACGAAAGCCGCCCCCGAGCTCTCCGGAAAAAATCCCCCGTACGATTTCGGCGCCCTGAAATCCGCAAAAGACGGCTTTGCCGAACGCGGCCTCGAGCTCGTAGGGCTGGAGGGGGACCAATTCGACATGTCGCCGATAAAGCTCGGGCTGCCCGAACGCGGCGAATGGATAGGGCGGTACGCGCAAATGCTGCGCAATATGGGCGATCTCGGGATAAGGCTGCTGTGCCTGAACTGGATGGCCTCCGTCGGGTGGTTCCGCACGGACGCCGCCGCCCCCGCGCGCGGGGGCGCGCTCACGACCTCTTTCGACGCCTCGCGCGCGCCCGCGCCGGAGCCCGCCGGAGAACGAATTTCGGAAGAAAAGCTGCGCGAAAACCTGTACTATTTTCTCGACGCGGTATTGCCGGAAGCCGAAAAAGCGGGAGTAAAAATGGCGCTCCACCCCGACGACCCGCCGGTCTCCCCGCTGCGCGGAATAGGCAGGATTCTGAAATCGGCGGAGGACTATGAGAAAGTTTTTTCGCAGTACGATTCAAAATTCCTCGGCGCGACTTTCTGCCAGGCGACATTCAAAGTCGCGGGCGAAAACGTAAAAAAACTATCGGCGGACTGGATAGGGCGCGGGAAAATTTTCTTCATCCACATCCGCGACGCGCGCGGGAACGCCGAAAATTTTACGGAAACTTTTATCGACGAAGAACGCGGCTTCGTCTCCGAAATGCTCGCCCATTACCGCGACTGCGGGTTTGGCGGGCCGATCCGCTCCGACCACGCCCCCGCGATGTTCGGGGAGGCTCAGAAGGATTTCGGCGGGGGAGTTTCCGTGGGCTACCGGCCGCTCGGCCACATATTCTCTTGCGGATACATAAAGGGCTGCTGCGACGCGCTCAAAATCCCGCTCGAATAGAAGGATGGGCATGAAGACGATCCTTTCAAACCTGAATTTTCCCGAAGGCCCCGCCGTGGGCGCAGACGGGGCGCTGTGGTTCGTGGAGCTTCACGGCGGCAGCGTCTGCCGCCTCGGGAAAGGCGGAGAACTCTCGCGGTTCAAAATCCCGAACGGCAGGCCCAACGGCATAGCTGCGGACGCCGCGGGGCGGATATGGTTTTGCGACGCGGGCAACGACTGCGTGTCGATTCTTAACCCCGAGAGCGGCGAAATAAAAACCGCATGCGACGCCGTCGAGGGCGAGAGGCTCGCGCACCCGAACGATTTGGCGTTCGACATGCGCGGCAATCTGGTGTTCACCTGCCCGGGAGAGTCGCGGAAAGAGCCCTCCGGATACGTGTGCGCGCTCGGCGCGGGCGGCGCGCAAAAAATCATAACCGGAAAATTTTTCCCGAACGGGCTGGCGTTTTCGCCCGACGGAAAATCACTGTTCATCGCCGAGACGTATAAAAAGCGGATTTGGAAGGGCGACTGGAATCCTGCGGCGCTGTCGTGGTCGAACGCCCGCGTCTGGGCCGAGGCGGGGGGAAATCCCGGCCCGGACGGAATGGCGTTCGGCGACGACGGCAACCTCTACGCCGCGATTTTCGGAGGGGGGGCGGTCAAGGCTTTCTCCCCCGACGGAAACCTGGCGAAGGAGATAAGCCTCGGGGGGCGCAATCCCAGCAACTGCGCGTTTCTGCCGGACGGGGGCCTCGTCGTCACCGAGGCCGAGAGGGGCGAGCTCGTCCTGGTCGAAACCGGAGTAAAGCCCGCCGGCATCTTCCGCGGCCCTCCCATTTCGGCGTAGGGGGGAAATCCTCCCCGCCGAACAGCCTATTCGGCGCGCGGTTCGTCGAATACTCCGGAGGAATACGGGCCCGAGCATATGATTTTTTTCGCGTCCGGAAGGTGCGCTATGTCGCAAGCGCCGACGGCGTCAAAATCTATGTACACGAGCGTTTCGGAAGCGGAGGCGTTCCTTATGCAATGCGCCCCCTCCTTTCCTGCGGGAAACGTTATTGCGTCCCCCGCCGCGACTTTTATTTCCCCGCCGTTTGTGCGGACGGCGCCCTCGCCCTTTATTATGTAGAACACCTCCTCGTTCGCCTCGTGCCAGTGGAAGCCGAACGACGAGTTCCCGGGGGCGACCTCCACGAAATGGACGGCGCATTTTGAAGCCTCTCCGAGCCCCACGACGGGCTTTATCGTGAATTTGCCGCCGTTTTGCTCCATTTCAATTCCGGCGGCGGACGCGCAGTTTACGGTTTTCAGCGATTTCATTTTTTTCCTTTCGTTTTTTGTTTTACATTTGGGATAAATTGAAATTACATTATCATACTTTGCGTAAAATGTAAAGTAGGCACAAAATTGTGCTGTAATAACCCAAAAGAAACTATTGAGCTATGAAAAGGAAAAACCCCCTTCCCGAATGCCCCGTTGAGGTGACCCTTTCGATGATAGGCGACAAGTGGAAGATATTGATCATAAGGGAGCTCTCCGGAGGGACGAGAAGGTTCGGGGAGCTCAAAAAATCCGTCGGGCAAATATCCCAGAAAGTGCTCACCGAAAACCTGCGCGAAATGCAGGCCGACGCCCTCGTCTCGCGCAAGGCCTACGCGGAGGTCCCCCCGAGGGTGGAATACTCGCTCACGGAGCTCGGCATGAGCCTAAAACCGGTGCTCGCCGCGCTGAAAAAATGGGGCGCCGCCTATAAAAAGGCGTCGGGACGCTAAAAAATGCACGACATCTGGAACCCCTGGCACGGCTGCGCGAAAAAGAGCGAGGGCTGCGCCAACTGCTACATGTATTTTCTCGACAGGGCCAGAAACATAGACCCGTCGCGCGTATTCAGGGTAAAAAACAACTTCGACTATCCCCTCCAAAAAAATTCCCGCGGCGAATATAAAGTGAAAAGCGGCGAAACGCTGCGGGTGTGCATGACTTCGGACTTTTTCATAGAAGAGGCCGACCAATGGCGGGGCGAGGCGTGGGATATAATTGCCGGAAGGCCGGACGTTGTGTTCTACCTGCTTACCAAACGCCCCGAGCGCGTCGCAAAGCTCCTTCCGAAGAACTGGGGCGGCGGCTGGGAAAACGTGTTCTTCAACGTCACCGCCGAAAACCAGGCGCGCGCCGACGAGCGCGTGCCGTTGCTGCTCGATTTGCCGTTCAGGCACAAGGGAGTCATGGTCGCTCCGTTCATAGGCGAAGTGTCCCTCAAAAAATATCTGAAAAGCGGAGCGATAGAGCGGGTCGTCGCCGGCGGAGAAAATTACGACGGCTCGCGGGTTTTGAAATGCGAATGGGTTGAGAAATTATACTCCGAATGCGTCGAAAGCGACACGACGTTTTGCTTTATCGAGACGGGAACCCTGTTTGAAAAGGGCGGCAAAATATACCGAATGCCGGACAAGCGTTTGCAGAGCAAAATGGCGTTCAGGTCGGGATATTTCCACGGGGGGAGGAAAGCGGAATACAAGCTCGACCTGCCGCCCGCGCAGAGGGAGCTTACGGGGGAAGTCGCCGAATACAGGCCCCATTTCGGGCCCATGTGCGCCGAATGCGGCAGCCGCCCAATTTGCAACGGTTGCGCCAGATGCCGCAAATGCCCGAACGCCTGACTCCCCTTCCCCTTTCTGCCGCCCTCAAACGCCGGACGGCCGGATGCGCGCCGACCGGCGCTTTCGCATTTGCGCGCGGGCTTTTCCGCGCAAAGCCTTCGCGGCAAGATTTCGCGCTCCCGAGCGTTTCTTGCGAATGCGCGCCCAAATTTCCCAAAAGAGGCGTTTTTAGGCAATTTTTCGGCATTAAGATCCGAAGGCCTAATGCTAAAATTCGCCCGCAAATGCGAAGAACGAAAGGAGAAAAAAATGAAATACGGTTCCCTTGAAATCGGCAGGCGCAATTTCATAAAGTATGCGGCGATGTCGGGGGCGGCGTTTTGCATGGGCAATGCGCCCGCCTCGGAATCCGGAAAATTGCCGGAAAAGAAAAAACTCGGCTCCGCAGCGGTTTTGGAGAAATTCCGCACGCTCGGATCGGGAGCCGCGGCGATGAAAGTATCCGCGCTCGGATTCGGCTGCATGGGGCTCAATTACCACAGGGGCGCGCACCCCGGCAGGAAAGCCTGCATAAGGCTCATCCGCGAGGCCGCCGAACGCGGGGTCAATTTTTTCGACACCGCCGAGGGATACGGCCCCTTCACGAACGAACTAATCGCGGGAGAGGCGCTGAAAGGATATGGCGACAGGGTTTTCATATGCACGAAATTCGGGCACAAATACGAAAACGGCAGGCGCGTCATGGGCGAGGAGGACAGTTCTCCCGCGAGCATACGCCGAGCGTGCGAGGGCTCTCTAAGGCGGCTGGACGTCGAGGCAATCGGCATATTTTACCAGCACCGCGCCGATCCCAAAACCCCGCCGGAAACCGTAGCCGAAACCGTCGCTGAGCTCATAAAGGAGGGGAAAGTCCTGAAATTCGGAATGTGCGAAGTGGGAGCTTCCACAATCCGACGCGCGCACGCAGTCTGCCCTATAACCGCAATACAGAGCGAATACCACCTGATGCACCGCACAGTCGAAGATAACGGCGTGCTTGCCGCATGCCGCGAACTCGGGATAGGATTCGTACCGTACAGCCCGATAAACCGCGGTTTTCTCGGGGGGCTTATAAACGAATACTCGCGCTTCGAAGGAAGCGACAACCGCCGCGATCTTCCGCGTTTCCAACCCGACGCAATCCGCGCAAATCTGCGCATAGTCGAAATACTCAACGAATTCGGAAGGCCGCGCGGCCTGACCTCCGCGCAAGCCGCCCTTGCGTGGCTCATGTCAAAGTCGCCGAACATAGTCCCCATTCCAGGGACAACAAAGCTTTCGCATCTCGAAGAAAATTTGCGCTCCGCAGACGCCAAACTTTCCGAATCCGAAATTGCCGGATTGGAGGATTCAATTTCAAAAATCGAAATTGTCGGGGCGCGCTACAACGCCGAACAACAGCGGAAGGTGGAATCGTGAAACAGGCCGCCGCAATTTTCGCGCTCGCCCTGGCGGCGGTTTCACCCGCTTCCGGAAAGCCGCCCATAATACTTTCCGACCAGGGAAGTTTCGCTGTCGGAGGAACTGCGTTGTCCGACCGGAAAAGAAGAAAATTCCACGGCGACCATGCCTATGTATTCTACCAGATTCCGGAGAATGCGAGAAAATATCCGCTTGTATTTGCCCATGGAGTCGGGCAATTTTCCAAGACATGGGAAACAACCCCCGACGGCAGGGAGGGCTTCCAAAACATATTTTTGCGGAAGGGGTTTTCGGTGTATCTCGCAGACCAGCCGAGGCGCGGAAACGCCGGAAGAAGCACGGAGGCCGCCGCCGTGCCGAACCTCCTACTCCTATTACTCTGCCGTCCGCGTTCAACGGCGGACGGCCCGCTATGGGAAAGTTGCGGCGCGGGCGAAAAATATGTTTGAACGCCGGCGCGGAAATCGTATTGTTCCAGCAATACGAACGAAATTATGAATGCTAAAAAAATACTGCTTTTTGCGGTTCTTCCGGCGGCGGCCGCGGCTTCGCTCTTCGCAAAATCCCTCGAAGGCGAATATGTCGGCAGGGTAGACGCGAAGGAGGCGCATTTTAAGGACAATCCGCTGATTGCGGCGCAAGTTTACCGCGAGGGCGACAAATACAAAGTCGGCATATATCCCGACCTCTGGAGGCGCGCGCCAGCGTACGCAAAATTTGACGCCGACGCGAAATCCCGCAAAATAGACTTCGACTGCGGCGGATGGCTCGGATTCAAAGGGACGATAACCGAAAGCGGAATAGTCGGGGAGGCGGAATACTCCACAAAGGACGGCAAAAAATCCGCCCCTATGAAGCTCAAAAAAATCGACAGAAAATCCCCGACGCTCGGCATGCGCGCCCCGAAGGGCGCGACGATTTTGATAGACGGAAAGTCTTTTGACGAATGGGAATCCGCCAGCGGGAAACCGATACAATGGGAAATCGTCGGCGACGGCTCCGTAAAAGTTTCCGACAAAAAGGAGCAGTGGGTCGGCATCCGCACCAAGAAAAAATTCAAAAGCCTCAGGTTGCACGTCGAATTCATGACGCCCGACGAACGATCCAAGCCGCTCGGGCAAGGAAGGGGCAACTCGGGCGTGTTTGTCGGCGGCTTCGAAGTGCAGGTGCTCGACTCGTTCGGCGCGGAGGGAGTATGGAACGAATGCGGGGCGCTGTACAAATATATGCCGCCGCAGATCAACGCCTCGCTTCCGCCCGAAAAATGGCAGACTTACGACATCGAATACCGCGCGCCCGTCTTTAAAGGCGGCAAAATCGAAAAATATCCGCGCATCACGGTATTCCACAACGGCATGAAAATCCAAAGCGACATCGAGCTGCGCGAAAACACCGCCAACGGTTCCGCGTACCGCGCCCTTGCGCTGAAAGACGAGCCCGTTTCGATATCGCTGCAAAACCACCAAAACCCCGTCAGATTCCGCAACGTCTGGGTGGAGGAAATCGAATAGCCTACCTAAACGGCTTATAAAAAACGCCAAACCGCCCGCGCGGAAATTTTACGGCGGCGCGGCAAAACATACCCGATTCTGCGGGTCGGGGAAAAAACAAACGGGCCGCGGGGCGCATCCCTCGGCCCGCCTTTCTCGGGGGCGCGGCGGCGGCGCGGACTTTTGACGCAACAATTTTTCAGCGCTCGCAATCCTCACGCCGCGGAAAATTTCAGAAGAGGGTCCCCTGCTCCGCGATTCCCGAGAATTCGTCCGGGCGCAATTTTTTCAGAAAGCTCTTGCGGTGTTCCGGAGTGGGGCCGAAGAGCATGAGCGACTGCAAGTGCGCGGCCGTGCCGTAGCCCTTGTGTTTTTCAAACCCAAAGCGCGGATATTTGGGAGCAAGCGCCTCCATCAGCCTGTCGCGCGAAACCTTTGCCACCACCGACGCCGCCGCGACCGCAAGGCTCCGCGCGTCGCCTTTCACGGCGGCCATGTGGGCGTACGGAAATTTTTTCATCTCCCTGCCGTCTATGATAACCTGCGCCTTTGAAATGTCGAGCGAGGACTCTCCGAACAGGGTCGCCGCCGCGCCCGCGCGCGCCAGATTCAGACCGAGGCGGGCGTTGAGAGCTCCGGCGGCGCGCGCCATCGCAATTTGGGTTGCGGCCAATATGTTGAGCTTCTCGATTTCCGCGACTTCCGCAAACGCCGCCTCGAAGTCGAGCAGCCCAGCAGCCTTCAGTTTTTCGAGCTCGCCGTAAACGGATTCCCGGGCCTCGCGCGAAAGCTGTTTCGAATCGTTGAGGACCCGCAGGCTCGACAGCGCGGCTACGGAGGAATATAGCCCCGCAGAAACCGCGACCGCCCCCGCGCACACGGGGCCCGCAAGCGCGCCGCGCCCCGCCTCGTCTATGCCCAAAACGAAACTGCGCCCGCCGAGATACTCCCTGTCGAAGTCCGCAAGCAGAACTATCCTGGCGGGGTTGGACATGCTATTTGAGCTTTTCGAAATAGGGCAGCCTGTCTATCGGGACGTCGATTTTAATCGTCTGCCCGCCTTTCCAGACCTTGCCGAGATCGTCCTTCCATTCGCCCGAGGGCAGCTTCACTTCGCGCGAATCTTCGGGCGTCACGACGGGCGCGACGAGATATTTCGGCCCGAGCATAAACTGGTCTTTCGAATTTTCAAAGCCCTGGTTCGGAAATTCGTACTCCATGTGGCGGACGATGGGCTCGCCCGTCTTGGCGGCGTTGTGCGCAAGCTCCAGAATATAGGGGCCGAACTGTTTGTGCAAGTTGGCGAATTTGCGGCAGATTTCAAGGTTCTTTTTGTCGAGTATGCGCCACGGAGCCACCGAAAACTGCATCATCGGCATGAGCGCGTGAATCTGGCAGGAACGCACTATGAGCTTTTGGTCTATTTTAGAGGGGTCTATCGGCGTCATGTCCGGATTTAGGAACGAGCGGAATTCCCCGCCGCCTATCATGTCCGGACAGGTGTACGGGTGCCCGATGAGGCCCGCCGCGAGCATGTCCGGTATGAGCTGCTTTATGCCCTCCCAGGAATACGGCTTGTCCTGAAGCCTCTGAACGAGCGGCTGTAGGCCCATCTTCCAGCAGGCGCGGTATTCGTTGTACGGGAAGTCGAGCCCCATTTTAGCCCACGCCTCGCAGTAGTCGGAGGGCGTCGCGCCCTCGAAGAATTCGATTCCCTCCGAAACCGCCCCTTTGTCGCCCGCGTCGAATTTGAAGCCGTCGACGCCGTACTTTTTGCGCATCGCCGCAAGCTTGCCTTTCAAATGCTCGCGCGCTTTGGGGTTGGTGAGGTCGTAGCAGGCGCTTATGCCGTTCCACCATTCGACCATAGCGGGATCCTTTTTGCCCTTTTCTTTCAGGAGCAAACCCGCCTTGTTGAGCTCGCGGAACTCGGGGGAGGCGGGGGAGACAAACGGGCAAATCCAGAACATCACTTTAAAGCCCTTGGCGTGGAGCCTGTCCATCATCGCCTTGGGATCTGGAAACTTGTCGGCGCGGAAGTCGAAATTTCCGTAATAATTCTGCCAGTTGTCGTCCACCATGAATACGCCGACGGGAAAGCCGTTCTTTATGACGTCGTCGGCGTACTTTTCGACATCCGCCTGGTTTTGGTTGTACATCAACTCTATCCAGGTATTGTACTGCGGCATCGAGAAAAACACGTCCTCCGGAATCGCGCCCGAGGGCTCGAAGTGGATTTTTGAGGCCGCAAGGTACGCGTCTTTCAAAGTCTTGCCGGCGGCGACGGGCTGGATTTTCTCAAACTCGCTCGTTATCGTGATGACGCCGTTTTTGGCGGAAAATTTAAACGGCTTGTCGCTCCAGACGTACCTGCCCTTAGACGATACGAAAAGCGGGGCGGACTGGTTCGAATAATTGCTCTTCGCAAGATCCTTTTCGTCGAAATTTTCGTACGGCATGTGGGAGCCGAAGAATGTGGCGGCCCCCCACCACTTCTCGCCTTCGAGCGGGGAGATAACCGACGTGTAGGTTTCGGCGAAAGCCGCCGAGGCGAACACCGCCGCAGAGAGAGTCAAAAGGGATTTGGTTTTCATGATATATATCGCGTTATTTGATTTTTTCGAAGTACGGGAGGCGCTCTATGGGAGCCTCCACCTTGATTTTCGCGGGGCCCTTTACGACGTTGCCGAGATCGTCCTTCCACTCGCCCGCGGGCAGCGAGACCTCGCGCTCGTCGGCTTCGGTGAGCACGGGGGCCACGAGGTATTTGGAGCCGAGCATGAACTGGTCTTTTACCTCCTCGAAACCCTGGTTCGGGAACTCGTATTCCATGTAGCGGACGATGGGCTCGCCCGTCTTTGAAGCGTGCCGCGCCAGCTCCAGAATATAGGGGCCGAACTTTTTGTGCAAGTCGGCGAACTTGCGGCAGATTTCCATGTTTTCCTTGGAAAGCACCCTCCACGGCGCGACGGAAAACTGCATCATCGGCATCAGCGCGTGCGCCTGGCAGGAGCGCACTATGAGCTTTTCGTCGAGCTCCGCCCCGGGCTGGAATGAAACGTAGTCCCCGCCGCCAATCATATCGGGGCATGTATACGGATACCCCGCGAGCCCCGCGGCGAGCATGTCGGGAATTATCTGGCGAAGATCTTTCCAAGTGTGGTGCTTGTCTTGAAGCCTCAGCACAACGGGCTGCCCCGCCATTCCCGCATTCGCGCGAAATTCGTTATAGGGAAAATCCAGCGCGAACTTCGACCATTCGCGGGTGTAGTCCGCCGGAATTTGGCCGGGCTTGTGGAATTTAAAGTCGCCGACCACGAATTTTGTGTCGCCCGCGTCGAATTTAAAGCCGTCCATGCCGTACTTCTTCTGCATGTCGCGCAAGACCGCTTTGAGCGCGTCTGCGGCCTTCGGGTTGGTGAGGTCGTAGGCGGCGCTGTACCCGCTCCACCAGTGGAGAATGGCGGGAGAGTTGCGCGACTTGCGCATTGTGAGTAGCCCCCTCTTTTTGAGGTCGCGGAATTCGGCGGAGTCGGGGGACACGAACGGCGCGACCCACAGAATCGTCTTAAATCCCATGGATTTTATCTTGTCGAACATCGCCTTTGGGTCTGAGAACGCCTCGGGGCGGAATTCGTAATTGCCCTGGTACTTCTGCCAGCCGCCGTCTATCATGAACACGCCTATCGGGAATCCGTTTTTGACGATGTCGTCGGCGTATTTTTCTATGCCCTTCTGGTTCTGGTCGCGCTGGAGCTCTATCCAAGTGTTGTACTGGGGCGCGGAAAAGAATATTTCCGGAGGAATGGTTCCCGACGGGGGGAAATGCTTTTTGGCCGCCGCAAGAAACGCCTCTTTGAGCGTCTTGCCCGCCTCGACCGGCTTGAGTTCGGCGTAGTCGGAAATTATGGTAAGCTCCCCGTTTTTGAACGAAAATTTGAACGGCTTGTCGCTCCAAATATACCTGCCCTTAGAAGACACGAAAAACGGATCCGCCTGGTTGGAATAGTTGGAGGAGGCTATGTCTTTTTCGGCGAAGTCGCCGTAGGGCATATGCTGGCCGAAGAAATTCGCCGCCCCCCACCATTTTTCGCCGTCGAGGGGTTTTATTTTTGATATGTAGGGCTGGGCGAAAGCCGCAGCCGCGAAAGTCGCGGACGCAAACGCCGCCATAATTTTAATTGTGGAGTTCGTCATAGTTCGAATCGTCATTTTTTAGCTTCCGCGACCGCCTCCGCAGCCGTCTTAAAGTGGAGTTTGGCAAACCTTTTGAGCGCGTCCGCGCCGAATTTTCTCACGATTTCCGCCGCCTGCTCTCTGACGCCCGCGCCGGAGCCTTTCAAAAGCCGCGCGCCAAATTCGTCGGAGAGCTTGCGCATCTGGTATATATAAGTGGCGCGGGCGATGATGGACGCCGCGGCGACCACAGGGTCCTCCTCGGCTTTCGTCCGCATTCTGAGCTCGAAATCCGGCTCGGACAGCTGCCTCTGCACGAGCGGCTGCTTCGTAAACTGGTCGAGCATTCCCCACGGCACATGCCGCTCCGCGAGCGCGCTCCTTATCGCCTGCGCGTGCATCCACGCCAGAAGCTTGTTGAGGTTGCGCCCGAATTTTATATAGAGGGCGTTGTACTTTTCCATGCCCGCATAGGAAACTTTGGCAACAACCCCCTTGGTCGACTTCACCATGCGCGCCATCTCGAGGGCCGCCGCGTCGCTCGTCACTTTCTTGGACTCTTTCAGACCGCCGTCGAGCCACTTTTTCACGGCGTCCCCGTCCGCCACTACGCACGCGGAAACGAGGGGGCCGAAGAGATCGCCCTTGCCGCTTTCGTCTATTCCGGCGTGCGCCTCGAACCATTCGGGATGGTGAACGCTCTCGTAGCCCATCTCGACCACGCCCGTGATTTCGGGCTCGAGCACAAACTGCACGAAGCTTTCCGTCCCCTTGCCCTGCACCACGAGCTTTCCCGAGGAATAGGCAACCACGTTCACGTCCGGCCCCTTGTACGCGAAAACCGAGTAATCCACCTTGTAGGGCGCCCACAGGTGCTTGTCGAGCCATTCGTCGAGCTTTTTCATCTGCCGCTCCGTCAGGGGCTTCGTGTACAAAGTCCTCTTCTTGGGCTCGCAGAATTCGGTTTTTTTCTTGGCTGACATGAAATTTTCGGCGGTTTGCTAATCTTGCGCGGCGCCGCCCAAACGCGGGGCGCCGAAACTGTCCAAGATTATCGCAAATTGCGGGCGGCAACTTCAAGCCATATTTTGAACAAATCGCGCCCCGTCCCCGCGCCCAAAATCCCGCCCCGCGGCGAGCGCCGCTCCGCCGAAAATTCTTGAACTTGCGCGTGCATTCTGCGATTGTCTTGCAAATGGGGTTTAAAACGGAGGAACAAACATGAGCAAATCTTTACTTGTGGTAATTTGCGACTTTCTCGTGCTGAGCATCATAAGCATCGTGGATTTCTCGCAAACGCCGGATTCGGGCAAGGAGGAAAAAAAGCGCGAGGAAGTCGTCGTCGCGCAAAATTTCGCCGACTCCCAAATGGTCGATTTGCTGAAAATGTCGCTTGATAGCGAGCGCGAAAAGCGCGAAGCGCTCAAATCCGACGTCGAAAAGCTCTCGCAGGCCGCCAGGGAAAGCCTCGAACAGGCCGACCGCCAGCGGAAAATCATAGCCGCGCGCGAAAGGCAGCTCGAGGAAATGCGCCTCACGAAAGAATCCGTCGAGCGCGAGAAAATCGGAATACTCCAAAAGAGCCGCGAACTCGAAGAGCGCGTTTCGGCGAGCGAATCCAGAAACGCCGCCTTGCAGAGGGAAATACTGAGCGCAAGCCAAAAGCTCGAAAAATCCGCGCGAGAGAGAATCGACCTGCAAAAGCAGCTGGGCGACATGCGCGAAACCGACGCCGTGGCGCGCATGAAGCTCGAGAGCGTGCAGGCGGAACTCAAGGCCAACAAGGAAAACCTCGAGCGGCTGCGAAAGGAAAGCGAAGCCCTCAAACTTGAAAACAGGGCGATAGAGGCCGAAAAGAGCGCGCTCGCCACAAGGCTCGAGGTCGCGTCAACAAAAACCCGGATTTACGAGGAAAACCTCAAAAGGGCGCAGGCGCTCGTCGACATCGAAAAGACCGAAAAGACGAAAATCCTCGTGCACGCCGACAAGCTCGCGGCGGGGGTAAACGAGCTCGCCGCCTCCCAGAAAAAAATGGAGTCCTCACAAAAGGAAATCACGAAGGAAGTCAAAGATTTGCGCCCGCAGACGCCCTCGGAGATATTCTCCAAAATAAAGCCGTCGCTCGTTTCCATCACATTTTCGCACACGCGCAGGGGCATACTCGGGCCCTCCACGACGCAGACGCGCCTGCGCAGCGTTCCGGTCAAAATCGGCGGCAAATACTGGCTCGCGTTTGCGGCGGACTCCACCGCCCTCGCGCCAACCCCAAACCAATATTTTCCGCCCGAAAAAATGTCGGTTTCCGTGTCCGGAAATTCGTACCGGTTCGAGCCCCTCGCCGTCTATTCGCTCGCCAACGACCCGCGGCTGCTCGCAATACAGGTGCCCGCGGAATTCATAGAAAAGGAAAAAATTTCGCCCCTGCTGCCGGCAGACGGATTTTTCCGCTTTCCCGACTGCGTGGTTGTGAACTCCAAAGACCTCTATTACGGGCAGGTGCCGTTTAGGGCCGACTATAAAAACCCATCCTACGCGCGCCTCGACGTGGGGCTATTGCAGTCGGTATTCGGCACGTTTTCACCGGCCGCGGGCGACATAGTGATTTCGAGAACAGGAGAATTTCTCGGGTTCATGGCGGAAAGCGACATAGCAAGCCTGATTTCCGCGCTGAAACTCGGCCCCTCCCTCCCGATGGGCGACAAATACACTCCGGCGGGGGCAAACATCTTCGTCGGGCAAATATCCCAGAGACTGCGCGCCGTCCCGTATTCCCTCAAATAGGGCGGCAACGGTTCCGAAAACAGAGCGGGGGGCGCCCGAACCGCAAAAAAAACGTTAACGAACCTCTTATGGGAGGTTCGTTTTATATTGGATTGCATAAGAAAATAGGCGCATTGCGCAAGCAATCTCGCCGCGGGAAAGATTTGCCCTTTGACAGCCGTTGGCCTCAGCGCCCCGCAAAGGCAAACATTCTATGAGAGCGCTGTCCGCGCCGGTTCAGCCCGCCATTTCAATAAAATTGAGTCCCGTACCCGCCTTCGGAGCATTGAATCCCGCAATGCTCCGAAGGCGGAAGAGTGGGAAGCTTATTATTTCGTGGTGATTTCGTCGTAGAAATCGACTATTTTACCCTTTTTGTCGGATTCGTTGAATTCCATCGCGCTCTTGGGGTGCCTGTTCAGGAAACCGGTCACCATGTAGGGATAGTCGAAGCCCCAGCCGAGGGAGGCTCGCATGGGTTCGATATGTTTTTCTATGCACTGCAACAGCGGGCGAATCCTGTACTTGGGATTGTGCAAAAAGCCTATAAGCAACTCGAGCTGGCAGTTGCCCGCGCCCCTGCCGAGACCGGCGAGGGTGCCGTCAATCATGTTTGCGCCGGCGACAATCGCCTCTATGGTGTTGGCGAAAGCCAATTGCAGGTTGTTGTGAGCGTGTATGCCGATTTCCTTGCCAAATTCGTGCGCGACCCTCATGTATTTTGCCATCATGTAGCGGATCTGCTCGCTGTAAAGCGACCCGAAGCTGTCCACGAGGTATATGGCTTCAGCCTCGCTCTGGCCGAGCATCTCCAAGCCTTCGTCGAGCTCGCTCTCGCGGACGGTGGAAACCGCCATGATGTTGACGGTCGTCTCGTAGCCCTTGTCCCTGGCGTCCTTTATCATGTCGAGCGCGAGCGGAATCTGGTGGATGTAGGTCGCGACCCTCACGAGGTCTATGGGGCTCTTTTCCTTGGGCAGGATGTCGGTTTTGTAGTCGCACTTTTCGGCGTCCGCCATGACCGACAGCTTGATGTCGCGCTTGTTGTCGCCGATTACGCGGTTTACGTCGTCCTCGTCGCAGAAGCGCCACGGGCCAAACTTGTCGGAGGAAAAAATCTTGTGGCTGTTTTTGTAGCCTATCTCCATGTAGTCTATGCCCGCGTCGGCGCAGGCGTCGTAGACGGCGCGAACCTCACCGTCGGAGAACCTGCTGGAGTTCATGAGCCCGCCGTCGCGTATCGTGCAGTCGAGCACCTTTAAGTCTTTCCTGAAACCGATCCACCTTCCGGAGGACGTCGAGGAACCGTTCATTGTCTTTTGATTCATTGTATTTCCTTTTCTGCTGAAATTTCGGGCATAAAAAAAACCGGACGCCCTTTTGCGTTCGGTTTTCCATCTTGGCAACAGGCAAAAACCGCCCAGCCGAACGCTATCTTATAACGCCGGTGTAATAAAAGTAATAAAACTTTTCGCTGCGCGGATTCATCTGTTATTGTTGCGGATTAGACCTTCTTTTTTTTCCGTTGCAAGAAAAAAAATCCTCCTTCTACGAATTTTTTTCAACAAACTTGTAGAAGTCCGCAAAAAGCCCGTCGGCGTCGTTGGGGCCCGGGGCGGCCTCGGGATGGTACTGCACCGAAAACACGGGGTAATCTTTGTGGCGCAGCCCCTCGACGGTGTTGTCGTTGAGGTTGATTTCCGTGACAATCCCGCCGCATTTTTCGACGCTTTCGGCGTCCGCCGCAAACCCGTGGTTTTGGGAGGTTATGGAGACCTTTCCGGTTTCGAGGTTCTTCACCGGCTGGTTGCCGCCCCTGTGCCCGAATTTGAGCTTGTAGGTTTTGGCGCCGATAGCGTGCGTTATGACCTGGTGGCCGAAGCATATCCCGAATGTCGGAATTTCCTTTATCAGCCTTGCGACCGCCTTGTGGGCATAGCCCACTGCGGCGGGATCGCCGGGGCCGTTGGAGAGAAAAAGCCCACGGGGGGCGAATTCCAAAATCTCCTCGGCGGGAGTCGAAGCCGGAAATACCGTCACGTCGAAACCGTGGAAGCTAAGTCGGCGGAAAATGGAAGTCTTGGCGCCGTAATCAATGGCGGCGCATTTGAACAGCGGCTTCGTCCTCTCGAAATTGTAAAGGCTCGTCCCGCTGACGGTAAAGGGCTTTAGCTCCTCTTCGGTCTTTGAAAAGCGGTAGGGCTTTTTGCAGGAAACTTCGCGCACATAGTCGACCCCGACGAGCCCCTCCCACCCGCGGGCGCGTGCGACGGCCTCCTCCGGGGAAATTCCCTCTGTGGAAAGGCAGGCTTTCAAGGCGCCGGCGTCGCGTATCTTGCGCGTAATGGCGCGCGTGTCCACGCCGCTTATTCCGGGGATTCCTCCGTTTTTCAAATATTCCTGGAGCGGCATCTCGCTCCTCCAGCTGCTCGGGATCGGGCTTATTTCGCGCACTACAAATCCGGCGACCTTTATGCCGTCGGATTCCTCGTCGGCTTTGTTGACGCCGTAGTTGCCGATTTCCACCGCCGTCATGGTCACTATCTGCCCGAAATACGACGGGTCGGTAAGAACTTCCTGATAGCCCGTCATGGAGGTATTGAAAACTGCCTCCCCTACGACTGTCTTTTCGGCGCCGAACGCGCGCCCCTTGAAGACGCTGCCGTCCTCCAATGCGAATATTGCCGTGGCGTTTTGACTCATAATTGCGATTTCTACGAGACAATGGAATATTTCAGAGCTTTTACAAGCCAAATTTGGCAAACGCTTTTGTCGGGGGCGCGCGCCTGCCGCGGATACTCCGTTTTGAAAGAATCCGCAGCCGGCCGCGCGCTTGCGCCCCCGCCGGCAACCCCTTTAAAACAGGGCGCCATCGGCAGGCGCGCAACCCCCGCGACAAAAACATCGCCAAATTACTTGGTGGCCTCGTCGAGGAGATCCCCGAGGGACGTCAAATCCTGGTCCTTGCGGATTTTCTCGAAGGCGGCGACTTCCTCGGCGAGCTTGTCGGCGTCGTACTGGGCCGCCTTGATAGAGAGGCCTATGCGGCGCTCGTCGCGGTCGATCTTGACGACGCGCGCTTTGACTTCGTCGCCCACTTTGAGGTGGTCCTTGATCTTTTCGACGTGGTCTTCGCTGATCTGGCTGATGTGGACGAGCCCGTCGATGTCGTTCTGGAGCTCGACGAACGCGCCGTAATTGGTGATCTTGCTGACCTTGCCGGTGACGAGGTCGCCGACCTTGAATATGGAGTCTATTTCCTCCCACGGGTCGACGGAAAGCTGCTTCATGCCGAGCGAAATGCGCTGGTTTTCGGGATCTACGAGCAGGACGATGGCGTCCACTTCGTCGCCCTTTTTGAGCACTTCCGAGGGGTGGTTGATCTTGCGCGTCCAGCTCATGTCGGAGACGTGAACCATGCCGTCGATGCCCTCTTCGAGCTCGACGAACGCGCCGTAGGTCGTCAGATTGCGAACCTTGCCGCGCACGTGCGCGCCCACGGGATAGTTGTGGACTGCCATTTCCCACGGATTTTCCTCGAGCTGGCGCAGGCCGAGAGAGATCTTCTGCTCTTCCTTGTTGATGTTGAGGACAACCGCCTCGACTTCGTCGCCGACCTTGAGAACCTCGGAGGGCTTGGTTATGCGCTTCGTCCAGGAGAATTCGGTGATGTGGACGAGCCCTTCGACGCCCTCTTCAAGCTCGATGAACGCGCCGTAGTTGACGAGGTTTACGACCTTGCCGCGCACGTGCGCGCCCACGGGATACTTGCGCTCTATGTTTTCCCACGGATTGGAGGTGGTCTGTTTGAGGCCGAGGGAAACGCGCTCGCGCTCGGTGTCGACTTCGATTATCATCACGGAGATTTCTTCGCCCACCTTGAGCATTTCGCTCGGGTGCGAGATTCTTCCCCAGCTCATGTCAGTGATGTGCAGGAGGCCGTCGAGGCCGTCGAGGTCGATGAACGCGCCGTAGTCCGTGATGTTCTTCACAACGCCCCTGCGTATGTCGCCGGGCTTGACTTCGGCGAGCAGGTTGCGGCGCTTTTCGGCGCGCTGCTCTTCGATGAGCTCGCGGCGGGACACGACGATGTTCTTGCGCTCCGCGTTGATCTTGACAACTTTGAAATCGTAGGTCTGGCCGACGTACTGGTCGAGGTTCTTGGGGGGTTGCACGTCGATCTGGGAAGCGGGCAGGAAGGAATCCACGCCGATGCTGACGATGAGCCCGCCCTTGACTTTGCTCTTGACTCTGCCCGAGAGCACCGCGCCTTCCTTGCAGTTGGCGAGGATTTCCTCCCAGTTCTTTTTCTGCTGGGCTTTGTCGTAGGATATTACGGGATTGCCTTCGCGGTCCTCGAGCTTTTCGAGAAGAACCTCGATTTCCTGCCCGATCTGCACGTCGTTGATGTCCGGAAATTCGCTCACCGGCACGACGCCTTCGGATTTTCCGCCTATGTCGACTACGACTTCGTTTTGGCGGATTTCTATGATTTTGCCCTTTACAATAGAGCCCTGTTTGAGTTCGGCAAAGCTGCTGTTGGCCAGCAGTTCTTCCATTACGTTGTTCATTTATGTCCTTGATGATGCCGTCTCCGCAAGCGGAAACGGGTTGATTGTTTCAGTTTTGCCCCTCCGCGCAAGAGCGCGAAGGGCGTTGAGTTAAAGATTGAATATTCCCACACAGCACAGCCGCTTGCAAGCGTTTTTTGCGTATTTATAAAATATGCGTGTTGAAAGCCATCCTCCCTGGCTCCAACGCCTGCCTTGCGCGCCAAAAATCCGCGCCGAAGTCAAAAATACGGGCTCCATACCGCAGCGCAAGCCCCGATCCCCCGCTGCGGTTTGAAAACAAAACGGCGTCAAGACTCTGCTGAAAGGGCGAATTCCCGCGCCAAGCTCTCAATGGAATCGGGACTTCCCATGCACAAAAACCTGTCGCCCGCAGAAAACGGCGTTTTCGGATCCGGCCGCGACGGGGACTTGGCGCCGGCGCGCATTATCTCGACGAGCTTCACCCCGTATTTTCCGGGCAGCCTCAAATCCGCGAGAGTCTTCCCCGCCATCGGGGAATTTTCGGCGACGGACAACACCTTTAAAAGCATTTTTCCCGCGTCGGCGGACTCGCCGGAAGAATCGGAAGGCTCCGCCAGAAGCGCCTCGGCCGCGGCGATCTCCCCCTCCGCCGCGCACAGTATTACAATGTCGTCGGGAAATAGGCGGGTGTCCGAGCCTATGTCGTAAATCGAAAACGCCCCGCGCCTGATTGCGGCGACCTCGGCCCCCGTCTTTTCGCGTATGGCAAGCTCCCCCACAGTCTTTCCGGCGGCGCGGGAAAATTCGCCTATCTCCACCTCCGAGACGCCCTTCGCCCAAGTCCTGCTCGCGCGCACGCTGTCCATCAGCTCTCCGCGCCGCGAGGATTCCGAATTTTCCAGATGCCGCCTAACGACCGAGGAAAACCTTCCTTCAAGGGAATGGCGCAAATTGGAAAAAATCCTCCTGAAAAACAGCGCCATGAACACAATGCTTGCGGCAAGTATGATAAACGCGTCGCCGACCGGAAGGATATGAAACACGAACACGAGATACACCGCCGCAAACCCGAGCATTATAAAGGCCGAAAACACCCCGCGCAAAAAGGCGTGGAGCTTTCCGCCCGCCCGCGAGGTCAGCCCGTAGCTTGACTCTATTCCGTCAACCAGCTTGTGTGCGCACGTTCCCGAGGCGCGCAGCGCTCCGGAAAGCATGGGCATGGAAAGTACCGCGGCGACCGCCCAAAATCCGAGCGCCAGCCAGTCCGGATACGGGGTCGATTCGCTCTTTATATAATTTGTTATGCCCGTCGCGGCGAACATCACCCCGCAGAACATCAGCGTGTAGATGAGGAGCGCCGCAAGGTGCGGCAGAAAATCCCTCAGCTTGCCGTTGTCCGCGAGCGACTGCGAAATCGACCCGACCGCGCGCCTGTAAACGTCGAGGGCGTCGAGAATTTTCCCGGGCGTCATCCGGCGCGCGAGCCCCATTACCGCCTCGGAGCGCGCGGAAATGATCGGGTTTACAAACACCGTCAGGAAAGAGACCCCCATCGCTATCGCCATCACCGACGGGTCCATAACCCCGCTTGAAATTCCGAGACCCGCTATGACAAAGCTGAATTCGCCGATCTGCGCCTTGTTGACGGCGGCAAGATACGCGTCGCGGCACGCGACCCCGCCCAGGACAATGCCCATAAAGCACGCCAGCGACTGGAACGCTATGACGCCCGCCGATATCAGAATTATCGGCAGCCACAGTTCCCACAGCATTGCGGGATTTATCTGCGTACCCACCGAGACGAAAAAGAGGGCGACAAACAGGTTTCTGAAAGGGTCCGTTATGTGTTCCACCCTTCTCGAAACGTCGGAGCCCGATATTATCGACCCCGCCATAAACGCCCCAAGCGACAGTGAGAGATTCGAGACGGCGGCCAATTCTCCGAGCCCCATTATGAGGCAGAAGATCATCATTATGAGCTCCTGCCTGTTTCCCGATAGCGCAAACCTGCGCAGCAGGCGGGGAATAACCAGCTTGCCCGCCACGAAAATCGTTATCATGAAACTCAAAATCGCGAGCGTTGAGGCGAACAGCTCCGACGCCCCCGGAAGCTTTCCCGATGACAGCCCCGAGAGCACGACCAGCAGGAAGACCGCAAATATGTCCTCTATGATCAATATGCCTATCGCTATCTGCGCGTAGAGCTTCGAGAGATCCCTGCGCTGGGCGAATATCTCCACTATGACGATTGTGGAACTCATAGCCAGGACGCCGCCGAGGAAAATTCCGTCGATTTTCGACAGACCCATGAGGCCGGCGGACGCCATTCCCAAAATCCCCATCGAGACTATTTGGAACGTTATGCCCAGAAAACTGGGCACAAACACCTTTTTGAGGCGTTCGAGATTGAATTCCATCCCGACGAAAAACATCATGAACATCACCCCGAGCTCGCCGAGCGCCGCGATGTTTTCGGACGAGCCGACAACGCCCGCAACCGGAGAGAGCAATATCCCGACGATGATGAACCCCAGCAGCTGCGGAAGCTTCAGCATTGAAAAAATCCGCATGGAAACGGTCGCGGCTACGATAATTATTGCGATATCCCTTATGAGAAGCTCTGTGGAATGGCTGTCCATACGTTCCGAATTTACCGGCGCGCGCCGTCCGCCGCGCAAGCGTTTTTTAATCTAATCCCCCCTAACCCCGCGGAAGCCGCCGCAATCCGAAAGGCGGCGCGCAAACGCCGCCGCCCCTCCGCAAAATGGCGTTTAAATTGCGCAATATCCTCGCCGGAACGCCCTGTTTGTCAATATAATTCAGGAACCGGCGGCGGGCGAAACCCCGCCCCAAAACTCCGCGGCAAACGTCCGCCGCAGGATTGCGCGCGCCGGTCCCGCTGCAACCGGCGGGGCGGCGGAGAGCGCAAAACGCCCGCCCGCGCCCGAAAAATTTTAGGCTTCAAATCGGGAGGGAAATGTCCATACTCGCTTTCCTGATTATGATACCGGACGTTTTGGCAGAGAGGTACGCTTCTAAGGCGATGAGGCAAATTTGGAGCGCGGAGGGGAAAATACTCCTCGAGCGCGACCTTTGGATAGCGGTTATGAAGGCCCAAAAGGAACTCGGGCTCGACATTCCGCAGGAGGCGATAGACGCCTACGAGCGCGTAAAGGGCGAAATCAGAATCGGCGAAATCAACAGGCGCGAGAAAATCACACGCCACGACGTGAAGGCGAGGATAGAGGAATTTTGCGAGCTCGCCGGCTTCGAGCACATACACAAGGGCATGACGAGCCGCGACCTCACCGAGTGCGTCGAACAGCTGCAATGCCACAGGGCGCTCGGGCTCGTCCGGACAAAGGCGGTTGCCGCCCTTGCCCTGCTCTCGCAAAAGGCGCGCGCCTACAAGGGCGAAATCCTCGCCGCGCGCACGCACAACGTCATAGCGCAGCTGACGACTTTCGGCAAGCGGCTCGCGGAATTCGGGGAGGACTTTCTGCGCGCGGTGGAAAATATCCAGTCGCTTCTGGACACCTACCCCGTGCGCGGGATAAAGGGCGCCGTCGGGACCCAGCTCGACCAGCTGACGCTCTTTGACGGCGACGCCTCCAAAGCCCGCGCGCTCGACGAAAAGATAAGAAAATTTCTCGGAATCCCCCACTGCTTCGGCGCGACCGGGCAGGTCTACCCGCGCGCGCTCGACTTCGAGGTCGCAAGCCGCCTATTCCAGCTCGCGTCGGGGCCGTCGTCGTTCGCAAAGACCCTGCGCATAATGGCGGGCGCGGAGCTGGCGAGCGAGGGGTTCGCAAAGGGGCAGACGGGGTCGTCCGCCATGCCCCACAAGATGAACTCGCGCAGCTGCGAGCGCATAAACGGCTTCCAGGCGATACTGCGCGGATTCATGGAGATGGGCTCGGCGCTCGCGGGAGACCAGTGGAACGAGGGCGACGTGTCGTGCTCCGTAGTGCGGCGCGTGATGCTGCCCGGGGCGTTCTTCGCAATAGACGGGCTGCTCGAAACGTTCATAACCGTTCTCGGGCAGATGAGGGTAAACTCCGCCGTCATAGAGGCCGAGCGGCGCAAATACATGCCCTTCCTGCTGACGACAACCGTCATGATGAAGGCGGTCAAAAAGGGTATGGGGCGCGAAGACGCCCACGAAGTTATCAAAGAGCACGCCGTGGCGGCCGCAAACGACATGCGCGCCGGCAAAATTTCCGAAAACGACCTGCTCGCGCGCCTCGCCGCCGACCCTCGCATGCCGCTCGACGCCGCCGAACTCGGGGAAATCCTCAAAGAGGGCTCGTCCGCCACGGGGCTTGCGGAGGCGCAGACGGAAGATTTCTGCGACCGCGCCGACGCGTGGGCCGAGCGCTTCCCCGAAGCCAAAGGCTACGCGCCGGAGCCGATTCTCTGACGCGCGGCATGCAATTCTGCGACGCAAAATGCGAAAAATTTTCACTCTAAAAAAAGTTTCCGAAAAATCCGGAGCGCGGCGCGGCGAACTGCAGACTGCCCACGGAGCGGTGCAGACGCCAGTGTTCATGCCGGTCGGCACCCAGGCGGCGGTAAAGTCTCTGACGCCGCTCCAGGTCGGGGAAACCGGAGCGCAAATAATACTCGCAAACACCTACCATCTGAATATACGCCCGACCTCGGAGCTCGTCGCGCGCTTCGGGGGGCTCCACAAATTCATGGGCTGGGAGGGGCCGATTCTCACGGACAGCGGCGGATTTCAGGCGTTCAGCCTGTCGAAGCTCCGCAAAATCTCCGAGGACGGAATTTCGTTCTCCTCGCATCTCGACGGCGCAAAGCTTTTCATCTCCCCCGAATCGTGCATGGGAATCCAGAAAAATCTGGGCTCCGACATCTGCATGGTTTTGGACGAATGCATACCCTACCCCTGCGAAAGGCGGAAAGTGGAACAGTCCGTCGAAAGGACGCTGAGATGGGCAAAGAGGTGCAAAAGCGAGTATGACAAACTGGGGCTCCCGCAAACCGGAGTCCTCGCATTCGGGATAGTCCAGGGCGGATGCTATTCAGACATAAGGGCCGGCTGCGCCCGAAGGCTCGCGGAGCTCGACTTCCCCGGGTACGCGATAGGCGGGGTGAGCGTCGGCGAGCCCGAGCCGCAAATGCTCGAACAGGTCGAGGCGTCGGAGGCGGGCCTGCCGCGCGAAAAGCCGCGCTACGTCATGGGCGTCGGAACGCCCCCGCAGCTTCTGAAAATGATAGCCCTCGGCGCCGACATGTTCGACTGCGTGATGCCCACGCGCCTCGCCCGCCACGCTGTGGCATTTACACCCGACGGGCCGATAAACCTCAAAAACGCGAAATTCGCGGAGGACGATTCGCCGCTCGACGCAGAGACGGGCGGATATTCGGCGGAATTTTCGCGCGCGTACATAAGGCATCTTGTAAAGGCAAATGAAATGCTTGCCTGCACGCTGCTTTCGATGCACAATATACGCTTCTTCCAAAACCTCATGGCCGGCGCGCGGGCGCACATAGAGCTCGGCGACTACGAAGAGTGGAGCCTCGGCAAAATCGCGCGCTACGAGTCCGCCGCAAACGACAGATGAAAATACGCCTATTAAAACATTTCGACCGCACCGCCCTCGCCGGCGACGGCTTCGACTACTCCTATGCCGACGCGCTCGCGCGCTCGGACGCGGCGTTTGAAAAGTTCGCGAAATCCTCCCCCGAAAGGGTCGCGATATTCGCCGAAAATTCTCCGGAATGGGTTTTCGCGCTCTACGGGGCGTGGAAGGCCGGGGCGGCGGCAATCCCGATAGACGCGAAGTCCTCCGCGGAAGAGGCGGCTTTCATCCTGTCCGACGCCGCCCCCCAGATACTATGCTGCGACCGCTCCACGCTCGAAACCGCGCGCAAAGCCGCAGAGGGCCTTGCCGTCGAATTTTTCGTACTGGAAGACATGTTTGCGGACATTCCCGCGGTCGGGCGCGACTGCGGGGAAATCCGGCGCGAGGGCGCGGACCTGGCGTTCATCGTATACACTTCGGGCACGACCGGCAGCCCCAAGGGGGTGATGCTGACTTTCGCGAACATGTACGCGAACATGAAGGCCGTGGAGGAGGCGAAATACTATTTCGACGGAATACGCGTGCTGATAATGCTGCCGTTCCACCACATACTTCCGCTCATGGGGACGCTCGTCATGCCGCTCTACGTCGGGGGGCAAATGGTGTTCCCGAAGTCTATTTCGCCGGCGGACATTTCGGGGATACTGCAAAAGCGCCCCGTCGACATGGTTATAAGCGTGCCGCGCTTCTACGAGCTTCTGCACACGAACATAATGGCAAAGATAAACCGCTCGGCGGTTTTGAAAGCCCTCTTTTCTCTCGCCCGCGCGCTCGGCAGCCGCAAATTTTCGCTCGCGCTGTTTTCGTCCATACACAAGAGATTCGGCGGGGAAATCAAATTCTGGATTTCGGGCGGCGCCGCGCTCGACCGCAAGGTGTGGGCGGATCTCGACGCGCTCGGTTTCGCCCTGCGCGAGGGCTACGGCATGACGGAGTGCGCGCCAATAATAGCTTTTCCGAGAATCGGCAGGATTAAAATCGGCTCTCCCGGGGAACCGCTGCCGGGCGTGCAGATAAGGATAGCGGACGGCGAAATCGCCGTGCGCGGCGAAAACGTCACGCAGGGCTACTACAACCGACCCGAAGAGACGAAAGCCGCCATACGAAACGGATGGCTCTTTACCGGAGACCTCGGCTACGTCGACGACGAAGGTTTTCTCTTTATCACGGGCAGGCGCAAGGAAATCATAGTGCTGCCCAACGGCAAAAACATAAACCCCGCCGAAATGGAGGCGCAGATAGCGGCGCAGTCGCCGGAAATTCTCGAAGTCGGGGTTTTGATGCACGAGAATATTTTGCAGGCGATAGTGCGCGTGAGGCCGGAATTCGTGGCGGAATCCGGCGGCGAAGAAGCCGCGGAAGCCGCCATCCGCGACACCGCCATACTGCCTTACAACCGCTCGACCGCCACCTACCGGCGCATAATAAGAATCGCCCTTACAACCGGCGAACTGCCGCGCACGAGGGTCGGCAAGCTCAAGAGGCACCACCTGTCCGCCTACCTCGAAGACATATCGCGCCGCAAGCCAGAAACCCGCCTGCCCGAGCCCGACTCGCGAACCTATGCGGAGCTCAAAGACGTGCTCTCCGGGCAAATTTCGCTGCCAGTCTCCCCCGACGCGCACATGGAAATGGACCTCGGGCTCGACTCGCTCGGGAAAATATCTATACAGTGCTACGTCAGGGAAAACTGCGGCGCGGAGGTCTCCGAGCGCGACTTTGAAAAATACCCCACCCTCAGAAAATTCTCCGAATTCGTCGAAAAAAACCGCAATTCGTCGTTCGAGCCGCAGACGAAAAACGTCACGTGGTCGAATATAATAAACGCGCTTCCGCTCCCGAAGCTCAAAAAGCCGCACTTCTTCCACTTCGCCACGATCTCCGCGTTCAGGGCGGCGTTGAAGCTCGCGTACAGGCTCAGATACCGCGGGCTGGAAAATATCGAATCCTCCGAGCCGCTCATCATAGCCCCCAACCACCAAAGCTACCTCGACGGGGCGTTCGCTGTCGGCCCGTTCTCAAAGACCCAAATCTACAAGACTTACTTTTTCGCCAAGCTGCGCAGCATCATCAAAAAAGGCTTTATACGCAAATTCGCCGAGCGCAGCAACGTTGTCATAATGGATATCAACGACAATGTGAGCGAGTCCATACGCAAGCTCGCACAGGCGCTCAGGGAGGGCGACAGGGTCGTAATATTCCCGGAGGGCACGCGCACGAAAGACGGACGCATATCGGAATTTCGCCACACCTTCGCGATTCTCGCAAAGGAAATGGGCGTCAAGGTTGTTCCCGTTGCGATAAGGGGCGCGTATGAAGCGCTCAAACCCGGGGCGACCTTCCCGAAGCCCGGCGCGGAAATATGCGTGAGCTACCTGCCCCCGATGTCCGCCGGCGAAAACGAGTCATACGAGGACTTTTCCCGAAGGGTGCGCGAGCGCGTCGAGGGCGAGTGGGAAGCCATGGGCGACGCGCGCCGATAGGCTCCAGGCGGGGACAAGCGGCCGGCGGTTTTGCCGCAATCCCCTAATTGCGCGCGCGGTAAAAGCGCGGCTTTTCGCCCCTTGGCTTTTCCGGAGCGTCCGGTTGAGAATTTCCGGAAAGTTCCGGCGGCGGCGCGACTTCCCCGCGCGCAAGCTTTTCGGCGGCGAGAACGACGTCTTTCGGCAGCCTGTCGGCGGAAACCGGAAGCCAGAAATTGGTCTGCCCGAAAATCAGCAGCTCTCCGCGCACCGCGAGCTTTTTGGAGGGCGCATCGTACCACACCTCGCACTTGAACACGTGCCCGGAATCGGGGTTTACGACTTTCCCCGCATACCTCCCGCCCGATTCGGGCTTCAAATCCCAAATGAAGTCCAGCCCGCATATATGCGGGTGCGAGCTTATCCCCTTTGCGCGCTCCCTCGGGGCGAGAAAAGTTTCGGCGATCTTTCCGGTGTCCTCGTCGTATATCAAAACCATGCGCGCGGCGCAGATTCCGCCGCTCTCATAAAAATAGGCCACGCTTTCGGGCTTCCCCGTGTCGGAATCGGGAATGACCCAAAAACCCGCTATGGGGTTTTCAGCCGCGAAAGCTGAAATCCACGAAAACATTGCGGCCAGTATCAGTCTTCTCATCAACGGCAAGCCCCTTTCATGTAAAATGATGCCCGAAACGCGCGGGATAATCAAGCCATAAGAGCGCGGTTTTTGAGGATAAAAAGGCGAAAAAGCGGAATATGCCCGCAGAGAACGCGCGCGGCGGCGAAATCCGCCAAACCCCGCGCGCGCCTTCCGCGCCCGCGCAAAAAAATCTCTTATTTTTGTTGATTTCCCGATGCGAATGGTATTTGTTTATTTAATTATATGCGCGATTGCGCGCGCATTCCATCGAAAATTTTAACGGCAAAACATACGCTCGAACAGATTACAAAACCATAGAAAGGAAGCATTGTGGCAAACTTAAAGAAGAAAAGACGCCTCAAGATGAACAAGCACAAGCGCTCCAAGCGCTCCAAGGCGAACCGTCACAAGAAGCGCACTTGGGACTGCTAAGGCGCCGATTCGCGCCGTCCCCGAAGGGGGGATTGAGTCCGGAAAAGTTTTCCCGACTTTTCGCGCCGGAAAAAAACGTTTCCAAAAATCCTTTCAAGCCGTTCGCAGTGCGAACGGCGTTTTTTTTGTCCGCACAGCGCCGTTTACGCCCGCGGCGCCGCTCGGGTTTCACACCGCATTCGAGAATAAATCCCTCCCTTAGCGGGGGATTGCCCCGCCAAGGCGATCCCGCGGAAGCCCGACCTGCGCCGACGAAGCGCCCGACAGAATCCGGAACATTGCAGTAAACCATATTTCCCCTTTACTTCTCCACGTCCCGCCTTAAAGTCGGCACAGATTTACCCCCAATAAAGAATATTCATAAAGCTATGATTACCGTCACCTCATACTCCGCCGCAATTGTAATGTGCTTTATCACGATGCTCTGCTGGGGATCGTGGGCAAACACCCAAAAAATGGTCAAGGGCAACTGGCCGTTCCCCCTGTTCTACTGGGACTATTCCATAGGGGTGCTCGCGTTTTCGCTGCTGCTCGCGCTGACGGCGGGCTCTTTCGGCTCCGGCGGGCGCCCATTCTTGCAGGATCTCGGGCAGGCGGAATGGAAGTGGCTCGGCTCGGCGTTCATCGGCGGCGCCGTATTCAACCTCGCAAACATCCTGCTCGTGGCGGCAATCGAAATTGCGGGGCTCGCAGTGGCGTTCCCCGTCGGGATAGGGCTCGCGCTCGCGCTCGGGGTTGTCACGACATACCTTGCAACCGGCGAGGGCAACGTTCCCATGCTCGCGGCGGGGGTCGCCCTCATATGCGCCGCCATAGTCCTCGACGCGGTGGCGTACGGCAGGCTCGGAGGCAAAAAATCCTCCACTGCCAAAGGGGTGCTGATTTCGGTTGCGGCGGGCGTGCTGATGGGCTTCTTTTACAGTTTTGTCGCAAAGTCAATGGCCGCCGCCGAACCTTCGGGCGCGCTGGAAAGCGGGAAACTAACGCCTTATACGGCGGTCGTGATGTTCTCCATGGGCCTCATACTTTCCAACTTTATATTCAACATATTCATGATGCGCAAACCCCTCTCCGGCAGGCCCTCCACATTCTCCGAGTACTTCGGCGGGAGCGCCAAAACGCACGCGATAGGGATTCTCGGCGGCATGATTTGGAGCTGCGGCATGAACTTCAACATCCTCGCCGCCCCCGCCGCCGACCCCGCGCTCGCCTACGGCCTCGGACAGGGCGCGACCATGGTATCCGCCCTGTGGGGCGTGTTCGTGTGGAAGGAGTTCGCGGGTGCCCCGAAGGGTACGAACAAGCTGATTGCGCTCATGTTCGCGTTTTTTGCCGCGGGGCTCGGCGTGCTCGTGGCGTCCAAACTTTAATGCGAAAGGCCTTTAATATGGAAGACAGGGGAATTTTGGTCGTCGGCAGCATGAATGTCGACATGGTTGTCAAGACTTCGCGCATACCGAGCCCGGGGGAAACGCTGCTCGGCGGCGTGTTCCAAAAGTTCGAGGGCGGAAAGGGCGCGAACCAGGCGGTTGCTGCAAACGCGATATGCCGCGGCGCGCACTTCTGCGCCGGAATCGGCGACGACTCCTTCGGGCGCGAATACCTCTCCTACCTGCGCGGGCGCGGGATAGACGTAAGCCTTGTAAAAACTTTCTCCGACTGCGCTACGGGCGTCGCGCTGATAACGGTGGCGGCCGACGGGCAAAACGCCATCACCGTCGCCCCGGGCGCCAACATGATGCTTTCGGAATCCGACATGGAAGGGATAGACTTCTCAAAGTTCTCGCACGCGCTCTTCCAGCTCGAAAACGACCTCTCGACAGTCGCGCGCGGGTTGAAACTCGCCCGCAAGGCGGGGTGCGAAACTGTGCTGACGCCGGCGCCCGCAAAAATCCTTCCGGAAGAAATGCTGCCCGACATAGACTACATCGTCCCGAACGAAATAGAGATTTTACAGATAGTACCCGAATGTTCCGACGCCGAGTCCGCCGCGCAAAAGCTGATTTCAAGCGGCGTAAGAAATGTGATAGTGACCCTCGGCAAGCGCGGGTGCGACCTCTACAACGGCGGGGGCAAAAAACATTTCCCGACTTACGAAAAGATACGCCCCGTGGACACTGTGGGCGCGGGAGACTGCTTTACGGGCTCGTTCGCCGCGGGGCTCAAGGTTTGCGGAAGCCTGGAAGGTGCCATAGAGCTCGCCACTGCCGCCGCGTCGCTCAAAGTCTCAAAGATGGGCGCGCAGTCCGTAGCCAGCCTCGAGGAAGTGCGGCTGCTCATGTCGCAAAAATAGGTTCGGCGCGAAAAAAAGATCCGGAGCCGCCCGATTTGCGGTTCCGGATTTTTTATTCTCCGGCGCGCCGCCGGAGATTACATCGAATACTTTCCGGATTCCCTGCGCATGGCGGACGCCGTTTTCACAAGGGTGTCGCAAATCTCGCGCGCAGATTCTATCAGCTTGGACTCCTCCTCCACCGCCCTTTTGAGCTCCCGCGCGCGGGAGCTTATCTCCTCGCTCTCGCCGCTCTGCGCGCGTATGCCGTCGAGCAGCAGAACGAGCCTCGGCGGAATGCCCTGCACTTTTTGAATAATGTCAGCGAGCCCCTCGCCGACGCTCTTCGCCTGGGCGGCGGCGTCGGAAAACTTCGCGTCGAATTCGCGCACCTTTCCGGCGCCCGAATCGGAAAGCGACGAAATGGACTTCGCCATGCTCTCGATTTCGAGCGTGGAAGTCGAAGTTTGGTCGGCTAACTTTCGGAGCCTGTCGGCGACCACCGCGAACCCCGAGCCCGACTCTCCCGCCTTCTTCGCCTCAATTGAGGCGTTGAGCGAAAGCAGGTTCGCCCTGTCCGCAAGCTGCGTCATCGAATCCGCGATCTCGCCTATCTTTCGCCCCGCCTCGAAAATCTCGGCGAGCGCCCCGCTGAAATCCGCCGCGCACTCGCCGAGGCCCGACATCAGCCTGTCCATCTTTTCTATTCCGCCGAGCGCCGCCTCAGCCTGCCTCACGGAAATCTCGGAAACCCCGTCAACCTGCTCCACGCTGTGCTCGAGGTTGACTGACACGTCGGAAATTTTGCGCGAGTGCAGTATTATTTTGTCGGAAAACGCCTCTATGCGCCTGCTCAACTCAGAGCGCCGCGACGCGTCGGAGGACAGCCGCTCCGACGCCGCGAGGACTTCCGACGCGCCCGCGTAGGACTTCGACGCGATGTCGTCCACCGCGTCCCTCATTGCGTCTATGGAGGCGGCGAGCATCCGCGACTCCGACTTCGGGGCCTCCCATAGGCCGTCCGCGGCCGCGAATCCAGACACCCTTTTCAGAAGCGACGACAGCGGCGAGGCGAAAATCTTCGCGAACACCGCGCACGCGCAAAGCGAGAGCGGCAAAATGATCAAAAACAGCAGGGCCACCCTGTGCCCGAGGCTTTGGATTCCGGACAAAACCTCCGCGAGGTCGGTTTTCATAATGACATACCAGTCGAGCTGGGGGAGGTAGTCCCACGCGGCCACCACCTTGTTGCCCTTGTAGTCCCGCGCGAGCGAATATCCGGAATCCTTGTAGTCCGGCGAGATTTTCGCGCCCTCTATGGTCTTTGCCAAAATCCCCATGAATGCGGGCTCCATCGCCCCGTCGGCGTTCGCGCCCGCGATTATGAACGGCGCCCCGCCGACGTACGCGCAAATGAAGAGCTCCGAAGTCCTGAAATTTTTCGACTCCGCCGCAACCGCCTCCTGAAGCCTCGCCAGATCGACGTATAGCATCGCGACCGCCGCCGTCTTGCCGCCCTTGCTTTTTACGGGAACGGCAAAGTTCATTCCGCGCCTTCCCGACGGGGTGTCGAGCGAGAGCTCCGAGGCGGCGAACTGAGCCCCTCCCATCACCCTCTCGAAAGTCGCCCCCGCCGCGCAAGCCCGCCACTGCCCGCGCCTGAAAAAGTCGTAAGTCGCCATGTCCGCCGCCGCCAGAAGCTTTCCGTCAGCCCCAAGAATCGCCCCGCCCTGAAAGCCGTTGCGCGAAAGCCGTTCGGAGAGCTGCTGCGGAAAATTTTCGTAGGACGCAAGCCCGATGAAATCCGCCGCCGCCTGCGACTCCGCAAACCTCGTCGCGTACGACTTGAGCTCCTCGAGGCGGGTTGAGACGGAACCGAGGCGCAGCCTGGAAATCTGCTTCATGTCGTATACCTTTTCGTCGATTATCTCGCGGCGCGCCTCCAAATACGAAAAGTATCCGATCACGGCGGCGGGGACGAGCGCGAGGGAGGCCATGCACAAAAAGAGCCTGAGCGCCACGGCCGCGCGGCGCGCGCGCCCAAAATCTGCGTCAAATTTCATTCGTCAAACCCTATAGAAATTCGGGGGCGCGCGCAAGCACGCTTTTGCGAAACCCGCCGCGAAATCCCCTATTTACCGCGCAATTAAAAGGCGCGCCACGGCCGCGGGCAAGCCTAATCGAGCCTCCCGTTTTGTAAAATTATGGTTGCGAAAATCGCGGCGCGCTTTTTTATTTGACGGAAAACTTTTTCAAAGGAAATCAAAATGAACGGAGTAAGAAGACCTGTAATATTGGTAATCAGAGACGGCTGGGGCGAAAACCACGACGCCTCGCTCGACAAATACAACGCTGTGAAGCTGGCCAACGACCCGTTTTGCAAGAGCCTTTCCGCCAACTGGCCGCGCACGGAAATCCTCGCGCACGGGCTTGAAGTGGGTCTCCCCGAGGGCATCATGGGCAACAGCGAAGTCGGGCACCAGAACATAGGCGCCGGCCGCGTCGTGGACCAGGAAATCGTGAGAATCGACAAGGGGTTCGCCACGGGCTCCGTCCTCGAGAGCCCCGTTCTCAAAAGCGTGTTCGAAAAGCTCGACAACGGCGGCGCCCTGCACCTCTTCGGACTATGCAGCGACGCCGGAGTGCACTCCATGCTCCGCCACCTCTATTCGCTCCTGAAAATCTGCGCCGATAAAAAGTACGAAAAAGTCTACCTGCACGCCTTCACCGACGGCCGCGACACCCCGCCAACGAGCGGGCTCGGATTCATCCGCGAAGTCGAGGCAAAGATGGCCGAATACGGGGTCGGCAAAGTCGCCTCCGTAATAGGGCGCTTCTGGGCCATGGACAGGGACAAGCGGTGGGACAGGGTCGAAAAGGCATACGACTGCCTCGTCGGAACCAAGGCCGAAGCCGCCGTCGAAAAGGCTGAAGACGCCTTCACGCGCTACTACGACAACCCCGCGCAGGCGAACATGGCCGGCGACGAATTCATCGTCCCGACGTGGGTCGTCGAAAACGGCAAGCCGATAGGCAGGGTTGGGGACGGAGACGCAGTAATATTTTTCAACTTCCGCGGCGACCGCCCGCGCGAGATGACGAGCGCGTTCGTGGACAAGGATTTCGACGGCTTCAAACGCTCCGCGTGGCCGCAGGTGTTCTTTGTCACAATGACCGAATACAAAGTCGGGCTCTGCCCCAATGTCCTCTTCCCCAAGCCCCCGAAGATGGTCAACATCCTCGGCGACTACATAAGCTCAAAGGGACTCGCCCAGCTGCGCTGCGCGGAGACGGAAAAATTCGCCCATGTGACGTTCTTCTTCAACGACTACCGCGAAGAGCCCTTCCGCGGGGAAGACCGCATTCTGATAGACTCCCCGCGCGACGTGCAGACCTACGACCAAAAGCCCGAAATGAGCGCGCCCGCCGTTGCCGACGCGGTGGCAAAAGCCGTCCTCGAAGACAAATACGCGCTGATTGTCGTCAATTTTGCAAACGGCGACATGGTGGGGCACACGGGCAACCAGGCCGCGGCGGTTAAGGCGATAGAAGCCGTGGACGCGGGCGTCAGGAAGATTGCGGAAGCCGCCGACAAGACCGGCGCGGCGATGGTGGTCACCGCCGACCACGGCAACAGCGACCAGATGTTCGAGCCGTCTATAAACGAGCCGCACACGCGCCACACGATGAACCCCGTGGAGGTCGTGATATACGGCAGGGGGCTCGAAGGGCTGAAACTCAGAAGCGGCGGAAACCTCGGAGACATAGCGCCCACGGTTTTGCAGCTGATGGGCCTCAAAAAACCCGAAGAAATGACGGGAACCTCGCTCATAGCCCAATAATTTGGCGAATGCTTTCGGCGCGGGGCGCGAGCCTTCCGCTGACGCTTCGTTTTTTTTAAGAGCCCGCCGTTGGTCGAGCGCCATAATATACGCTTCCGCCGGCGGACTCTTTTTATTGAATTGAACTCGCCCGCACGGCGGCGCCCGTCGCCCAACGCCCCGCCGCCATTTTCTATGAAAACAGCATTGCCGCCAATTTTTCTGCATTGGAAAAGTCGGGGATTGCTGCGTCGCAGAGCGGCAGTATTTCCGATTCCGGAAATGTCGTAAGCAGGCCCACCGTGAACATTCCCGCCGCCCCGCCCGCTTTGAGCCCCGCTACGGAGTCTTCGAACACCGCGCACCGCCGCGGCTCGGAGCCGAGCTTGGCGGCGGCCGCCAGATAGCACATGGGGTCGGGCTTCCCCCTCTCTATGTCCTCCGCCGTCACGAGCGCGTCAAAGAGTTTTCCGTAGCCGGTAGACGCGAACGCCCTGCGCATTTTCTCCGCTCCTGAACTCGTGACGAGCGCCGTCTTGTAGCCGCGTCCCCTCGCCGCGGATATGAATTCGACCGCGCCCTTTACCGGCTCGAAGGAAAGGCGTTTTTCAAACTCCGAAAGGCTTTCCGAAATCTCCGCAAGGCAGTCTGCGCCCAAATGCGCGAACCGCTCCGCTAATATTCTTTTGAGCGGAGTCCCCTTTATGCGCAGGGCGAAATCCCCGCCGCCGGCCGCACCGTACCTTTCGGCGACCCCGTTCCAAAAGCGCGTGTACTGGCTCTCGGTGTCCGCCACGACGCCGTCGAAATCGAATAGAAGCGCGTCCAATTTTTCCATAGGCCGCCGAATAATGGCGGGAAGGGGCGGCATGGCAAGCATTTTGAGAATATTGGCTTTACAGAAGCCCCGAGTCGGGTTTAGCGTCTTGTGCAGACTATTTCATTTCAAAAACGATATTTGCAATGTTCAATCCGCCAACCGACAGAATCGCCGGCAAAAGCGTGGACTTTATGGCCACCTGCCTGTGCGATTCGATTTTCCCCGACGCCGCAAAAAACGCGGTTCAAATTTTGAGGCATTTCGGGGCGGCAGTCGCCCTGCCCAAAGACCAGACGTGCTGCGGCCAACCCGCCTTCAACAGCGGAGACTTCGCGTCCGCCAGAAAGGTTCTGCGCAGCGCAATGCGGGCGTTTTCCGCCAGCGCAAACCCGATAGTGGTGCCCAGCGCCTCGTGCGCGGCAATGCTGTACCATTCGTCAAAAATCGCCTTTCGCGGCTCCGATGAAGCCGAACGCGCGGCGGTCGACGCATTCGCCGGAAGGGTCTGGGAGTTTTGCGACTACCTCGCCAACGCGCTCGGCGTCGAGAAAATTCCGGGCAGGCTCGACGCGAAAATCGCCGTCCACAATTCCTGCCACGGCAAGGGAAGCGGGACGCCCGCCGCGCTCGGAAGGCTGCTCGGCTCCATAGACGGAGTGGAGCTCGCCGAATTCGACGGCTCCGCGGACTGCTGCGGGTTCGGAGGGACGTTTTCAGTGGTATTTCCGCAGCTCTCGTCGGAGATGGGGGAAAAGAAGGTGCGCGCGATAGCCGCCGCCAACCCCGACATCGTGTGCGCCGCGGACACCTCGTGCCTGATGCACCAGCGCGGGATAGCGAACAGGCTCGGCATAAAATACAAAACCATGCACGCGGCGGAAGTGTTCTTTGCCGCGATGAAAAACGGGGGGATTTTCAAATGAGCCTCCAGACGATAGACGAATTCGCCAAAAACCTTTCGCCCTCCGTCAAAAAGGCGCTGACCGACGCGAGCGTTGCGAGCACCGAAGGGCGCAAAAAGTGCTTAGCTGCAGCCTACCCGGAAAACGGCAGGGTTATGCGCCTGCGCGAGCTCGCCAACGCCATAAAGTCGCTGCCGCTTTCGGGGCTCGTGGAGCGCGCGGCGGACAGCCTTGAAAAGAACGGCGCGAAAGTCCTGTTCGCGTCTGACGCCGCGGAGGCGCGCGAAACCATACTCGGAATACTCGAAGCCAAAGGCGCAAAAAACGTCCTCAAAATAAAGAGCATGACCACCGAGGAAATAGGGCTAAACGAATTTCTCGGAGAGCGCGGCATAGACGCCGTCGAGACCGACCTCGGCGAGCTCATAATCCAGCTGGAACACGAAAAGCCGTCGCACATCGTAAAGCCCGCAATCCACCGCACGCGCCGCGACATCGCCAAATCCTTTGAAAGCCACGGGATCGCCGAATACGACGAGGACCCGCAGCACATCACGCTCGCCGCGCGCAAATATCTGCGCAAAAAATATTTTTCCGCGGACGCAGTGGTGTCGGGCGCAAACTATGTGCTCGCGAAAGAGGGGGCGCTCGTGCTCGCCACAAACGAGGGCAACGCGCGCTTTTCAATGGCGGGCGCAAAGACGCACATCGCCCTCGTCGGATTCGAAAAGGTAATACCTTCCGCGCGCGAGCTCGCGGTGTTCCTCAACCTGCTCGGGCGCAGCGCGACGGCGCAGAACAGCACGGTGTACACCGACTTCGTAGCCGGCCCCGGGAAGGCGAAAAACAGCCCCGAAGAAATGTACGTCGTCTTTCTCGACAACGGCAGAAGCCGCATTTTGGGGAGCGAATTTTCGGACATACTCAAATGCATAAGGTGCGGGGCGTGCATGAACCGCTGCCCCGTGTTCAGGCTCGTGGGCGGGCACGGATACAGGGCGGTCTACCCCGGGCCGCTCGGGATAGTGCTGTCGCCGCTGCTGGCGGGCGACAAAATAGGGGAGTATGCCGATCTCCCCAAGGCGTGCTCGCTCTGCGGCGGATGCGCCGAGGAATGCCCCTCGAAAATCCCCCTCCCCGACCTGATTCTGAAAATGCGCGACCTCGTTAAAACCAAGTCGCTGAAAGTCGCAAACGACATCGGATTCAAGCCGTGGAGCGCCGTTGCGTCCTCGCCGAAAGTCTGGCGCGCCGCGGTTCCGCTCAACAGGCTCGCGAATCTGCTGCCGGTAGACTCCCTTAGAATCGGGCCGCTCGGCAGGTGGCTGAAAACCCGTACGCTCCCGAAATTCAGGGGCGGCGAATTTAGAAAATGGTTCAAAAAAAATGGATAGGAAAGACTTTTTGGAGAGGATAAGGGCGGCGGAAAAATCGCGCGCAGGAAACGCGCTTCCCGCTTTCGACGATTCGGAAACGGTATCTTTCGCCGCGCTCGGCGACGGAACCGCGCGGGAAATTTTCGAGAGGAATTTTTCCCGCAACCGCGCCGACGTCATAAGCTCGCCCGAAAAACTCGCGGACTTTCTGAAATCCAAGGGCTGCAAAAAGGGCGTCGTCGACGCGGCGCTCGGCACGGCTTTCGGGCTCGAAAAGCATTTTGAAATATCGCGCGATTTCGACCGGAATGACCCCGACTCCTTCGATTTCGGGATAACCCGCGCCGCCTTTGCGATAGCCGAAAGCGGGGCCGTCGTGCTGAAGGATTCTTCGACCTCCGACAGGCTCGCGAGCATCGCCCCGTGGGTGCACGTCGCAGTCGTCGAGGAAAAATCCATCGTCAAAACAATTCCCGAGGGGCTTGCAAAAATGGCGGACTGCCCGTACGCGATAGCAATTTCCGGCCCGTCAAAAACCACGGACGTGGAGGGCGTGCTCGTCGAGGGCGTCCACGGGCCGGGCGTGCAGGCCTGCCTCGTGGTCTGACTCCCCCCTCCGGCGCGCGGCGGACGCCGGAGCTGCTTTGTGTTGACGCGCGGAATTTATTGTGGATTATTTTTCCAATGCAAAACACCGGCAATACGATAGCGGAGAAGTTCGGAAAGGGCCGAACGGTGTTCTCCGTGGAGTTTTTCCCTCCGAAAACCGAAGAGGGCGCGCGCCAAATTCTGAGGACCGCCAACAGGCTGAAAAAAGTCCGCCCAGACTTCGTATCAATAACCTACGGAGCGGGCGGCTCGAGCCGCGAGCGCACGCTCGAGTACGGCGAACTGCTCGGGGAAATTTTCGGGTTCGAGGTGATGCCGCACCTCGCCTGCTACGGGCATTCCAAATCCGAAATAGCCTCCATACTTGAAAGGTTTGACTCCGCGGGGTTCCGCAATGTCATGGCGCTGCGCGGCGACAAGCCCAAAGACGGCTCAGTGTCCGCCCATCCTGACGGCTTCGCGCACGCGGACGAGCTGGTGGGGTTTGTCCGCGAAAAATTTCCGCATTTCGGGATAGGATGCGCGGGATACCCCGAGAAACACCCGGAAGCCCCCGACATGCGCGCGGACATCGCTAACTTAAAGCGCAAAGTGGACGCCGGAGCGGACTTCGTCACGACGCAGCTATTTTTCGACAACTCCCACTATTTCAGGTTTGTCGAAATGTGCCGCGGGGCGGGAATCGACAAGCCGATTGTAGCGGGGCTTCTGCCCGCGCTCTCCCTCAAACAGCTCGCCAACTTCAAGGCGATGTGTTCCACGGACGTTCCGCGCGCCCTCTCGGAACGCCTTGAAGCCGCCGGAGAAAGCCCCGACGCCCAGGCCGCCGCTGGCCTCGAATGGGCGCGGGAGCAAATAGACGAGCTTCTGGAGGCGAAAGTTCCGGGCATACACCTCTATATATTAAACCGCGCCGAATCCGCCCTCAAACTCTCCGAAAAATTCGGAGGGCGCGGGGAGAGGTAAGGCGGAATATTTCGGCGCCCGCCGGAGCCGCAAACGCGCGCAAAATTCGCCCCCGCGCCGGCCATCCGGCGCTGTTTTTGCGGGCGTCATTTGAACACGCGCCCGACCCTCTTGGGGATCGCAACCATGGTCTCCCACGGAATCCTGCGCGTCCAGCGGCTGTAATCGACGAGCGAAATTTCCAGCCCGTCCTGCTCGCCTATAAAAGTCACGGGATCCCCCACTTTGACGTCGCCCGCCCCGTCCACGCATATTGCCGTTTCGTCAAGGCCGACATTGCCGAGTATCGGGCATTTCGCGCCGCCCGCTATCGCCCGCGCCTTGTCCGTAAACCCCGACGGAACCCCGTCGGCGTATCCAGCGGCGACCGTCGCTATCCTCCTCGGCCCGCGCGACGAAACCGCGAGAATCCTCGACTTGAACGAAAGCACAGACTCCAGCCGTATCCCCGCGTATTCCCCATCCGAAAACGGGTTTATTCCGTACTGCAAGAGCCCCATCCTCACGGCGTTAAACGGAGGCTCTACTTTGACGTACCGCAGGGCCGCGCTGTTGTGCAGGTGCACGAGCATTCCCGATAGGTCGAAATGCGAGACCGTCCGGCGGAAGATGTCGAACTGGCCGCGCGTATATTCCGCGTCCTCGTCCGCGCTCGAGAGGTGCGAAAATATGCCGGCCACCCTTATTCCGCCTAGCCCCAGAATCTTCCGGATCTCCCCGACGGCGCGCTCGTGCCATATCCCCGCGCGCCCCATTCCCGTGTCGAGCTTTATGTGGACGTCCAGAACTTTTCCGCGCGCCAATGCCAGCTCCGAAAACGCCGCCGCCTCCGCAAAGGAAGACACGGCGGGAGTCGCGCCGTAGTCGAAAACCAGCTCCCTCTCGGCGGCCAGCACGGGGCTGAGCACCAGAACGGGCTTGTCGGGAATTATCTCCCTTACGCGCGAAGCCTCGTAGAGATTTGCCACGGCGAAAATGTCCGCTCCCCCGCGCGCGAAGCGCACGAGCGCGTGCGGCATACAGTGCCCGTAGGCGTCCGCCTTGACGACGCATACGTACTTGACGCCCGCCGGCAGCGCGGACTTTATGCTGCGCACATTCGACTCCAAACGCTGGAAGTCGATTTCTATCCATGATCTCAAAGGCAATTGGCGGTTCACCGCGGTCAAAATGGTTATTGCCGAAATTTCCGACGGGCGCGGGCAAAAGTCAAAGGTAAAATCCGCCCGCGCGCCGGAGCCTGAAAAACTTTTTAAGCCTTGACCTCCCCGAAGACGGCGCGCTATTATAAAAAAATGTTATTCGACGGCTTTTTCAGGGCCATATTCTCGGCCAAGCCTTTCGCAAAAGCCGCCGGCGACAGGGGCGAGGAGGCCGCAGTCCGGTTTCTGAAAAAGCGCGGAATGAAAATCGCAGCGCGCAACTTCAGGAGCGGGCGATACGAGGCCGACATCGTCGCATTCGACGGCGACTGCGCGGTTTTCGTGGAAGTCAAAACGCGCTCCGACAGCGCGCTCGTGGACGGATACTACGCCGCCGTTTCAAAAACCAAAAGGCGCGGTATACGCATCTGCGCCAACCGCTACCTCTCGCGGCTGCACCCCCGCCCTCCCTCATGGAGGTACGACGTTGTTGACGTGAGAATCGGCGGCGGCATGAAAATTTCGCAAATACGCCATTTTGAAAACGTGCCGCTTTAACCGTTTAAATAAATAAAGAGCAATGAAGAAAAAAATATCAACCATTCTGTCGGCGTTCGCGGCGGCATGCCTCTGCGCCCAGCAATTCGGAAACTTTGAAATCGACGACGGGGAGCTGTCCCTCGGGACGCAAGCCGTCAGATTCACATATTTCGACGCGAATTGGCACTCAAAATCTCTCAAAAATACCGCCTCGCCCGCGGCGGGCTTTCCGAAGTCGGAAAAGGGCAAATCCTACAATGCGGAGGCTTCGATAACCGTAAACGGGAAAAACGCGGGAACCCTGTTTCAAAAGTTTTCCTTTGCATCTGCGAGCTCGTGCCGCTTGGAATCCTCCTTCAAGCCCTCGGGCGAGGAAAAGTTCAACGAGATCTCATACTCTTTTTCATTTCCGATAAAGGGGTCGGAACTCTCCCTCAACGGCGCCGTCATAAACCTCGAAAGCTCCAAAAAAGTCCAAACGGTTTTTTATGTGGACAAAGTTTCGGTGACAACTCCGCAGGGGCTTGCGAAATTCACGGGAAATCTGGAAGTTCTGCTGCAAGACGGGCGGCTGTTCGGCTCGCAAACGTTTTCTTTGAGGTTCAAGCCGAAAAATTCCGGCGGCGTCTTGAAGTGGAACATGGGAATATCCTATGAAAAAGTAAAGGGCATAACCGCCGCCCTGCCCGAATCCTCCGATCTGGAGATTCCCGCGCTGCCGGCCGGCTGGATTAAGCTCGGCGGCGTGGATTTCAATTTCTCCCGCCCCGCCGGAAAAGGGCTGATAGCGGAGGGCGGCAAAGAGAAAAAAATCGCCCTCAAAGGCGGCGGAAAGCACCTTTACATAATAGGCGCCTTCGACTCCGGAAGCGCCCTGCCCGAAGGCGACTGCGCGGAAATCGAGGCGGTTTTTGCGGACGGGAAAACCCAGACGGTGAAAATACCGGCGGAAAACGCGGGGCCTATGCGCCACTCAAAAAGCTCCGACAGCCCCAACGCGGTTTGGACGTCCAAAGTAGGCGCAAAAACCTACAATCTCTTCGCGACAAAAGTCGATTTCGACCGCCCGGACCTGAAATCCGTTACGATAAGAAACCTCTCCAAGCCCGACTGGAAAATTGCCGCCGCGTCTCTATCTCCGGTGTCCGTGCCGGTTGAAAGGCTCAAGGGGGCGTTCATAACGCAGTCCAGAGACTACGCGCCTTTCGTGCCCTCCAAAACGATAGCCAAAGGCAGCGCGCTCGACTTCTCCTGGCTGCTGGACGCGCCCGCGGGCAAATACGGCTTCGCATACGCCAAAGACGGGGAAATATTTTTTGAAAACAACCCAGGCAAGCCCGCGCGCTTTTACGGCAACAACCTGTGCTTCCAGGCCAATTATCCCGACAAGGAAAACGCTGAAAAGCTCGCCGACCTCTTTGCGGCGACCGGCTACAACATCCTGCGCATACACCATTACGACGACCCGCTTATCGACAAGTCCTCTCCCGACCGGCTGTCGTTCGACGCCGAAAAGCTCGACAGGCTCGACTACCTCGTGGCGGCCATGAAAAAGCGCGGCATATACATAACCACCGACCTCTTCGTCTCGCGCAAGCTCGCCAAAGACGCCGTTGAGGAGGGGCTCGGATGGGACGGGCAGATGAGGTCCAACAAGGCGGCGTTCTTCGTGTCCAAAAAGGCGTCCGACAATTTCCGCGCGTTCGCCAAAAAGCTGCTCGAACACGTAAACCCCTATACGGGCCTCGCGTGGAAGGACGAGCCGGCCCTCGTCTCGCTGAGCCTCGTCAACGAAAACACGATATTCGGAACCTATTCGGCAATGCGCCCGCATTTCGAAAAGCTCTTCAACGAGTGGCTCGCAAAGAACTCGCTGTCGGCCGACTCCGAAAATACCGAATCCCTCCGCAGGCGCTTCCTCGCGGAATTGTACGGAAAGTTTTTCGACGAACAGAAGGAATTTTTGCGTTCCCTCGGCGTGCGCGCGATGCTTACCGACCAAAACTTCTGGACGGGCTACTACGTGACGCTCACGCGCAAAAATTACGACATAATAGACACCCACTCCTACTTCGGCCACCCGACTTTCATAGAAAAGCCGTGGCAGCTCCCCTCGAAGATGAGAACCGAGAGCGCGATATCCAAATACGGCGGCTGCATAGAGCTTAGCGACAGCCAGATGGCGGGCAAGCCCTTCTCCATAACGGAATGGAACTATGTCAACAACAACGACCATTCCGCCGAGGGGGCGTTCCTGATGGGCGCGTACGGCGCGCTGCACAAGTGGGATCTGCTATGCAGGTTCGCGTACTCGCACGGCGAGATCGATTTCGGCAAGCCCGTCGGGCTCGTCGGCTACTTCGACACCTCCTCAAATCCGGTCGCCGCCATATCAGAGCGCGCGGGCGCGCTGTTCTTCCTGCGCGGCGACGTCAGGGCGTCGGACTTTTCCATACCCGTGCTGCTGCCCGAAGACTACCCGACGCGCAAAAACCGCCAGGACTACGCCTCACTCTTGAAGCGCGCCGGCCTCTACGCCGCCACGGAAATCGAGCTGAACCCGACGCCCGCGGGCTTCAAAATCCCCGCCGAAGCGCCCTTTGCCATAGCCGCGGAAAAGGCGGTAATAGACCAAAACAAATTCGACAAGCCCGTGGTGCTCGATTCCATCTCCGCCCTTCCGGAACTGCAAAAGCTCACCTCGGGCAAAATAGACGTCAAAAACGAAGTCTACGAATCCTCCACTTCCGAAATGGTTTTGGACAAGAAAAACGAGACGTGGAAGCTCGTCACGGCGCGCAGCGAGGCGTTCATCGCCCCCAAGGGGCATTCTTTCAAAGGGAATTTCGCCAATGTCAGAAATTCGCGCGGGTGGAGCTCTACGCTGATTGCGAGCATCGACAAAAACCCGCTTAAAGAGAGCTCGCGCATTCTCATCCTCCACCTGAGCGACGTGAAGAACACCAACATGCGCTTCGACGACCCCGAGATGACGATACTGCGCTCTTACGGGACGCTTCCGCACCTCGCGCGCCGCGCCGAGAGCGTCGTCACCTTCAACGACTCCCTCGACGGCTGGAAGCTTTACGCGCTAAAACAGGACGGGTCGCGCGGCGAAGAAGTCGCTATCGAGCGCGCCGACGGCAAAGCCTCCGCAAAGCTCTCCACGATAAGGGGCAAATCGGCGATATTCGCCTACGAGCTCGTAAAAGAATAGCCCGCGCGGGCATCAATATTGCGGAAAGCAGGCGCAAAAGGCGGGAGCCCGCAGAAAACGGGCTCCCGCCGCCGTTTTGCGGCAAAAGTTCGCGCGCCCGCTACTCTATCTCAAACCTGAGCGGCGGAATTTTGTCCACCAGGAACATCCCGCGCCAATGCTTGCCGAGCAGGTTTACGACAAACGCCCCCCTGCGGGGCTTGGCGTCTTGGGCGCACGAGATTTCGAGGACAAGCCTGCCGCCGCGGAGAAAGAACCTCTTTATGGAGAGCCCGTCGGGCGCCTCCTGAAATTCGGCTTTCGGCATGTTTTTGAACTTCGAGGGCCCCTTTCCCAAATCTATTGAAACGCTCCCTCCCCTTTTGAATTTTATCGGGGATTCGAGTTTCGACACGTCGGGCCGGATGGCGTCGTACCCGCGCCCGAAAATATTCCACGAATTGACGCTGCCCCACATTCCGAGCGACGGGACGTAGTGGCGGTAATAAAACGCCTGCATCATGTCCTCGCACGGGACGGATTTTTTTACCATCGGCCCTTCTGGGAATTCGGCGCGGCCCTCTACCGACATTTCAAACACTTTTTTTGCGGAGTTTTTCGGAATCCAAACTCCCACGTCGGCGTAGGGCTCGCCCGCCGGAATTTCCGCCCCGAAAATTTTTGCGCCCTCCGGCAGCCCCGAGACTTTAAGGCGTATGGGGTAATCCTCTATTCCGTCGGCGCGGAACGCGTACACCCTGAAAACCGAAGTCCGCCCGGGCAGGAAGTTCAGCGAACTCGGGACGGTTCTGAGCTCGAACGACGGGCGCGGCCTGCGTATTTCGAGCCGGTAGGCGTGCGCGGGCGAAAACGCGCCTGTGAGCTCCTCCACGCGCGCGTAAAACGTGCCCGTAAACGGAGGCGTGAAGATCAGCCGCGAATCCGCATGCGCCGTGACGAAGCCGCAGGAGGGATCTTCGAAGTCGTCGGCTCGCGCGAGGACTTTGCCGGACGAGTCCGAAACCGTAATGTACGTGTCCGCCGGAGAGCCGAGCCTGCGCGCGAATGTCTCCAATACGACTTTCGCGCCCTGGGCGGCGTCGAAGCGGTATGCGTCGCGCGAGCCCGCCGCCTCAAACCTGCCGTCGGCGGACTCGGGCGGCGTGAGCGGAACCGACGGCAAAATCTCCGCCGGCCTTCCCGACAATTTTTCGGACTCCGCCGGCGAGAGTTTTGAATTTTCAGGCGAGGATTTTATTTTCAAATCGCAGGCGGCGGGAAACCCGAAGTCCGGAGCGAAATCCCCCTCCGCTTTCGGCGCGGAAATTTTCATTTTTTTTGACGGGAGGTTCGGTCCGCCTATCTCGAACTCCGCGTCGGTTCCGGAACGCGCGCCGAGCGGGAAAACATACTCGACAAACGGGCCGGCGGAAATCGACATCCTGTAAACGAAGTCCTCGCGGCTCCTGTAAATCGCGTCGAAAATCTCGGCGCGGTAAACTCCGCTCTCGGGGACCTTGAATGACAAATGCGGGTCGGGCCTGTGGAAGAAGTCGTCGCAATACGCCGCCTCGCGCCCGTCCGGGCCGGTCACGCGCACTACCGGCTGGAACCACCCCGGGACGGCGTCGGATATGTACGGAAGAAGCCTCCTGCCCGCCACGTCTATCACAACCGTCTCGCCCGCTTTCGCGTAAAACGAATAGGCGTCGGTCTTTGCCTCCACTATCTGGCCGTTTGCGATTATCGGGAGCTCGACAAAAAATTCGTTGCCGCCCTCAGGGTAAGCTATCGGATCCTTCCACGTCCTGATTCCCTCCCTTCCCCAGTTTTTCGGCAGCTTTATGCGCTCGCGCGCGGCGTCGCGCAGGGAGGGCTTGACAAATTCGTCCGTTCCCGAGACGAAAAACCTCGCGGGGTTGGAAAGCCCCTTGCGCGACCTCACCAAAATGTTGCGCTCGCCTTTTGCGGCGTCCGGAGACAGGGTGAGCTCGAACTCGACGGTTTCCGCCATCGGGTCGGAGGAGACTTTCCGCAGATAGACCGAAGCGTCCGCGGCGGCGAGCTTCTTCATGATACCCTCGTCCGCGTTTACGAGCTTGCGCAGGTACGCCTGCCCGCCGTCCTCGAACTTTTTCATCTCCTCGACTACCTCCGGATGCTCCTTGACGTATTGCTCCTCGAGCTTGTTTCTCAGCCCGAAATAATTTCCGGATTTCAGGGGAACCGTGACGGTACAGACACCCGCGCGCGCTCCGCCGCCGGTGATATAGACGTCAGCAACCCCGTCGAAATTCCGCCCGCCGAGGGTTATCTTGACGGTTTCGCCCGCCTTCGCGCCGGCGGGATAGACATAGGCGATGTTCGGGGCGTCGCTCTCCTGCGCGGCGGCGGAAAGCGCAAATAGGCACGCGGCGCATGCCGAAAAAATCTTCGGGGCGTTCAGCATCCGAGCTCCCTCAGTATTCCGTCGCCCTTCATGTCGCCCTCGTTTTCCTCGAGCAGCCCGACGGTCTCGCCCTGCGGCGTCCGCAGCACGGCGTCGGAGGGTATGCCGAGGCGCGCGTATATCGAGCCTATGAGGTCGCAGGGCGACACCGGGCGCTCGACGACCTTTTCCGCCCTTTCGTCGGTTTTTCCGACCACCTTGCCGCCCTCGAATCCGCCGCCCGAAAGCATCATGGAAAACGCGTCGCCCCAGTGCCCGCGCCCGCCCGAATACGGGGCCTCCCACTGTATGCGCGGAGTGCGCCCGAACTCGCCGCTCCACCAGATTATAGTGGAGTCGAACAGCCCGCGCTCGCGCAGGTCGGCGATGAGCGCCGACACCGCCCTGTCGGTCTGCGGCATCAGTTTGCGCATTTCCTGAAAATGGCTCTTGTGCGTGTCCCAGCCCGGGTAGTTTATGGTGACGTACGGGACTCCGCTCTCCACGAGCTTTCTGGCTACGAGGCACGAGCACCCGAATTTGTTGCGCCCGTAGGCGTCGCGTACTTTGTCGCTCTCCGTGGCGACGTCGAAGATTTTGCCCGCGTCGCCGAGAATCAAATTGTACGCCTGCTCTACCGCAAGCTCCGACTGTTTGAGGTACCCGCTGGAAGCAAGCGCCTTTTTGAACGTCCCGAGGTCTTCGAGCAGCGCGCGGCGGGACTCCTGCCGCGCGCGCGTTATGCCCCGCGCCACGATCCCCTCGACCTCGAACGGCACGGACGCCGGATTGCCGCCGGTCGCAAACGGCTTGTATTTGGAGCCGAGAAACCCCGCCTCGGAAAACCTGCCCTGCGGCTCGGTCAGGACGATGTACGGAGGAACCACGCCCTTGTAGCCAGCGTCCGCGCCCCTGAATTTGGAGACCACCGCCCCCGCGCAAGGAAAGACGTACCTGCCCGGCAGGCGGCCCGTCTGCACGAGGTACGAACCCGTCTCGTGCGCGTTTTGGAAATGGCGGACGGAGCGTATCACGGAATATGCGTCGGCGCATTTGGCGAGGTTTGGCATGAGCTCGCATATTTTCAAGCCGTCCACGTTCGTGTCGATGGGCGCCGCGAGCTGCCCGCAGTAGTCGTACCCAGCCGCCGGCTTGGGATCCCACGTCTCAATCTGCGACGGGCCTCCCCAAAACCATATTTGTATCACCGATTTCGCAAACGGCTTTTTCGGGGCGGGCGCTGGCTTTGCCGCCTCCGCCGAAAATCCGCGCGCGCCGAACCCGAAGAGCGCCCCGAGCGCGCCCGCCGACTTCAAAAAATCCCTTCTTCCCAATGTCCCGTGCATAACCCCTCCTAATGCCTGTTGGAAAATTCGTCCGAGTTGAAAAGCGCCCACATCGCGTCCGTCATTGCATGCCACTGGTTGAACTTCCGGCCCCCGGGCTTGTACGCCTCGAACGCCTTGAGCTCGGCGCGCGTGGGGCGGCGCGAAAGCATTTTGACGTAAAGGCAATACAGCCCCCTGCGGTACGGCATTGTAAAAAACTTTCTGTTGAATTTCGACGACGATATCTTGCGCAGAATCTGCGACGAATTCAGCATGTGCAGCTTTTGCGACGAAGACGGCAGCACCGCCCTCTCGTCGGCGTATCCCGTGTCGCGCGGGGGCTTTCCGAAGAGCTCGAGAAACGGGGTAGTCACGCTCCCGTCGGGCAAATCCACGGAGGCGGTGGAGTCCGGCATAGTGGTGTACGGCTCGGGGGTTGTGCTCGAATAGGTCTCCGAAGTGCCCGTCACGGAGCACACCGAATCTATCAGGATTTCGGCGTCGAGCCGCCGCACGGGGTAGACCGCGAAATTTTCGCGGGCGGAGACGGGGTCGTTGGAGGGGTCGGGAATGAACGACTGCGAATACGCCGCGGAGGTTGCGATCAGGCGAGCGAGAGCCCTTATGTCGAAATTGGAGCGCTCGAAACGCGAAGCGAGAACGTCCAAAAGGCGCGCCGACACCGGAGGGTTTTGCGAAAAAAACATGTCGTCCACGGGCGAGACTATCGGGGAGCCGAAAAACCACGCCCACATCCGGTTGGCGAACGCCTTTGCAAAATACGGATTGCCCTTGCGGGCGAGCCAGTCAGCAAAGGCCGCGCGCGGCGACACGCCCGCCGGAAAAGACGCCGCCGTCCCGTCCGGGAATACCCCCACAAAAGGCGCGCGGCGCGCGGGGTCGTCAAAAACTATCTCCTCTTTCCACTCCTTTGTCGGCTTGTACCCTACGCGCGAAAAGAACGACGCGAACGCCTTGCGACGCTCCTCCGGAATCTTGTCGAAGCGCGCGCACATGAACGTCAGGGCGGCGCACGAGGCGACGGACTCGGGAGTCCGCGACTGCATCGCGCGCATGAAATTCACCTCCCCCACGCGGAAATTGCTGCCGCTTGACGAGAGCATTTTTTTCGCCATATCGTCCCATCCAGAGCCGTCGGAGAGCGACTTTCTGACAAACCGCGTGTACGCCTGCGCCGCGTTGGGCCAGAGGTTTATCGGAAATTCCGCCTTTATCCTCAAAATGTCTCCGAGCCTAAGCGACATGTACTCGACGAAATCCTCCGACGCCAACAGAGAATCAACCAGAACCTCGCGCTTGCGGGGCGATTTGTCGTCGAGGAACTTTTCAACCTCCTCCGCCGTCGGGATTCTGCCGGCGATGTCGAGCGTTGCCCTGCGGATGAAAACGGCGTCCGAACACCTCTTTGCGGGCTTCAGCCCCCGAGATTTCAAATGGTCGGCGACGGCGGCGTCTATCGGGTTTTTGGACGCCGAAAAATCCGTCTCACCGTCCTCGTATGGATTGGATGGGGAAAATTTTATGTCGGGGCGCGCCTTTTTTCGGGCGGGGGCGGATTTTTTTGCGGGAAGCGCGGGCTTTTGAACAGCCCTTTCATTTGCGGAAGACGGCTGCGCGGAAGCGGGCTTTTGTGCGGCGCCAAACGCCGGATGCGCGGCAAAAACCAGAAAAAAAACTCCGAAAGCCCGAAAAAATATATTTCCAACGTCCATATGTTCCGATTGCGCCCTTATGGTTAACCGAAAATTTTGGGCGCGGCAAGATTTTTTTGTGTCGCATTCGGGCGGATTTGCCGTATAGCGTTTTTGGTGCAACCTTGCAATTAACCGCAACAGACTCCAAAAAATGAGCCTATTTGAAAGAGAACTTTTAAAGCGCCTCGACTCCTACAAAGCGGAGGGGCTGATAGACGCCCGCAGCGAATCCAACCTTAGAAAAGTCCTTGAAGCCAAGGCCGGAGCGTCCGCGCGCGCGTCGCGGGAGGCGCTCTACATCGTGGGGGCGATACTGGTTTTTACGGCGTTCGCCGTTTGGGTATGCCACAATTGGGCGGCGTTCGGGGAAAGGCTCCAAGAGGCCCTCGCGTTTGTTCCTCTGGCGATATCCGCGGTTCTGGGCGTGTTTGCAATAAAAAAAGATCTGCCGCAGGCGTGGAAGGAGGCCGCCGCATTCCTGAACGTCGCGGGAGTGGCGGCCATGATATACGCAATAAGCCGCATATACAACATTCAGGGGGATACCGCCCGCTTCTGCCTCGCCGTAATCTGCCTGTCCGCGCCGGCGGCTCTCATATTCCGCTCAGGCGCGGCAATTGCCGCCATATGCGTCCTAAACGCCGCGTTTTCGGCCGCATGCCCCGAGCCGGAACTGGCGCTCGGAATCGGCATATACGCGGCGGCGGCGTTCATCGCGTATTCCCATCTGAAAACCGGCGGAGTTTTCAGAAACGCGGTAATGGTATTCGTCTGCCTGTGCTCGACGGTCTCGATTTCCTCCGCCGCCTCGTACGAGGGGCGCGGGACGGTTCTCGCGGCGGGATTTGCCGGAGTGTTCCTCGCGGCGTCGGCCACAAAGCGGCTTTCGCAATCGCCGCTTTCAGGCAACCCGTTCGCGCTTTCGGGATTCCTGATTTTGCTGTGGGCGGTGTGCATGGGCGCGTCGAGATACGCTTTGGAAAGCCTCTCCGAGCCCGCGGCGGCGGAGGCGCCCGCGGCTTTTTATCCGGCATTCTGGACGCTCTGCGCGCTCTACCTGTTTTCGATCTTCCGCGCGTTCCGCAACCAGCGCAGGGTGAACGCGCTGCTAGCGGCGAGCGCGGTCTTTCCGGCGTTTGCGGCCGCGATGTTTTCCGGAAGCTTTTGGATATCGGCAGCCGTCGTAAACGCCGCCGCGTTCTTCGGGGCGGCCGCGATGTTCGCCGGCGGAATATCCGCCAACAGCCGCATTCTCTCCAACGCGGGCGTGGCGGTCATATTGCTTCAATGCGCGGCGAGGGCGTTTGAATCCCAAGCGGACGCCGGCATAAGGGCGGCCGCATTCGCCGCCGCGGGGCTGCTTTTGATGGCGTTTAATTTTTATCTGAACAGGAGGAAATCCGATGCGCGCTAAAAAAATTTTTCGCGACAGCGCGAACCTGTGGTTCGTCGGGCTGTTGACCGTCCAATTCTGCGCGGGGCTCGTTTACGCGCTCGACGCCGAGAGAGTGCACGACTCCGGCGAGGAGATAAGGGTGAAAGCCGATTCGATCTGGGCCTTCCACCGTGACGATTCCGCCGTGCAAATAAACATGCCGGCGGCAAATTCGCCGTATTCGGAGGGCGCATGCCCCGAAGCCGACGCAGTATTCAAAAGCAAAAGCGAATACGTTCCATATTGGAAGAAGGCCGAATGCCCCGTGGAGTTCCGCAAAGGCGGCGACGGATTTTGGCGCGCCGCAGCCTACGGAAAAAACGCAAATCCGGAAACCGGATTCGTCCTCGACTTGAAGCTTCTCGGAGTGAACAAGACGCGCTACGACGAAACGCTGAAAAAGAGGGTTCCGCTCCAGCCCCCGCAGGCGGCTTTCAAATTTGAAATCCGCAAATATTATACGAGCAGGCACGACGGCAAAAAGCTCTCGGAATTTATAGAAAAGGCGCAAAAGGAGAAATTGCCGGTAACGGTAGTCCTGCGCCGCGCTCACGGGGTATTGGCAATCGGCGGGCTGTACATAGGCGAAAGCCCGATAGAGGAAATCATCGAAAAACTTTCCACCCCCATGCCCCCTCCGCAAGGCGCAACTTCAAACGGCAAAAATTCCGCAAAATAAAATTCCCGACTAAGCGGCAGAATCAAAAAAACGCCCGGCTCGAAGCCGCCCTCCGCGAAGCCTGCGAGTTTTTCAGTCTTTGGAGGCTTTTGAGAGCCGCCTTTTAAGCGCAAAAAACGTTTTCAGAAGCTCCGCGCATTCGGCTTCGAGCGCGCCGCTTTCGACAGCGAGCGAGTGGTTGAGCGTCGGGAGGTCGTGGAACTTCATCGCCCCACCCAAAAAGCCCATCTTTGGGTCGGAGACGGCGTAAACTACGCGCTTCAGGCGGCTCATGACGCACGCGCCCGCGCACATGGGGCACGGCTCCTTGGTGGCGTAGAGAGTCGCGCCGGAAAGCCGCCAGTCGCCGAGTTTTGCGGCGGCCTGGGTTATCGCCAAAACCTCCGCGTGCGCCGTGGGGTCGCGCGAGCCCTCCACGGAGTTATGCGCCTGCGCTATGACCTCTCCGCAGAACTCTATCACCGCCCCCACCGGGACCTCCCCGCAATTCCACGCCTTCAACGCCTGGTTGTAGGCGAGCTTCATAAAAAACTCGTCCCCGCGCGAGAGATACGACGGATGCAGCGGGGAGAACGGGCACGGCGGAAAATCCTTGCGCGCCGAAAATCCGCCGCCCTCCCTTTCCGCGGGGAAGTCCGGACGGCCGCGCGCGCCTCTGTTTTCGCCGTGTTCCATTATTTTAATATTGACTAATAGAAACGTATAAGCAGAAATTGTCAACTTTCATACAGCAAAAACAAACAAAGCATGTCAGATTCCGTAGAAGTAGAGGGGAAAGTCGTAGCCGTACTGCCTGGGACAATGTTCCGGGTGGAAATACTCAACGGGCACCAGGTGCTCGCCCACATATCGGGCAAGCTCCGCAAGAACTTCATAAAGCTAACGGTGGGCGACAGGGTCAAGATGGAAATGACCCCGCAGGACATCGAGAAGGCCCGCATAGTTTACAGGCTCAAAAACAACGACGCCCCAAGGCCGATCCCCAGAAGGAGCTTCGGCCCCCGCCGCTGAGCGGCAAACCGCCATGTCACCGAAAACCGGAAAAGTCGCGCTGATTTCGGCTTTTCTGGTTTTGTCGTTTTTGCTGTCGGCCGCAATTTCGCTCTCGTGCGGCGCGGGGGGAATAGACTTTGCCGGCCTGTGGGCGGCTGTCTCGGGAAGCGCGGACGAATCCGCGCGCCTGATAATCGGGCAAATCCGCCTGCCGCGCCTCGCCGCCGGAATACTCGCCGGAGCGAGCCTGTCGCTCGCGGGAGGAGCGATGCAAAGCCTTTTCAGAAACCCCCTCGCCGACCCGTCCATACTCGGCGTCTCCTCCGGCGCCGCGCTCGGGGCGGTGGCCGCAATGACGGTTTTTGCCGGGGTATTCGCGACGGAAATTTGCGCGCTCGCCGGCGGGCTCGCCGCGGCGTTTGCGGTCTACAAGCTCGGGGCGTTCGGGGGGAGAGCCTCGGCGTTTTCGACGCTTCTTGCGGGAATAGCCGTAAACGCGTTTTGCGGGGCGCTCGTGGGATTTTTCATGTACTCGGCGCGCGACGTCGGCCTGCGCGGATACGTATTCTGGTCGCTCGGCTCGCTCGACAGATGCGGCTGGGCGGACATACTTGCCGCGGCCGCTGCGGCCGTCCCGTCGTGGATTGCGATACTGCTTTGCGCGCGCCCGCTCAACCTGATGCTCCTCGGGCGGCAGCAGGCGTTCCATTCGGGCGTAAACGTCGGGCTCGTATGGGTTCTCGTAGGCTCCGCCGCGGCCCTCGCGACTTCCGCGAGCGTCGCGATATGCGGGATAATCGGCTTCGTCGGGCTCGTCGTGCCGCACATGGTCAGAACCGTCTCGGGGCCCGACAACCGCGTCCTTCTGCCGCTCTCCGCCGTAGGAGGCGCCACAATCCTCGCGCTCGCCGACGCCGCCGCCCGCCTATGGTCGCCGTCCGATCCCGTTCCGATAGGGGTTGTCACAGCTCTCCTGGGGGCTCCGTTTTTTCTCGCGCTCTTGAAGCGCGCGGGGGATTCCGCCGATGATTGAGGCGAGGGACATATCGTTCGGATACGGGCGGCGGAAAGTTCTGTCCGGCGTGTCGGCGAAATTTGAAGACGGGGTTTTTGCCGCGGTTCTCGGCGCGAACGGTGCGGGCAAATCCACGCTGCTCAAAATTCTGAGCGGGTGGCTCAAACCGGACGGGGGAGAAGTCCTGTACGCGGGCGCGAATGCGGCGTCCCTCGGCGCGCGGGAGCTCGCTAAATCCCGCGCGGTTCTCGAGCAGGAGTGCAGGCTCGACTTCGCCTGCCCCGTCGGGCAGATAGTCAGAATGTCGGGATTCTCCGCGGGCGCGCTGGGCGCGGAGGCCGATGCGGATGAGGCGGAAGCCGCCCTCGCCGCCGCCGGGCTTTCAGGATATTCCGGCAGGATTTACACGGAGCTCTCCGGCGGCGAAAAGCGCAGGGTACACCTCGCGCGCGCCCTGTGCCAGCTCGGGAAAAATCCGGAGGGGAAAGCCCTGCTGCTCGACGAGCCCGCCGCGTCGCTCGACCCCGCCGCCGCGCACGCCGCCATGAGTGCTGCAAAATCCGCGGCCCGAAACGGCGCGTGCGTCGTAGCCGTCCTACACGACCCGAATCTGGCCTTCGACTACTGCGACTTCTCCCTGCTGCTCAAAGGCGGAAAAATCGCCGCCCGCGGCAACACCCGCGAAACCCTCACGCGCGAAAACCTGTCTTTTGCGTACTCCCACCCGTGCGGGGTATTCCCCTCCCCGTTCGGCGCGACAGCGCGCTTCCCCAAATCCGGCGGAGATTCAAACAGTTGACAAAGGCGGGCCGATGTGGTCTTTTTTGGGCGTGAATAATATGCAGAGGCTACACTCATATTGGCGCATGCCGTACATAGAAGCCCCGAAGCCGCGCGACGACTCGGGGGAAAAGGGCGGCAACCCATTTCTCGAAATGGCCGCATCCGACGATTTTGAAAAGTTCCATATCCTCTGGAAGGGGAAATACTCGTTCATAGTCATGAACAAGTTCCCGTACAATTGCGGGCACCTTCTCGTCCTTCCCCTGCGCGAAATCGGAGACATCGAGCTGCTCGACGGCGGGGAAAAGATTGAATTTTTCGACGCCGTAATACGCGCCAAGAGGATTTTGCGCAGGGCGCTCAATCCCGACGCCTTCAACGTGGGCTTCAACCTCGGCTCGAAGGCGGGCGCGGGAATCCCCCGGCACCTGCACTGCCATGTCGTCCCCCGCTGGGACGGCGACACCAACTTCATGCCCGTAATATCCGACACCCGCGTGCTGCCCCAGTCGCTCGACGCGCTCTGGCAAAAGCTCGTAAAGTTCGCCGACGAAGAATAGCCCATGCCGTCCGTCGAAAAAACCCTGACTTTTGAGAGCGCCCAGAGACTCGCCGAGACGTACGGCAACCGACCCGAAAACCTCGAGCTCGCGGAGGAAAAGCTGTCGGTAAAAATAGTCTCGCGCGACGGCTGGATGAAAATAGAGGGGCCCGAGAAGCGCGTGGACGCCGCCTTTGAGTTTTTCAGAATCCTCGGCTCCGCGCGGGCGCAGGGAATAAGGATAAGCCCGTTCGATTTCAGAAACATGCTCGCGCGGGCGGCCGGCGGCAAACTCTCCGAAATAGCCGAAGTGTTTGAAAATCCGGTCGTGGTAAACCTCAAGCGCAAGAGCATAGTGCCCAAAAATGTAGCCCAAAAAAAATACCTCGACCTCTTCAAGCGCTCCGAAATCGTATTCGGCATAGGCCCTGCGGGCACGGGAAAGACGTATCTGGCGACCGCGCACGCGCTGAAAATGCTGCAAGACAAAAAAGTCGAGCGCATAGTCCTCACGCGGCCCGCGGTGGAGGCGGGAGAGGCCCTCGGGTTCCTGCCCGGCGACTTGCAGGAAAAACTCCTGCCCTATCTGCGCCCGCTCTACGACGCCATATACGACATGCTCGGCGCGGAGGAGGCGCAAAAGCTTACCGAGCGCGGCATAATAGAGATTGCGCCGCTCGCCTACATGCGCGGCAGGACTCTCCAGAACGCATTCGCGATTCTCGACGAGGCCCAAAACGCCACGCCGGAACAGATGATGATGTTCCTCACGCGCCTCGGAGAGGGCTCCAAGATGGCGGTGACCGGCGACGTCACCCAGACCGACCTCCCCCGCCGCAAGAAATCCGGGCTGCGCGAGGCCGTCAAAATCCTGAGGGATATTCCGGGCATAGCGCATTTTCGCTTCGAGGCCTCCGACGTGGTGAGGCACCCGCTCGTGACAAAGATAGTCGACGCCTACGAGGCCGACCGAAGAGAGGCAGAAGATGTTCAACCGCATTAAAAAATACAGAACCGAGCGCGCGAGGAGAAAGCTCGAAGAACCCGACAGGATCTCCGGCGGACGGAAGAAATGGAAGCTTGCGGCCACCGTTGCCGCGGTGTTTGCGATGTCGTTTGCCGTGTACGCGATATGCTTCGCATACAAGGCGCCCATAGTCCCGCAGGTGTTTTCCAACAAGGTAGCCCAGGTCCATCTCGTCTCCCCCTTTGAATTTTCCTACACGAGCGACCTCCAGACGCAGGCAAAGCGCAACCAGATAGCGGAGAGAATACCGCCGCTCTACAAGATCGACCCCGCGTCCGTGGAACAGTCGCAAGGCTCGGTGAAGATTCTCGCGTCGATGCTCTCCGAAAACCGCGCCGAGTACGACGGCGCGCCGGAATCGGAGCGCGCCGAAATCTGCGAGAACCTGTCCGCAAGGCTCAGAAACGCCGCGCGGCTGGCCGTAAACCCCGACGACATCGAAACGTTCTTCAAAAACACCGACGACAAAAACTGCGAAAACGTTTTCAACCATGTCGCGTTCGCCCTCAAAATAATACTGCGCCAGGGGGTCTACGCCGACGGCGACAAAATTTTCTCGGGGGGAAGCGGCGGCGACATGCCGCGCGCGGACATAGAGGGGGTCTCCGCCCTTCACGACGCCAAGGCGCTAAGCGAAACCGCGGCGCGGGCGGAGCTGCTTGACAAGCTCAAAAACATGGGCGTTTCGGAAGCTATGGCGCTGGCGATATACCGCTCCGTTGTCCAGGAGGTCCGCCCCAACATCGCATTCGACGAGCAGAAGACGAAAACCCTGCGCGAAAGGGCGCGGAATACGATTCCGCCCGTAGTCGTCAAAGTCCGCGAGGGCGAAACCCTCCTCGACGCCTCGTCGACGCCCACGCCAATAATGCAGGAAAAGCTGCGCGCGTACAAAAACGAGCTCGCCAAGCGCCGCGAGCTCGGCAAATACACAAACGCCTTCCGGTACATCGACTATATAGTTTCCTTGCTGCTCGTCTCGGCGGCGGCGCTGTTTTTCGTAATCAGCAAGACGCAAAAAAACAAGAGGCCGCGCACGGTTCTCATATTCTCCGCCCTGCTCATTTTAAACCTTGCGATGGAGAGGTTCATAATACACCTGAGCAACGCCGAGTACTTTGACACCAACACGACGTTCCTACAGATTTTCGCCTACGGCACGCCGATTATGCTCGGGCCCATCATACAGGTTTTGCTTTTCGGCTCTTACACGGGGTTCGTGATGGCGATTCTAATCGCGGCCCTGACCACGATGATGATAGGCGAAAGCATCGTGATATTCGTGCTGTTCCTGGCGGCGGCGCTCGTGGCAATATATTTCTGCGACGGGGCAAGCAGCCGCTCCCGCGTGATACTCGGCGGCGTCATATACGGAATGTTTTTGGCGTTCTTCTCCTTCGTGATTAGCACCGCCAGCGGAGTGCCGATAAGCATCGCGTGGAGGCAGTCGCTGCTCGCCGTCATAGCCGGCAGCCTGACGGGCATATTCGCAACGGTGATTCTGCCGATAGTCGAAAAGATTTTCGGCAGGTACTCCAATATCGCGCTGATAGAGTACACCGACTTCAACAACCCGCTATTGCGCAGGCTGCAAATCGAGGCGCCGGGCTCATACCACCACAGCGTGATGGTCTCCTTCCTAGCCGAGCACGCGGCGGTCGCCGTTTCCGCAAACCCGATGGTCTGCCGAATCGGCGCGCTCTACCACGACATAGGCAAAATCATCAAGCCGGAATTTTTCTCCGAAAACCAGGGCGGCGGCAAAAACCCCCACGACGACCAAAACCCTTCGATGAGCGCGCTCATCATAAAAAACCACATAAAGGAGGGCGTTGAGCTCGCGAGAATCGCAAAAATGCCCGCGCAAGTGATAGACGCCATAAAACAGCACCACGGAACCGCCATAATATCGTATTTTTACAACAAGGCGGTGAAGCTCGCCGAGGCGCAAAACGCAAACGTCTCCGACCCCATGCAGGCGCTGCGCGACGCGGGAATCGACGAGAGCACCTACCGCCACGAGGGCGTGAAGCCGCAGACGGTCGAAAACGCCATAATAATGCTGGCAGACTCCTGCGAGGCGGCGTCGAGATCGCTCAAAAAGGTAACGCAACACGGGATAACGGAGCTCGTAAACGCAATCGTAAAAATCAAGGTGGACGACGGCCAGCTCGACGAGTGCCCCATAACCATAAAGCAGATTTCAAAAATCAAGCAGAGCTTCGTGTTCACCATGATGAACATGCTGCACACGAGGGTCGAGTACAACAACGCAAAGAAATAGCATGAAATATCCCCTTAAGGAAATCGTAAAACTTTTCGACAATCCGGAAGTTTCGGGCGACGACGGCGTAGAGCTCTCGGCGATAGCCGCCATAGACCGCGCCAAGCCCTCCGACCTGACTTTTCTGGGCAACAAAAAATACGCCCACCTCGTGCCCTCAACGGGCGCCGGAGCCATTCTCCTGCCCCGCGACTACGCCGGAGAGCTCCCCAAAAATTCAACAGTAGTTAGGGTTGACAACCCGTCGGCGGAACTCGCAAAAATCGGCGCCATAATTGAAAAGGCACTGTGGCCCGAAATCAAGCCGTCGACGCACCCGACGGCGGCAATAGACCCCTCCGCAAAAATCGGCAAAAACGTGTTCATAGGCCCCAACGTCTCGGTTTGCGAGGGCGCGGAAATCGCCGACGGGGCTGTATTGCAGGGCAACAACTATGTTGGGAGGTTCGCAAGAATCGGCGAAAAGGCGTTTCTCATGCCCAATTCGGTGGTGATGGACTATTGCGAGGTGGGCAAAAATTCGCGCCTCCAGCCCGGCGCCGTAATCGGCTCCGACGGGTACGGGTACGAATTTGTAAACGGCGTGCATGTCAAAATTCCGCAGGTCGGCAAAGTTGTTGTGGAAGACGATGTGGAAATTGGCGCCAACACCTGCATAGACAGGGCGCGCTTCGACAAAACCATAGTCGGCGCGGGCACGAAAGTTGACAACCTCGTCCAAATAGCGCACAACGTGGAAATCGGCAAGGGGGCTCTGCTTGTATCGCAGGTGGGAATTTCCGGAAGCACAAAGATAGGCAACTACGCCGTTCTCGGCGGACAGGTCGGTGTCGCGGGGCACCTGCACATAGGCGACGGCGCGATGATAGGCGGCCAAAGCGGAGTAAACGGAGATATTCCGCCAAAATCCTACATGCGCGGCACCCCGCCCCGCCCCTACCTGAAAGCGCACAAGATAGAAATCCTCATAGGCCACCTCTCCGAGCTCTTTGACCGCGTAAAAGACTTGGAAAAGCGTCTTGGCATATCCAAAAAAACTTTCGGCTCAACCCGCGGCAGCCATTAGGGGGCAAATCGCGTTAGACGGCAACGCCGCTTCCACAAAAAAAGGCGCACAGAAATGGGGGCGGCAGTGCCGCTTCCATTGAAGGGGCTACGCCCCTTACGGGCGCAAGGTGCGCCAGCCAGGCACGGGGCGTGCCGGCCATTGAAGGGCTGCGCCCTTACGAAGATTGGCTTCGCCAATGCTTCTATCCCC
>OLGD01000643.1_pt1 | contig 65836 bp, 49 predicted proteins | sample 1605311 | NCBI WGS metagenome assembly OLGD01 (sample SAMEA3888917, study PRJEB22519) | human gut metagenome | biome: human gut; feature: human-associated habitat; material: faeces | place: Denmark | collected 2010
CGGTGCAACTCCGGGACCAACGGTATAGTCCGGATGCAAGAAACGGCAGGCAAATCGTTGTCTACGCGCCCTGTTGCAGTGTTTTTTTGTTGCAGCAGGGCGCTTTTCTGTTTTGTCCTTCCCGTTCCAGAATATAGACGAAAAGAGCTTTCGGAACAAATTTTGCAAGGGGCGCAAAGCCCCGGGAAGGAATCAAAACCATGAAAAAGAACACGACCCACAACATTACCGTTGCCGCCATGCTGAGCGCGGTGGCCTTTATCCTGATGTTCATCGAGTTCCCCATCCCGATGCTCATCCCGTCCTTCGTCAAGATGGACTTTTCCGACCTGCCCGCCCTGCTGGGTGCATTTGCCCTCGGCCCGGTGTACGGCGTGGTCATCAGCTTTATGAAGAACCTGTTGCACATCATCATCAAGGGCACTTCCACCGCCGGCGTCGGCGAGCTGTGCAACTTCATGCTGGGTGCGGTGTTCTCCGCCGTGGCAGGCTTCATCTACAAGCACCACAAGAGCCGCAAGACCGCCATCATCGGCGCGGTTGCAGGCGCTGCCGCCATGGCCGTCTTCAGCGTGCCCTCCAACTACTTCATCACCTACCCGGCCTATGTGCAGTTCTATCACATGCCGCTGGAAGCCATCCTCGGCATGTATCAGGCCATCCTGCCTTCGGCTGACAGCCTGATCAAGTGCCTGGTCATCTTCAACATGCCCTTCACCCTGGTCAAGGGTCTGCTGGACGCCGTGCTGTGCATGCTGATCTACAAGCCGCTGTCTCCCATCCTGCACGGCCGCAAGTGATTCTGACATTCTCCTTTTTCTTCTTTTTCTCAAATCAGGCCACAGCAAAACTCCCCGGTCAGGTCCCGCAGTGCGGTTCCCGGCCGGGGAGCTGTTATTTTATAGTTAAGGCTGCAGGCCGGAAGTTTCTCCGAAGACCGTCCGCTGGGGTGGGACCCTGTTGCCGTCAGGCAATAGGGCGGGCGATGGAATGGCCTGCAACAACTGCGACTGCGGCCAGTGGCCGAAGCAAGGAGCAGTTGTTGGGGCAGCGGCCAGCAAGACGCAAGCGTAAGCGAAGCGGATGCTGGGAGCCGCAACCCGTATTTCGTGTCCGAGGAGAAAGCTGCCGGCACACGGCCAATCAGGCCAATGCTCCTTTGTCCAGCCACTTGCCGCGCGCCAGCCGCACAAGGAACAGCACGCCGCGCATGGTCAGCTCAAAGCTCATGGCGAACCACACGCCCACCAGCCCAAAGTGCGGGGCCAGCAGGGTGGCGAGGGTGAGCCGGATGCCCCACATGCTGACGAGGTTCAGTACAAAGCAGCCGGTGCTGTCGCCCGCGCCCTGCATGGCACCGCTGGCTACGATGCTGGCACCGAACATCGGCTCGGCCAGTGCTTCAATGCGCAGCACCTGCGCACCCAGCGCGATGACCGCCGCGTCGGCCGTGAAAATGCCCATCAGCTGCGGCGCAAAAATGTACATGCCAACGCCGGTCAGCGCCATGATGCCCACGCCCATGCCGGTGCACAGCCAGGAAAAGCGCTTGGCCATATCCCGGCGGTTCGCGCCCACGGCCTGGCCCACCAGGGCAAGGGTGGCGTCCTGGATGCCATAGCCTGCCATGTAGCACAGGCTCTCGGCGCTGACGCCCAGGCTGTTGGCCGCAATGGCGGTGGTGCCCAGACCCGACACGATGCGGATGAGCAGCACCTGTGCCGAAGAAAGGGCCGCACGCTCGGCGGCCAGCGGTGCGCCCACCTTCCACAGGTTCTGCAGGCAGGCTTTGGTGATGCGCCAGGATCCGGGCTTGCGGATGCACAGCGGGCCGTCCCGCAGCAGCAGGATAGCAAGGGTCAGCACGCCGCTGACGATGGTGGCCAGAGCGGTGCCCAGTGCGGCACCCGGCACGCCGAGGCCTGCGCCCCAGACGGTCACGCCGTGGCCGAACAGCTCCATCTGCCGGGTGGGGTTGATGAGGAAGAAGTTGAAGATCACGTCCAGCACGCAGGTCAGCACGCTGATGAGGCCCGGCGTCAGGGCGTCGCCGGCAGAGCGCAGCATGGAGGAATAGGTGCCCATGGCCATGGCAAAGGGCAGGGAAGCGGACCAGATGGCAAAGTAGGCCGAAGCATCTGCCTGCAAAGACGGGTCCGCGCCCAGCCACCCGGGCAGGAAGCGGCTGATGCCGATGCCGAAGGCCGCCGCCGCGCAGCCCACCACGAGATTGAAGATCATGGACTGGCGCAGCACGCCCCGGGCATCGTCCTGCCGGTCGGCACCCAGATACTGCGCCACCTGAATGGCAAAGGACATGTACAGGCCCGCCAGCATCCCGTGCAGCAGCCAGGTGCTGGAGCTGACGATGCCGATGGATGCCGTGGCAGATGCACCGATATGGCCCACCATGGCCGCGTCGATGTACTCCATGGCCGTGACCACGATCTGCTGCAGGATGGACGGGATGCTCAGCGTGAGCACCACCTGCAGGGTGTGCCGCAGCGGCACCTGTTCGCCCCGGCGCATCTGCGCCGAAAGCTGTTCGAGAGAGATGGACATAGATTCTCCTTGTATAATACCTTATAATAATAAACTAATATACCATTATAGGTGCAGGAATGTCAAAAGTCAATCTGCGGCACATTTTTCGCTGCGGGAGATTGATTTTTTCAAGGCAGCGTGATACACTTCTCTCACAACAACAAAAGAAAGAGGAATTTTGAAGATGATCGAAATGTTGCTTTCGGTCGTGGGGCAGCGCGGCGTGGACGCTCTGGCGTTCCTGCTGGCCTTTGTCCTCACGGCTCTGATGGATTCGGTATTCCACGATAAACTTCCCCATGACCACGGCCGCGAGTTTGCGGTCAACGGCGGCCTGTCCAAGGGCAAGGCCCGCGGCTCCGGCCTGATCTTCGTGCTGTGCATCGCGCTGGTGTCGCTGGCATTCCTGCCGTTCAAGGTGGAGTATATCATCTACACGGTGCTGCTCATCGCGTCCATGCTCTCCGGCTACTTCGACGATGCCGCCGAGACCGCCTGGAACGAGTACAAGAAGGGCATCATTGATTTTGTGATCGCCATCGTGGCCGGTGTCACCTACCTGAACTTCAACGGCTGCGGGGTGCAGTTCCTGCAGTGGAGCTTCACGCTGCCTTATGCCGTGTACCTGCTGCTGATCGTCATCCTGATTTGGGCCAGCATCAACGTGGTCAACTGCACCGACGGTGTGGACGGCCTGTCCGCCAGCGTGGCCGTTGTGACCATCGGCACCTACCTGCTGGCCTATAAGGAGGAGCTGGGTGACTACGGCACCGCAGGTGTCGTGTTCATGGGTGCGCTGCTGGCCTACCTGTGGTCCAACGCAAAGCCCTCCAGCCTGCTGATGGGCGATGCCGGCAGCCGTGCCATGGGCTTCTTCATCGCGATCCTGTCGCTGAAGTGCGGCCATCCCTTCGCCTTCCTGCTGGCGGCCATCGTGTTCATCGTGGACGGCAGCCTGGGCATCCTGAAGATCAGCCTGAAGCGCTTCCTGCACATCTCCATCCTCAAGAACACCCGCACCCCGCTGCACGATCATGTGCGCAAGAACAAGGGCTGGAGCGACGAGCAGGTGGTGGCCCGCTGGCTCATTCTGCAGAGCGTGGCTTCGGCACTGCTGCTGCTTCTGGTGCGCGGCTGAAATGGTTGACCAATAAAGCTGTATCAAAAAAACGCCTGACGGATTGTTCCGTCAGGCGTTTTCTCATGCTATAGAATTTTAGGCTTCGTCCAGCAGCTCATCCGGGTCCTCGATGGCTTCTTCAATGATCTCGTCGGTGGAGTCGTCGTCCACGCCGTCCGGTGCAGCAAAGAAGTCGCGGATGGCATCGCGGATGAGCAGCAGGTCATCGTCCAGCTCCGCGTCCTCACGCAGCAGGTCCTGCACCATGGCGGGTTTGTCGGTGATGACATCATCCACGCCAAGGCTCAGCATGTTGCTGGCATCCTCGTCGCGGTTGATGGTCCAGGCCGAGATGGTCTTGTCACGCTTGTGGATCTGCTGCACCATGCCGGAGGTGATGAAGGTGCCCTCCACGCTGAAGAAATCGGCAGCGGGCAGGTCGTAGTAACTGCCCACGCCCAGCGCGAGGATATAGCCCGTTTCGATCTCCGGGGCCAGCTCCTTCACCTTGCAGAGCGTTTCATAGCTCTGGGAGGTGATGACGCAGTCGTGAGCAAAGCCCTTTTCTTCGATGATGCGGATGGTCTCGGCTTCCAGCGCCGGGGTGGCGGCGTTGGGCTTGATCTCAATGTTCAGCTGAATTCTGCCCTTGCACAGGTCCAGCACTTCTTCCAGCGTGGGGATCTTCGTCCCGGCGTATTTCGCGCTGAACCACCGCCCGGCATCCAGCTTGCGCACCTCGTCAAAGGTCAGGTCGTAGATGTTGGCGTTCCGTCCGGTGCAGCGGCGCAGGCTGGTGTCGTGGGTCACCATCACCACGCCGTCTTTGGTCATCTGCACGTCCAGTTCGGCGCGTTCGCAGCCCTGTTCGATGGCCAGCTGAAAGGCGGGCAGGGTGTTCTCCGGCGCGGCAGAGGAGTAGCCCCGGTGCGCCGTGATGATGGGTGCCGTGCCGCCCAGCATGGTGCGCAGCTCGTCGCCTGCGGGCAGGATGATATACACGGCAGACAGCACAAAAGTGAGCAGCGTTGCGCCTGCAACGGCCGCAGCCAGGAGCTTCCGGGTGCTGAAGCGGCTGCCCGGCAGTGCATCTTCTTCCGGGGGTGTGTCTGTCTGCAGGCGGGCATACAGCAGCGCAAGGATGGTGCATTGGCCCAGAAGGATGATACAGTCCGCGAGAAACTCAAAGAAGGGCAGCTCCACCACCAGTGCAGCCCGGGACATGGCGAACATGGCCTGCGTGCTCTCCAGCCCCACCGCAAGGATGATCCCATACAGCGGCACGGCCACTGCCAGCAGCCGCAGCGCTGCGCCGACGGCGACCGAAAGGTTCCAGCGTGTCAGCAGCAGAAAAACGCGGAAAAACCGCCCGCGCACAAAGCCGAAGCTCTCCCGGGCGGCCTGCCACAGGCTTTTGCGCTCCAGCACGAACAGCGGCAGCACCAGCACCCCGCCGACCCACAGCGCCAGAAGCACCAGTGCCCCGGCCAGATAGAGCGCGTGGTACCGGGCGTTGGCCCGGATGACACCCAGAATGTATTCCGGCACAGCCAGCTGGGTGATATAATCCGAAGCGAGGAAAAAGCTCGTGAAGGGAATGAGCAGGGCACTGTAGATCAGGATGAGCCAGTTCTGCGGCAGCCATGCGTGGGCGATATCCCGGAGCGAATCGCCCAGCAGGGGAAGCAGGCGGAGCGTCTCGCCCCGGCGGGCGCGGTCCAGCCCGTGCAGCAGGATGGAAAACCCGTACAGGGCCCAGAACGCAGTCAGGACAGCGATGGCCGCGATGCAGCCGACGATGGCAGGGGAGGTGAAGATGTCGGAAGCGTTGCTGTTGTTCAGGTAATGCATCGGCGCGAACCGCAGCGTCAGCGACCAGATCTGCTGCATCAGCGGCACGAACAGGAAGCCGGACGCGGCCCGGTACAAAACTGCTGCGGCCAGCACGGCGGGCCCGGCCCAGTGCATGATGCTGTGCGCGGTTTGCCGGAAGGAACCATAAGTCTGGTTTGCATGCCGGAGCGATGTGAAAAGCTTTTTCAATTTTGATTTGACCTTCTTTTGCGTCCAGAGTGCGGCGGGAGCCCCGCTGCATGGAGCTTTGACATTTTTTCTGTTTGCAATTTACTATTTATATATAGTGTAACACACTCTGCGCGAAAAGCAAATGCGTGCACGGCAGGCACCATCACCAAAAATAAGAGCAATTTTTTGGTGCATGCCAGGCGGGACAGGACACAAGGAAGTATTTTTGGAAAAACAGCAGAAAATGTCATCACGCGATACATCGTTAAAAATTTGGAAAACACCATGCGAGAGATGTTGATTCACATGGATTTTTATAGAATCTCTTGCAATTTTTAGGGAAATTCAGTATAATAAAACCAATTTTGAAAGCTCACACAGACAACCAGGAGGTCTTATCATGGCTTCAAAGATCAATAAGGGAGAAATCCTCGCCAAGTTTTTTGATGACGGGGAATACACTGCGCTGTTTGCTGATGGCGCAGTGAGCGCTGCCTGCGGCTATGCGGCAGGTCAGCAGGCTTATGCTGTTTACCAGAATGGTGAAGCTGTCACCGTGAAGGACGTTGAGAAGAACATCAAGGTCTTGGAGATGGCTGCACAGACCGGCTGCCCGGTCGTCACGTTCTACAACTCCGTCGGCGCAAAGCTGGCCGAGGGCCTGGACGTGCTGACCGCCACTGCCAAGCTGAATGCGCAGATCGCAAAGGTTTCCGGCGTGATCCCGCAGGTGGCTGTGGTTCTGGGTGTCTGCGGCGGCACCAGCGCACTGAGCGCTGCCAACGCAGATGTCTGCATCATGGCTGAGGGCGCAGAGCTGTTCTTCACCGCTCCGTTCACCTCCGCTGCCAAGGGCGACAAGGTCGCAAATGCCGGCACCGCAGCCGCTGCTGCAAAGGCTGGTGTGGCCGCCATCGTGGCTGCTGACGCTTCCGAGGCTGCCGAGAAGGCTGCCCACATCGTGGGCCTGCTGCCGGCCAACAACCTGACCGGCCCGGCGATCTTTGAGTTCGAGCAGCCGGTCGCTGCCCTCACCGCCGGCGCAGAGCCCGCAAAGGCTGCTGCCGCTGTGGTGGATAAGGACAGCGCTGTGGAGCTGTTCGCAGGCTTCGGCACCTCTGTCTACACCGCATTCGCTACCGTCGGCGGCAACGCCGTGGGCGTTGTGGCCACCGGCAAGACCCTGTGCCACAACTGCGTGGCCAAGGCTTCCCGCTTCGTGCGCCTGTGCGACGCCTTCAGCGTGCCGGTGATCACCATCGTGAACACCGAGGGCTTTGTGCCCAGCGCTACCGATGACATCGCAGGCGGCATCCGCGAGGCTGCCCGTCTGGCTGCCACCTATGCCGATGCCACCACTGCAAAGGTCACCGTTCTGGCCGGCAAGGCTGTGGGCCCTGTCTACACCGCTCTGGCCGCTGCAGACCTGCGCATCGCTGTGGAAGGCTGCGTCGTCAGCGCACTGGAGCCCAGTGCAGCTGTCAGCGTCCTGTACAAGGATGAGATCGACGCTTCCGACAACATCATTGCCGCCACCAAGGCAAAGGCTGCTGCTTACACTGCTGAGGTGTGCAGCGCAGCAAATGCAGTGGCTTCCGGTGCTGCCGATATGACCTGCGACGTAGCCAATGTCCGCGCCAGCGTCGTGGCTGCTCTGGAGCTGCTGAGCACCAAGCGTGCTGCCCGCCTGCCCAAGAAGCACGGCAATATGGCCCTGTAATCGTTTGTAATATACAGTTCAGATACGATTTTGATTTGGAGGATCCTTCCATGAAGTACTACAATATTACCGTCAATGGCGTTGCTTACAGCGTTTCCGTGGAGGAGACTGCCGCAGGCGCAGCTCCTGTTGCTGCTGCAGCTGCTGCAGCTCCAGCTGAAGAAGTTGCAGAAGGACCAAAAGAAGTTTCTGTATATTTAGTCAATGTTGGACAAGCTAAGATTCCAGTTATTAAAGCTGTTCAAGCAATTACTGGAAAAGGTCTTTTAGAAGCTAAAAAATTATGTGATGCTTTACCAGCATTATTAAAAGAAAAAATCACACCTGAACAAGCAGATGCTATTAAAGCTCAACTTGTTGAACAAGGTGCTGAAGTTGAAGTTAAATAGTTTTACTTTAACTTTTTCATCTTTAAACCTGCTTTTTGATAGGCGGGTTTTTCGCATTTTATAAAGGAGTGAGTATATGAGTCATTATTATGATTTTGATCCTTCTTTACAAAGCAAACCAAAACAAATTCAAACCTATATCGGCAACGAAAAATTCACTTTTCTTACCGATATAGGAGTTTTTTCTAAAGATGAAATCGACTACGGCTCCTTTGTTTTTATTTTAGAATTATTAAAACAAAAACCTGTTGACACCTTACTAGATGTTGGATGTGGATATGGTGTAATCGGTTTAATATTGACTTATTTTGGTCAATGTCAAACTGCTGACCTTGTTGATATTAATCCTAGAGCCTTGGATTTAACTTTACAAAATGCCAAAAATTTATCTTTAAAAAATATAAAAGTTTATTATAGTGATGGTTTTTCAAATGTTCATAAAAATTATGATCGTATTGTCATGAATCCACCAATTCGTGCTGGGAAAAAAGTAATTTATAAAATGTTTGAAGATGCTTTTGAACATTTGTATGAAGGTAAAGAATTGTGGATTGTCATCAAAAAAGATTTGGGTGCTTTGAGCGCTCAAAAAAAATTGCTTGAAATATTTTCAAATGTTCGCGTCGTTTTAAAACATAAAGGATATTGGGTTCTACAAGCAATCAAATAAAAAAATTAGAACTCACAGAATAAAACAAGGGGTGACACAAAGGTGATTAAAACAACTTTTGAAAAACAAAAGTATTCTAAAAATAGAGTGAATTACTCTAAAATTAGTGGTTCATTAGCCCTTCCAAATTTGATTGAAATTCAAACATCATCTTTCGATTGGTTCTTAAAAAAAGGAATTATTGAAGTATTTCAAGACGTTTTTCCTATTGCAAGTAGTAAAGGAGATTTAACACTTGAATTTTTATCATGCCGTTTTGATGAACCAAAATTTAACGAAGTTGACTGTAAGAATCGTGATTTAACTTATTCTCGTCCACTACGCGCAACCTTAAGATTAAATAATATGGCAACTGGAGAAATTAAGGAATCTGAAGTCTATATGGGTGATTTCCCAATGATGACAGATACAGGTACTTTTGTCATTAATGGAGCAGAACGTGTCATTGTTTCGCAATTGGTTCGTTCTCCTGGCGCATATTTTAAAAAAGTTGTGGACACTAAAAACGGAAAATTACTTTATGGGGCAGATTTAATTCCGGCTAGAGGAACTTGGCTTGAATTCGAAAGTGATATTAAAGATCAAATTCAAGTTCGAGTGGATCGTACACGGAAAATGCCTGCTACCGTATTGTTAAGAGCCATTGGATTGCCAACCAATGAAGATATTTGTGATTTATTTGGTGATAATCCATTGCTTGTCAATACATTTGAAAAAGACCATGCTTCTACGATTCGTGAAGCTTTGGTTGAAATTCATTCTAAATTAAGACCCGGTGAACCTGCTACGGAAGAAGGTCCAAAAACTTTATTGTTCCAAAAGTTTTTTGATAAAAGACGTTATGACTTAGGGGTTGCTGGTCGCTTTAAATTAAAAAGTAAGTTAAGTGTTTATAATCGTATTTTAGATTGTTACTTAGCTGAAAATTTAATTGATGTCAATGGGGAAGTCGTTTATGAAAAAGGCACTCATATGACAAAAGAAAGAGTAAAAAATATCATGGCAATGGAACTTTTTGAAAAAGGAGCCCATGCTTATGAAGTCAAAGTCAATACCGATTTTGGTCCTTATAATAAGGTCAATATCGTTAAAGTTTACCCAGATGAAACCATGTCTAAAGTGGTTCAAATTATGGGAACAGATTTAAATTTAAAAAATAAACATATTACCGTTCCTGATATTTATGCTACTTTTTCTTATTTGCTCAATTTATCCGATAACATTGGCGATGTGGATGATATTGACCATTTAGGAAATCGTCGTGTACGTGCTGTAGGTGAATTATTGCAAAATCAATTTAGAATTGGTTTATCTAGAATGGAACGGAGTGTCCGTGAAAGAATGTCTATTACCGATACTGAATCAATGACACCAACGAATTTAATTAATATTCGTCCTTTAACGGCAGCAATTAAAGAATTTTATTCTTCTTCACAACTTTCTCAATTTATGGATCAAACCAATCCTATTGCTGAACTTACTAATAAACGTCGTTTATCTGCACTAGGTCCAGGTGGAATTTCTCGTGATCGTGCAAGTTTTGAAGTCCGTGATGTTCATTATTCTCACTATGGACGAATTTGTCCGATTGAAACACCAGAAGGTCCAAACATTGGATTAATTAATAACTTAGCAAGTTATGCTAAAATTAATGAATATGGTTTTATTGAAACACCTTTTCGTAAAGTCGTTCATGAAAATGGAAAACATTATGCCAAAGATGAAATGTGTGATTATTTATCTGCGGATGAAGAAAATGAATACGTTATTGGACAAGCCAATATTCAGTTAGGTAAAGATGGAGAAATTTTACAAGATAAAATTATTGCCCGTTTTCGTGGAGAAGATATTTTAGCAGACAAAGAAAATGTAGATTACATTGACGTTTCTCCAAAACAAATTATTTCTATTCCGACAGCACTCATTCCGTTTATTGAAAACGATGATGCTAACCGTGCCATGATGGGAGCAAACATGCAACGTCAAGCCATCCCTCTTCTTCGTCCAAGTGCACCTATTGTTGGAACTGGTATTGAATATATCAGTGCACATGACTCTGGTGTTGCAGTGGTTGCTAAAGAAGACGGAATTGTCAGTTATGTGGATTCTAAAAAGATTATCGTGGATGAAAAAGAAGGACCACATACTTATAGTTTATATAAATTTGCTCGTTCAAATGCTGGAACTTGTTTTAATCAAAATCCAATTGTAAAAGTGGGACAACATGTCGAAAAAGGCGAAATATTGGCCGATGGTCCTTCTATGGATCAAGGCGAATTAGCCTTAGGACAAAATGTAGTTGTCGCCTTTATGACATGGCATGGGTATAACTACGAAGATGCTGTTATTATGTCTCAACGATTAGTAAAAGATGATGTTTATACTTCTATTCACATTGAAGATTATGATACAGAATGTCGTGAAACAAAATTAGGCCCAGAAGAAATTACTCGTGATGTACCAAATGTTTCTGAAGAAGCAAAATCCCATTTAGACGAACTTGGTATCGTCATTCCTGGTTCTGAAGTAAAAGAAGGAGATATCCTTGTTGGAAAAATCACTCCGAAAGGACAAACTGAACCAACTCCTGAAGAAAAATTATTGATGTCTATTTTTGGTGATCGTACCAAAGAAGGAAAAGACAATTCCTTAAGAGTTCCTCACGGAGGAGAAGGAATTGTTGTCGGTGTTAAAGTCTTTAATCGTAAAACAGGTGGAGTGGATTTGGCTCCGGGAGTTAATCAAATCGTTCGTGTTTATATTGCTCAAAAGCGGAAAATTTCTGAAGGCGATAAAATGGCCGGACGTCATGGAAATAAAGGGGTTATTTCAAGAATTATGCCTGAAGAAGATATGCCATTTTTACCTGATGGAACGCCTGTCGATATCATGCTTAACCCACTTGGGGTTCCAAGCCGGATGAATATTGGACAAGTACTTGAACTTCATTTAGGAATGGCAGCTAAAAAATTAGGAATGAAAGTCGCTACATCTTCTTTTGATGGTATTTCGAATGAAGAATTATTAGATTTAATGAACAAGGCCGGAATGTCAAAAGATGGAAAAACGGTTCTTTATGATGGTAAAACCGGTGAAAAATATGATGAAAAAGTTTCCGTTGGCGTCATGTATATGATTAAATTATCACACATGGTTGACGATAAATTACATGCTCGTGCAACAGGACCTTATTCATTAGTTACTCAACAACCTCTTGGTGGTAAAGCGCAAAATGGTGGTCAACGTTTTGGTGAAATGGAAGTTTGGGCATTAGAAGCTTATGGTGCTGCTCATACTTTACAAGAAATTTTGACTATTAAATCTGATGATGTTGTGGGGCGCGTTAAAGCCTATGAAGCTATTTTAAAAGGTAAAGAAATTCCTAATCCTGGAATTCCTGAATCTTTCCGTGTATTACAAAAAGAATTACAATCTTTAGCCATTGATGTCAATTTACTTGATGATCAAGGAAACATTATGGAAACCAAAGATATTATGAAAGAAGCTCAAAGCCGTGATAAATATCCAAACTTTGAAAATCTTGCTGAAGATTTAGAAGCAAGTGGATTAAATATCACGTCAAATCTTGATGATGGAGGTGAATTTTAATGGCAATTGATATTAATAAACTTTCTGCTATTCAAATTGGCTTAGCCTCTCCAGAAAAAATTCTAGAATGGTCTTATGGGGAAGTTACAAAACCAGAAACGATTAATTATCGTTCACAAAAACCAGAGTTAGATGGTTTGTTTTGTGAAAGAATTTTTGGCCCGTCAAAAGATTATGAATGTCATTGCGGAAAATACAAAAAAATCCGTTTTCAAGGAATTAAATGTGAAAAATGTGGCGTTGAAGTCACGACAAAGGCTGTTCGTCGTGAAAGAATGGGACATATTGAACTTGCAAGTCCTGTCGCTCATATTTGGTATTTAAGAGGAACACCTAGTCGTATTGCTTTAATTTTAGATATTTCAGCAAAACAGTTAGAAGATGTCGTTTACTTTGTTTCTCGAATTGTTTTAGACCCTGGAACGACTTCTTTACTTTATAAAGGGGAAGTTTTAGGTGAAAAAGAAGCAAGAATTAAATTTGCTGCAGTTGTAAAAGAAATCATTTCTAGATTTTCTGAAGATGATGCAGAATATATTCGTGGAACGGATATCATTAACCGTTTAGAAAATTCTAAAGAATTTGATTTTTATACTTATTCAACTTTTATTACACAACATACAGGTGCTCAATTTGGAATGGGTGCTGAAGCCATTAAAACCTTATTAGAACAAGTTGATTTAGATAAAATATTAGAAGAAATTAAAACGGAATTAAAAGAAACACAAAGTCAAAAACTTAAAAGACAAAAATTGTTAAAACGATTAGATGTCGTTGAAGCATTTAGAAAATCAAATAATCGTCCTGAATGGATGATTCTGACGGTTGTTCCAGTAATTCCGCCTGATTTAAGACCAATGTTACAACTCGATGGGGGACGTTTTGCAACCTCTGATTTAAATGATTTATATCGTCGGGTTATCACAAGAAACATTCGTTTAAAACGATTAAAAGAAATTAATGCTCCAGGCGTCATTTTGATTAATGAAAAAAGAATGCTTCAAGAAGCAGTTGATGCGTTAATTGATAATGGACGTAGAAGTAAACCTGTTTTAGGCGCAGGAGGTAGAGCATTAAAGTCTTTATCTAATACTTTAAAAGGAAAACAAGGTCGTTTCCGTCAAAACTTATTAGGAAAAAGAGTCGACTATTCTGGACGTAGTGTTATTGTTGTTGGACCAGATTTAAAAATGTATCAATGTGGTATTCCTAGAGAAATGGCAGTGCAATTATTTAAACCATTTATTGCGGCAAAGATGATTGCAGAAGGTCAAGTTACTTCTCACAAACAAGCAGAACGACTCATTGATCGTCAAGATGAACGTGTTTGGGATGCACTAGACAGCATTATTAAAGATCATCCTGTATTATTAAATCGTGCGCCAACGCTACACCGTTTAGGGATTCAAGCTTTTGAAGTTAAATTAGTAGATGGCCGTGCGATTCGTTTACATCCATTAGTCTGTCCTGCTTTCAATGCGGACTTTGATGGAGACCAAATGGCTGTTCATGTTCCACTTTCAAAAGATGCAGTTCGTGAAGCACGCGAATTAATGATTGGCTCTAAAAATATTTTAGGTCCAAAAGATGGGAAACCAATTGTTACTCCAGGACATGATATGGTTCTTGGAAATTATTATATTACACTAGAATGGACAAAAGAAGATTTCTATCGCCGTGCAGCAAAATATCGTGAAGATGGTGATGAAATTAATGCTGAAAAATATGAATTATACGGAGATTGTGAAGGAAAAGTTTTTGCAAATCCCGATGAAGCGATACTAGCTTATCAAACAGGGAATATTCATTTACAAACTCGAATTGCCATTTTAACTTCTTCTTTAGATAAAGAATGTTTTACTGAAGAACAAAAAAATCAATATTTAATCACAACAGTTGGTAAAATTATCTTTAATAGTATTTATCCAAAAACATTGGTTTATTTAAATAGTCCAAAAGATGGATTTGAAACAATCCCTGAAAAATATTTTGTTCCACGCGGTGGAAATGTAAAAGAAATTATTGCAACCAGTGAATTAAATCCTCCTTTTAAAAAGGGTGATTTAGGAAAAATTATTGATTATGTATTTAAACATTATGGAACAGAAGAAACATCAATTATGCTTGATAAAATGAAAGATCAAGGATTTAAATATGCAACCGTTTCTGGTGTTACTGTATCCATTGATGATATTAAAGTTGCAGAAGGTAAATATGATATTATCGCTGATGGTGATAAACAAGTTGAACAAATCGTTAAGTTCTACAATAAAGGTCTTTTAACAGATGATGAAAGACATAATAAAGTTGTTAAAGTTTGGGAAAAAGTAAAGAGTGAAGTTGAAGCTTCTTTAGCAAAACAACTTAAAAAAGAAAATCGAAATCCATTCTTTATGATGTCGGACTCTGGAGCAAGAGGAAATGCTTCAAACTTTACACAACTTGCAGGAATGCGTGGTTTGATGTCTAAACCATTCAAACCATCTTCTAAAGATGCGCATAAAGATTTAATTAAAAAATTGACACAAACTGGTGGTAAGTTAACTTCTGCTGAAATTTCTCAATTGAATCAAATGTCTATTTCAACAGAAAGAGCGATTGAATTACCAATTAAATCTTCTTTCCGTGAAGGATTAACCGTTTCCGAATTCTTTATTTCGACTCATGGAGCAAGAAAAACCATGTCTGATACCGCATTAAAAACGGCTGAATCTGGTTATTTAACAAGACGTTTAGTTGATGTTGCCCATGATGTCATTGTTCGTGAAGATGATTGTCATACCGATATTGGATTTGAAGTCGAAGAAATTAAAGATACGAAAAATGATTCAATTGTTGTACCTTTTAAAGATCGTTTAGTTGGTCGTTATCCATTGAATAATATTTATCATCCAGAAACAAAAGAATTAATTGTTGATAAAGATAGTTTGATTACAGAAGAAACGGCAGATAAAATTATTCAAGCGGGCTATACCAAAATTAAAATTCGTTCTTTATTTGGTTGTAAAACGCATAATGGTGTTTGCAAAAAATGTTATGGTTTAAATTTAGCAACGGGTAGAGAAGTGGAAGTTGGAGAAGCAATTGGTACAATGGCTGCTCAATCCATTGGTGAACCTGGTACACAATTAACCATGCGTACTTTCCACACCGGTGGGGTTACTGGAAGTTCGGATATTACGCAAGGTTTACCTCGGGTTCAAGAATTGTTTGAAACACGTCCACCTCGTGGTGAAGCTATTATTTCTAAAACAGCTGGAACTGTTGAAAGTATTGAACCTAAAGAATTTAAAGATGGTGAAAAAATGGTTGTCACCATCAAAAATGACTTAGATACAGAAGAATATGTCATTCCATTTGGTGCTAGAATTCGGGTAAAAGTTGGTGATTTTGTAAAAAATGGTCAAAAAATTACTGAAGGACCAATTAATCCTAAACAATTACTTGAAGTTGCAGACAGTGTAGAAGTTCAAAAATACATTTTAAAAGAAGTTCAAAAGGTTTATCGCTTAACAGGTATTCCTATTGGTGATAAGCACATTGAAGTCATGATTCGCCAAATGCTAAGAAAACTCATTGTTTTAGATGGTGGAGATACGGAATTATTACCAGGAAGTAAAATTGACATGCATGAATTTACAAGAATTAACCAAGAAACATTAATTCATCATGGCCGACCTGCTGTTGCTAAACAAATTATTTTGAGTATTACAAAAGCATCTTTAGAAACCGAATCTTTCTTATCTGCTGCTTCTTTCCAAGAAACAACTCGCGTATTAACGGATGCAGCTGTAAAAGGTAAGATTGATCATTTAACTGGACTCAAAGAAAATGTCATTGTCGGCAAACTCATTCCCTGTCCAGAAACCGCTAAAAAGCATCATGACAATCTTGTGAGTTCTGAAGAAAAAGATGAGTCAGTAGAGCAATCTATTGCTTAAATTGTCAAAAACAAAGTGTCCATGACGAACACTTTGTTTTTTTGTTTTCAAAAAAATGTAAGCGTTACCATTTTTTACCTTGCTTTTTTAAATTATAAGTATTATAATCAAAATGGATATTGAATCCATATTTTAAAGAAAGGGGAAAAATTATATGAATTCTAAAAAGCTGTTTAAAACGCTTTTATGGAGTTTAGCAGGGTTGACTTTAGTGTTAACTGGCTGTACTAAAAAAGGTACAGGGTCATCTCCTACTAGTTCGCCTTCTGACATTACAAGTTCAGGCGGTGGATCGACTAGTTCAACAGGTGGTGGCGGATCCTCAAGTAGTGGTAGTAGTAGTGAGACTCCACTTCCTGAACCAACCTCGCTAAAATTGGACGTTGTCTTTAACTGGGACACCAATACTCATGTTACAACAGAAGGAATGTCAATTTGGACAGACCGTTATGTTGATGGCACGATTGCTCCATTAAGCGACAATGTTTCAGGCTTGGCAGCAGAAAGAAGAACTACAAATCCGGAAACGGATTATCGTTGGAATTTTGCTGTTGATGCTAATGGATACATTGTTTATGCAAGTTGGGGAACTAATGCTGGATATGGAGGACCAAGTGATGGCTTCTATTATCGTCCTATTTCTCAATGGGATAAAAATGATGTAACAAATACGGGTACAGGTAATGATGATTTTCCAGTATTTGCTATTGGTGGCGACTGGGCACCATGGCCAGCTGAAACTTGTACACATTATGATTATGTCGTACCAGAAGGCGGATTTATCATCACTGGTCGTGGTGAAGATGCCAATGGTTTTGTAGAATTTTTAGATTACCTTTATGCTGATCGTACATTTACTTCTGATGAAGTAGTAGCTATGCAAGAATCTAATTCGTTATTAGAATTAGAAACAGAAAAAGGTTATTTTGATGATTATTATGTCTTTATTAATGAAGAAAAACAATTAGAAGTTATGTCTAGAGAAGATGCTGGAGATGAAACACCTGCATATTTATGTGAACCAGAAGATGCTCCAACTGATTTATATGATGACATTGCTGATGTTATTACAATGGAAAATGACACTGAAGTAACGGTTCGCGGTGTTATTACCAACATGTATGCTGATGGTGTTTTAGTCATTGCTGATAATACAGGTTCAGTATTAGTAAAAGATACAACTTTACAATACATTCCTGCAAAATCAGAAAGAGTTTATGCCTTAAATGATACGGTTGCTGTTGAAGGTACATTTAGTGTTGTTGATGGACAAAACACAATTACTCCTACAGCAGAACCTGAAATTTTGAATAAATATTGGGAAATTACTGCTCCAAGTCCAGTAGAAATTGTTGATTATGCAACTCAATGGGTTGTTGCTAATCAAAATAAAGTAGTCACAATGAAAGAATTACTTTATGTTGAAACTACTGGTGAAATTTCAACTTTCAAAGATAGTGCAGAAAATCTATATAAAGGTAGAAACATTACTCTTCCTACAGGTATAGAAGCAAATGATAAATATGATATTAAGGCTGTACTTCAAGTTGAAAATGGAAATGAAGTTATATTTAGAACTAGTTCTTTAAATGATTTGACGGGTTATGCAACCGTTACACTTGTCAATGGTACATTTAAGGATACTGATGAAAGTGTAAAAGACTTTGCTTTAGGAAGTAAAGTTACTATCGTTGCAGATGATAAACCTGGTGAACGTTTCGTTCGTTGGGTTAGTGGTGATAGTGTTGCAACGACAAAAGAATATGAAATTCCAGTAAATGGTGATGTTACTTGGACGGCTGAATATACTTCTGATGCAACAGTTACAGTTGTTAATGGAACTATACAAGGACAAACTGAAACCACAGTTACATTGCCAGTTGATACTGAAGTTACGATTGTTGCAAATCAACCTGAATTAGGTTATGTGTTTGCTGGATGGTATCAAGATGATGTATTAGTTTCTGATCAAGCAACTTATACTTTCACATTACAAAACAATGTTACTTATACAGCTCAATTTGAAAGAGAAGTAAATCCAGATCCAGTAGAAGGTGCAATTACTCCTGATGTCATTAATGAAAATATTAATTCGGATCAAATCGCTATTTATACTGATTACGAAATTAATGGGAAATTACCTCAAACAAGTGAATATGATAATACAAAATATACTTTCAACCACACTTGGTCAACCGTTATTGCAGTTGATGAACATGGTAAAGTATTAGCTTTAGGTTTCTCACACTGGTTAGGTTATGGCGGAGCTTATAATGGACCAGATGTAACATTTAATGGATTTAACCAATATCCAGATTTATTAAATAAAGATAATCCAGCGTTTGCTGTTTCTGAAAATTGGGCACCATGGAATCCTGAAGATGGTTCTAAATATTCAGGATTATGGAATTTCGTTGTACCAGAAGGTGGATTCTTAATTGGTATTAATGGCGCAGCAAAAACAGGACAACTCTTAGCTTTATTAATGGATGATCCAGACTTAGAAACAAAAGTAGCACAAGGTGGAGATTCTTATAATTATAGTCATTTAAAAGCAGATTATCCTGATGGAATTCCTGAAACGATTCGTTTGTATTTAACTTGGGATAATAAATTATTAATTGAAAACGAAAAGAATGTAAAAGCTACTCCTACAATTGTAAATCCACAAGAACAAACGAGTGAATTTGCAATTTGGTCTGACACATGGGTTAACGGAACAATTGCTCCTTTAAGTGAAAATAAATGGGGTAATGTTCCAGAAGGAAGAAAAGCATTTATGACTCCAACAAATGAAACCGGTGCTTCCGTTGCTGGATTTACCTTCGGTGTTAATGCACAAGGAAAATTAGTATATGTTTCTTATGGATTAAATGCCGGGTATGGTTCTCCGGCTGATCAATTCTATTCAAGAATTGGAGAAGAAGGTGTAAATAATCCGATTTTCGCTGTTAGTGATGATTTTGCACCATGGCCAGATCCTCATTTTGGAGAATTTGATCTTGTCGTTCCTGAAGGTGGATTTGTATTCACAGTGACAAATCCTACTGATGAAGGATTAATTGAAATTATGAATATGTTAATGGATGGTATTGTTGATACACCATATAGTGCTGATAATCCAGTTCCAACCAATAATGATATGCTATTTGGAACGATTTATGGTGGAGGTTTAGTTGCAGATGGTGCATGGGATCACTTCACTTTCTCATTAACAAAAATGGGTAAAATCTGTGTGGTAGATGATAATGCTCCAACAGAAGATACACCTCAAGAAAACGTAGATCCTTATAAAGATACTTATTCTGTTTTCGTTGAAGATTCTGAAAACGCTGTAGCTTCTGGTATTGATCCAACTAGAACTGCTGTTGTTGAATCAGTAGAAAGAAATGAAGAAAAATATTTAGATGATTCTGCTTTAACTTATGAACATCTTTATATTGCTGTAGATAGCGAAGGACGCATTGCTTATTTAGTATTTGCTCCATCTGCTGGACATGGTACAGCTTATGCAGATTCTTATTATAGAAACTCTTACTATGCTTATGGTACTCGAGATGAAGGCGAACTTCCAGATCATGAATTTGGAACCGATCGCGTTAATCCAGCTTTAGTCGTAGATAAAGAAAGTGAAATAGCTTGGGGATTCTATTCTAAATGGCAAATCGTTGTACCACAAGGTGGATTTGTTGTAGTTGCTAAAGGTAATGCTGCTAATGAATTCTTAAGTGAAATCTTTGGTAAAACATTTGATTTGTCTACGCAAACTTCTAGAGCAGCAGCAGCTTCAGAAATTAATAGAAGTAAAGAATTACATACAAGTGTTTCAGATGATACGACTTTAACTTTAGACAGAGAAACATTAGAAGTTACTGTCAATGCAGGACTTGCTACAACAAAAGCTTATGTTCAAGTTGTTGGCGGAACATTTAAAGATGAAACAACTACTGAAAAAGTTGTAGATAAAAATACAAGTGTAACAGTAGTTGCAAATGACCCAGTAGACCAAACTTTCTTAGGTTGGTATAATGGCGATGAATTATTATCAGAAGATAGAGAATACACTTTTGTAGTTGAAGATTCAATTACTTTGACTGCTAAATTTGCAATTGCCGAAAAAGGTTTTGCTTATGAAGTATTAAATCCAGAAACAGATCCTGATGGTAAATTTGCAATTTATACTGATGATGAAGTGAATGGAACAACGGCTCCATTAAGTGAAAACAAATGGGGTAAAGTTCCAGAAGGCGGAAAAACTTTCTTTAAAGAAATCCAATATCATTATGGATTTACAATTGCAGTTGATGCAGAAGGATACATTGTTTATGCTTCTTATGGATTAAACAATGGTTATGGTTCTCCAGGAGATGGATTCTATTCTAGAGTTGGTGGCGAAGGAGTAAATAATCCTATTTTCTGTGTTGCCGATGACTGGGCTCCTTGGGCACCTGGATCAGATCTTTATACTCATTTTGATTGGATTGTTCCTGATGGAGGATTTGTTATCACTGCATCTGCAGAAGATACAACAATGGTTAATTTAATTAAACATCTTACAGGTGTTGAAACAGTTCCTACAGGAAATAATGCTTTATTTGAAATCCAAACTGCTGATGGCTCTTTAGATAAATGGCATTTATCTTTAACTGAAATTGGTAATATTCGTGTTCAAGATAGAACAAATCTTCAAGATGAACCAAATTATGTTACAGCTCCTGTTGTTGTTACAGGTGGAACTGTAAATGGTGAAGCAACAGCTAATTTAGAAGCCAATTCAATGGTTACAGTTGTTGCGGATACACAAGAAGGTACTATTTTTGCAGGATGGTATAATGAATATGATGAACTTGTATCTAGTGATGTTTCTTATACCTTCAAATTAAGTGCTTCTGGTGCTACATTAACGGCTAAATTTGTTACTGAAATTGAACCAGATGTAGAACTTACAGTAAATGTTGAAAATGCAACAATTACAGCAGTTAATGATCAACCATACGTAGAAGGAGAAACTAAAATTCACTTTAACGATACAGTTACAGTTGAAAAAGCAGAAGACGTTGAATTTGTAAAATGGCAACAAGATGGAGTAGATGTTAGTTCTTCATTAGAAAGTAATGTTCCAGTTGTTAAAGATGAACCTTATACTTTCGTTGCTCAAAAAGAAACAACTACAATTAAAGCAGTTACAAAACAAGAATATTCTGTTGGTTCATTTGATGTTGCTGTCGGATTAGATGGTTTTGGTTCATTGAATTCTTACTGGGCAGCAGGTACCTCTGTTAAAGTTGGTACAACGATGCCTAACCAATGGAGAATGGCACTAGTAGTCAATGGAGAAGGTACAATTACACAAGTTTTATCTGTACTTTCTGCAACAGATCGTTTAGTTGTTGAAGATGGCTTTGTTCTTGTTGGTCACTTAACACCATTCAATAATTTATTATCATATATGTTAGGTGAAACGATTTTAGATGATGAAACGAATAAAGCAGCTGTTTTGGCTAGACTAGATGCTGAAAAAGCTGATTATAAATTAGAAGTTGCAAATGGCGTTCTTACCATTTCTAAATTAGTTGCTAAAAATAGAACAGATTTAATTGAAATGATTGATAAAGCACAAGAAAACGATACTGTTAAAATTGCTGCTACAACAATTGATATTACTGATATTGAATTAACAAAACCAATTGTATTACAAGGTGTTAATCAAGAATCGACTGTTTTAACTTCTAGCAAACACATTAGTACAAGTCTTAAAGGAATAAAAGACTTATCAATTACAACATTATGTCATGTTGATGTTGCTGAAAATGCAAATACTACATTTGAAAATGTAACTATTACTGTTACTGAAGAAACCATGCCAGGCGTTCGTGGTGAAGGTGCTTTAAGATTTCTAGGTGGTAACGGTGCAGTTGTCGTTAAAAATTCTACTTTAAACGGAACATTATGGGTATTTGGTACTGAAGAAAACCAAGATTTATCTGGAATTACAGGAAATAATATTCATGCCATTCAATCGGGTATTGTTTATCATGCTAATACAGAAACAGCTACAGCTAATATGACTGCTGAAGACATTCGTTTAGCAAATGGTACGATTATTGTTGATGATTTAAGAGATAGAGTTGTCGTTATTGAAGATATGGCTTGGGGAGTAAAGGATTCCTCTGCTCCAGCTGAAGCAACAATTACATTAGAAAATGCAGAAATTGCATCTTTAAATGGCGTTGCTTATGAAGAAGGCAGAAAAACTTTAGTTGGAGACGTTGTTTCAATTAAAAAAGCTGCTTCTGTTGAAAACTTCATTAAATGGCAACAAGATGGTGTAGATGTTAGTTCTACATTAAAAGATGGTGTATTAATTACTAGTGATGAAAACTATACATTTACACTAGAAGAAAATACAACGATTACTGCTGTATCTAAAACTGCTGTTGCAGCAGAAGGTAAATTTGATGTTGCAGTTGGTCTTGATGGTTATGGTACATTGATGTCTTATTGGACAACAGGACAAACTATAGAAGTTGGTTCTACGATGGCAAATGCTTGGAGAACTCTTATCACCGTAGATGTAAATGGTAAAATTACTGCTATTAGTTATGGAGTACATTCCCCAGTTACTGTTGGTGAAGGTTTCGTTATTGCTGGACACGATGCAACTGTCAATGAATTCTTAACTTATGCATTAGGCACAGATACAGTAATTAATGATGAAAATAGAAATACAATCTATGCTGATTTATTAGCAATGGCTGATAATTTAACACTTAGTGTTACTGATGGTGTTTTAACAGTAACAAAGACTACTGTAGAACCAGAACCTACTCCCGATTATTCTATTGGTCAAATTACTGAAGCTAATCAAAAATATACGGTTAGAGGATTAGTGGTTGCTAAAAATACAAGAGCTCTTGTAGTTTCTGATGGAACAGATAGTGTTTATGTTTTTGATAACTCTTTACCAAGTCAATATAATATTGGTGATTATGTTGAATTAACAGGTACTGTAACTTCTTACAATAATGCGCTTCAAATGAATTATGATGGTTTAGTTCATACTAAATTAGACGAAGCACATGAAATCGTTCTTCCTGAAGCAACAGAACTTACTGTAGAAGTTGCAAATAGTTGGAAAGAGGCAGAAGCATTTACAACAGCGGATATTAAAGAATATGCATGGACTGCTGTTGCTGGAAAATCTGGAAACTATGATACATTAAATCTTGAAGGAGCAAATGTTACTATTGAACCTGTTTATTTAGATAGTGATGCGTATACTATTGAAACAGGAAAAACTTATGAAGTCAAAGCTTACTTTATAGGATACTATAATTATGCTAGTATTGTTTTGACAGAATTAAAAGAAGTTGTTATTCCTGTAGAAGGAATTACCATTGAAGCAAATAGAACAGAAGTTACAGTTGGCCAAAGTGTTACTTTCACTGCAACTTTAACTCCTCAAGGAGCTTTTGGTGAAGTTACCTATGCAATTACTGAAGGTACTGAACTTGGCTCTATAGAAGGAAATGTTTTAACTACAACTGGTGCTGGAACAATTAAAGTTCAAGCTAGTGTTGATGAACTTACAAGTAATGAAGTAATCATTACGATTACAGAAGCTACTGAACCTGCTCCAGAAACACCTGTCGAAACTTCCTTTGAAATGAAAGGATTTGCAACAACTGAAAGTGGTTATCAAGAAGTGGATCAAACTGCAGAATTTGATGGTGTAACTTATGTAGCTAAAAACTATGTTGGGCAATCAGGACAAATTCGTGGAAATAAAACAACTGTTAATGAAAATTTCTATCTAGCTAATACAACTGAAATGCCAGGAGTGATTACAAAAATCGAAATTATTTCTGCTGCAACTGGCACCAATAAATTTTCTGCTAGCATGAAGGTTGCTGTTGGAACTACTTCTCAAGCAGATGTAGCATCAGTTGAAAATTGTATAGATGGTACGTTAACTTCAAATACGCACATGACTTTTGAATTTGATGTAGCAGAAGGAATTACTTATTTTAAATTACTTTCTGAAGCAAAATTTACTAGTGGTAGTTTAACTGGCTGTACAATTAAAATTACTTACATGGTATAATTGCAATCAAAGTTATAATAAGTATAAAAAGATAACAAGGTCGAGAAATCGGCCTTGTTTTTTTGTTCTATCTAAAAATTGAATTGTATTTTAAAAAAAATATGTTAAAATAAATATTAACGAAGATAAATAAAAGGAGTGTTATTTATGGTTAGTAGAAGTGGGAAAATTAGTATTGCAGGAAGTGTTTTGTTTGTCACTGCAATTCTATATTTATTTTTACCTGTTTATAGTGCTACCATTGAAAATTTTACTTTTAGTTGTAGTATTATAACCATGTTAATTAAAGGTGGCTTTACAGGAGCTAGTTTTTTACAAGTCATTCAATATTTTTTACCAATGGTTATTTTAATTGTCGCAGGTTGTTTTGCAGTAGGTGGAAAATTTAAATATAAATATGTCATTGTTGGATTATGTGTTGCAGCTATTGCTGCTTTATGTTGGATTTTCTTTGATCTATCTTTAGTTGAAGAATTATTATCTCAATACGACTTTGGTAATGTTACAGTAAAAGATGGTACAGGAATTGGTTTATTTGTCAGTTTGATATTAATTCTATGGGCAGGATTTACCGTTTTCTTTGCTAAAGGAAGAAATACATTTTAAAACAAGTGCAAACTTGTTTTTTTATGTTAAAATAGTATAAGGAGGAAACCATTCATGGCAAAACTTTTCTATCAAGAAAAAATTCAAATTTCTAAGGAAATGTTAAATGAAAATGGAAATTTAACGAATCATGCAATTTTACATCTTTTTCAAGATGTTGCTGGTGTCCATGCTGCACAATTAAAAATTGATTATATTGAATTAAATAAAAGAAATTTAATGTGGGTTGTTGTTCGCAATCGGCATCAAGTTTTTCAATCTCCAAAATGTGGAGAAACGGTTCTAGTATCAACATGGCCTCATCCGAATAAACGTTTAGATTTTGACCGCGAATATTGTATAGAAAGTCTTCAAGGAGATATTTATATTCAAGGAGATAGTAAATGGTGTATTTTAGATAAAATACAAAAACGAATGGTCATGGTAAAGGATTTATTACCTGTTGATAGTGAATATGTAGAAATACATAATTTTTCTACACCCTTATTACAAATCAATGTTAAAGGAACTTTAAATGAAAAAACATGGACTTTTCAAGTAAATGAAAATCAAATTGACCAAAACAATCATTTAAATAATACGGAATATGCAACTATGATTGATCAATGTTTAAAAGATTTAAATATTCAAGCAAGTCTATTTGAAATTAATTTTGTAAAAGAAACAAAGTTAAATCAAATTCTAGAATTTAAATATTATCAAGATAATGAAAATCTTTATTTTGAGGGATATGTTGAAGGAAATTTGCATGTTAAAATAAAGGTCATTTGCCAATGAAAAAAGTTTTAGCGTTTGCCCATCAATTATTGGCTGATATTCTTACAAAAGATGATTTATGCATTGATATGACTGTCGGTAATGGGAATGATACGATTTTTTTAGCAAAGATAGTTAAACATGTTTATGGATTTGATATTCAAAAAGAAGCGATTATGCAAACTAAACAAAGATTAAAGGATGAAAAATTAAATAACGTTACTTTATATTTAGATAATCATGCTCATTTATCTTCTTATGGGTTTTGTGCCATCAAAGGAATTATTTTTAATTTAGGATATTTGCCTCATGGCGATAAAAAAATTACAACACAACCGGATACGACTATTATAGCATTACAACAAGCTTTATCTTGTTTAAAAAAAGATGGAGTTTGTGTTTGTGTCATCTATCCAGGACATGATATGGGATTTCAAGAATCAGAAGCCATTGAACAATTTGTGAAACAATTAAATCAAAAAGAATATGAAGTATTAAAATATACTTTTATGAATCAAATTCATTATCCTCCTTATTTAATTGCTATTCAAAAATTAAAGGAGGAAACATTATGAAAACGATTATACTAGCAACTTCTAATTTAAATAAGGAAAAAGAATATGAAGAAATATTATCATCTTATCAATTATATACCCTCCAAGAAAAAGGAATCATTTTTAAGATAAAAGAAAATGGCAAAACTTTTCAAGAAAATGCCTTTATAAAAGCAAAAGAAGCGGCTTCTTTTTGCAATGAAATGGTTTTGGCCGATGATTCAGGATTAATTATTGATGCCTTGCCACATATATTAGGTGTCCATTCTGCTCGATTTAAAAAAAAGAAAACGTATCCTGAAAAATGTGCGATTATTCTAAAAAAAATGAAAAACATCAAAAAGAGGACGGCTCGGTTTGTCTGTACTCTTTGCTTGATTACCAAAGAAAAAGAAGTATATTATTTTGAAGGTGTTTGTGAAGGAACCATTGCCTTATCTTATCAAGGAGAAAATGGGTTTGGTTATGATCCTATTTTTATTCCAAATGGTTTAATTAATTTTGTTAAATAAAGACTTGTCAAACTTTTGCAGAAATGACTGAAGAAGAAAAAAATCAAATATCTCATCGAAAAAAAGCGACGGATCAATTGTTAAAATTTTTAAAGGAGAGAGAAAATGAACATATTATTAACCAATGATGATGGCTTTCAAGCACCAGGAATTGAAATATTAGAATCCATTTTAAAGTCTTATGGAACGGTTTATGTTGTAGCACCACAACAAGGGAAAAGTGGGGCATCGGCAAGTCTAACAATTAATCGTTGGATCAATTTAAAAAAAATTGATGATTTTCATTATGCAGTGGACGGGAATCCAGTGGATTGTGTTATTTATGGCTTAAATGCTTTGAATGTAAAATTTGATTTAGTCGTTAGTGGTTGTAATAATGGCTACAATCTTTCTTTTGATAGTATTTATTCAGGAACCGTAGGAGCTTGTTTTCAAGCATTGGTAGGAAAGATTCCAGCCGTTGCTTTTTCAGCCGACTACAACCATTTTTCCAATTTAAAACAAGAAATTCCTTCCATTATGGAATATATTTTTTCTCATCACTTACTAAGCAATCAATATTTATTAAATGTCAATTTACCTATAGCAAAATTTGAAACATCAAAAGGAATTTGTTTTACTAGACAATATCATCGTCAAATTGTCTACCAATGCAAACAAGATCAAGATCAAATTCTTTTATCTAGAAAAGAACTCATTCAACCCACACAATCTTTAGAAGATGATGTTTATGCGGTTCAACAAGGATATGTTTCAATCACCCCTTTACAAATGACTCGTTTTAGTGAATCTTTATACCAAGAATTGCTTTTAAAAATCAAGGATTCTGTTGACAATTTGAATTAAAATTTGTATTATTGAAATATACAAGGAAAAGAAGGAGTAAAGTTGTTTTTCTTTATAGAGAGTCATTGTTTGGTGAAAAATGATAAGAGAGCAACTTGAAGGTCGTCTTGGAGTATATTGAATGAAAAAAAGTAGTTCAATCGTGACTTAGCGTTAATAAGAAATGAGGGTATTTACATTTTTGTAAATAAACTAAGGTGGTACCGCGTTTTTAAACGTCCTTAGAAAAGAGGATGTTTTTTTTATTTTAGGAGGAAGCATTATGAAAGAATTAGAGACGAAATATAATCATCATGAAGTGGAAAAAGAAAAGTATGCTCAATGGGTAAAAAAAGGATATTATACAGCAGGCGATCGCTTAAAAAAGCCTTTTTGTGCGGTTTTGCCACCTCCAAATGTAACAGGAATGCTTCATTTAGGACATGCTTATAATGGAACATTACAAGATGTGTTAATGCGATATAAACGATTGAAGGGTTATGATGTACTTTGGGTTCCCGGAATGGATCATGCAGGTATTGCCACACAAGCGAAAATTGAAAAGAAATTAAGAGATCAAGGCATTGATAAATATCAATTAGGTCGTGAAGGATTTTTAAAAGTAGCTTGGGAATGGAAAGAAGAATATGCAACGACCATTCGTAAACAATGGGCAAAATTAGGACTTTCTTTGGACTATAGTCGAGAAGTGTTTACCCTAGATGAAAGACGAAATGAAGCTGTAAGAAAAGTTTTTGTCACTTTATATGAAAAAGGATATCTTTATCGCAAAGAAAAAATTATTAATTGGGACCCCGTATTAAAAACGGCACTATCTAATATTGAAGTCGTTTATAAAGAAATAGAAGGGAATATGTATTATTTCCGTTACTACATTGAAAATACTAAAGATTATATTATTGTAGGAACGACAAGACCAGAAACCATGTTTGGCGATGTCGCTGTTTTTGTCAATCCAAAAGATAAGCGATATCAACATTTAAAGGGAAAGAAAGTTTATAATCCAGCAAATGGAGATTTATTACCGATTTTGTTTGATGAATATGTCGATATTGATTTTGCAACTGGAGCAATGAAATGTACGCCTGCACATGACCCTAACGATTATTTATTAGGTGAAAAATATCATTTAGAACAAATTGTTTGTATGAATCTAGATGCGACGATGAATCACAAAGCAGGACAATATGAAGGCATGGATCGTTTTGCTTGTAGAGAGGCACTCGTTGAAGCATTAAAACAAAAAGGATTAGTAGAAAAAATCGAAAAAATTCTACATCAAGTCGGACATTCTGAACGTAGTGATGCAATTGTAGAGCCAACCTTATCTAAACAATGGTTTGTTTCTATGAAAAAATTAGCTCAAAATACATTAAATCGTCAAAAAGGAGAAGATAAAGTTCATTTTTATCCTCAACGATTTGAAAAAGTCTTTACACAATGGTTAGAAAACATTGAAGATTGGTGTGTTTCTCGACAATTATGGTGGGGGCATCGGATTCCTGCTTATTATAAAAAAGGCACAGATGAAATATTAGTTTCTTACCTTCCTCCGAAAGATATTGAAAATTATGTACAAGATGAAGATGTTTTAGATACATGGTTTTCTTCAGCACTATGGCCATTTACAACATTAGGATGGCCTGAAAATACACCCGATTTTCAACGCTACTATCCCAATGATTTATTAGTAACGGCTTATGATATTATTTTCTTTTGGGTTTCAAGAATGATGTTTGAAGCCATCGAATTTACCGATAAAATTCCATTTAAAGATGTTTTAATTCATGGTCTTGTCCGCGATGAACAAGGAAGAAAAATGTCTAAGTCTTTAGGAAATGGCATTGATCCAATGGAAGTTGTTGATCAATATGGTGCAGATGCTTTGCGTTTCTTTTTAGTCACAAATAGTGCTCCTGGAATTGATTTTCGCTTTTCTAAAGAAAAAATAAGTTCTAGTTGGAATTTTATTAATAAAATTTGGAATGCTACTCGATTTGTGCTTATGCATTTGACTTCTTCTTTTGAAGTCAAAGAGTTGCAAAATGAAAAGTTACATTTATTTGATCAATGGATTTTAATGCGTTTAAATTATACGATTCAAAATATTGAAGAGAATTTAGAAAAATATGAATTCGCTAATGTTGGTTCTTATTTAACTTCATTTATTTGGAATGATTTTTGTTCCTGGTATATTGAACTTTCAAAGCTAAATTTAAATGATTCTGAAAAGTCTTTTTGGACAAAACAAGTTTTATATTATGTTTTAAAATCAATGATTATTTTATTACATCCTTTTGTTCCTTTTGTGAGTGAAGAATTATATCAAGCATTACCTTTTGCATTAGAATCGATACATCTAGAAAGTTTTCCAATGGTAAATGAAAATTTTGAATCTTCGCAGGTGGAAAAAGAAATGAAAGAAGTTATGGAAATTGTAACTTTTGTTAGAAACTTCCGAAATAATCAAAACATTTCTAATAAGACGATGTTAAGCATTTTTGTAGAGACAAAAACAGCATTAGGGAGAAAAATTTTTGATGAAAACAAAAATCTATTTACAAACTTTTTAAATGCAAAGGTAAGTTTATTTGAAAAAGATATGATCATTCAAGTTACTGATCGTTTGACAACAGAAAATGCGATTTATTCCATTTGCTATGAAAAAGAAGTTCATGTTGAAGAAGAAATATTAAAATATGAAGAAGAACTAAAACGATTAGAACAAGAAGTATTGCGTTGTCAAAAAATGTTAGCCAATGAAGGTTTTCTAAAGAAAGCCCCTTTAAATAAAATTAACGTTGAAAAAGAAAAATTACAAAATTATTTATCTAGAAAAGAAAGCGTTCAAAAACATCTTGATGAACTAAAAAAATCATAAAGATAAAGACTCCAAAAAAATAGCGGAGTCTTTTTTTTTTAAATCTAAAGTTTATTTCAATAATTTTACTATTATAAAATGTGGAGGGATTTTATGTTAGAAAAATTAAAATATCATGAATTGACAACAAATCAATCAAAAGCCATTAGAGGTGGATTTTTAGGCTTAGATGTTGTTACCGCTTTTGTTATTTTATCAATGGTTAGTATTTTGATTTATAAAATTTTTGGATGTAAAATGGCTGATATTACTTTGCCAGGCGGATTTAAATTTAAATTACAAGATTAATGAATTTAAAAAATATTCCGCATTTAGAACGTCCAAGAGAAAAGGCCTTAAAAAATGGAATAGAAAGTTTATCGGATGGAGAATTAATTGCTATTTTATTACAAAGTGGAACAAAAGGGATATCGGTTTTAGAATTGGCCAATCAATTATTAGTTCAATTTGGTGGCTTAACTTCCCTTTTAAAAGCTGAATTGAATGATTTAACATTGATAAAAGGAATTCAGAAAGTAAAAGCCTTAGAACTTAAAGTTTGTTATGAATTGGCCAATCGCTTGAATCAAGCAAAAGAAAATAAAAAAAAGATTGTCATTACTTCAGCAAAAGAAGTTTATATGCGTTATCATTTACAAGTAACAAATTATTGCCAAGAGGTGTTTTATGTTTTATTTTTAAATGTAAAATTACAAGTTTTAAAAGAAGAGAAAATGTTTGTTGGTGGAAGTGAAGCCTCTTATGTAGATTTAAATCTTCTTTTTAAAAAAGCAATACAATGGAATGCCAAAAAAATGATTTGCTTTCATAATCACCCAAGTGGAGATGCAACCCCAAGCCAAGCGGATTTTTTGTTGACGCAACGAATGCTACATTTAGGTGAGTTTTTACAAATTAAAGTATTAGATCATTTGATTTTAGGAAAAAATCAATATTATAGCCTCATTGAAAAAAAACTATATTTTATAGAAAATGAGCCATTGCTTTGACAAGATTTGACAAGTAAATTTTATAAAATATTGCTTGGTGATAAATATGGAAGAAAACAAAACTTTTACAATTAAAATAGCATCAAAAGAAAAGTATTTAGAAGGAATCATCAATCAAATAGATGAAATTCGTTTTCATCAAAATATTAAAAATCCACAAATTGAGTTAGTATTTGAGAATATATCTTTGAATTCAAAAGAATTATATCGTTTATTTGATGAATTGGTTGTTCATCAAGAAATTGTGATTCAAAAAATACAATTTATGGTGTCCAAAAAAGAAAATTTAGAGAAGAATCAACTCGAAAAAAAAGATTTAGAGTTAACGATTATTGGCAATATTGAAAAAGATATGGTTATTGTTAGTCCTTGTAATGTGCATGTTGTCGGAAATGTTGCGGGCACTATTATTTTAAAGCATCCTGCAGATTCTATTTATAGTAAAGAATTTATTCAATGTAATGCCATTATTCAAGGAAAAGCTTATTATTTTGATTCTTGTGAAAATTTCCATTTTAAAAAACAATCTTAGTCAACATTCGCCCAATTTCTACATATAAATGATAGTAGTGGGTGAAAAATATGTTTATCATTAATTTCTTTTTAGAATATGTTTTATTCTTCATATTATTAGTTGTATTAACCATTGCCTTATTATCTGAATATGGGAAAATTACAATTCATCGTTCTTTATATTTACCAACGATTTTATTAGGACTGGGACTAAATTTTTTATTTTTTGATATTATTATTGATCCAATTTTAGGCATTAGAAGTTCTTTATTAGCCTTATGTGCTGGCATTCTTGTAGGAATGATTTTATTTTTATTTCATATCATTACAAAAGAAAATTTTTGTATATTTTTAGCCATTTGTGCCTTTGTCGGAATTTATCGATTTCTTGGTTATATCCTATTTTTACTTGGCGTTTCAGGAATTTATTTTTTAATTCATCTGGTCACCAAATGTCGATATTTACAAAAGATAAGGTGTATTTGCACAAATGGATTTTTAATTTGTATATCAGGTATCATTTATAGTATAATAGTATTAATTTAAGGTAGGTGATAGCCATGATATCTTATTTAAACGGAGAAATTGTTGACATCTCATTTGATAGCATTGTGGTAGATTGTAATGGAATTGGATATCATGTTTATGTTGGAAAACCTCAAGATTTTGCTTACGGCAGATGTTTAGTGCACATTTATTATCATCAAAAAGATGATGGCGTTGTCTTATATGGGTTTAAATCAAAAAATGAAAAAGAATTATTTTTAAAATTGATTGATGTCAATGGAATAGGACCTAAAACGGCTAGTGGCATGATTGGAGCAACAACGGTTCAAAATCTTATTTCTGCAATAGAAACAGGGAATTTAGCATTTTTAAAAAAGTTGCCTTCTATTGGAGCAAAAGCAGCTCAACAAATTATTTTGGATTTAAAAGGGAAATTGATATTAGAAGATAAAAAGCCATCTCAAAGTAAAAATGTTCAATTTGAAGAAGTTTATGATGCTTTGCGGACATTTGGTTTTAAGGTTTCTGAAATTGATGCCGCAATGAATAAAATAGCAAACCTTGAAGAATTAAAAACAGAACAATTGATCAAAGAATGTCTAAAATTATTAAGAAAGTAGGATGAATATGGAAGAAAATCGTATCATGCAAGGAACGAAAATCACAGAAGATGAAGATGAGTTAAAGTTAAGACCTACTTCGCTAAAAGAATATATAGGACAAGAAGATATTAAAAAAAATTTAGAAGTATTTATTCAGGCTAGCAATGTTCGGAATGAAGCGTTAGATCATGTTTTGATTTATGGGCCTCCAGGACTTGGAAAGACCACTTTGGCCCATGTTATTGCACATGAAAAAAAAGCCAATATTAAAGTGGCTTCAGGGCCCACCATTGAAAGAAGTGGAGATTTAGCTGCTATTTTATCAACAATCGAACCAGGGGATATTTTATTTATTGATGAAATTCATCGTTTGCCTAAAGTTGTAGAGGAAGTATTGTATGCAGCGATGGAAGATTATGTCATTAATGTCGTCGTTGGAAAAGATAGTAGTGCACGCACATTAGCGATTGATTTGCCTCCATTTACATTAGTAGGAGCAACAACAAGAGTAGGAGATGTCAGTGCTCCTTTACGAGATCGATTTGGGATTATTTTTAAATTAAATTATTATCAACAAGAAGACATTGAAAAAATTATTCAAAGAACAGCAAGGGTTTTTGATAATGTGATTGAAAAAGATGCCGCTAAAGAACTAGCAAAAAGAAGCCGGGGAACTCCACGCGTAGCCAATCGATTATTTCGAAGAGTACGTGATTTTGCAACGATAGCTAATGAAGGACATATTACAGCAACGGTTACCAACCAAGCTTTAGATGCTTTAAAAGTGGATTCGATGGGATTAGATGATGTGGATATCCGCTACTTAAAAGGAATTATTGAACGCTTTAAAGGAGGACCAGTAGGAATTGAATCCATTGCCGCAGCCATTGGTGAAGAACAAATTACCCTTGAAGATGTTTATGAGCCTTATTTATTACAAGAGGGTTTAATTAATCGAACCCCAAGAGGAAGAATTGTAACAGAAAAAGCTTATCGGCATCTTCATATTCCATATCAACATTCTTTATTTTAATTTTGCCTTTTTATCGGCAATATTAACGCCAATGATGCTACCAATGACTAATAATAAAACACGACCTGCGACTTTTAGATAAATCAATGAAGAGATATTGCTTTTATCAATGAATAAATAATAAATACAAATAATGAGTACATAGACAAGGCAAAGAAGAAGCCCTCTTCCCAGACCTTGTTTTTTATTAATCATTCCATAAATGGCACCCACTAAGAAGAATAAAATAAAAGAGACAATCAAAGAAACAATTTCTGGAATTTTACTTGTGGATGGAAAATTAATGGATGCTAAAATGACTGAAAATAATAAACTAAGTACAATCAAAGCAACAAAAGAAAATAAAAAGCCTTTTAATATTTTATTCATGAATCATCACCTATGAATATATATTCTTTTTTTTCACAAAATATGCCTAGGTGATTAAAAAATGGAAGTATTAGAAATTATTGGGAAAACCTTTTTAGCCTATATATTTTTAATTATTGTTATTCGAATTATGGGAAAAAGAGAAGTTGGCAATTTAAGTATTTTTGATTTGGCCGTTTATTTTACGATTAGTGATTTAGTAACCATGTCTATTGTTGATAAAAGAAATGAGTTATGGCTCCCTGCAGTAAGCGTTGCTTTTTTGGCTTTGATGCAAATTGTTTTATCAAAGATTACAATGAAAAGTAAACGTGTACGAGATATTATTGACGGGAAAATGTCTTTAATTATCAATGATGGCCAACTTGATTTTGAAGAAATGAAAAAACAAAGATATACAACAGATGATTTATTTTCTCAATTAAGAGACAAGGGTTATGATTCTCCAACTTGCATTCGTTGGGCTATTTTAGAAACAAGCGGAAAATTGAGTGTAATTAGTAAAGATATATCTGTAACAAATTATCCAGATCCTTTAATTACAGATGGGAAAATATCTTTTGATAACTTAAAGGCTTGTCAAAAAACAGAACAATGGTTATATAAAAAAATTAACGAACAAAACGTAAAAAAAATTAGTGATATAAAATTAGCTTTGCTATTAGAACAAGATCAATTAATTTTGTTTCAAAAGTAATCTAAATTTTTTTTGAATGAAATAAATGTTGATAAAAACAGTACAATAAACGCCGATCAGTAATCCAATAACAAGACCATCGGTTTGGAAAAGAGGAATAAAAATAAAATAAGCAATAATTTTAGCAAGATTACAAATTAATGAATCAATAAAAATATGCTTTTCTAAAGAGAGAGCAACCATTGCAGTTCCTAATGGAGCCTCGATATAATAAACGATGATAAAGAGAGCATATTTTTTTATGAATTCATATCCTTGGGTATGATGATAAAGAAGATTCATAAAAAATTTAGGAGCAAGAAAGATGGTTAATGAAAAGATGAGTCCCACGACAAAACTAGTCATAACAAAATAAAATAATAATTTTTTAGCATAGCTATAGTTTTTTTGTGCTATTGCTTTACTCATCCGTGGTAATAAAGCCAAAGAAAAAGCACTAGCAAAAAAACCAGGTAATAATAATAAGGGCATAATATACCCTGTAATGATGCCATATTCAATCGTGGTTTGAGCAGCAGAAACTCCGCATTGTAGCATTAAAAATGTAAACAAAATCGGTTCAAAAAAATATGAAATAGATCCTATAATTCTTGTAGAAGTTGTAGGTAAAGAAATAGATAAAATCATTTTATTCCATTGCTTTGTTTCTTCTTTTTCAATTTGTTTTAATTCATGAATTTTTTTCTTCCATTTGATATGCATTGAACAAAGCATATGGATGATGGAAGCAATTTCACCAATTAGCATCCCGCACATTGCAAAAAAAGCTAAAAAACTAGGTGATTGATGTGAAAATAAGTCAATAAAAACGACAATAAATAAAATTCTAGCAATTTCTTCACTAATTTGGCAATAAGAACTTTTTTCAACTTCTTCAATTCCTACAAAATACCCTTTTAGTAAACCACTAAAAGAAACTAAAGGAACGATACAGCCAATACAATACAAAGTAGGATAAGTTAAAGAGTTATGCAATAAATTTTTTCCAATAACAGGAACTAATGGAAAATAAATACAAGCAATAATGATATTTAATAACAAAGATAAAAAAGTGGCGCTAATCATGATTTTAAAAGTTTTATCACGGTTTTGAGCAATTAATTTAGCAATGGCAGTAGGAAATCCAGCTTGTGCGATGTTAATCGTTAATACCATAGTAGGAACAGTTAAAGAATAAATACTCATACTTTCAATTCCAATTTTTTGAGCAATAATGATTTTTGCAAAAGTAGAAATTAGTTTTGCCAAAAAGCCCATCATGATAAGTTTTATAACAGAAAGGATAATCTTTTTTTTCAATTTTGCACACCTTTCTTTCTTTTAAAATGTATGAACTTTTTTATTTAATCATGATAAAAAGGAAAAAAGTTTCTCAAAAATGCAATTTCGAAGAGTTAATCTATCTTTTTTATTGAAAAAAAAGTTTAGAAGTGGTAAAGTATATAGGCAGTGTGTTTATATTTTTTATATAATAATATAAAACATGGTAGAAATTTAGTCATTTAGTTATAAAGGGGGAAACCTTATGCGAAAAATTTTATCTTTTCTTTCAATGGCTGCAACCTTACTAGCAATTGTCTTTTTTGGTGTTCCATCTATTGCTGATAATCCTAATTTAGGATTTGAATTTAGTGGAGGCTATGAAATTGTCTATGAAATTACAGATGAAAATGGCAATAGTTCCACACAAACAAGTAAAGATGCGGCTGAAGTCATTGCTTCTCGAATTAATTATATGGGAATTAATGATCCTGATCTTCGCATTGAAGGAGAGAATGATGAATTTGTTCGTGTAGCAGTCAACACGAATGATTTAATTGATTTGACGACATTTATTGAAATGGATGCTACAATTACTTTTACGGACCAATCAGGAAATGTAAAAATGGATGGTAGCGTTTTGGCTGAAGAAAATGGCATTACATTTAGTTATACCCAAGGTCAAGCTGTAGTTTTACTCAATATTGCAGATACAGAAACTTTTAGTTCCGTAACCGAAGAATTAGCTGGACAAAATATGATGGCTTGGATTGACTATAACGATGGTGCTGAAGATGGTCGTAGTGATTATTTTTATTATAACAATTCAAGTCAATATCCAGAGGAAGCACAACGGGCAGCCAAAAAATTAATTTTGAATGTTGCTATTGATGCTGCTGTTTCTGATTCAACTGTACCTTATGTTGGTGATTTTGAACAAGAAGAAGCTAATCAATTTCAACAATTAATGAATGCGGGTACTTTGAATTTTGAAATGGAAAGAAGTAACACCGTTCATGTCAGTGGATCTTTTGGTGAAAATGCTTTTAATCGCATTGTCATTGCAGGGCTTGTAGGATTAATTTTGATTATAGCTTTAATGATTATTTTCTATAAGATTCCTGGCGTGATTTCTAGTATTACTTTACTTGTCTATTCTGTTGCGATTTTATTCGTATTCAATTTATTATCCATTGAATTTAGTATTGGAACGATTGCTGCATTAGTTGTTGGAATAGGCTTAGCGATGGATGCTTGTTGTATTGTATTTGAAAGAATTAAAGAAGAATTATATAAGGGTCGTAGTGTAAAGTCTGCATATGAAGAAGGTTGTAAAAAATCAACTTCTGCGATTTTAGATACAAATATTACTTTATTACTTGCTTCCATGGTTTTATACTTCTTTGGAAGACAACTCGTTAGAAATTTTGCTATCACTTTATTAATATCCATTCTTTCTGTTTTAATTATTATGTTCTTGATTGTTCGTTTAATGTTAAAGTTATTTGTAAAATCAGGGTCTTTAGACACTAGAAAATCTTTATTTGGTGTAAAAGAAAAAAGTATCCCTGATATTACTAAAGGAGAAACCCAAACTTATTTTGGCAAAACAGCAAACTTCAATTATATGAAACAAGTTAAAAAGGCGTTCATTAGCGTTGGAAGTATTATTGGAGTTGGCGCTATCTTTATGTTAATTTTTGGTCTTACGACAGGTAAAGTATTTAATTTTGGTACTGATTTTGTTGAAAGTGGGAATGTTACGATTACAATTAAAAATTACGATCGTTTTGAAGGATTAACAAAATTAGAAAATGAAGATGGAGAAATTACCGTTGAATCTGTTGAAGATTATTTCCAAACAATGTATGGAGAATTTGGGACTCCAGACAAGGTTCATGTTGAAACCTATACTGAAAATAGTTCAAGAACAGAAATTGAATGTATTGATATAAAAGTAGAATACAAAGATTACTTTAGACAATTAGAAAATGTAGAAGAGGATTTGGTTTTAGATTTAGATTTAGATAGTACGGTAAATTATGAAGATTATGTTTTAATTGCATCATATCAATCTTCACCTTTAACCGCACAAACAACAATTTTAAACACTTTACTTTCTGTTGGAATTGCAATTGTTGTTATGGCTATTTATTTAATGATTCGATTCCGTTATACTTATTCAATTACGTTAATTTTGGCTATGATTAGTAACTTATTAATTACTTTCGCTTTATTTGCTATCTTTAGAATAGAAATGACTGTATCTTTTGTCCTTGCAGCTTTGACGATTGTTTTATTCACAGCAAATTACTCTATTGTTCTTTTTGACCGAATTCGTGAATTATGCAAAGAAACCAATCATGGTAAAATTAATCAAAACGATCGATTCGAAATTGTTAATCGGTCCTTAGCAAGCACATTTAATCGTACAGCCATTGTTACATTATCAATGTTCATGCCTTTATTGGTATTAGTCATTATTGGAACTTCTGCTACCTTCAATTTCAGCATTGCTTTAATTCTTGGATTAGTGGCCAGTGTTGTAACAAATACCTTTATTGCTCCACGTCTTTGGTTATTCCTTGAAAGAAAGCATGTCATTCGTATTAAAGAAAAATCAGTTAAACGTGGTAAAGAAAGAAAACAAAGTAATGAATTAGAAGAATTAACAATTCCTGGAATTAACGATTAAAAAGTGATTAAAAATAAAGCCCCATTTCTTAAGCATAGAGATGGGGCTTTTATCATTTAACATCTTTTTTATTTTAAAATATAGTGGATTTTTGCTTTATTTTTTTGATATTGAACTTTCATAATCGCTCCGTTAATCATTGGAAGCATTGGAGAAACATGACCAATATCACAATCATATAAAACGGGAACTTGATATTCTTGAAGATGTTGCTTTAATACTTCTTCATAAGTTAAATCACCATGATAATTTTGGACTATGCTATAATTTGGAATTCTTGAAATTAAAAATCCTTTTACATTTTTAAACCAACCCAAAGTTTTTAATTTGAACAAGGCTAATGATAAAGATACAGGTGTTAAATCAAAAATATCAAAGTACCAGATGAAGCCATCTTGTTGGTATTGATGGATAAAAGATAATGTAGCATCATAACAAGTGCCTGCAAAGGCTAGTAGTACATCTAAACATCCACCAATACATCGTCCCATAAAAGTTTCTTTTTTCGTTTCATTTAAACTTTTCCAATAGACTGGTTCAGTCAAATTAAAAGAATAAAAAGGATTTCCCACTTCTTTTTTTTCTTCTTTTTCATATTTTTCATAGGATTGAAAAGAAGTTTTTTTACCAAAAAGGAAAGAAAGTGGATCTTTTAAAAAAGCAGGCCATGGTTGAACACAATAGCTATGGGGATGATAAGAATAAATACTAGCAATATCACAAGAAGTGGTTAAAAAATAAGTGAAAATGGTATTATCACTATATCCCATAAACCATTTTGGTGTTGTTTCCATTATTTTTTGTTTATCTAAATAAGGAAGAATTAAGGTCATTAATTCACCTCCGGCTACAGACCAGACGAATTGACAAGAGGAGCAATACGCATCCATCAATTCTTTTGCACGAAGAAGGGGTGTGTTACTTTCTTCTTTTTGTAAGTGAAAAATATTAGGACCTTTTTGAATGGTCAGTCCCATTTCTTGAAAGATTTGAATACTTTTTTCAAGTCTTGATTTATAAGGATCATAAGGAGAACCATAGGAAGGAGCAACAAGATATATCGTTGCGTCTTTTTTTAAAAATGCGGGATATTTCATAAATATCTCCCCTTTCTTCCATATTATACTGAAAAATGCACGCTTTTGTCTAATAATTTGGTATAATAAAGATGAGGTGAGTAGATCAATGAAACCTTTGGCTGATATTTTAGAATTCGATAAAATTAAAGAGCAAATCTTAAAATATAATATTAATGCTTTAAGTAGAAAAAAACTTATGGAATTAAAGCCTTTTTTTGTTTTAGAACGTGTACAAGAAGAATTAAATAAGACACAAGAAGGGTATCAATTAAAAACACTCGGTTTAATGCCGAATTTAGCTTCTTTAATCGATGTAGAACCTTATATTAACCAATTACAAATTGGAAGTGTTTTGCAAATTTCAGAAATATATGATTTTTTCATTCATTTACAAATTATAAAAGAACTAAAAGAATTTAAAAAAAGTTTAGATGTAAACATCTATCCGTTTACTTGCCAATCCATTCAAAAATTATTTTATTTTAGTTCTATTGCGGATCAAATTCAATATTGTATTGCTCCTAATTTAACCTTATATGATCATGCTTCATCAATGTTAAAAAGCATCAAGAAAAAAATTCAAAAATGCGAAGAAGAGATAAAAAATGCTTTAAATAACTTATTAAAAAAATATGCAAACGATGTGACAGACTATTTTGTTGCTAGTAAAAATAATCGTTTAGTTTTGCCAATTAAGGTGACGTCTAAAAATAAAGTTAAAGGAATGGTTATTGACATTAGTGAAACTGGACAAACCTACTATATTGAACCACAAGAAGTGATTGAACTAAATTTGCAATTAGAAGCGTTAAGATATGAACAACTAGCAGAAGAAAAAAGAATTATTAAAGCACTTTGCCAAATGATTGCCAAAGAAAAAGATGGCTTTTTACAAAATAATGAAACTTTAAAAGAAATTAGTTTTTTATTGTTAAAAGGCACTTATGGTGTAGAAAAACAATATGAAATTGCTACTTTAAACGATTCTTATCTTTCTTTAATTCAAGCAAAACATCCATTGATTGATTCCACAAAGGTCATTTCTAATGATTATGTTTTAGGTAAAAATGGGCATCGAATTCTTGTGATTTCTGGTCCAAATGCGGGTGGAAAAACTGTCTCTATTAAAACTGTGGCACTTTTGGTTTATATGAATCAATGTGGATTACCACTGCCTGTAAAAGAAGCCTCTTTAAAAGTGTTTAGCCATATTTTTGCAGATATTGGAGATGAACAATCCATTGAAGAATCTTTATCTGGTTTTAGTAGCCATATGGCTAATGTTTCCTATATATTAAAACATGCGGATGCAAATTCTTTAGTCATTTTCGATGAATTAGGTTCTAAAACAGATCCAAAAGAAGGAGAAGCATTGGCAAAAGCGATTTTAGATGATTTGGATGATAAAAAAATGATGGCTCTCGTGACAACCCATTATGTGGGTGTTAAAGATTTTGCTAAGACATCAAGTTCTATTTTATTATCAAGCATGTCGTTTGATGAAAAAACGATGACACCAACGTATAAATTAATATTACATGTTGTAGGAAGATCTTATGCATTAGAAATTAGTAAACGGTTAGGAATTCCTTCTTCTATTATCAAAAAAGCGCAAGAATATAAAGATAAAGATACTTCTACTTTAGAACAACTCATTGATTCTATGAATCAACATTTAAAACTAGAAGCACAAAAATTAAAAGAAATTGAAAATCAAGAAAATGAAGTCAAAGAAATAAAACTCCAATTGCAACAAGAAAAACAGCAACTACAAAACCAACAACAAAAAATTTTAGAGCAATTTGAAAAAAAACAAGAAGAGTTATTTGAGGATACGAAACAACAAATTGACCAATTAATTGCTCAATTGCAAAATAACAATCAAGAAAATTTTAAATTGCATCAAAAAAATGCGATTTTAAAGCAATTTCAACAACTGCAACAAGAAGAAAAACCAACGATTGTAGAAGATCAAACTTTAAAAATTGGAGATAATGTGTATGTAGAATCTTTACATAACTATGGGAAAATTCAAGAAATTAAAAATCATTATGCCATGGTTGCGATTCAAAATACATCCGTTAAAGTTTCTCTTAAAGAATTAAAAAAAGTAGACTTAAAACAAGAAAATAAAAAGAGTCGACCTCAAGTGAGCAAAAAAGAAATTTTGCAAAACGTACCTACATCCATTAATGTTGTCGGTTATCATGTTGAAGATGCATTAAGAGCCATCCATTCCTACTTAGATCAAGCCTTATTAGTCAATTATCCTAGCGTTACGATTATTCATGGAATCGGCACAGGAACTTTAAAAAAAGCGATTCAAGAAGATTTAAAACAACTTTCTTTTGTTAAAAGCTATCGTAGTGGTGTGTATGGAGAAGGTGGAATGGGAGTGACCATTGTCAATTTAAAATAGGTGATTCAAATGAATGAAAAATTAAAAGCAAAATTAGATATTTTACCTTTGCAACCAGGATGCTATATCTTTAAAGATGCTGATCAAAATATTCTATATGTTGGAAAAGCAAAAAAGTTAAAGAATCGTGTCTTACAATACTTTAATCGTGCCTATAATAATAAAACGGCTAAATTAGTCCAACAAATTGATGATTTAGAATTTTTTGTCACTTTATCAGAAAAAGAAGCGCTCGTTTTAGAAATTAATCTTATTAAACAATATTATCCTCCTTTTAATGTTATTTTTAAAGATGATAAGCATTATCCTTATATTGCAATCAGTAAAGAAAAAAATCCGCGATTAAAAATTACAAGGGATGCCAAATCGAAAAGTTATAAGCATTATGGTCCTTTTCCTGATTCTAAAGCGGCTTATAATACAATGCATTTGTTAAATGCAATTTATCCTTTAAGAAAATGTCGAGTTGTACCAAAAAATGTCTGTTTGTATTATCATATGAAACAATGTTTAGCGCCTTGTATTCATGATGTGAAGCAGCAAGATTATCAACAAATTGTCAATGAAATCGATAAATTTTTTAAAGGTAACACTAAAGATATCTTTCAAGACTTAACGCAAAAAATGCATCAGGCCAGCGATGCATTAGAATTTGAAAAAGCAAATGAATACAAACAACTCATCCAACAAATTCATGCCGTTACAGATAAGCAAGTCATCGAATTTAATGATCAAGTCAATCGTGATATCATTGGTTTTTATCAAAAAGAAGGCTATTTATCGATTACGATTCTCATGTACAGAAATGGCTATTTAAATGCTAAAATCAATGAGGTCATTGATATTTTGGATACGATTGAAGAACCATTATTAGATTATTTGATGCAGTTTTATCAAACCCATGATATTCCTAAAGAAATTTATATGAGTAATGGCATTCATCTTGATTTATTAGAAGAAACTTTAATGGTTAAAGTCATTTATCCTAAAGCTGCAAAAGGATTAGATTTAATTTTAATTGCAGTTGAAAATGCTAAAAAATCATTAGAAGAAAAATTTGTTTCTTTAGCTTTAAAAGATGAAGACATTTTTATTGAACTTGGAAAATATTTCAATAAAGAAAGAGTTAGTACCATTGAAATGTGTGATATCAGTCATATTAGTGGAGATAGCGCAGTTGGAGGAGTGGTTGTTTTTACCAATGGCTATCCTATCAAAAATAAATATCGCAAATTTATTATCAAAGGAGAAAATAAGCAAGATGATTTAGCATCCACTTATGAAGTGATTTATCGTCGATTTTATAATTTATTAAAAGATAATCTTCCTTTTAGCGATTTGCTCATCGTAGATGGTGGAGTGAATCAAATGAAAGCAGCGATGAATGCTTTACAAACTTTAGGAATTACATTAGATGTTTGTGGACTAGCTAAGGATCAACATCACCATACACGAGCGTTGATTTTACCTAATTTTAAGGAAGTAGAACTAGCAAAAAATAGTAAATTATTTTTATTTTTAATGCGTTTACAAGATGAAGTACACCGTTATGCCATTACCTTTTTTAAAGCAAAAAAAGCAAAGTCGATGTTTTCCTCTTTGTTTGATCAAGTAGAAGGATTAGGTCCAGCAAGGAAAAAAAGATTGTTAGAACTTTATCCGACTTTAGAGGAATTAAAAAAATGTAGTATAGAACAATTAAGTCAAATATTACCACTCAATGTTGCTAAAAATCTTCAAAAAGTACTTAACAATACAAACCATTTAAAAAATAATGCATATGATGATAGTGAGGCAAACGGAGGTTAAATATGACATCAGTACTCACTAAAAGAGAAAGAGAAATATTTGAATTATTGATTTCAAATAAATCAACAAAAGAAATCGCTGAACGGTTATATATTAGTGAAAAAACCGTGCGCAATCATATTTCTAACGTTATGCTAAAACTTGATGTTAAAGGTAGAGCGCAAGCAGTTGTTGAGCTTCTCAAAATGAAAGAAATATCTTTATAGCCCTTTTTGGGCTATTTTATTTTAAAAAAAAGGTATTTTTAAAATCGAAGTTTCATATAGTTTTGGTGAAGGGAAGGATAGTATGATTCAATTAAATAAAAAGGCGAAAAAAATTGTGCTGATAGCAATTCCACTTATTGCTATTTTAATCATTGCAACCATTTTAATTGGTAAAAACAACAAAAAAGAAGTGGCAAATAATGAGCCACAAGAAACAGTTTTACAACAACAAGCGAATGTCTATTTAGCGAGTACAAAAGACCACACGTTGGTCCCTCTAACGATTAAATTTAATCAAAAAGATACATTGGGAGAAAATCTATTGATGGTTCTTTCTTTAATTAAAGAAAATAGTGCCATTTGCAACGATACTTTCCAAGGATTAATTCCTGAAGAAGCAAAAATCAATCAATTAACTTTAGATGATCAAAATGTTTTAACCATTGATTTTGATGAAGGATTTTTTGAATATGATGAAAAAAATGAAGTGGCATTACTAGAATCCATTACATGGACGATGACGGAGTTTGATGAAGTAGAAGGAGTTTCATTGACACTTAATCAAGAACCGATATTAAAAATGCCTCGAAGACAAACTCCAGTTGCTTCTTTATTAACACGCGATATGGGCATTAATAATTTATTAGTGACATCTACACCAGATATTTTAGGTTCTACAAGAATTTTATCTTATTATACAAAAACAATTGATAATGTGGATTATATTATTCCAGTCACACAATATGTACAAAATCAAGAAGAATTATCCATTTATGATTTGACCATTGAAAAACTATTAGAAAAACCATCCATTACAACTCGTTTAAAAGTCGTGGATTGTTTACAAGATATTCAATTAGAAGCAAGTTCTACTTTAACTGATCAAATATTAGAAGTTACTTTAAATGAAAAAGCTTTATTTGATGAAAATAGTGTACAAGTCGATATTTATGAAGTGATTTTAGCTTCAATGAACCTTTATGATGAAGTAGAAAATGTTAGTTTTATCATTAATGAAGTGGAAACACCAGTTAGTGGACTAGAAGAAAGCGAAAGTTTTTCTGTTCAATCCATTATCTTTAATGAATACTATATTTAATTAAAAAGGACGAAATTTTTACAAATCGTCCTTTTTTGCTTTTTTATTCAATTATTTGTAATTTTTTGTGTTCTTTTTCATAAGAAAGATTAAAATACCAAAGAATCGTAACAAGGATATTGGCTATTACAATAAAAGCAATATAAAAATAATTCACAATGATTTCATCCACTCTATAAGCGTTATTATAATAATAAATATCAACACTATTTAATAAAAGAATACCATTCCAAAGGGTAAGAAAAATAAAAATGCCAGCAATGATTTGACTGCTTGTTTTGATTGATTTTTTAAATGGTTTAAAATCATATATTGAATGTATAAAATAAAATAATAAACAAAAAGCAGCAGCAAAATAAAATATCGATAAAGAATAAAATTTCATTCCTAGTGCATTGTCCTCAATTGAAAAAATATTATGGAATAAAAGAATGGATGTTGATTCATATTCTGATTCATATAATAAAGTATCAGGAATTTTACAAAAGAAAACCATGGATAAAATAAGTAAAATACTTCCGATTACTCCGACAATAATTTGAACTCCATAAGTCTTTTTTTGAATTCTTTGTTGATTATAAAATACATATAGAAATAGGCTAACAAGAAGTAACAAACCAAATAAAATGAAATAAATGATACCCATTGTTTCCATTTGAACCTCTGCATCAATAACATAAGCTTTTTGATAAATATAAAAAGATACAATGGATAATATTGAAATGATGGCAAGATTTAATAAAAATGGGGAATCTTTTTTCTTTTTAAGAAAAATACAAAAACTAATAATAGCAGCAATAAAGCAAAAAACGATAATACTAAAAATCAATATTGCTACAATCATTCCTAAATCATGAGGAAAGCGAGATAAATAATCTGGCCTAACATCGCCTTCATTAAATTGATATTGAAAATGATTCGATAAAAAGTAAAAAATAGAATTGTTTTCAGAAATTGTTTCCCCATAAGCATTTGTATCGGAATTTGTAGCGGAAATAAAAGGAATAAAAAGAAAAGCAAAAGAAACAACAACAATTAACAAAGTAAAAATTGAAATTAAAATTGAAGTCTTTGTTTCTTTTTGTGGCTGATTTTCTAAATTTTGAACTTCTAATTTTCTTCCACAATTAGGACAATACAATAAAGCATCAGAAAAGTTTTTCTGACAATGATTACATGATTTCATGATAGCCCCTCCTATAATAAATGAATCACAAATCTATTTTTATTATAGCATGCCTATTTAAAAATTCAATGCTTGCATTTTATCCTAATTCAATTAAAATTTGTTGATAGTTACTTAAAGTATGTTTTTGTTGAATATCTCCACTTAAAACTAATTCAACTCGTTGATCTTTTAAAAGAGTAGCATGAATATTAATTTTTTTATTACATAAATAAAGATGGTTGATTTCTATATAAGATAGCGTTTTACATAAAGATGGTTTTAAATAAAAGGATGAAAATGAATGAGGGACAAAACCCAAAATTCCTTCGACAAAAATTCGAATGTAAAGAGCACTTTCAGCAGATAATTGCGCTTGATTTCCTTCAGGATAAGCTTCAATGGCATAAGGGACATGATCCGTTAAAAGGCGATTAAGTGAATAAGAAAGAAGAAATTTTGTTGCATTGATACTATCTTTTGCACAATACATTGCTCGAATTGCCATTAGAGTGGATCGATCCCAAAAAACATCCGAAGCGGTTGTTGTTAAAAATCCTTCTTGTGTCCATAAAGGACTATGAATGAGTGTAGAAACAACTTCTTCTTTTTTAGTTAAAATCCCATTCATTAAGGGATAACACATTTGAACGCGTAAATGATTTTCTTCTTTACAATATTGATAAGTAAAATATCCTTCTACTTGATCAAAAAAATAATCATCAATTTTTCTTTTTAATTCCTCTGCTTTTTCTTTATAATTGTGTGGAATATTTAAAGCATTAAATAAATTTGCAGTTCTATTTAAAGCAGCATAGGCGATAGCATTGGTCGCTAAATTGGCTTTTCCTGATTCGAATCGATTTTCTAGTTCATCTGTATCTGATTCAATGACACCTTGTTCATTGATTTTGTTTAATGTATAATCCAAACACCATTGGATAGGTTTGACATAAGCCTGTGCTAATTCTTTATTTCCTATGATTAGTAAAAAAGAAGATGCACCATAAGCGTACATCGCACCATCCCCTCTATCTTTGGCTCCATTCCAAAAAGACGTTCCTTCTGCAATGATGCTAGTGACTAAAGCTTGATTTTTATACATATAAGGTTCGTATAAATCCATGGAACGAATGCAAGAAGCATAGGCTGGATAGTAACTAAAATAAGCAAAACAAGGATTGGCATATTCTAATTGATCGTTGGTCCAGATTGCAGCATAATAATTACCACCGCCTGGAGAATGTAAATAACCTGCTTTGGTTTTAAAAATGCTTTCATTGGCTCGAATTTTTGCAAAATAAAACATGGTATCTAGCACAGGGTGATTGGTTTTTAATTCGACTTGTTGTTGCATTTGATTTAAAAATAATAAACGTTTATTTTCTTGTTCCGCACATGAAAAAGTGTACTGCTCATCTAAATAACGGCAGGCAATAACATGATATAAACATATAACTTGTTTAGGTTTTAAAATCAATTGCACCATTTCATTTTCTATTTTCGAATCAAAAGTATCGAAACAAATTTGTGATAAGATTTGATAAGGGCGATCTTGGTCACAATTTTGTGGTTTTTCTTGAAATAAACAAGAAGGAGTATGGAACTCTATTTTTTGTTCAAAAGGACTAAGATTTGATATCTGAATTTTTGTAATAAAAGCAGGAGCATCACTAGCAGCAAAAAAAGTTCTTTGAACTTCTGTATCTAAAGTTTTGCTTTTGATGTGAATGAAACCATCCAGTGCAACCATTTGAACTTGTTCTTCCTTAATCAACTCATGATTGATTTTCAAAATTAATTCTTTTTCAACATAAATAGAAAAACTTCCTCTCGTATCATTTTCTTTTTTTCTAAAAGTTGGAAAGACCAAATGTTTGGCTAATCGCAATTTTTTATTGGATTGAATGCCATAAAAAAGGATTGCAGAATGATAAAATCCTGCAGTTTCAATATGATTATAATAAGGAAGTTTTGTTTTCTTTTGTAAATCATATTCAATATGATAAGGGGCAGTAATGGTATATCGTTGTTCTTTTTTCTTTTTATTTTTAATTTGAATCCATTTAGGAAAAATGGGAAAAGGATTAGCACGAATGATCATAAAAGAAGTCCTCCTTTTATTATTTTAAGCGAGAAGAATCATCTTATACTATAAAGGTAAATCCTTTTTATTAAAATAATAAATTCCTACTATAGTTGTAATAATACCAATTGCAATTAAAATAAAGAGTTTGTAGATAAAGATAGGATTGAGGTCTGCAATTGCCGCTGTGTCATACAAACTAATGATAGTTAAATAGTTAAATATTTGCATTTCTTCTACGCCCATTCCAACAGATACAAAACTATCTGTTCCAAATAAAGCTAAAATTTTACAAATGAAAAAGAAAACAGTAATTCCGCCTCCCAACGCTAAAGAATGTTTAGAGAGGTTAAATAAGCAAGAGGCCATGAAACAAATGCCAGCAATCGCAATCATTACAATAAAACTGCCCAAATTTAATAAGATAACATTGGCTAAATCTACAGTTCCAGCACTAATCAAACGAGTCATTGTATCTACAAAAGTAACGATAAAATACATACTAAATAAAGCTCCAATTAAATAAAATAATTGGGTAAATGCAACCGTGATTCTTTTTGTAGGAGTTGATAAGACATAAGCCATTGAACCATTATCAATCTGACTAGCAATTAATTTATTGGCTGTTACAATGACAAAAATCATTGGAAGCATTATTCCAGCTAGAGCATAATACATTTCTTGAACAAAAAAATTAATATTCATTGATTGTAGTAATTGTAATAAATCACTACCAAATCCCAAAGCTGTAAAAAGGCCTGACAAAGTTAATCCATCATTTCCTAAAGCCGTAATATATTTTCCAATCTCTGACATATTTACATTTCCCGAAGATAAATCTTTGCCACCAATTAATAAATTGAGCACAGCAATAATGATACATAACCCCAGCGTAACAAAACCCCATAAAGAACTATTTGCTTTGATAGATTGTTTTAATAAAGGTTTACTAATCAACATGGCTATTTTTCCTCCTTAAAAAATAACGAATCGAAATAAGTTTCTAAATCATATTTGATTTCATTAATATTTTTAATTGTAAATTGTGCTAAATCAGAAAACAATTGGTTTATTTTTTCATTTTCTATTTGGATGGTTAATTGTAAAGATGAACTGTCCTTTTTAGTAATGGTATAATCTAATTTTGAAAATGCTTGATAGTCTTTTTTTAATTGAAAACCGATTTGATAAGTTTTGATATTATGGTTGCGAATTTGATTCATATCGGCAACGCTAACTAAACGTCCATTTTTAATTAAAGCAACTTTGTCGCAAGTAGATTCAATTTCTTCAAAGATATGACTACTCATAAAAATAGTTTTACCCTTTTTCTTTTCTTCAAGGATAATGTCAATAAAGGCCAACCGCATTAAAGGATCTAGACCTGTGGTTGGTTCATCCATAATAATGATTTTAGGGTCTGCCATTAAAGCGGCAACAATGGCCGTTTTTTGTTTCATTCCTTTCGACATGCGTTTTAATTTTGCAGATGTATCTAATTGTAGTTTTTGGATGAGATAATTGGCATAAGACATATCTTTTAAATGTAAGAGTTCTGCTTGTGCATGCAAAAATTCGGTTCCTGTACTTAAATCTGGAAAAGCAATTTCTCCTGGAACATAACCAATATATTTTTTAATTTCACAAGCTTGAGTTACTGCATCCATTCCTAGAATAGTTACAGAACCATTATCAGGTTTTAAAAAACCCATTAAATGACGGATTGTCGTTGTTTTTCCGCTTCCATTTGTGCCAACATAGCCAAATATTTCGCCTTCTTGAACATTAAAATGAATATCGAAAATGCCATGTTGGTTACCATAATCTTTGGTGAGATGTTTCACTTCGATAACATTCATTTTAAATCCCTCCATAGGTTTGATCTTGTTTATAAAAGTTCATAAAATAATCTTCTAAAGAAAATTGAATTTCGCTAAAAGAAGAAACATCTAAATTTTTAAGGGCTTGAATTAATGTGTTAATTTGAATATTATCAATATTGACTTTTACAATTTTTTTGGTGGGATCCGTAAAAGATATTTGAAAATTCATTTGACAAAATTGCGTAAAAGAAGTGTCATTTGAAAAAGTAATTTGATAAGTTTTATTGGTATTGTATTTTAAATCGTTTGCTACAAAAATGGATACGATTTTTCCATCTTTAATAATTGCAATTCGATCACAGGTAGCATCCACTTCTTTAAAAATATGACTAGAAAGCAAAATGGTTTTTCCTCTTTGTTTTTCTTCAAAAATGAATTGAATAAATTTTTCTTGCATAATAGGGTCTAAACCACTTGTTGGCTCATCTAAAATTAAAACATCAGGATCATTCATAAATGCAGTAATAATCGCTAGTTTTCTTTTATCTCCTAACGACATTCTTTTTACATCCTCATGGAGATCTAATGGAAATTTTTCTAATAGGTATTGTAATCTTTTAAAATTTTTTGCTTTTCGAAGTTCTTGCATCATTTGAATGAATTGCTTTCCGGTTAAGTTTTCAGGTAAAGCAACTTCTCCAGGAAGATAACCAATATTTTCTAGAATTTGATTATAATATTGATAGCTTTCTTTTCCAAAAACAGAGACAGTACCGGATTGTGGTTTAGCAAACCCCATGATATGTCGAATCGTTGTCGTTTTTCCTGCGCCATTTGGACCTAAAAAGCCAAAAACTTCTCCTTGATAGACATTAAAAGAAATATCAAAAACGCCTCTTTGATAACCAAAATCTTTGGTTAAATGATCAATACAAATGATTTTGTTTACTTTTTCAATTGTATCCATCTTGATACCTCCTTTTTAAAGTCTTATCTATATACAAATACTAACATTAAAATAGAAAAAATGCAATTTGAAATAAAAAAACACACTAGATATATCTAGTGTGTAAAGATTAAATTTCATTTAAAATACGTTTTGCTAAAGTTTCATGTCCCAATTTTATTGGATGAATTCCATCATAAATGTATTCTTGCCAATTAGTTGCATCCCATAAATCCATTGTAGGAATTGAAATGAAATGATACTTTTCAACAATTTCAAGAATTTTAGCATTATATTCATCTCTAGAAGTCCCATATCCTGGGGCATAAGCAGCATTGGTATCTTGTCCCCATGTAGCAAAAGGAATTAAGATAGCCACAATACGAATTTTAGGATTATAGGAAAGTAAAGTTTTATACATATAGTTGAGGGAACCTGTAAATGTGGTTGCATCTTCAAACACTTGTGGGTCATCCTCTATTGTTCCTAAAGGAACACAACGCATAAAGTCATTTGTTCCAATTAAAATGAAAGCATAATCTGATTTTTGTGCTTCTTCTTGAGAATTTTTAACTTGATTAAATCCTAAAACGGTGGAACCACCAATATTGACAATAGATGGACAATAAGCAGCTGTTGCACCGCTATAAGAAAGATTAAAATGTTGTTTTAACATGGCCTCTTGTTGAATAATTTCAGGATAATAACTTAAATCTTTGTATTGTTCATATCCTGGTCGACGAGACGGATGAGAATCTGTAATAGAATCTCCGTAAAAAACGGCAGTTTTTTGGAATAAACGTCCCTTATCTACAACAAAGTGTTCATTCATATATTCATCGGAAAGAACTGAAATGGGAATTTTTTGTACGTATTCAGAAGATTTAATGGTTAATGTTGTTTCGCCTAATTGTTTCCCCTGAATAATTCCTAAATCAGCATCCATGAGGATAATATCTTGATTAGAGAGTTCTAGGGTTAAAGTTTCGTTTTTGAACTCTTCATTCAGCATCATAAAAACATTATAGGTTTCATCAACAGCCAGTTCAATTTTAGTCAAGTCACAAATTTCTCCTTCTTTTAATTGAGAAGAGGGAGTATCTTGACAACCTGTTGTAAAAAATAAACAAGTAGCTAATAATAATAGTTTTTTCATGATTCATTCTCCTTTGTGTAATTATCAAAATAACCTTGAATTAAAATAATGGGGGTACCTTTGTCTCCACTTCCTGATGTTAAATCACAAAGAGAGCCAATTAAATCGGTTAGTCGTCTTGGAGTTGTTCCTTGGGTTACCATTTTACCCTTTAAACTTTCATTTTTTTCATCTTTTTCTTTGATGTATTTTTTAATCGCATTTTGTAATTCTTGTCCTTTTAAATTGGAAAAGTCGTTATCAGCTAAATATTTTAGTTTAACTTCGTTTGGTGTGCCTTCTAAACCATCAGTATATCCTGGAGAGACAACAGGGTCCGCTAATTCCCAAATTTTACCGACCGGATCTTTAAATGCGCCATCTCCATAAATCATGACTTCCAAATTTTTGCCTGTTTTTTGTTTTAATTTAGCTTGAACTTCTAAAACAAATTCTTGGCAATGTGTTGGAAATAATTTTATCGAAGTTTCCGTTGCTTTATTAGAACCTAATATTCCATATTGCGGATTATAACCACTATTGTCAATAGATTCAGTTAAAATGTCGTCAAGACCATAAACGACTTTCGCACCATTTTCTTTTAAAATTCTTTTTGTTCTTGTATGTGAATGAATATCGCAAGTTAAAACATGGGATGTATAATTTAAAATTGTTTGTGGTTGGTTTGCAAAAAGAATTTGCACTTCACAACCTTGTTCTTCAATTAGTTTTTTATAAAACTCTACATAATCGACTCCCGTAAAATAATGTTTTTGATATCCAAAAAGACGACGATAATCTTCTAACGATAATACATCACTCCAAGGATTAACTTTGGCTTGATCTAAAGCATCTAAATTAATTAAATGGTTTCCCACTTCATCTGAGGGATAACTTAACATTAAAACCATCTTTTTTAATCCTTTGGCAATTCCTTTTAAGCATACTGAAAAACGATTTCGACTTAATATTGGGAAAATGACTCCCACCGTATTGTCACCGAATTTTTTAGAAACATCGGCTGCGATTTGTTCAATCGTTGCATAATTACCTTGACTACGTGCAACAACCGCTTCGGTAATTGCTACAACATCTCTATCATGTAAAACAATTCCTTCTTTTGTAAGATCGACGATGGCATCAGTAACAATATCTGCTAATGGATCTCCTTGTTTAATAATAGGTGCACGAACCCCCATTGATACTGTGCCAATTTTTCTACCCATTTTGAATTCCCCCTTTATTTATTATCAACCAAAATCATTTACGATATTTGGTTTGATAGCCATGATTTTCTTTTGGTCTTAAATCATTAGGATAATGCATATCGGCTTGAATATCAACAACCATTTGATTTAATCGAGATGCAATTTCATAAGGTTTGCTAAGATCATGTAAAATTACAGATTGATGAGAACCGCTAATATAAATATCTCCAACTTTTAAAAGTTTATCTATCCAATTGACACGGCATTTAATGCCGCCTATATCTAAATAATATATGGTTTTAAAATCAATGCCAATAATTCCACTACGAATAATAATTTTTTTAGTTGTGATGGCATATTGTATATTTTTATGTTGCAAACTAGATTTGATAATATTGGCTAACCAAATCCAAACCGGAGTTAAATGTAAAATGAAAAAAGCAATTAAAAGCCAAATCATTTTTCCAAGTGAAGCAGCAAATCGACAAATTAAATAAATAAATGCTCCATCAAATATAAGCCATATTAAAACAATTGGTAACATTCTTATGATGGCCCCTAAAATATAAGCACTTTTTTTAGGATTTCCTCTCCAAAGAATTTCTTCATCTTCTTCTATTAAATCTTCAATTTGTGTTGCTTCAGGCTGAGAATTTAAATCACTAAATAAGTTTTCCTTTCTTTTTCCCATAACGTTCTCCTCCCATAAAATTATGATATAAAAAAATAGTTCAATTTACAATAAAAATTAAAAAAAATTCTAAAGTAAAAGTTTTAAAAAAAATTTCAATCAATTTCAATCAATAACTTCATTTTGGCTTATTTGACATAAAAAATAAACCTATGTTAAAATATTAAAAAATAATCTAATTTAGGGGCCATTGTTTTATTATTTTTTGACAAACAAACAAAACATAAAGGACGAATTGGTTTATCTATTTTTATCTTGATTGTCGCATTGCTCATGATTCTTGCCATCGTATTGGAGGTATTTTCATGAACACGATTCAATGTAAATTGGTAGGTCTTCAAAAAAATTTTATTCCCAGTGTTCAAGTAGATGGACAATATATATTTTTTAAAAAAAATGAATTTGGTTCTTATGAAGCTCAAATTCAAACCGAAAAAGAAGAAATTGAATTCATTCTATCTAGAGATTTTGAACTTAAAGGGAAATTTTGGTTACTTTATGCAATTTTATCTTTTATTATTAGTATTTTTGGAATTTTTGAACCATTATATGATCGGAAATGTATTTCTTTGCATTGCCATTTTAAAATGAAATTAAACCAAACAAATGAAATTAAAATCAAGTTTAATTCATTACAACCTTCAAAAAAAGCAGTTGAAATTGAAACTCAAAATGAATGTATAGAACAAACAAATGAATATCAAGTTGATAAACTTGCAAAAAAAAAGATGGATTATTCTTTTATTAATCAAATTGATTGTTTGGTTGATAATTGCCATTTTATTAGGATTTTTTATTTCAAAAACAATTTAAAAGAAAGGAGGAAATGAGATGAAAGTCTATATTAAAAATAAATTATAGTCTATGGGTGATGGTTCATCAGTAGTTGATGAAAATAAAAATCTTGTTTTTTTTTAGGTTGGCTATTTAGCATTTCTAGTCGTCATTATAGAGATATTCGAAGGTATGAAAAAGGTGGAATGGGTGCAAGAATTTTTTCAATAATAATTTCGCTTTTATTTATTGGTGCTGCTCTTGGTGTTGAGTATCTATTTATAACCTCAATTTTAACAGCGGGGTCGCTGGGTGGCGGAGTTGCAAAATTTTTCGCGTTAATACTAATTGGCGCACTTATGGTTGGATTTATTACAACCGCTTTCGAATTTTGTGGAGTGTATGCTTTCACAGCATTTAAAATGGCAATTTTGGGTATGGTTTATAATGCGGAAAAAAGGAAAGCGGTAGTTGAGAAAAATCAAAAGAAAATCGAAAATTTAGAAGCTGAACTTGAAGTTACCCCTAGCCTTAAATACAAAAAGTTTGATATATTTAATGGAATCTTACAAATTATGTTAGCAATAGAGCTTTTGGTTGGAATTGTTGGTATTGCGATTTTAGCAACTGGCACAATTTAAGATACTTTATATATTAACTAATCAAATTTTGTTTCTGTTGCATTTTATTTGTTACTTTTTTAAATTTTTGCTACAATATAATATATATCCAATAAAAAGGAGGATTTATGAAAAAGAAAATTTTAAGTTTTTGTCTGGCATTTGCCGTTATTGTTCCTGCAATATTTTTGTTGTCGGCTTGTGGTGGTGGCAATGACACCCCTAAAAAAGATAGGACGAACACTGCTGAAATAGTTAGTGTTTATCAAGATTATGGAGCAAGCCTTTATGTCGAAATGACAGGATTTGAACACGACGAATATGAACTTACTGGTTCTTCTCGTAATAATTTAACTCTTGAATTTTCAATAAATAATGGAGAATGGTTTGAATGTTATCCGGTGCAAGTTTTTTATGATGAGAGTGGCAAGGGTGTTTATCAAATACTAACTGCCACATATAACTATGGAGATAGTGAAGTTAGTTCTTTCACAACAATGATGACAGCTCAAAATGTAGAGCCGGGAGAAATTTCTATATCTGCTCGTATTCCAGAATCAAACACATACAACGCAAGTGCAGGCACATCTCCTACCACCTACACATTAAAATCAAAAATTCAAACAATTGATGATAAAATAGGTGCGGGACTTTATGGATTTGGTTCTCAAGGAACGTCAAATAGCCCTGAAGAAGAAAAATTTGTTTTTTATCAAGATTCTTCAAATCCATATAACTTAAAAGTAGGAAAATTTTATTCACAAGCAAATGAAAGTGGTGAAAGTATTAGCTATGACCGTTTTGTAAGAGAATTAACATTGTCTGAAGCAAAGCAATTTTCTGAATTCGATTTGGAATATAAAGTTGTTAATTATACTCCAAAATATATAACAACTGTCGAAGGCAGTGAAGATGAAAATATAGCCACTTTGGAAATAACTAGTGATGAAAATGATGCTGTTTATTCCACAGAAGGCTGGACAGATAGTTTAAGTTTAAGTGAAAGCAATCTTTGGACTTATACAAATACTGGATTTTATTACGAATGTGTGATTTTCCTTGTAAGGCTAAAAGCCACTTATGATACTGTTCAATCAGAAGCTATATGTTTTGAAGTTTATATTGGTTCTGAAGAAATAACACAATAAAACATAAAGTCAAAAATCTCTTTGAAATTTCAAGGAGATTTTTTTTACTATTTTTATTTTTTATGATATAATTATAAAATAAAAAATAAAAATCCAAGTATTGAGAGTTTAGAGAGAAAATATAAAAGGCACGAGGTTAGTTTTTCGCAGATTGAACAGAAAACTGGTCAAGATGTAGAAAATGTTATTGCAAATCATGGGCACTACTCTGTTTCTGCTGAAGATGAGTGGCAAAATAAAGTAAATACTAAAGTTTTATACAGGAATATTTATAAATTGTCACAAGAAGATAGAGAAATTTTGCTTGACTATATGACTGGTGTTAAGCAAAAAGATATTGCCGAAAAGTTAGGTATTAGCCCTGCTGCTATCAATGGTAGACTTGACACGATTTTCTTAAATTATCGCACTTATCTTTGCAATGATAAAGAATTTAAAGACACAAAAGAATTTTATAATCTACAACTTGAAACTGAAGAAGGATTTAAACAATATATTGAAGAAATAAGAAAAACTGGTCAATTTAAAGTAAGTTTAAATGATGTGCAAGACTTAATTAAAGAGATTAAGAAAGCAATTTCACGCACAATAAAGACTGGTGCCAACAAAAACATTAAAGAGCAATTAAGCAAACAAATTGACTACTCTAATCTTGATGATAATTGGATTAAAAATACAAACAAAGCATTTGCAGAATATGGAATTGAGGCTCATTTTGAAAAACTTAAAACATTCAAAGGGAATGTGATGCAAGTGTTTAAAATGGTTGATGATTTTATTGAAAAACTGAAAGAAAAGGCTTTAAAATAAAAATTTTTAAAAAATTTTAACATAAAACAAAAAAAATGCCTTAAAGACACTTTTTAAAAAATTTTTAGACACTTTTAAGTAAAAATTAGTTATGTAAAAATAATAAAATCCCTAATAAAATAAGGTATTTAAATGGTGGACCAGCAGGGACTCGAACCCTGGACCCATTGATTAAGAGTCAATTGCTCTACCAACTGAGCTACTGGTCCATAAATGTAGTTTATACTCATTTCGGAGCGTATGATTAAGAGTCAGTTGCTCTACCAGCTGAGCTAACAGCCCATAGTTTAAACTCATTTCGGAGCAAATTTAAGAATGAGGAATCTAAAAAAATGCACAGAAATAAAAACACTTTAAAAAAGTGTTTAAAATCTACTATAACGAATTAATCAATCGTTGATTGAACTTTATGAAGTGATCTTAAAGCTCTAGCTGAAGCTTTAACTCTAACTTTTTGCCCGTTAACAACAATTGTCGCCTTGTGTAGATTTACATTCCATTTTCTTTTGCTAGCGCGCATAGAGTGAGAACGTTTATTTCCACTAAGAGTACCTCTTCCTGATAATTCACAAACTCTTGCCATAGTAAGACCTCCTTACAATTCGTGCCTATACATCATACCACTAAATCTCTTATTTTTCAACTCTAAATTAAAAAATATGAAATAATTTATTATATAAAAAGCATGAAAAGAAAAAAATATTGCATTCAGTAATAAAATATTGTAAAATAAGTCAGGGCTTTTTATATATGCCTAAATAAATAAAAAATAATCTCTAAAGGAGTTAAACAAATGAATACATTAAATATGGATGATCTGAAATGGATGTTTATTTCAGGAGCAAACAATTTATCAAATAACTATAAAGAAGTAGATGCATTAAACGTTTTTCCTATTCCAGATGGGGATACGGGGACGAATATGATGATGACCATTCAAAGTGGTATTAATGAAATTCAATCTGTGGAAGAAGACTCTGTTGGGGTTTTAGCCACGACTTTTTCAAAAGGGCTTTTGTTAGGCGCTAGAGGAAATTCTGGTGTCATTTTATCTCAAATTTTTAAAGGTTTTGGCGATGCAATTAAAGAAAAGCAAAAATTAGCATTAATGGATTTTGCTCTTGCTTTTCAAAGTGGAAAAGAAAAGGCCTATAAAGCAGTTTTAAAGCCTGTAGAAGGTACGATGCTAACCGTTATTCGTGAAAGTTCAGAAGCTTTACTTCAATTTTTAAATGAAAATAAAAAAGTTGATTTTGTTGAAGCAATGGATTTTATGGTTAAAGAAGCCCATAAATCATTAGAAAACACGCCCAATTTATTACCTGTTTTAAAAGAAGCGAATGTTATTGATTCAGGTGGTGCTGGGATTTTAAAAATTTTAGAAGGATTTTTAGCGGCTTTACAAGGAAATGCAATTACATTAAATGAACAAAAACCAACTTCATCAAAAAATGTTTTATTTGAACCGATTGAAGACAAAGAAGATGATTTTGGATACTGTACAGAATTCATTTTAAATTTGAATGAAGGCGAAAATAAAAAAGAATATCATAAAGATGAATTGCAAAGTTTTTTAGAATCGATAGGGAACTCCATTGTTTTAGTACAAGATGAAAATTTAGTAAAAGTTCATGTACATACGTTAACACCAGGTAAGGTTTTAGAATTTGCACAACAATATGGTGAATTTTATACTTTGAAAATAGAAAACATGGATGTACAACATGAAGGAATAAAAAAAGCAAAAAAAGAAAGAAAAAAACAAGCGATTGTGACTGTTGCTGTTGGTAAAGGTTTAACTAAAATTTTTAAAGATTTACGCGCTGATGTTGTCATAAGTGGTGGACAAACAATGAATCCTTCTATTGAAGACTTTGTCAAGGAAATACGGAAATTAAATCCAGAATCCGTAATAATCTTACCAAACAATTCAAATATCATCATGTCTGCACGTCAAGCTGCTGATATTTTAAATAAAGAAGGAATTGTTGCTAAAGTGGTTCCGACGACATCAATTCAACAAGGAATTACAGCGTTTATGGGCTTTAATCCGGAATGTGAAATTGATGATAATATTGTAGAAATGATGGCAGCAATCAAAAGAGTAACCTGTGGCCAAGTTACCTATGCTGTACGTGATTCTCGTTTAAATGGCGTTACCATTAAATCTGGAGATTATATTGGAATTAAAGAAAAGAAAATCATTAGTGCTAGTAAAGATATTGTTAAAGTTTCTTGTGCTTTGATTGATTCCATGATGGGTTATGATTCAGAAATTGTCACCATTTTAACAGGGTCAGATATTGCAAAAAAACATGTCAATGCTATCAAAAAATATATTAATGAAAAATATAAACAAGTAGAAGTGGAAGTAAATCAGGGAGATCAACCAGTTTATTACTTATTACTTTCTGTTGAATAATAAAAACCGGTTATCCGGTTTTTTTTGAAGGTGGGTTTTGTATGATTGCCTATAAGTTAACACCGAAAAGAAAAGAAATTATGGAATCATTGCATTTGGATTCTCTTTTTTCTTTACTTAGATATTATCCTTATCGGCATGATCATTTATGCCTATCTTCTTTAACTTTAAAAGAACATGAGCAAAAAGTAACCATTCAAGGAACTATTTGTTCTGAAATTAAAACACAAGTTTATGGTCATAAAAAATGCAAAACTACTTTTGAGATTGAATACGAAAATAAAAGAATAACCATTTATTTATTTAATCGAATGAAATGGTCTTCTATTTTAAAAAAAGGAACACACGTAGTTGTTACAGGAAAATTCCATGCTTATCGATTAGAAGTTGTGGCCTCTTCTTTCTTTGTTGGATTTTTGAACCATGAAAAATGGATTCCTATTTATACGCTTCCTCAAACGATTAAAGCACAAACTTTTCAAAATTTTATGGAATGGACGTTAAAACAATATCAAAAAGAAAATATTCAAAATGTCATTCCTCAAGAATTTATTTTAAAATATCGTCTCATTTCTTTAAAAGAAAGTTTACAATATATTCATTTTCCACAAACCAAAGCACAACTTCATCAGGCACAACGGCATTTAAAATACGAAGAATTTTTAAATTTTTGTACGATTGGTGCTTTAAAACGAAAAATATTACAAAAAAGTGGAGAAAAGCAATCTAAAATTTGGAATAAAAAGGTATTAGAAAATGTTATAAAACAACTTCCATTTTCTTTAAGTGAGGATCAGAAAAATGTTTTAAAAGAAATATTACAAGATTTACAAAGTACAAGCCATATGAATCGTTTAGTGCAAGGAGATGTAGGAAGTGGAAAAACCATGGTCGCTTTGTTTGCATTGGTTGCTAATTATTCGGCAAATTATCAAGGAGCGCTGATGGCACCAACTGATATTTTAGCAAAACAACATTATCAAACTTTTAAACAGATATTGGATCCACTTTCTATCAATGTTTATTTGCTAGTAAGCAACATGTCTAAAAGTGAAAAAGAAAGCGTCTTAAAAAAAGTTTCTGAAGAAAAACCTGTCATTATCATTGGCACCCATGCATTAATTCAAGAAAATATTCAATTTAGCAATTTAGGTTTAGCAGTGATTGATGAACAACACCGCTTTGGTGTACAACAACGATTAAAGCTAAAAGAAAAAGGAAATCAAGTAGATATTTTATATATGAGTGCAACGCCGATTCCTCGAACATTGGCTTCGACTTTATATTTAGATATGGATGTTTCGACGATTGCTCAATTTCCTTATCAAAAAAGACAAGTAGTGACAAAATTTATTTCAACCAATCAAATTCAAATTCTACAAAAAGAATTAGAAAATTATTTAAAAGAAACTGACGGAAAGATTTATATTGTTTGCCCATCTATTGAAGAAGGAACATTGGAATTGAAAAATGTAGAATCGGTCGTTCAAGAAATAAAAAAATTATTTCCTTCTTATCCAAGCGTTTATTTACACGGGAAGTTAAAAAGTGAAGAAAAAAATCAAGTAATGAATGAATTTTTGACGGGTGAAGCACGCATTTTGATTGCTACTACTGTCATTGAAGTTGGCGTTCATGTTCCTGAGGCTAATCGAATGATTATCTTGAATGCTGAACGATTTGGACTTGCTCAATTGCATCAATTGCGCGGTAGAATCGGTCGTTCAGGTGAAAATGCCTATTGCTATTTATGTAGTGATTCTAAAGATCAAGAAGTTATTGAAAGATTACAATTTTTAGCTGCAAACGATGATGGATTTAAAATATCAGAATATGATTTATCAAAACGTGGGCCAGGCGAGTTATTTGGATTAAAACAAAGTGGTTTACTGCAATTTAAAATTGCAAATATTATTGATGATTATGCGATTTTAAAGGTGGCCTCAAAAGATGCTCAATTCATTGTTCAGCATGATAAGGACTTTATGCAATACATTCAATATATCAAAAAAAGAATAAAGGATTCTTCACTTGTAATGATGAATTGACAAGTTTTTTGAAAATGAGTACAATTAAAAATGAAATCTTAGGAGGAAGATAAAATGTTTGAAAGAGTAAAAAAAGTATTAGTTGCTGAATTAGGCGTTGATGAAGATCAAGTTACTATGGAATCTAATATTATTGAAGATTTACATGCAGATAGTTTATCAGTTATGCAAGTGATTATGGGGCTTGAAGATGAATTTGGCATCTCTGTTGAAGATGATGATGTTAAAGACTTATTAAGAGTAAAAGACATCGTTGCTTATTTAGAGCAACATGTAAAATAAAAAAAGAACTTTCTCTTTTTTTATTGACAATTTTTTAGAATCGTGATAAAATCAACAATGCTGTATGGGACCATAGCTCAGTTGGTTAGAGCGCACCCCTGATAAGGGTGAGGTCGAAGGTTCAACTCCTTTTGGTCCCACCAGGTTGATGATGAATGAACTTAGTTGATGCTGAGTTCTTTTTTTTATATAAAAATAGCGATGAGAAATTCATCGCTATTTTTGTATTAATACACATTGATTATTTTCATAATCTAATAAATATTCTTTTTTAGGTTCTAAATCACTTTGGATAATTGAATGTGCCAAAAATGTTTCAATATTTTTTTGAATAAAACGTTTGATAGGACGAGCACCAAATTCATAGTTAAAGGATTGTTCTATAATATATTCTTTTATACGATCACTAAATTGTACATGAATTTCATTTTCTTCCAATCTTTTTTGCAAATCAGATAGCATCTTTTCAACAATTTTGATTTGAACTTCTTTATGTAAAGGATGGAAGGTAATGATTTCATCAATACGATTTAAAAACTCAGGTTTAAATGTTTGATGAAGCATATGATCAACTTTTTGCATTGCATCAGGTGTTTCTTCTAATAAATATTCACTACCTAAATTTGAAGTCATAATGATAATCGTGTTTTTAAAATCGACTGTTCTTCCTTGAGAGTCTGTGATTCGACCATCATCAAGGATTTGAAGAAGAATATTAAATACTTCCGGATGCGCCTTTTCAATTTCGTCGAATAAGACAATAGAATAAGGATTTCTCCGTACAGCTTCTGTTAATTGCCCTCCTTCATCATAACCAACGTATCCTGGAGGGGCACCAATTAATCTAGAAACAGAATGGCGTTCCATATATTCAGACATATCAATTCGAACAATGTGGGTTTCACTATCAAATAAAGCTTCGGCTAAGCTTTTGGCTACTTCTGTTTTTCCAACCCCTGTTGGTCCTAAAAAAAGAAATGAACCAATTGGTTTGTTTTGATCTTTAATTCCTGCTCTTTGACGAATGATTGCATCACTGACTAATTGTAAAGCTTCATCTTGTCCAATGACTCTTTTTTGAAGCGTTTCTTTTAAATTTAATAGTTTTTCTCTATCGCCTTTAACAAGTTTTGCTACAGGAATGTGTGTCCATTTTGAAATGACTTCAGCAACATTATTTTCATCAACCACTTCACTTAAAATACGATCCTTAGAAGGTCTTTCTTTTTGAATTTGCTCTTCTAATTTTGGAATAATACTGTATTGTAATTCTCCAGCACGAGCATAATTTCCTTGATTAAAAGTCGTTTCCAATTCAAAACGAGCTTTTTCAAGATCTTCTTTTAATTTTTTGGTATGACTAATTTCATCTTTTTCTTTTTGCCATCTTGTCTTTAAATCTAATTCTTGTTTTTTAAGTTCATCTAATTCTTCAACAATTTTTTCAAGTCTAGATTTGCTTAAAGAATCTTTTTCTTTGACTAAAACGGTTCGTTCAATTTCAAGCTGTGTAATTTTTCTTGAAATTTCATCCAATTCTGTAGGCATTGAATCCATTTGAATTCGAATAGAGGCACAGGCTTCATCAATAAGGTCAATAGCCTTATCTGGCAAGAAACGATCCGTAATATAACGATTAGATAAAACGGCTGCACTGACTAAAGCGTTATCTTGAATCTTTACCCCGTGGAATGTTTCAAATCTTTCTTTTAAACCTCTTAAAATACTAATGGTATCTTCTACAGTTGGTTCATTAATTTTTACTTTTTGAAATCTTCTTTCCAAAGCAGCATCTTTTTCAATATAGTTTCGATATTCATTGAGTGTTGTTGCACCAATACAATGCAATTCACCTCTAGCAAGCATTGGTTTTAACATATTCCCAGCATCTAAGGCGCCATCCGCTTTACCTGCACCAACAATCAAATGGATTTCATCAATAAACATGATGATTTTTCCTTCCGATTCTTTGACTTTATTTAAAACTGCTTTTAAACGATCTTCAAATTCACCACGAAATTTAGCACCAGCAACTAAAGCTCCCATATCTAATTCATAGATAATCTTTCCTTTTAAACCTTGTGGAACATCTTCTTTGACAATACGAGTAGCTAAACCTTCAATAATTGCCGTTTTTCCAACTCCTGGTTCACCAATTAAAACAGGATTGTTTTTTGTTTTTCGTGATAAAATTTTAATGATTTCTCGAATTTCTTCATCTCGCCCAATGACAGGATCAATTTTCCCCTTTTTAACTTCTTCTATAATATTACGACCAAATTTTTCTAAAACATTTGGATCTTTTGAATAATCTTGCATCATGTCCATAATTATCACCTCTTTAGCACTCATTATATTCAAGTGCTAATTATATTATACAACTTTTTTTAGCAATGTCAATAAGAGAGTGCTAAAAAGTATAAATTTTTTTTATTTACAAATGAAATGGAAACGTGTATAATAAAAGACGCGCTAGATGGCGGATGTGGTGAAGTGGCTAACACATCTGGCTGTGAACCAGACACTCGTGGGTTCGATCCCCATCATCCGCCCCATAAAAAAATAAAGTCCTAAATTTAGGACTTTTTATATTTTAAAATCAGTTTTGGGCTTGTTTTGGGCTTAAAAATTATAAATTATATAGTTTTTTTGCGTTTTTTTCTTGTACTTCTGTTAATATGTGATGGTATACTTCTAGCGTTATTGCAATAGATTGATGACCCATTTGTTCACTCACAAATTTTATATCAAATCCTTTACTTAACATTGTGGAACCATAGGTGTGACGTAAATCATGATTTACAAAATAAGGAATACCAGCTTGTTTAATATGTTTGATACGTTGATGATCTATTGTATTTTTGCCAACGGGAGATAAAAAACCAAAAACATATCTACGTTAATCAAAAAAACATAAGATATTTTTTAAATTTTTTGTTTATAATTTGTTATAAAATGTTTTTCTTATGTAAAAAATGTGATATAATTTCATTAATCGGGATGTAGCACAGCTTGGTAGTGCACTACCTTGGGGTGGTAGGGGTCGTGAGTTCAAATCTCATCATTCCGACCATTTAATAAAGCCTAAAAGGCTATTTTGCCTTTGGAGTCCTAAAAAACGTAA